>Ga0194043_1000002_pt1 | contig 120715 bp, 136 predicted proteins | sample JunL4415m_MetaG_FD_161274 | JGI IMG/M metagenome (GOLD analysis project Ga0194043, IMG submission 161274) | Anoxic zone freshwater microbial communities from boreal shield lake in IISD Experimental Lakes Area, Ontario, Canada - Jun2016-L442-15m | ecosystem: Environmental > Aquatic > Freshwater...
ATCTCTCATTGCATCTCTGTTCAGAGGATCACTTGTCTTCATCGAGTTAATCCATTGTTGAATTGACTCAACTAACATATATTCAACATTACGTGCCCTTGATTTAGCATAAGGCATAAAATTAAATATCTCTTCTGACAAGTATACTTTCTTGAGTATTATTCTTCAATTAGTTTTAAAAGTTCGTCAACTGACACAACATTAATCTCTCTGTAGTTAATCAATGTATTTTCTGCGATAGTTCTCTTTAGCCATTCCACTGAAATGTATTCCATATCGCTCTTATGGCCTCTCTCGGTGCTACACCAATTGTTGTAGCCATTATGATCTACGTAGATATTTTTTAATTCATTCATTTTGGTTGTTATTTTCTTTTAGTTCTACAGCTTTATCATTCCACGTTAGTGGCCGTCCAATAAGCTTCTCTATTGAACCTTTGGGGAGATAGACTATATCTTTATCAGATACCCATACATAACCAGTTTTTAAGGGTTTCTGAGTTGTTATTAGTTCATCTCCATCCTCATCACACGCTACCCATGCACTCATGATTTCTTTTTATTAAGTTCAAACCATTCAATAATATTCACATCTACAAAATGAGAGTTCTTTAAAAGTTCAAAAACCTCAATTTCCGTATACATTCCATGTTGCCATTTAGCTTTAGCTTCAAGAGAGTTAGCACCATCAATAAACAGATTTCTATCATCTGTATTGTCACATTTACGTTTAGATTTTTCTTCTATTTTCTTTTCTAATTCTTCTTTTGTTGTTGTCATTATTTCATTGAATTTAGTTCTGTTAATACTTCTTTCCAATATGAGTTGTCTATATTCCATTCTCGCTTATATAGTGCAAGTATCTCTTCTACTGCAATAATTGCGCATTTCACCATTTGGTCTGAGTGCATTGAAACAGGGATTGAATACTTTCCAAGTTTTTCATGATGAATAATATCCATTTTCTTTACCAGCTCTTCAGCCTTTGCTTTCGGGGTCATGGTTGCTCCTTTCTTTCGGTTGGTGGTTGTGGAAGTGGTCTTGTTGGTTTTCGCCTATTATTGGCTTGTTCTTTTGTTGTTGACCACTTACAGTTTTCTTTATAATATCCATCTTCATTATCAATTCGATCAATTGAGTGGTTTATAGTTGTTGGGTTTCCCATATCACTAAAAAATGCTTCAAATGAATTTTTCCATTCCTCACATACGGTAATTCCTCTTCCTCCATACCATTTCCATTTATCTGATTTCGGATTAGTACATCTGTTTTTAATATTTTGCCAAATATTATAAACTTTAGCATTAGCCATGCCATGTATGGTATGATTTACAGCATTTCTGCAACCGCAACTTTTTGAAACTCCACGCACAATCTCGCATACATTTCTGATTGACTCTTTTCCACATTCACATTTACACAAATAATGTCTTTTCCTATATTTATCTGTATGTGAATATTTAACAATAGTCCAATAATTAAACGATTGCCCTTCTCTGTTAATTGCGTTATGTGCTATTCTGCTCATTTCGTTGGATTTTTTGGAAGTGGTTGCCAATGAGTGACTTTTTCACTTGTATTGACTTCACAATCAAACTTTTTCACCCCATGTGCAACACTAACTGTAAAATCAATATCAATTAATCTATCTGGATGTATGGATTTAGAAGTGTCATCTATGATTACTAATACCTTTTCACCATATTCTGGCAATCTCTCCTCAACATCTATCCACTCTATTTGATCTTCGATTTGGGAGCGATACCATTTAGCACCATCCATCCAGAAGAATCTAATCATTGATTGATTTGTGTTAGGGTATATCCTTTCTGCTTCTGCCCTGATTTGTTCATCTGTGACTGTTTTCATTTGGTTTAAGTTTAATTTATTGCGTTTATACATCTATTTTGGTGTGTTGTGGGCAATTGCGTGTAGCGATAAGTTATGCTCCATGCCTTAGTTCAGTTCTTCAATTTGAGTTTTGTGATGAAAAACAAAAAGAATTTCCCAACACACGTTATAAATCATGAATTTTATACGATATAACTTTTACACTATTACCACCCTTTAATCCACGTATCTCTTTTTCAGATATGAAGTTATAATAATCATCTTTAAACGCATATACTAAATCATTAAAATCTATATTTTTTAATTTCAAATGACCAGTTATTAATATGTCAAAAATGTTTTCTTTATTATCATTTCTAAAATCTGCATTTCCACCCCATATACTTCTTATTTCACTATCAAACGACCAATATTGTCCAACACCTTTATTTTTTTTTACATCATTCTTAAATTCATTAATTTCACTCTCTAATAAGGTAATACTTCTATATACAATTAGTGTATCCTCATCAAACCATTCTATTTTATTAAAATATCCTTCTTCTGCCATATCCATGACATTTTTATCACTAAACCCATTATTAAGATATAATTGTTTCAATTTATCGGTATTTGTAAATTCTTTAGAGTTTTCATTAACAAACTGCTTAAAGTTCTTCACCTTATCAATCATTTCTCGTATCTCTTTACTCATAATTTTTTTCTTTATATATAAATATTCAATTTTAAAAAATCCACCCTAAAATTCTTTTTGTTTTTATTTCGTGTTTCAAATTAGCATTATCTGTTAATAAGTCGGCACGAGAGCATAACAACGTGTATATTCAAGTTTGCATCAACATTTGTGCATAATTCAAAGTTTCTACACGCAAACCTGAAATATACACGCAACCGTTAGGTGCAATGCTAACCGACACTACCTGCTAATTTGTAGAATGTATTGACAATCTCTCTTTCGTTAGGTTCTAATTTTAAAACCTTGCTTGTTAGTTCTTCATATTCACCTGCATCGTGAACATCCGAATTATGATACATTACTTTTGTTTCTTTGTTTTTTACAACAATCTTTTGACCTGTGTTTTCGTCAATAAATTCAATTTTTAATTTCATATTTTAAAATTTGTGAGAAGCACTGCACCTAACAGCACATAGGCAATAGTTGCCAGAAACTTCTCGGTTAATACGGTCATAACTATTTCTTTTTAGATTGTAACATCATATTTAATCTTCCAATTATACTTCCATAGCATTGAATCAACTCAGAATCAGAAACTAAGTCTAATCTAAGGTTAATTTCCTCAATCTCATCTCGCAACTCCTCTATCTCCCTAATAGGGATGGAGGGTTCAACTTGTGCAATTTCTGCACTTGTTTCAACTGTTGGAGTGGAAAGGCTTTCCTTTATTTCAAGGATTTTATTTCTTGCATCAATCCCTTCTTGAACTCTCTTAGACTGCCACCCATGTACAGATAACATTACAGCACAATCATCTAACTCCTTTCCTAATAATGTAATATAATCGTTCATTGCATAGATAAGTGGCTCTAATTGATCATCCCTCTTCGCCACTGCCAAAGCTGACTGCTGGGAGGCGAATTGGTGAATGGATTTTCCAAGTTTCACCCTAGCATTATTCGATAACAATATATCAAAATCTGGCAATAATTCTGCAAGTATTTCCTCTGCTGTTTGATTTTTCATATTTTAATTTTTTATCCTCAATCCAAATTCTTTATAAAACCATTCAAATATTGATTCAGCTTTTGTTCTGTTACATTTGAATGTCTTCTTAGCTTCTTTAATACAATGATCTCTTAGGATATCATAATTTTTCCTTGAGATAGACCAATGTTTTCTCCAATCTTCTTCGTCAATGACATCCACTCTTGTTTTTTCTATTAATACTAACAGAAAATCGAAGAAATGGAAGCCAATGTTTTGACGAGTTATTTTAGTTAGATAAAGTGGTTCCATTAGAACAATGTTAATTGATTACTTGATTCTACTTTATGTTTTCTTCCTTCATACAGGATTTTCATAACAATTCTATTAGCTCTATCTATGTAATAGTTTCTATTAATGTTATCCATAGGATGATCTTTAGTGAGATGGTTACAAACAGTGGCTACCCAATCTCCTGCATCCACCTGACTAACAGCAACAGCATTAGTAGTACATTCAGCATTCTTGATCTTCAGGATCTTTTCTCCTTTCCAAGAGATATAATATCTAATTAGTTTATTGTAAACACTAATCTTTCCTGTCTCTCTGTTGTGTCCTTCATAATGAAAATCTTTACTAGCTTTTTGTCTCATGGCAAAGTCAAAAACATTACTATGATTGACAATACTATCACTAATAGATATCCCGTGAACAAAATAATTACTAAGTGCGATTGGAACCACTCTAGCACTTTTATTTTTATGTAATTCGAAGTCAACCAGGAAATCACCTTTTCTTTTAATTTCTCCATTTGTCTTAATTGCTAAATAATCATTTACTGTACTAAAAATAATTTTTGAATAGTCTGTCCTCTCAAGCTCATATTGTGTTAGATTCATCCACCAAGAGTTGATCTCTGTCATTTTATCTATCTTATCCTTAGGAATCATTACAGTAATACCATCTGTATTACATGATATAACAGGAATCCCAGCAAGTTCATAAGCTTCAATAAGCATCATTAATGACAATTCACCTGTGATAGTAGTAAACATTGTAAGAAGTCTGTCAAACATCCAGCTAGACATATCAGAACTCTTGCCATAAACACTATTAACAGCAAGCTTTAATGCTCCAACTATCCCTGCTATACGTTTATCTGTCTTTGCAAGAGGTTTAAGCTCCAATCTCCTTTCAAACATCTTCTTATATCCCTTTAGGAATTCCTTTCCTAAATGCCCTGGATATTTGTTATTATTGATAATGATAGCTGGATAATATGACGAAACATCCCAATCTATAATGAACAGATCTTCTGTAGCTTCAAATATCTTTGGAGTATTGACAGTATGAAGACCTCCTCTGGCAAATGTATATGTCTGACCGTAGAATTTAATTTCCTCTAAGAACTCATCTTTCATTGTCATACTTCTTCCTCTAATTTGCTTATGAAACTCTTTCATTTGAGGAGTTTTAAAAACTACATATGGAGCTATACATTGCTTAACTAATATGACAGGACGAAATGTTCCTTTCTTTGGCAGATCTGAATAGCTAATTTGTTTCTCCTGGCAATAGAATTTCTTAATCATTTCATCTCCTATCTTACTATCAGAATAGTTCAGACAGGGGATGCCAAATTCTATCTCTATATCTTGTCTCAATTGAATTTGATTATTGCCTTTATACAGAGGATGTTCTGTTTCACCTATTAAAACTTTATAAAATTCATAAAGTGCTTTTACGTCATTTTCACAATAATGAATCACTAATATACAATCTTCTTTAGTAATATCCTTTTTCTGAAAATCTATAGGAGTCTCTTCCAGATTTTCCATGTCCATCTCAAATTCTAGTCTTTTTAAGGAAACTATACGATTTTTATTAGAATAATGTGCTACTTCAAAAGGATCAATAGTCTTAAAACTTAATTCAACTTCTCTATAGTTAGGAAAAATATTATAATTAGAATTATCTATTGTATCTGCAGCAAGTTGAGAAATTATAGCACATATTTCTAAGTTTCCTTTTTCATTCCAATTTTCATAATTTCTGATTATAAACTCTAATACTTGAGTATCAAATCTCAATCCATTATAAAACACAAAATAATGATCTTCGTGTGATTCTATATATTTTACAAGCTTATCTAAATCATTCTTCCATTTAGATACTGCAAATCTATACCACTTATCTTCCTGAGGATCGTAGCACACACATAAGAAAATCTCAAAATATGTTTCTAAATCTGCAATTATAACTGTAGGATTACTCATAATTAAATAAGTTTTAGCGCAATTTCAATAGCTTCAGATAGGGTATGTACTGGTTGTCCAATGGTTCCAACAGACCAATCAAATGATGTAACGGAATGAGAATTCTCGACAATCTTGATCTGCTTAATGTCACGAAACCAATCAATGGCTTGTCCCCATGTAGCAGCTCTCACTTCAGAATCATATTGATCCCATTCACAACTGCAATCTGCCTCAGAAGTTGTAATAACTTTTGAACATAACTTTGCTGAAGATGTACGTGTATATCCACAGATACAATCTTCAGCAAATCCTTTTTCTTCAAGCTTCTTCATAAGCTCAATTGGTACAAATAGATGTTTCATAATTTCTTTTTATTAAGTTCCCAAAATTCTTGAGGATCAAGATCAAATTCTGAAGCAGCAGCATAAGCTGAATAGATGAGTGATCTTACCTCACTGTCTGTATAGAGATCACTCATTTGTGCAATACCCCATGTAGCACCTATAAGCCATGAATCTTGAAATCGTGGATCATCAGCATGACCTCTTGCTCTCTGTAGCATTGTTTCTTTTGTTGGTTTCATAACTTTTTTGGTCTAATTCTAATTATAAACCCTATTCCCAATATTATAAAATAATACAAGATAATGATGTTCTTGTGATGGATCCTTGAGATATGTATAACATCTCTTACAGGACATTTCTTTCTCCAGTGATTAACTAGATAAATTACTTTTCTTTTCATATTCTAAAGGATTTAATGTAAAAGTCCCTGTCATCTATTTAAGAGACAGGGACTATAAATTTACTAATTTTTTTATTATAATGGTCTAATAATTACTTTACTTTCTTCAATAATAGGAATTATAGCTCCATAATTATAAGCTACATCCTCTATTTCTATCTCTACACTTCCTTCATAATCCTTTAGAATAAGATTAATGTCTTTGAGCTCGATATCTCTGTATTCATCAGATTCTTCAGAAGGATCAAACCATCCTATTTGTTCAGGAGTGGCAAGCACAAGATCATGTTCTCCCATTATATACATATCAACAGGAGCTCCATGTTTCTGAAAGAATTCTTCTGGATCATAATTAGCTTTGGTAATTTCAAACAGCTCAACAGTCTTGTCAGGATTAATTTTAACAAAACGCATTCCTATTTCAATTGTTAAAGGCTTATAGCTCTTTAACACAAGTTCTGCATTGTAATACATTGGAGTTAATTAAAGTTTATAATACATGTGTCACCTTTAACTGTAGCTCTGCCAAGAGAATCAAGAACAATTGTTCTATTCTTAACAGAGATTACATAATGAGGTTGATATTTTATTTCGAATCTGCCAGGTTTATGCATTAGCATAGCACAAATCATAACAACTATTGAATACTTCATTGTCTTCATAAGGAATTAATAAAAGAATGGCCACCAATCGGGCAGATCGATGACCATTCAAACCTAACCTAAACCCAAAAAATGCGTGGAAGAGGGCTTTTTACTTATCCAGTGGGAAAACACCTTCATAATAAAAAGTTTCCACCCCTCTTCGATGTGGAGAATACAGGACTCGAACCTGTAACTACAGACTGTAGCAATTAAATAAATTAATTACAATAGCGTCCAGTTCTACCCTTGAACTAATTCCCCTAGAAAAAATCATTGCCCACTATCATCTCGTGCAAGCACTCCTCATATCTCTATGAAATCTATGCATTCGTGTGCGTCTGCTTATCAGGCGATTATCCCTGGCGTTGCAATGATTTAATTTTAAAACAAATTTAATTCTTTTTCTTCTTCTTCTTCAAGTTCATCACACATTTCATCATAACACACTCCACATATTCCAGAGATGAGAAGTTCTCTTTCATCTGCTGATAAATTGGGACATATGTCTTGTATTAATCTACGTGGTCTCTTGCTTAATTCAGCTATTTGCTCTGCTGTAATATCTATTGAATGTTCTGAACTACATGTAATACATCTTATTTTTCTCATTTGAATTTTAGTTTTAACTCTTTTTGAATAATAATTACTTTCAATCTCTCTACATAACCAGGATCTTCAGCATAATATTGAGACAAATAGCTGTAATATTCATCCTCTGTTTTAATGTTGGACAAATATGTGGCTGAGTAAAATGCTCTGTCATATACAGAATCCATCCAAGTATCATATATTGCATATTCATTATTTGTTCCTTTAGATATATGAATTCTCACATATGCCTGCTTCATGCCAAACAAATTTTTATTCTCAATGAATATTGAAGACTTAAATGAATGTGTTTCATGTATAGCCTGGGCCATTACAATATATGGAAAAGGAAAATTCAAAGAGCTAATTAATTTAATTAACTTTTCTTCACTAAACTCATTACGCTGAGCTATAATTAACTTTGCTTCTCCTTCTATGAATATCTTTTTCTCAAAAGATAGGATTAATATCCATAGTCCTATTATTACAACAGCACACAATACATAAATCCACACATGTTCAGACCAGTTAACTCTTACAAATTCTAATGTAGACTTATTAAATTTATACATAGTAAGGATTTAGTTATTCCAATTCTTCTTCTGTAATGAGTGTAATTAGCTTTGAATACACTTCATTCTGAGCTATAGATTGTTTATCTATAGGAAGTGGATGTAAATTTAATCTGGAGGTATTTATCCAATCAAGAACATACCTGACATTTACATATTTGGTCTTATGACCAGTGGTATTAAATCTCATATCTTCTGATTGAGATTTATTCAAATAGACAAACTTTGACATATCATTTAAAGATTTGAACTAAGGCTGCTATTATTCCCATACCTATGAGTCCTATAAGACAATAGAATATAATTCTACTACTATCTGTCTCTCTGTCTTCTTGTGTACTCATCTTATCGATTTTAAGAGGTGTTTAACCATAGATAAATGTATCTTGGCATCATATAGTTCTTTCTTAGCTTTAATGGCATACAGGGCTCCTATTGATGTCATAATTAGATCTACATTATCTATTTCGTCTTCCAAAGATAATTGAAATCTCTCATCACTCAAATCCTTCTCTATTGATTGCTGAGCTGTATTAACAACAATTAGTTTAGTACCAACAGGAAGCTGATCTTGTGACCAGCTCCCCATATTCTTAGCAAATGATATATTATCCATTCTTCTCTTTTTTTAATTGTTCAACATCCTCTACCAGCTTCTCTACAATAGCAGTAATCATAGTTATAGAAAACACCATGTCATTAATAAGCTTTGTTAATTTTTCTATTTTTACTTCTTCAATTTCCATATGTTTAATAGGTTTTAAAGGATTTCGTCAAGGAGGGTCTCCCCTCCTATCAGAAAACCCAAAAGTTTTTAATTGAATGACAGTTCTAGCTGTCTATTTTTCTCTATCAAAAGGAGTAACCTTTTAGGAGCAAATACATATATTTGAGCAGATAGACGCTGCTCTTGTATTTCTTTCTCCATTTCTCTGGTATATACCAGACCACTTCTGCTTACTTTCTTGCTTGAATACAATTTCCTTCTCATTTCTTTTTGGGTTTTAAATTATTAAAGGTCATAAATATATATGGGCACATCAATTGCCCTTTTAATCTTTGCTTCTATTATTGTCCAATTGCCTCCACTTAATCCAGCACCAAATCTAGGAGCATGAATTGTGCACTGATGCTTTGTTGCATATTCATTAACAGTAAGAAGACATTTATACAATGACATATATCTGAGATTGACACCATTCTTATCACCCAACACTTGGGCAATCATATTGGCCACAATGATGTTATTTCTGTTCTCCTCATTGACTTGTATAAATTGCACATCACCAAGAATGTGTCTCCTTTTGCGTCTGTAATAATATTCAGGCTGTTTCCATTTGTGTGAGAGTGAGCCTGTGAAGCCACCTCCCCAAGCTCCTTGATTATTACACACATGTATAATAAGCTTGTTTCCAAATCCTGTAGGACAGGTAGCATCCCCTTTTAAATAATGTATCATAAATATATTTTTACATTAATATAGCTTAAATATAAAAAAATACACAATCTCCATCAGAATATTCGCCTATATATCCTTAGAGACTGTGTATAGCACATTACAGTAGCTCAATTCAAAGACAGCCTACTATTACCCTCAGATGAAAACAGAAAATACATTGAAGCGACAATGTTTTTTATTTATGTAACAATATCATAAATGTACTTCCTACAATAAATGCACACCATCCTATTATGAAGATCCACATTAAGATCTCCTGAACTATTTTCTTTTTCATTGTACAAATGTATTATAGAATGGTCTCAATTGCACAATAGTGTCACCTTTAGTAAACATAAATGACTCTTGATACAGATACACACCTGGTGAATCTACTATTTTCACCTTGAATAATGATATTGCAGGACGATAGTCCTTAATCTCTACGCTTTGTATAACTAAAAGCGTTTGTAACTTTGGTTTAGATGTTATTGTAACATCTCTTAACCTTCTACTACTAGGGCTCTCACATGATGTTAATACAACAAGAGCAATACAAAACACAATGACCAATAGGCCAAATAAATTTCTGTTCATAATTCTTTAGGATATAGAGTTAATATTTCAGGTATTTCAGGACAAAACTTATGTTCCCAGCATTCTGATCCATCATATCTATCACGATCAGACCATGTACCATCAGTGTACCAAATTATACCAATTAGACTCTTGTCACCATAACCATCAAGCTTATTCAAAAAGAAAGCAAGATTTGGTCCATGATAACCAACTTTGAGAATAAATTGTTCATGGTACTCCATTCCACAATAAATAATGGCACATTTAACTGCTTTACCTTCTGTGTGTCTCAGAAATTCTTCTTTTGCATTCATAATAAATAAATGTTTAAATGGGTTTACAAATAAAAGAAGAATAGGAACGTATTCCATGCCACTTTACTGTTTAGCATTGCTCATTTGATTGAGGGGCTCACACATCCTGTTAATTCAGGATTATTCTTCTAAATCTCCTTATGCATTCAATTGTAATATTGATATCCTTATATTCTCAGGATATGTTATCCACACCATCTTAAACAGTATTTAGTCGATACTTAATTCGGGGATCGTCAAAGCGATGCTAACTCCTCGACAGGTTTCAACTGAGTCTATGGAAATATTACAACTGCTCACCCTTAGGAAGTGAGTTTTGATGCATTAAGATAAAATAAGGCTGTCCATCCACAATGAGCACGACATATTTCTATGTTCATCTCATCGTATGACATTTGTAGCACCTTATTACATTAATCATCCTCTTCAAAGCTAAGATCATCCATCTCATACTCAACAATGTTAATGAGATGATTGTGATCTTTATCTATGTCAATGAATGATTCTCCTCTTGTATCAGCTAATATAAGTCGATGCATAGCCTCAAAAGCAAGTCTCTGAGTAGAATAATACCTATGATGAACCATTTGAAATGGATTCTCATCATGAATAGTTCCCCAACACAATACAAATATCTTCTTCATAATTCTTATTTTAATGGATAAATAAATATAAAATTAAGCAGTTTTACACATACTTAGGTGTTGTAGATTTATCTGGATTCTTCCCATTCGATCAGAGAATCATCCATCAGCATTACACTAACTCTGTAACGCTTTGCTGTATGGTAAACAGTGGACATACGTCTTTGGTCATCACTCTCCTCCTTACCACAACTTTGTTTCCAAGTATATAGAAACTTCTCTTCGATAGCTTTAATTGCTAAAGTTTCTGTTTCCTTGAGATACTCAGATTTGACTGACATATTTTCAGTCCTTGTTTCACCTAAAATAACATTTCCATCAACTAGAGATACACGAATATATTCTCTTACCTCAATAGTTTTGTTATCATAGTTATTAGTTATTGTCAAAGTCTTATTGTCTGAAGACAATGTAAAATTAACAGAGTTAGAAAAGGTATTACTAACCAACACCTTTTCTTGATATGTATCAAGGACTCTATGATGCCATTGATTATATCCAGCTGCTGCTAACATTTCAACAGCTTTTTTAGTTTCTTCTTTCAGATAAATATCTTCAGAAGAATTAAATTCTCTAGTTGTAGATCCATCTGACCATATGGAAACTACATATTTGTAGTTCTTCTGTAAGAAGAAACTACCTGCCGTCCAATAAGGATCTTGCAGCATAGAGGTTTTCTCTGAAGAGATAAGCCTCAATTTCTTTACTATTATTGCCATAAAGCATTAAGTTTAAAAAGTAAAACAAATAACAAAAGAGAACGATTGCTCATACAACCTTCATCCCTCATAAGGACTATTCTCTCTTGGTGTTTTTTTTTTATACTAAAGGTGATGTTACAATAGTCACCTCTGTAATAGCTTCCCAGCCATCAAATACAAATTGAACTTTACCTTCTTCAAGTAAAATACGTTTGTTCTTAGCTTGTAACAGCCTTTTAGCTGGTGCAAATGGAAGTAATTGTTGTATCATCCCTATTGGTAAGACAATAGCTATCTCATCATATTTGGAGACAAGCTCCTTCAAAGAACTCCAATGTCCCTCAAGAATATGATCTGCAACAGTTTCACCTTGTTCTGGTGCTACAGCTTCAAAAGCTACATGCACGTTAGATGGTGAAGCTGATAGTTGAGTGATCTGAACTTTTCCAAATACTAATGCTAATGCATCCAATTGAGCCTGGCTCATTGCATGTCTTGATAACCAAAGAATATTTTTCATAATAATTGTAAGAGTTCCACACTTGAGGAGCTCTAAAAGCTTTGGGTTTGTAGAAAACATGAGAATCGAACTCACATACACTCTAATGAATGCATAACCATTATTCCTTATCTAAAGGACATCTATGCAATACATATGCATATATTACACAAAATATATCAATGATACTATAATGACATATACATACATAATATGTTAATATAGCATTGGAAAGCTATATTTATTGCATGATTTAAGATTTTGAGGATATCCAAGAGTCAATAAATAGGCTATGACGTGTACTTCTACCCCTCTTTTGACCCTCAAGACTAACGGAATCTTGACATCGATATATTAAAATTCTCGGGGTGAACTTTTATTTATATGATAAAAGTCATACTCTTGGGTTAATATATCATTAGTTGCTATATAATTGCTGAGATAACCCACCCAACTGTACGAATTCTTCGTTTATTTACCCACCCTTACATATATTTTTTTGTTTGCGTAAGCAATGTGTTTGCGTTAGCTTTGTGCTTCCCTTGCACGAATGATCAATTAAAAAGCAACACTCCCCTTGCGAGGAATGTTGCTGTGGTCACCATTTAGACAATTGTCTTTGCTCTTGCTAATGGATCAAGTGTGGTTGTACTGCTATAACTTGCAAGTAGCTCTTCTGCCATCTTGTCTGCAATCTCTGTTTCAAGGCTTGCCATTAGCATATCCTGTAATGTTAGGAATGCTGATTTGGCTTCCCAACGCTGATATTCCTGATCATTCTTGTCTGTGCGTGTCTCTTCATCGCATAATGCAAACAGTTTTGGGATCTTGTCTACCTCTGTGTCCTTGTCAATGCCAAGACTCTTTAGCATATTCTCCCCAATGAAAAACTTTTGGCCTGCAGCGTTGAAGCCTGTGAATCTACCCTCTGCTGAAAATAACCCTCTGTGAATCGTTACTCGTTTCATTTTGTTTTTTGTTTTTTGTTTATTAATAATGATGACCAAGGGGAATACCCCACACTGGTAAATCGTTGGGGGGGTTTTTTGATGGTGTAGTCCCAATCAACACTCACACAAATAATATGGAAGGAGGGGAGTCATTTTCCCCTACAGTCTTAGGGGGGAGTTTCTAACCAGGAAGATTAAAAAATCAAAAAACTATTTCTTATCTCCAGGAATAAATTCTTTTTCCCAAATTTATCATGGTAAAAAATAATTAAATTTGTTATATCTTTGTAAGAGATAAAACTAAATAATGGCCAACAAGATTATTTTACAAAAGTTAAGCTTCCAGAATGAGGACAATTATGTATTAGCGGAGAGGTATTATAATGTGCTTTCTGCTTTGAATAATTTGAAGCTTACACAGAGAGAGGTGCAACTCATAGCTTTTACAGCTGTACGTGGGAACATGTCGTATGCTAATGTTAAGGAGGAGTTTTGTAAGAAGTATGAGAGCTCTAGTCCTACGATAAGCAATATTGTTTCCAAGCTAAAGAAGATGGGAATTTTTATTAAGGAGGGAGGGAAGATAAAGGTGGTTCCTATGATACAGTTAAATTTTGCTTTGAATATTAAGTTGGAAATAAATCTTACACATGGATAAGCCTGTTAGTCTTTCTGTAAAACAGTTTATTATTCGCAAGATGGCTGTTTCATTGATGACTCCTGAGAAGACAATTGAGGCTGTGATTAATCATCAGTTTAATACAATGCTGGAAGCTACAAAGATGGTGAATAGTATGGAGCTTTCTGGGTTTGGTAGATTTTTCTTTAGTGATATAAAAGCTAAGAGGATGTTAAAGAGATCTTTGGAGAATAAAGAGTTGTATGAAGGGCTTCTGTTACAGACCCTCTCAACACAGAGAAGAAATAATATAGAGGCGAAGCTTAAGAATGTTACATGTATTATTAAAAATCTTAATGAAAAGATCAATGAAACTCTCTGAGATATATGAAGGTTGGCGTAATCATTTGATTCCTCCTTCTATTCTAAAGGATAAGATAGAGAGGATACATATTAGGAGGATGGAGGTATGTAAGATTTGTCCACTTAATTCTGTTAACAATCCACAGGCTAGTTGGCTCTTACAGATGTATGAACATTGTACAGAGTGTGGATGTCCTCTTATGCAGAAGACAAAGTGTTTGTCTTGTTCATGTGGAATAAAAAGTTGGAAGGCTGTGCTGACAGAAGAGCAGGAAGAACATGTTAATTCGAAATAAGACGATGAAACAGATTAGATTGAGGAAGATTCCTCTGGAATCATTCATTGATACATTGATTGATCTTTATGAAAATGGGGTCTTGTATGTTGATATTATAGGAGATCCTGGAGAAAACATAGATAGGGTTGGTATATATGTTAAGGATGAATATATGGATGATCCAAAACTCCTGAATAAGAATATTACAGATGATGATATAAACCAATTATTAAATTGATATGAACAATTCACAAACACAGGATGCATTTGCAACCATTAGGGAACTTGCAGCTTTGGCTGCTACAGAGAACATTGCACAAGTAAATAGAGAGAAGGTAAATGAGCTAATCAACAATTTGCTGACAAAGATTGTTGCCCCAGCTGTACAGAAGTTGACAGCTGCCTCTTCAGGATTAAAACTATAATCATGGCAGTAGCAAAGAAAAGTATATTTATTTCTACGGAGCTTGATTGGGCCGAACAACAACTTCTGACATGGAGAGGATATATCAATGCCAATCCTTTTGAACATCTGAAGGATAGGATAGAGTGGAAACCAATAGCCAGGGGAGGAACAATGCCTATGGTTGTTGCTTCTATAGAGCAACAGGGAAAGTTTATTCAGGATACAATGAAGAACTATCTTTCTCTTTTGGAAGTAGTGAATACACTTCGTGAAAAAGAGGAAGCCAAAAAAGAGGCCAGAGGTAAAGGTGAAGTACCACATAGAATGCAGAGATAATGGAAATCAAGAGTACAGAATTCTTCAGGAATATGAAGAGTCTTCCTCCTCCAGGAACTAATGAGTTTAATCAACTTATTAAATGGGAGGAAGAAAAGATTAAAGGAGGAATTTCTGTCAATGGGATTTTCTTTAGTGGATGGTTGTATTGGCATTTGAATCATTGGAAGATAAGGCTTGATCAACAGGATGAGCATGGAAATGATATTAGGGTGGAAAGCTATCCAGATTTACGTGACAATGAGTGGATTAGAGCAGAAGCGTTGGAGCAGTGTAGGATAGAGAAGAAGGGATATATGGAGGTTGGAGGTAGACAGGGAGGCAAGAGTGAGATGGAAGCTTCCTATTTTGGTATGAATGCCATAATGTTTGCCAATACACAGAATGTTATTGTATGTGGAAATGACAATGACCTTTCCCTTTTAAAGGATAAAGTGGATTTTGGATTAAAAAATTTGTGGGAAGGAATTAATATACCACGTTTAGATAAGACATGGAGACTCAACCAGATTAGGCTGGGATATAAGAAACCTAGTGGAGATGATGAGGTGTGGAGTTACATTGTTATTCGTAATGCAAACGATGGTCGCAACACTGAGGTTGCAGCTGGTACCACAGCAAGGACATTTATAATGGATGAGGTAGGGAAGTATCCATTTGCTTCTTCTTTTAAAGCAGCTGAACCTGCGTTTAAAGGAAAGTTTGGATGGAGAGCTGTTCCTATTCTTGTGGGAACAGGAGGATCATTTGAAAATGGCAGGGATGCAGAAAACTTCTTCTACAATCCAGATGCCAATAATTTTTTGGCTTATGAATATGAAGGAACAAAAACAAAGAGTGCATTGTTCTTGTCAGGACTTTACAGACAGGATTGTAAAGTGGAGATTCCTTTATATCAATGGCTTGAACAGGAACGTGGAATAACAATACCAGATCATCGTGAACTTTCAAAAATATTGATATATGCTTCTGATAAAGAGAAAGCTACAGCATTAATAGAACAGGAAAGACTTGCAGCAAAGACAAATCCTGACAGAGCTCTCTATTTAAAACAGAAAATGTATTATCCTCTGACAGTTGAGGAATGTTTCTTAAGAGATCAGAATAATATCTTTGATACAGAAGCTGCTAAGCGTCAGAAGTTTAGACTTCAGGAAAGAGAAAGAACAGGAACTCCTGTTATTCTTTTACATGATGGAGAAAAAATTATACACGAGTTTACAGACAAACAACCCATAAGTAATTTTCCATTACGAAGTTCAGATGAGAAAGATGCTCCTGTTATTATTTATGAGTTCCCTGTAGAATCTCCTCCTTATGGATTGTATGTTGCAGGAGTTGACCCTTACAGACAAGGACAGAGTGCCTATAGTTCTTCCTTAGGATCTGTATACATATATAAGAGGATGCATGATATTGCTGGTGAGAAGTATCAGGATATGTTTGTGGCTTCTTATTGTGCCAGGCCAGAGAAGAAAGATACATGGGAAGAACAGGCCAGATATTTAATTAAGTATTATAATGCTCGTACTCTCTGTGAGAATGATGATATCTCATTCATAGAATACATGAAAGCCAAAGGAGATGGACATTATCTGGAGAAACAACCTCAGTGGTTAATGGAAATTGTTCCTAATACAACTGTTAAAAGAGAATATGGTATACATCGTAGCGCACAGAAAATAATTGATTACCTTCACAACTGTTTTAAGAAGTATATGGAAGAGATCATATACACAGAAAAAGATGACAATGGAGTAGTTGTACGAGAACTCACAGGCATAACTAAAATATTTGATCCTGTTCTCCTTGAGGAAGTAATTCAATATGATGAGGATGGTAACTTTGATAGAATCATTGCTGCTGAACTTGCCATTGCTCAAGCTATGAGAATGGATCCAATCATGGGACGAGTAGGGGGATCAAGTGATCCAAGGGTAACCTCGATGTTTACAAAAAGACCAAAGGCTCAATTATTCGCAGAATCCAGAGGAATATTTAACAGACCAAAACATAAACTATTTTCATAATGAGAAAAACAGGATCAGAAGAAAAGATATATGGTGTTGGTTTTATGGGAACGGGAAAGTATAAATCTAGAAATAAAACAGGACACACAAAAGAATATAATGCTTGGGCAGCTATGTTACAAAGGTGTTATGATGATAAACTTCATATAAGACACCCTTCTTATAAAGATTGTACAATGTGTGAAGAATGGTTAAATTTCCAAAATTTTGCTAAATGGTTTACTATTAATAATATAGAAGGTTGCCAATTAGATAAAGATTTACTCATAAAAGGAAATAAAATTTACTCTCCTGAAACTTGTTGTTTTGTTCCACAAGAAATTAATCTTGCACTTATAAAACCAATGAATAAAAGAGAATATCCTTTAGGTGTATATAAACATCGTGATAAATTTGTTAGTCATATTAAGGTAAATAAAGTATCTACATATAAAGGAATTTTTTCAACAATAACAGAAGCAGCAGAATGTTATAAGAGAGAAAAGGAAAAACAACTGTTAAATTTGGCAATGAAATACAAATATGTAATTTCAAATGCTACTTATGATGCTTTATTAAATTATGAAATAACTTAAATTTCACTACCATGATAATTCGCTACACAAAGGATGCCACTATTAGATATGCATACCTTAACATCTTTCCAGATCAGTTCAAAACAGAGAAAGAAAAGATGGATGAAAGTTGGGTGAAGAACACAATGGATTACTTTGCTAATAAGGCATATTCTGAGTATGTAAAGAATCGTGATACGTTTGTAAAGAACTATGATCTTATGAAGGGTATCCTTCGTCCAGAGGATTTCTATCAGGAACGTGATGTAAAAAACTTTACAGAAATGCTGGAAGCAGATCTTAGCCTTCCTTCCTATGTAAAGATGTATTCTATTGTTACCACTCCTGTTAATGAACTTATAGGAGAGATCTCTAAACGTCCTGATAGCATTAAGGTAAAAGCCTATGATGATAATTCCAAGGCAGAAGAGTTAGAGTTTAAAACAGATCTCCTTCAGAAATATGTATTACAGCAGGCCAAGCAAAAGATCTTGGAGAAAGCTGCAATGGAAGGCCAGGAGATCAATGATGAAGATCTTGAGAAAATGTCTATGGATGAGGTGAAGGATCAACTTGATTCTTACACATCGATTGCTGAGAAATGGAGTAATCATCAACTCACATGTGCTAAGGTAGAGTTTAATATTAAAGAGAAGAGTGAAGATGCTTTTAGAGATATGCTCATATCTGCCAGAGAGTTCTATCATATATATGAAGACAACTCTAAGACAGGATTTAATATTGAGGTGGCTAATCCTAAGAACACATGGTTTTTAACAACTCCTGACAGGAAGTTTATTTCAGATACAACAGGTAGGGCACAGGGAGCATATGCTGCTGGAACAGTGCAAGTTATGGAACTCTCAGAGATTATTGAGACATTCCCAGATCTTACAAAAGAAGAGATAGATCATCTAAGAAGTTCTCTACAGGATTATGGATTGATCAATGTGCGTGAATCTAATCTTGGTAATCCTAATGCACCTGAGGGTATTGACTCTGTACAATATGATACATATGATCCAGCCATTCTCCAAACAAGGATGATGATTGAGAGTGAAATGAAAGAGAACAATGATGGACTAAAAGACTTTCTTGGCCTTACATCTAATGTCTCTTCCTTTGGATATAAGTATGTGGTGGTTAGGGGATATTGGATCTCTAAGAAAAAGATTGGTAAGATCATATATATAGATGAGATGGGCAATGATCAGTCTATGCTTGTTGATGAGAATTATAAAAGCAAGACTATTCCTACACAACAATCTCTTGAATGGGGATGGATAAATCAATGGTATCAGGGAAATAAGATTGGCCCAGATATCTATCATCTAAAACCCTATGACCTTCTACCATATTGTCCCATCATAGGAATAACATATGAGGTAAAGAATACAGAAGCCAAGAGTCTTGTAGATCTGATGAAACCTTTCCAGGTGTTGTACAATGTCTGCATGAATCAACTATATCAACTCCTTGAGAAAGAGATAGGTAAGGTACAACTGATGTCACTCAGACACATTCCTATTCCTAAAGATGGTGATGCACAAGATGCTTTGGATATATGGGAATTGGAAGCACGTAAGAGGGGAGTGGTATTTATAGATGACTCTCCAGAGAATTTAAAAGCTCCTTCAAGTTTTAATCAGTTTACAGCTCTTGATCTCACACGTACACAGGAGATACAAGCTAGATACACATTAGCACAACAACTAAAGAATGAATGTTGGGAACTAGTAGGTCTTTCCAAACAAAGAATGGGATCTGTAGCTGCCAGTGAATCTGCAACAGGAGTAAACAATGCTGTCTCACAATCCTATTCACAAACAGAACCTCTATTCATTGCACATGAATATGTTTCCCTACAACTATATCAGGCCATCATTGATGCTGCCTTATATATAGAGAGTGCAAAACCACAGAGTACGCTTGCCTATGTAACATCTGAAGGAGAATCTGCATTTGTACAGGTGAATGGTTCTGATCTTAGATTTAGGGATTTAAAAGTGTTTCCAACAAATCGTCCAGAGGATACACAAGTATTTAATGAACTTCGTCAGCTTGCTCAACCTTTCATGCAGAATGGTGGAAGTCTATATGAGGTTACAGAACTCTATACAACAAAGAGTATTAGAGCAATGCAGAAGACCTTTAAAGAGCAGAGAGATAGACAGTTGGCTATGCAAGATCAACAGATGCAACAGAAACAACAAGAGTTGCAACAACAACAACAGCAGGCTCAGGCTCAAATGGAACAGGCTGCACAAGAACATCAGTCAGATCTTGCACATGAGGATTATCAGAAGGAACTTGATAGAATTAACAAAAAAGAGATTGCTCTTATTGCTGCTGAATCAAAAGGAGCTCTTGCAGATATTGATCAAAACCAAGTTCCTGATGTACTTGAAATTAGTAAACTTGCACATGAACAAAGTAAAGCTTCTAAAGATTATAGTCTCAAGATGGCAGATATAGCAAGTAAAAGTTCTCAGAGTATGCAAAAACTTCAAGTGGAGAGAGAAAAACTTCAAGTGACTCGTGAGAATATGCAAAATGATATACAGATAGCAAAAATTAATGCAAGTAATCGAGCTAACAAAACTAAAAAATAATCAATTTAATTAAAAAGGCAAATATTAAAGCTATATTATGTACAAAAGTTTATAAAATATGCTAAAATATGTTGTATTCTAATGATCTTTAATTTACTTTTACTCTATAACCACATAATAAACTACATATGGCAGATAATTTTGATAGTCCATCATTCAACTTTGGTATTGAAAATACTATGGAGATGGGAATGGGAAATGCAGAACTTTTAAGTGATCTTCTTGGATCTGAAACAGCAACATCTAATCCTGAGGATCTTGAACCAATTGTAAAAGAAGTAGAACCTGTTGCTCCTACTTCTAAAAAAGCTGCACCAAAGACAGTGATTCCCAAAGAACCAGAAGAAGAGGTTGTTGATCAAGATCTTATTGCAGGATTTTTAGAAGAATCTGAAGAGACTAAGACAGAACCTATTAAAGAAGAAAAGGTCAATGAAGAAGAAGAGGAGGATGATGACACTCCCACTTCTCAATTTAGTGCATTATCACGAGACTTATTAAGACTTGGGGTATTTACAAATGAAGAAGGTGTTGAAGATGTTGAGATCAAGACTCCTGAAGAATTTCTGGAAAGGTTTAAAACTGAAAAACAGAAAGGTGCAGGAGAAATTGTTAACAACTTCATTGGTCAATTTGGAGAAGATTATCAGAAAGCATTCAATGCCATATATGTGAATGGTGTGGATCCAAAAGAATATTTTGGAACATATAATAAAATAGTAAATTTTGCTGAACTTGATCTATCTGTTGAAGACAATCAAGTAGCTGTAATGAGACAAGCGTTAACTGATCAAGGGTTTGAACCTGAAGATGTTACAACAGAAGTTGACAGACTTAAGAATTATGGTGATCTTGAAACAGTAGCTGCAAAGCATCACAAAGTCTTGGTAAAACGAGAAGCAGTGAAACTTCAAGAACTAGAACAACAAGCAGGGCAAGAATTACAACAAAAAAATGCAATTAAAAATCAGTACATCCAGAATGTCAATACCATTCTTCAAGAGAAACTGAAAACTAAAGAGTTTGATGGTATCCCCATCAATCCCAAATTAGTAAATGAACTACAAGACTTCCTCCTGGTTGATAAATATAAGACAGCATCGGGTGAAACCTTAACAGATTTTGATCGTGCCATCTTAGAAATGAAAAGACCTGAGAACCATGCACAAAAAATAAAGGTTGCATTGCTTCTTAAGCTCCTTGAAAAAGATCCTACGTTATCCACTATTCAACAATCAGGCGTAACTAAGAAGTCTGATAAGTTGTTTACAGAGTTTGCAAGACAGACAACGAAAGAAAAACCTGTTCAAGGTAAAGCTAATTCATGGTTTCAATAATTAATTAAAAATTTTACACAATGCCTATTCAAACAATCCCAGGAGTAACTGGATTCACGTATGCTCGTATCGCTTCAATGGATAAGCGAGCTGTTGGTAAACTTACTGACACGAACCACCTGGAATCATTTCACAGCACAGAACCTGCTGACTATGACAAGAAGATCATCTCTTTGTACACTCAGAGTTCTTTGTACAGTAATGACTTCCTGGACATGATCAACAAAAGCACACCTTATTATATCGATAATAATAGTGATGCTTGGAAATGGCAAATTGCTGTTCCTTACAAATTTCCTAAAATCATTGACATTCCTCTGTCTACACAGAACACAATGGACAATGGTAAGGTAGGTATTGATGGACAGGAATTTTCATTAATCTTAGATACTAATGAGTTCTCTCAGAACGCTATTGTTGCTGTAGGTTCTCGTCAGTATGGCCCTCGTTTCTACGTTATTAAAGATCCAGTTCCTTGGAATGCAGGGTATCTTTATTCGTTCACACTTGTATCTGACAATCCTATCGTAGACTTTGTAACTTCCACATTCCTGAAAGTTGGTCTTGAGCTGGAACTTGTTGATGCAGCTATTGGTGAATTCGATCAGAACCTTTTAGGTCTTCCTCGTTTGGGTGAGCAGATCACTATGTTTGAATCTCTTGGTTCTGCATATGGATATGAGCACAAAATTACTGAGTGGGCTGATGATAGGACTATGAGAGATGCATCAGGAAAACCTCTTGATATCTTGGTTTATGCTCCTCAGCGCAGGAATCAACTTCCACTCACAAGGAACGATGTTAAATGGGAGCCATTTATTGAGTTCTGGATGCGTAAATCAATGCTTGAGTTGAAAGTTAAACGTATGATCTGGTCTAAACCAGGTACTGTTAAAACAGCTGGTAGCAAGCAAGAATTGAAACGTACATCTGCTGGTGTTTATCATCGTATGCGTTTCAATGGTAACTATACTCCTTACAATCGTGGTGAGTTTAGTGCTAACTTACTTCGTTCTGTATTTGGTGATCTCTTCTATAGAAGGGTGGATGTTAAAGATCGTAGGGTCAAAATGTACACCAATGAAGCTGGGTTTGATGTATTCCAACAGGCTTTGAAGAATGACGCTCTCAACAGTGGTCTGACATTCATGGCTGATTCTGGAAATCGTTACATGCAGGGAGAAGGCCAACACATCACATATAACTTTGCATTCGATGCAATGGTTACTCGTGAAACTGGTCGTATTGAACTGATCCACTTGAAAGAACTTGATCTGCCACAAACCAATCTTGAGTTTGGTCAGAATAAGAAAAGTACTCCTGTCTTTATGGTATTTGATGTATCTCCTATGAGCGATGGTTCAATGGTGAATAACATCAGAGAAGTAAGACTCAAAGGTGCTCCTTCTATGACTTGGGGTTATATCGATGGTACTCGTCACCACTTAGGTTTTGCTAAATCTCAGGGTATGAGTTCTGCTAACAAATTCCCAGGATACGAGATCTGGATGAAAGACCGTTGTGATGTATTCATTGAAGATTTGTCTCGTACAGTCTTGATTGAAGAAGTACCACAGTTCTAGGATTCTTTTTTGGTTCATATATTTGTGATTTTCTTGAAGAGACTCCCTTAGATTGCTAAGGGAACTCTTCTTGAAAAATAGGGATGATAAGGTAAAAGCTTAGAGGAGTTCGTTCTCCACATCTCACTGGTTAAACCAACATAATAAAACTACGTATGGGCAAGATTGGCAAGATTTCAGTAATCAAAAGAGATTACAACAACTCTCAGTTACAAACTATGCAAGGTGGACTTGCAGCTAGAGGTATGACAAGAGTTCCTGGAACAGGAGTTTTTAAATTTCCTTATAAGGAACTAGATGGTAAGTATAGGACAGGATTAGATGTGGATGCTGCTTACATCAGACGAATTGGGGATCCTTTAGAAAAGGAACTTGAAATAGAACGTGTAAAAGCATTACGTGCAAGACTTGAAGAAGCTCTTGGAGATATTGATCTAGGTCCTCGTTCAACTTTCTGGAACTATGGATTATCAACTTCTACTGAAGACCAACAACATGTACAACTTGTTAAACTAATAGATGGTGATAATATATTTGATCTCTCTGTTCCTTTTCAAGAATTAGCTTTTTCATGGCTTAGGGTACATCCTACTATTGCTTCAAGTCTTCAAGCGTATGAACGTGGTGAATATCCTGCAGATACACAATATTATGTAGCTGATGACGAGATTGAAACTGCTATTATATACAAGAAGAAACAACTGGTTAATAAGGCTATTGCAAAATTCGATGGACTTAGTAATGAGAAGAAACGTAAGGTGGCAAGATTACTGGGACTACCAGTTACAGAAGATTCAAAAGAAGACTCTGTATACAATCTGGTAGATAATGTGCTTAAACAAACAGAATTCAAAACTGGTAAATACCAGGGACTCTCTCCAATTGAAGTGTTCTCTAGGTTTGCTGATATGAAAGATGACTTGCTCCATATAAAAGATCTTGTTAAACAAGCTGTATCACATTCTATCTATAGGATCAAACCAAATGGTAAAGTGTATGAAGGGGAGTTTGAAATATCAAAAGATGAAGATGATCTTGTAAGATTTCTCATAGATGAAGATCATCAAGATGAGTTAATAATTTTAGAAGGTAAGTTAAAAACTAAGAAAATAGCTGCAGTATGATACAAGTAGATAGTTTATTATATAAGATTGACCAGAAACTAAATAAGCTATCTACTAATGAGCATCAGCAGATTCAACTTGAGGATAAAATATTAGCTCTTAACGAAGCTCAACTCAAATTGATCAAACAGAAGATGGATGGCACACCAACAGCTTCTGGTCTTGGAATGGACTCTTTTAAAAAAAGATATGAAGACTTACAAAATTTAATAGAATTGTATGAAAATCATCCACTTTTATTAACTTTGGACAATCCTGAACTACACAAGTGGACAACATCAATTGTAAACATCTTTCCACCCTACATGTTCTATGTAGACAGTTACTTATTGGCTGATAAAGGTAGATGTAAGAATAGAAGAATATGGATAAACAGGGATCTGGCTGGTCATGGAGATCTTCAGTTTTTACTGAACAATGATCATTACAAACCTTCCTTTGAATATCAAGAGACTTTCAACTTTATTTCTTCTAATGAACTTGCAATATTTACAGATGGAACCTTCATACCAACTGCCTTATACTTATCGTATGTTCGATATCCTGTATACATAGATAAAGTAGGGTATGTTAAATTTGATGGCACTCCTTCTACAAATCAAGACTGTGAACTAAAAAACTACTTAGAAGATGAACTTCTGGATTTGACAGTACAAAATCTGGCAATGTATACAGAAAATGCTTCAGCAGTTCAAAGTGCTCAGTTCAGGATACAAACAAATGAATAATGTTCTTTTCTTTTTTTATAAATTTAAAAATTACGCAAAATGTCTGATTTTTCAAAGACTACTCTGTTCGTAGTGCCAGTGGGGAACACCCTCCCTAGCTCTGACTCTACACAAGATCTCCTTGCTGGTCAAGTGGGGATCTTTCTTAACACCTATGCTGTAGCAACTACAATGAATATTGCTGCTGCTCCTTATTTCTACATTGCTCAAGGTCGTGTAAACACGTATCTGCAAGGTAGTAAACGCTCTGACAAAATCAAAGGCTGTGCCACAACTGGTTGCAAAACCAATGTAGTTGAATGGTACAAAGTCTCTGGTTGTCCTACTCCTATTAATCAGATTACTGATGTAACTGATTGGAATGTTAAATGTGGTGATGTGGTCACTCTTACAATTCGTGGATTCTCTAGTTACTTGGAGACATTGTATTTCAATGGTTTTACACGTTCAGTAACTGTTCAGGCTCCTTGCTGTGATTGTGATGGTAACCCATGTATCAATGTTGATGAGAGTGATCTTATTGATGCTTTGATTCTTAAGTTGAATGCTGCTGCTCCTGACTTCTTAGGTGGAGATACCACTGGTACAAACCCAGACAACATTCGTTTGAGCCAGTTCTACACATTCACAAATGTAGGAGGAACTATTCTTCGTATCGAAGGGAAACCTTTAACTAAGTATGGCCAACCTTGTGATGTCGCTGCTTTTCCTTGGGAATATGATAAGTTGAGATTCAGAACATTTGTATATTCTGGTCCTGCAACTACAGCTGACTTCATTGTTGATGACAACTGCAACATCGTTGCTGAGGCAACTATCACCCAGCAGTCATCTTATGCCACTGGTACTTCTGCAGAAATTGCTCAACTTGAGAAGAACTTCTACAGTTATCAAGCTGGTTACCTGAAACATCTGTACAGGATTGCTGGTTATAATCCTAACTTTGAAAGTTGGGTTGCTGCCAATTCAGCTTATGATACATACTATATTAAGTTCAAAGATATGGATGTATCTGCTGAAACCTGGGGTGACTATATCATCGAAGACAGCACAGTGATTATTGCTGCTATTTCAGGAAGTGCAGCTGCTACCGCTATTGAACTTGTATTAGAAGCTGCCCTTGGTACTGTTCTTGATGACAGTCTTTGTATTACAACTTCTACTACGACTACTGGAAGAGCCTAGTATAAGAGTCTAAATATAAACCTATGCCAGAGGAAAAGAGGATAAACTCAAGATCCTCTGGCATATTTATTTTAAATAATATGACAACTCTTAAATTAGATATACTTGTAGTTCCTACATATAACACTAAGACTTTAGGAATAGCTGATGCTTCAGTATATCCTACAGATCCTCCTGTTGTAAGTGCTCCTACTATTGAGATAACAGTTCCTGGATTTAATTCTGTAGTTCTTCCATTTGTTCCTCAGGATTTTAATGTATATACATCCAGTACATTAGAACTAACCTCTCCACTAGATCCTTACTTACCTCTTCCTGATGGTGTTTATTTCATAAAATACTCAGTTGCTCCTGCATATGAGAATTATGTAGAAAGATCTATTATGAGAGTTGAACAATTACAGGAGAAGTTTGATAATGCATTTATGAAGCTTGATATGATGGAATGTGACAGGGCAATTAAGATGCAATCAAAGGTTGATCTCACTACAATCTATTTCTTCATTTCTGGGGCTATAGCAGCAGCAAATAACTGTGCAATTGTTGAAGCTAACAAATTGTATGCTCAGGCAAATAAGATGCTAGATCAGTTCATAAATAACAATTGTGGATGCTCTGGTAATAATTATCTTGTTAACTTTCATTAGTCATGGCAACTTGTAAAATATGTAATATACGTGTGGGCTGTGGATGCCAATTAGTAAATGGTATGTGTTCTGCTTGTAATGCAGCAGCACAACAAAACAATAAATAATCATGCTAACTCCAAGGCTTACAAATTGTATAGAGTGTGATAGTATTCCTACTCTATTGGAAGAGATTAGTTGTACTATAACTAGTATGGCAAAGAGATTATATAACAATACAATCTTTATGCTTAATCTACAAATAGATAGCACTGGTATGTTTGATCTTTTGAACTACCAAAGAATTTTAATATATAAATATTGTAATCCTGAGTATGCTGGAGAGTTTACAATTCCCATGATTGCCAGTAAAGTAAGACGATATACATCAGGATCTACACATACAGTAACAACATTTCCTAACACTACAACAACATCTACATCTACATCAACAAGTACTAGTACATCTACCAGCACAAGTACAAGTACATCAACAAGTACAAGTACAACAACAAGCACTTCTACATCTACTAGTACATCTACATCAACTAGTACTTCTACATCTACAAGCACATCTACAAGTACTAGTACATCTACAAGTACGAGTACATCATCAACCTCTACAAGTAGTTCGACATCAACTAGTACTTCTACTAGTACAAGCACTAGTACTTCAACATCAACAAGTAGTTCAACAAGTAGTTCAACAAGCACTTCTACATCTAGTACAAGTACATCAACGTCTACAAGTACTTCTACTTCTACATCTAGTACAAGTACATCAACTACTAGTAGTACTTCTACCACTACTACTAGCACTACCACTACACTTCTAATTACTGAATTTGGATTGTATAATGCTTATGCTCTGCCTACAATCGCTAATACAGATTGGCATGTTCCTACTCATTTAGAATATGATGCATTATGTACAGCTGTGGGTGGAGCTGCTACAGCTGCTATACAATTAAAAGAATCAGGTACTATTTATTGGAATACTAATAACGGTCTAAATACTTACGGATTTAATGGTAGAGGAACAGGCTATCGTAATAGCACTCCTGAATTTGCAAATATTAAACAAATAGGTATACTTTGGTGTTCTGATCCAAATGGACCAAGTCAATATGCGATGAGTTACGATGATTTTAATCCAGAGGTAACTACTACTGGAGGGGCATCATATGATACTGGTTTAGGTATACGTTTAGTAAAAGATTCTACAATATTAAATCCAGGAGAAACAAGTACATATGTAGGTAACGATGGTCAAGTTTATGCTACAATTTGTATTGGTACACAAGAATGGTTATCCCAAGAATTAAAAGAAACAGAATTGATAGATCATACTCCAATTCCATTAGTTCAGGATGGACCTACTTGGATTACAATGACTACTCCAGCAAGATGTTATTATGCTACATAATTTAAAACTGATATAAAAATGAGCTGTCAAAATTGTTTTAATGGATGTGCTGAGATAGTCTCAGACAGATGTGTTAGATATACAGGGATTGATATCCCTTCCTTAGGAATAAGTACAGGAGATCCTCTTTCTAGTATTGAGCAATCTCTTTCTACATTTTTGATAAGTGCCCTCAATGGAACAGGCATACATCCTGTAATCGATCCAGATATAATTTGCAATCTGGTTGGAGGATACCTTCCAGTTTGTGAAGATCCCACAATTGTAGATTTTATAAATGCACTAATTAAAGCTACATGTGATCTACAGGAACAAGTTATAGTACTTGATGAAGCAGTTGCTACAATTGAAGCAGATTATACTCTTCCAGTAAATTGTTTGGCAGCAGTCATTCCTTCTTCAGGCACACATGACATTCTTCAAGCAGTAATTGTAAAACTTTGTGCAACAAGTGCTACATTGACAGCTCTTTCGTTAAGTCTCTCTACAAATTATTCAAGTAATGGTGCTGAACTGGATGCATATATTGCTAACTATTTAGCTACTCATGGAGCTAGTACAACATTGATGAGTAATAAAATGATTCCTAATGTAGCATATCCTTATTTTGGAAATATTACAAATTTCAATGCAAATGGTGAAGGAACAGGAGATTGGATAAAAGTTTATCTCTGCAATGGTTATCTTGGTAAGACTCCTGATATGAGAGGAAGAGTTCCTGTATCTGCAACATATACTAGTATTGGTACACCAATTACAGATCCTGTTGTTCTTCCTGGAGGATTTAATCCTAATTATATAGTAGGAGGACCATTGTATGGTGTTAATTCTATAATTATTGATGCCACTACAGTTCCAAATCATACACATACAGCTACAGCCACAGCTTCACAAGCTTCTCACTCTCATTATGAATTTGCTACTAATGCTTATGGTGGTACAAATGCAAAAGCTACACCTAGTACATATGTAACTGTTTCTAAAGGTTGGAATGGTCCTACATCATATGAATTAGAAGGCAATATTACAACTGCTAGTATAGGAAAAACTAATACTGAAATTCCTGCAATCACTGTAAATAGCATAACTATTGCTCCTACAATTAATGGTGGAAATGCTCATTCAAATATTCAACCTAGTATTGCTTCTTACTACATTATGTATATTCCGTAAATTATGAAATACAATATAATAGGTGCTTTTGCTGTCCCCACTGAGGCATGTGGATGTAATGATCCATGTAGTACTCATTGTATTATATCTGATAATGTAACATATGTTGGACCAAATCTTTCATGTACAGATATACGAAATAATAGTAATCTAACTTTGGCTCTTGAGAAAATAGATGCTAAAATATGTGAACTATTTGATATGTATCATAGTCTCACTTGCACACTTGAAGGAAGTGTTTCAGAAATACCAAGTACATCTACAAGTACAAGTACATCAACCAGTACTTCTACATCTACAAGTACATCAACCAGTACTTCTACATCAACTAGTTCTACAACAACCAGTACTACAACACCTATACCAGTGTGTGGGATAGAGGGTAATGCAAATGAACTCTAAATTAATATAGTTAACATTATTAAAAAATAACAAAATGGATATAAATGTAAGATTAACAGCTACTGGTGTAGATACAGGACCTACCTTTGAAGTAAAATATTGGGATACTGACACTTCTACTTTTACAGTACTTGCTCCTGCTCAAAGTAAAGCATCATTAATTGCTATAGCTGGAGTAGATTACCCTGCAATTCCTACCACTGCAACGTTTGTTAGAATAACTTCCATAGGAGTTTGTACAACTCTTATAGATTTACCTATAAATAGTACTACAACCAGTACCAGTACATCAACTAGTACAAGTACATCAACCAGTACTTCTACATCAACGAGTACAAGTACATCAACCAGTACAAGTACTTCTACGTCAACAAGTACTTCCACTAGTACAAGTACTTCTACGTCAACAAGTACTAGTACTTCCACATCAACAAGTACTAGTACTTCCACATCAACAAGTACTAGTACTTCCACTAGTACAAGTACCTCTACTAGTACATCAACGTCTACTAGTACAACAACAAGTACAACTACGACTGCTTTACCTAATGAAGTAGCGTTATATCTTAACTCTTTCACTATTGGAAATCCATTAACTGATAGAGCTAATTATAATTTTGATGTTAAGAATGGTACTGCTAGTAATGAGAATATTAAAGTTAGAGTTTCTAATGTTACCTTAGGATCAGGAACGACTCTTATAAATTTAGTTCCTTCTGTTTCTACTGCAGGAACTGTACAAAACTATACAGGTATAACATCTACATTTGGTGTAACAAATATACCTGGAAATACTTTTCTTGTTGAATTTAGTATAGATGGTGGTGTTACATGGGGTGGGATAGTATACTTATCAGCAGCCTCTACGTTTGATTATCCAGTTTAAAACGTCTTGGTTTGTTGGTTTCCAAGATGTCTCCCCCAGGTGTAAGCTTGGGGGAGTTCTTCTTTCTAATCAATCTGATTATAATAAGTTGTTGTAAATAACCAATTTGATTAATACACTATTGATAAAGTCTTTATAAAAATATATCTTTACTGCAAATTGATCTAAAATTTTTAGTTTAATTAAACTGGTAAGATGAAAAAACCTTACGAGAGAGAAAAGAATGCTATTTGTGGCATATATGAAATCTACAACATTATAGATGGTAAAGTATATATTGGACAAGCTGTAGATATATTTAAAAGAAAAGTTTCTCATTTTAAAATGTTAGAAGAAGATTGTCATTATAATAAACATTTACAAAGAGCATTTAATAAATATGGTAAGGAATGTTTTAAATTTCAGATACTTGAAGAATGTGAAGAAGTTGAGTTAAATAGTAGAGAAGTTTATAATATAGAAATATTTGATAGTTTTTATACTGGATATAATCAGACTTTGGGCGGAGATGGACTAGTTGGTAGAAAATGGAATAGTAATCAACACGATACTATGTCTATAAAAATGAAGGGTAATAGTTATGGAATAGGAAATAAATCTCATATAGGATTAACTCATCCTCAAGAAATAAAAGATAAAATAAGTAGTTCTCTTTTAGGTAGAAAAAGAGGTAAATATAAAACAAAAAAAAATGACAGGTAGAGAACTTGTAAGTAGTGTAAGATCAATGCACAAGTTGATCTCCACCGACACATTAATAACAGATCGGGCAATTTTTGCAGAATGTAAACAAAATGCAATGTTATTAATAAAACGAGAGTTAGATAAAAGAAAACTCTGGGCCACTGATACAGTGTTTACCACTCTACCTTGCTTAGAGATGTGTGAAGTCTCTATTTCTGAATGTTGTGATTATGTAGATCCCTGTTCCATAGCACGTAGCAAATACAAACTACCACGTATATCTGAAGGAAACTATCAATATGTCATTCAAGGTGTATATTCTATAAATGCAATGAGTGGTCAAGGAAAGAAGGTTAAAGAAATCACTATTAATAGATATGCCAATCTTCTAAAACTTCCTATCATCAAGAAGGAAGAATACTTCTGGGTTAGTAATGACTATCTATATATTACTAATCCAATGATACAAGCTGTAAGAATTGCAGCTTTATTTGAGGAAGATATTCCAAGTGAACTTAGGTATCCTGAATGTGGATGTGGAATTCCTAGTGTTTCAGATGAGGATTGGTGTAAAAATCCTTTAGATAGAGAATCATTTGTTCCTGGATATCTAGAGAAGCAAGTACTAGAACTTACTTCACAAAAATTACTTAGCACATATTTTAGAATTAAGTCAGATCTTACTCAGGATAACATTGATGGTCAGGCCCCCAATACACCAAATTTAAAATAAGTGAGAACTAAGGTTGGTTGGCGAAGTGGAAGTAGAGATAATTACATTAATTTCTGTAAGAATAATATATTCATAAGACTTACATATGATGAATGGAGAAATATTGTTTATACATTTAATGAATCATTTAGAGAATACATATTAGAGACAGGAGACAAAGCTAAACTTCCTTTTGGAATTGGTGAGTTTTCTATTAATAAAAAGAAAAGAAAAAAAATAGTTACTCACGATGGAAAAGAGAAGCTTAATCTTCCTGTCGATTGGCAAAAAACAAAAGCAAAAGGTAAACTTATATACAATTTCAACTACCATACAGAGGGATTTTTCTTTGGATGGATGTGGTTTAGACAAACTGCAAGATTTAAACATGCTAATTTCTGGTATTTTAAAGCTTGTAGAAATACTTCCAGACTTTTGTCGCACTATTTAAAAACTAATGATCAGTATCAGCATCTATATAATGAATGGAAACATTAAGCTATGTCATACTACTATCGCTACGAATTTATAACACCAGAGATTGTTTATTCAACTGTTAAAGAAGAGTTAAAAAGCTACTTCGATTCGGGAGCAGTAGATGATCTTATGTTTCCTACCTACTTAGATAAGTGCTTGAGGAAACTTGGTAGATCCTCCTATGTAATATCTGAAGGAGCTTTATGCATTGAAGACTTTGAAGCTAGACTTCCAGATAATTTTCATGCTGTAAGAGAAGCTTGGGCATGTACTGAAGAACAAGGTAGACCTTACCAAACACCAAATTCTTTTTATTCACAAACTTTCTCTACTACTATTCAGGTATCTCCATTAACAATAGGTGGTAAACCTTGCAATAGTCATCGTTGCCCAGATCCTAATTGTGTAGAGTGTATGCCAGAGATAATACAAGCTGTATACAAGACAAATCACTCAATCCCAAGATCTTATAGAAGACAGTATTTACTTAAACCAGGAAATCTCTCTGCAAGAAAACATTGTGATGTAGATTATAATAATGCTTGGCAGTTTTATCAACCAGCTCCTGTTATTAATGAGTTTACTCCTGGAGGTGCTGCTCGTGATTCATTTGATGTTAGAGATAATAAGTTTGTCACAAATTTCAGATCTGGAATAGTTCATCTTGTATTCTATGCAACAGAATATGATCAGGTAGGTAATCAAATGATTCCAGACAACTATCGTGTTAGAGAATATGTAGAAGCATTCATTAAATACAAAGTATTTGAGACTCTTACAAATCAAATAAATGATGAAACCTTTCAACAACTACAACAGAAGTTAGTTTATTACAAACAACTTTCTGATGAAGCTTTCATCATGGCCATGATTGAGATTAAGAAGCAAGATGTATATGCAAAGCAAAGAAGGATCAGACAAGATCTAAATCGTTTCAATATGTATGAACTACCAAATCGTACTAACAGATATGGTAGAAGACGTAATTAATTAAGACAAATGGCTGAACAGGAACAAGGTAATATAAAACAAGAGTATAATAATGCTACAGTTGGTCTTAACATGGACCAAACTCCTAATCAAATTAAGAAAGGGAGTCTCACATATGCGTTAAATGCTGCTGTTGAAAATTTTGATGCTAACGCTGTTAACTATCAAAATGAAGAAGGTAATGAATTTTGTCTTTCATTTCCTAAAGATCTTGTATTAATTGGTGAACATTTTATTCAAGAGAAAGACAAGCATATTTTCTTTTTAACTAATCCCTATACAGGAGCTAGTCAGATTGGATATATGGATCATAATGATTGTGGCTATCATGTTTTAGTAAATGCACCATGTCTCAATTTTAATATTAACTATCCTATTCAAAAGTGTGTTCACAAGATTACAAATTGTGGTACAGAGATATATTGGACAGATGCACTTAATCCTAGAAGATATCTGGACATTGATGATATTCCTAAAATACTAAAATCAGGAAGTCCTTTTTGTAATCCTGAATTTACAGATGATGTAGATTGTAATCAATTGAAGATTCAACCTAATTTCTCTATTCCTTCACTTTTAGTTTCTAATATTGTGTCTGGTGGTAATCTAATCTCTGGAACATATCAATTTGCTATACAATATTGTGATGGTCAGAGTAATCCATATACATCATACTATTCAATTACAAATCCTACACCTATTGTAGACATTCATATTACTTCCGTAAATTTTAACTATCCTGTTGGAAAGTCTATTATAATTGATGTAACTAATCTAGATGGTACAGGACAATTTCAATACTTTAATCTTGCTGTTCTTAAAACTATTAATGGGATTACTTCTGTAGAACTAGTTGGTACATATTATATTGATGCCATCTCACAACAAATTACCTACACAGGACAAGATGTTAGTACTATCAAGTTAGCAATCAATGATATCTTTGAAAAGTATCCATATTATGATATTGCTGGAGATGTAACTACTGCTCAAGATATTCTTATTTGGGATGACCTTATTTCTATCGACAGGATCAACTATCAACAAATTGCAAGTCAGATTACTCTACAATGGGAAACATGGAGAATCCCAGCTACAGAAAGTTATGCTAATGAAGAAAATGCTACAAATCTTAGAGGATATCTTAGAGATGAAATCTATCCTTTTGAAATAGTCTTTTTACTTAAGAATGGAAAACAGACAGATGGATTTCATATTCCTGGAAGAATCAAAGGTCTTAATGAAATGCTACCTGATGTTCCTGATACAAATTCTGATTTTATTGGAAATCCTGATTATATTAGTGGAGGAGTAGGATATTCTCCATATTGGAAAATATATAATACAGCATCTACTATAGGTTATTCACCAACTTATACAAATTCTGCTAGTTATAAAGGACCCTATCAAACTGGTGAATTTGCATATTGGGAATCAACAGAAGAATATCCTTGTAATATAGAATTATGGGGAGATCTTGCTGGTCAAAAGATTAGACATCATAAATTTCCTGATGTACTTGTTAGTCCTATTTTTGAGACAAAAACATTCGTATCTGCTAGTACTATGACTATGGGAAATGATGCAATGTTTCCCATTGGTGTACATGTTGACGCTACTCAAATTATCAGACTCATCCAAATGTCATCCTTAACAGATGATCAGAAGGATCAGATTGTAGAGTTTAAAATTGTAAGAGGGGATAGAGGAACCAATAAATCTATTGTAGCAAAAGGTATTTTAAGAAATGTTGGAGAATATGAAAGAGATCAACAGAAGTATTATTATCCTAACTATCCATACAATGATCTTAGAGAAGATCCTTTCTTGACAAAGACAAACAATGCATATACTCAACTCTGCAATGTATACAATGTACAACCTACACTACTTGTAACAGATCCTTTAGGTGGTCCTAACTATTTGGATTATCAATACATGGATTGTAATACAAACATCCAAGGTGTAAAACGACTTACATCTATTGATACTATTGAAATTTGTTCAACATCTGCTCCTGTTATATTAAGTCCAGCTACTGGTATAGTAGGACTTGCTAATTATGATATATGGAGAATTAATAATAGTAGTGTTTTTGGAAATGTTACTGTAGGATGGGAAGATCCTATTATAGGATACACAACATATGAACTTTGTTCTACTGGAATAGGATGTAATAAGAATTTAACAATTAATGTTGTTAGAGGTACTTATCCTCAACGGGTAGCAGGAGCAGCAACTTTTGATTCTTCATTTATTAGTGCAGTTAATTCTTCTATTAATTGTGGAACAGCTTCTCAACAGCCTGCAGTATCTGATAAACTTAGACAAATTTTTAATTCTCCAGAGACTTCCTTTGGACAACCTTTTCTAGGAGATATTCTTAAATTAGAAAGTGTTATATATGGATCTGGTAGAGCTCACTTTACAGAGGTTAAAGATAATGCTAGATATAGACTTATCACAGAAGATGCTCAAAGAAAAGCTCTTGATAGTTCTAATACCATAGGTAATCTAACAAGTCCATTTGATGGTACTGCTATGTTTACTACTTATCAAGCATATCTTCAGATATATATCAATGGTATTACCAGACGAAACTTTGCATATTCATTTAATTCAATAGCTGATTATAATTACAATTCAAGTATTCAAAATAATATTGGAGTAAAACAAAGAACTCTTGATATAGCAAGATACTTAATCCCAGGAGTGCAGAATGTAGGAGATATTCATGATATTAATAATTACAATCGTGAAAGTTCTATATTCTTAAAAACAGTAAAGGATACTCCTTTTCCAAGTGATAGTCCTAGTATTAATTCCTCAGGAATTCCTATAGTTACAGACTATTCCAGATTTACTATATCTGAAATAGGTAAATGTAGTATTCCAGGAAATGATACAGATATTAATGTCATCTCCTATTATGCTTCTATCAAGAATCAGATAGTTAATCAATGGGGACAGATCTATTCATATAACACTATTGATACAGGGTTTCAAAAACTCTTAGCTAATTCAGGAGGAGGTACAGTATTTGGTGGTGATACATTTATTGGAAGATTTACATTTAAAACTAAACTTCCATTCTTTATTGGCAATAGAGTTAATGCAGCTGATGATAGTGATATATTTTATGATGAGATTGGTAATATTGCCTATCCAAAATATTGGCACTCAGCTAGGTCTATTCAAAAGGATTATATGTCAAATGGTGGACTATTATCAAATATCATTTCATACAAAGCTCACAATTTTGATTGCCCTAATAATCTTATAGCTCAACCTATAACTAGTACATCTACCAGTACAAGTTCTACAACAAGTACTACATCTACAATATTATCAGGAGAAACTACAAACAGTAATACATTGATGTACTACGATGGATATTTCTATATGTTTGCATATGGTATTCCAAGTTTCTATTGTGAGAGTTCTTATAATCTTGATCTTCGTCAGGCATTCAATAATAGAGAAGGTGAATTCTGGCCACATGTAAGTTCTGGTATTCCTGATAATTGGGTACAAGAAACATTTGTTCCAATTGTTCAGGATAATACATATTACTATAATACTACTTTCTCCAAACAAAATAAAGAGAATATATTTACACATCTTCCTGTAGATTGGAACCAACCTTGTCATACATATTATCCATTTAGAGCTGTCTATTCTGATCATCAGGAAGGAAACGCTGATTTGAAAGTTAATGCCTGGTTGTCTTACAGAGCTACTTCTTTATATGACTTTCCACAAAACTTTGGAAAACTTACATCTTTAGATGGAATACAGAATAGAGCTATTCTGGCAAGATTTGAAAACAAGACATTATTATATGATAACTTGTTAACAATCGATACTAGTAATCCACAAGCTGCATATGTAGGAAATCCAAGATTATTTGAGAATCCTCCTATTGATTTTGCTGAAACAGACCTTGGATATATTGGAGCTCAACATAAAATGTTATTAAAGATTCCACAGGGACAGATAACATTAGATGCTAAGAGAGGTCAGATCTTTTTAATTGCTGGTAGAGAAGCTGTAGATCTTGCTGGATTTGGATCAGGAATGAATAGATTCTTTACAGACCACCTAGCGTTTGAAATCCTAAGGTATTATCCAGAAGTGGATGTTGACAACAACTTTACTGGTGTAGGTCTTCATGGGGTCTACGATTCAAAATATGACAGGGTTATTATTACTAAGTTAGATTATATTCCCCATCCTGAATATGCCAGTAGTATTAAGTATAATGCTATAACACGTATTTTCTATTTGGAGGAAAATGTTATAAATTTTGTAAGAAAGACTCCTGTAGAATTAACAGATGGTACATATTTCTGTAATAAGAGTTGGACACTTTCATATAATATGAATACTAAGAGTTGGATCTCATTTCACTCTTATATTCCTAATTGGTATATAGCTGAGAATAATTTCTTCTATTCTGGTCTTAATAATTGTTGTGATGATTTTGAATTTGAATTCATTACAGGAATTCCTGTTCCTAATACCACTACAACAACGACAACAACAACGAGTACTTCTACTACCACTTCTACTTCTACGTCTACATCTACTTCTACTACCACATCTACTAGTACTAGTACAACAAGTAGTACTACTACCACAACTACAACTATATATTGTAATGTAGAAGCATCTAAAGAGTTTCAGAAGGATGATTGTATTCCACCAGAAATTGGTAGTCTATATACTTATACCATTCCACCATGTATATATACATCAATTACTTCTCAGGCAGATGCAGATGCTCTAGCTTGGATAGATATTGCTACAAATGGTCAGAGTCGTGCAAATTCTTTTGGATACTGTTATACTACTACTACTACTACTACAAGTACTTCAACTAGTACATCTACCTCAACATCAACTAGTACAAGTACCTCAACATCAACAAGTACCTCAACATCAACAAGTACCTCAACATCAACTAGTACATCTACCTCAACATCAACTAGTACAAGTACCTCAACATCAACAAGTACCTCAACATCAACAAGTACCTCAACATCAACAAGTACCTCAACATCAACAAGTACCTCAACATCAACTAGTACATCTACCTCAACATCAACCAGTACAAGTACCTCAACATCAACCAGTACAAGTACTACAACATCTATACCAATGTGTGAAATAATTGGTGTAGCAGATGAGATCTAAATTAATATGATATGTCAAAGACGATAATTATAAAGCTTACAAAAGCAAGTACTAAAGTTGGTCCTTTCACAATAAATGATGAATGGGGAATTATCATAGCTACTGATGTATCTATACACACTCTTATTCAAGGTATAAGTTATGAGGTAAACGATAATGTTGAATTAATTACATTAACTTCTACAGGAGATTGTAAGACAGTAAAAACAATGAGTATTACTACAATATCTCCTTTAGAAATGGTTAACACACCATTTGTATCAACTAGAACAGCTTGTCTGTGGAGGCATTTAGTTAGTAACTCTTTTAATTCTTATTATGGTGTCATTGCTCCTTATATCATTGAATATCCTATCTCCACTTTACCCAATACAGAGATCCTTCAGAACATCAAAAGTTATGATAAAGTATGGAAATATATACCTGATACGACAGGGGTATTTTCTTATACCAGCAAGGTTCTCATTGATAATCAATACTTTAATAAATTAATAATTTATAATAGTCAACAATGTACAGGACTATTAGAATTGGTTCCCAAACCAAAAAATAACTTGCAGGCGTACAATGCATATCCTATCTATAAAGCTAATAGCAAGGTTATTATATACACAAAAAGCGATGATTTCTATCAACTGAATAATTTTGTAGATGCAGTAAAAGACAGAAGTGTTCCAATTGCCATAACCAGTTGTGAGAGCCTTTCCTACGATGGAATATTAAACCAGGCAAATATGCAATATGGAAACAGAAGTTTTGTAAAAAGTCCTCTTAGAGCGAAAGATTGTAAAATAAGATGGACTCTTGACAACGATAGTTCGATTCACATTGTATCTCAACTTATTATAACTTCAAGTCAAATTAGTTATAAATAAATTAGATAATTATAAGAAAAAAACGTATATTTATAGATTTAAATTTATAAATATATGAAAACAAGGATCGCTTATGTAGAAGGTAGTAAAATTGGGGAATGTTTATTTATTAAGGACATAGAACCTCAAATTTATTTTAGTAAGAGTAAAGAAAGATATTTATATAGAAGACAGGGATTGTTTAAATGTGTATGTGGAAAAGAGTTTAAGGCAGTTATATGTAGTTTAAAGAATAGAAATACTAAATCTTGTGGATGCTACATGCGATGGAAAACAGGGCAACAAGGACTTAAGAATACAACACATGGTTTACATAAACATCCCTTGTATTATATCTGGTGTGCAATGTTGCACAGATGTAATAATGTAAAAAATAAACATTATAAAGATTATGGAGAACGAGGAATCAAATTGTGTGAAAGATGGTGTGATATTAATAATTTTATTGAAGATATGTATTTAACATACAGTCCAGGGCTAGAAATAGATAGAATAGATAATGCTGGAAATTATGAACTATCTAATTGTAGATGGATAACAAGAAAAGAAAATTGTAACAATAGAAGAAGTAATCGAATAATCGAATATAAAGGAGTAATAAAAAATATGAAACAGTGGTCAGAATCTTTAAATATTCCATACAATATATTAATGTATAGATTAAATAATTGGGGTGTTGAAAAGACATTCACTTCTCAAATATCATACAAATGAAAGGTTGGTTAGATGCTTATGAAGAGTCTCCAAAGATTCTTCAAGAGAGTTACAATAATATTGGGGTAGCCAATAGTACTATTGGATTAAACACTAACGAAAGTCCTGCAATAATAAATAATTTAAACAAGTGGCTTACAACAACTCCACAAGGTCAAGAATATTTTGCAATGCACGATGCTGGTTTAAATCCTAAAAAACAATCAATAAAACAAACACTTGACGATTTAGATGTTTCTGATTACACCAAATCTGAAATGGTTAAAAGAGTTACTGCTAATAAAACTAACATAACTGACTCTACTAAGTTATTAAAATTAATAAACTTAAATCAGTTAGGAGGTAACCCAAATTATGAAAATATAGATAAAGAATGGGTTCATGAATCCCCAATAGCAATGGCAGATAAATCTTCAAAAAAGATTGGTGCAGAGAGAGGGCTTACCCCTATTGAAATACGTAAGTTAAGGGATCAGAAGTTTAAAGAAATACAGAACTCTTCCTATGGAAAAAAATTTAGAACACAAGGTGTATCTAATAGAGAATATTTTAACCCAATGCTTAATGAAATAGGTTTACATGAACAAGATAGTAAAAGGGGGGCTGGGTTAAATAAGATTCCTCCAGATATAAGTGAGTATAGCCATGCTTATAGAAATAAACAAGAAGGTTCTGAGATTATTTCTGGGATATCTAGTTGGATTAAACATCCATATTTTACAGCCAAAGGACAACAGGAAACATATAACATCCCTGGACAAATGGAGTATGACACACACAAAGCTGTTGCTCCAATTCTTAATGATTATTTTCAAGGGAATATACCAATAGATAAAATAAAATTAGCAATAGATTCAAAAAGAAAAGAATTAAGTAAACTTAATTCTGGTGGTAAGATGCATGAGCATCAACCAAACTTCAATAACTCCTCTGTGTCTATTCCTAAGGATTTTGTAGGACAAGGATACAATACAAAGGGTAGGAATTGGTCTCCTGCATGGGGGGGCCAGTTTGAAAATGGTGGTAGTATGCCTCAAGATAGTATTAAAGAATCTATCTTTAATAAATATCCTGCATTAAAGAATTTAGGAGATGTTACAATAAAACCAGATACTACATTTACAAGAGAAAAAACTGGTGTAGGAGATATTGAATACTTTTCTCCAGAACAAGATTCAATTAGATATGATAATTATACTGTAGGACATCCTAAACTAGGTACTCATGGTATTATATATAATCCAAAAGATAATAATGAACAGAGTATCATGTTAGATATGCTTCATGGAATGAAAAATTCTGATTCTACTTATTCTAAATTACGAGAAAATGTAGCAAATGCATATAAAAATAGTGATTTCAATAATGAATTTGAACATGATTATAAAACTGGTGCAGGAGATGCTGGAAGTAAAGATGGAAAAGATCAAGCATGGAGTAACTGGGTTGATGGTCAGATAAGAGGATTACTATTTAAAGGTACCCCTGAAGAATTTGAAAAATCACGTTACTGGCCAGATGCAAGAAAAACATATCTACAAGATCCTAAAATAAAAGAATCATTTGGTAAACTAGAAAACTATATAAATACTGGTAAATCTACAATGCAGATGGGTGGTAGTATGCCAGGATCTGTAGGATTCACATACGCACGTACAGGATCAACACCATCTGAAGGAAAACATGCAAAGAAGACAATGCCTTCTGCTCAAGGTGGGGAACAAATTCAACCACAAATTCTACAGAATTTTGAAGAATTCAGAAACTCTCCAGAAGGTAAATTCCAATTTGAGAACATGGAACGTAATAGAATTGCTAAGAAGAGTTCTGGAAGAGTTGATTATTCTGATATTGATCCTATAACAGATATTGCTCTTCCTCTTGCAGGAATTGCTGGTACAGTAGGAAAACAGGCAATTAAACAAGGAGCAAAAAAAATAGGGAAATATCTTACAGAAGAGACAGCTTTAAAGAATACTTATAAAATAAATCCTTTAGCGTTTAAAGCAAATCCTGAAGCATATTATAGAATGCTTGGAGAAAAAGGATATGATGATGCATTGCAAAGTGGTGTAATTAAATCTAAAAAACCACATGCTTATCCAGAACCTTATTTTGGTAAAGGTAGAATATTAGATGGTGATTATTCTACACCTGGTAGTGGGGGAAGAAACCCTCAAACAGGAGAAAAATATGTATCTAAAGGATATGGGGGTCCATATATGGTGGAGTCAAAAGCAAAAATGAAAGGTGTAGGAAGTACAGCAAACGATAAAGATTTAATGATTGCTACCCCTAACGAATCTTTAGATATGTTAAACCCAAATTATACTTTTTATAAACAAAATTGGTTACAAGGATATAAAGAAATTCCTAAACAAGAGAATGGTGGAGAAATTCCTATAGCACAGAATGGACAAGAAATGTCATTCTATCAAGAGGGACTAGATTGGTTGCCTAGAAGTATGCAATTAGGAGGAATAGTTCAAGATAATAATGGCTATTGGAATCCTGATAATTGGGGAAATCCTGTAGAGATAGATAGCCCATATATTACCATGAAAGGGGTTAATCAACCTCTTCTAGGAGTATCTGATACTGGAGACAAGAAAATGATGCTTCCAGGAAAAGACTATAAATTTAAGGGTAAAAAGGTACAAGAATTCCCTGTGTCAAAAAATGGAAATCAATTACAAAAATTGGATCAACTTACTAATTTTAATAACTTTGGTCAATCTTCTAAATGGCTAGAAAAATATAAATAACATGAATTTTAAAACTTGTAAACTTTGTAAGAAAAATTTATCAATTGATAGTTTTTGGAAGAATCCAAGTATTAAAGATGGTTATTTTAATAAATGTAAAATATGTGCTGCTAAAATAAGAAATATAAACGTTTTAAAAGAACAAAAATATTTAAATGATAATCTTTGGACATGTTCTACATGTAACATTACACTTCCTTTAACTATTGAAAATTTCCATAAAAGAAATGATTCTAGTACAGGATTTCAACATAGATGTAAGAAGTGTGTAATGAAAGACCCTCTTAGATATAATAGATATAGTGATAGTGAAAATTTACAACTTTATATAAAAGATATATTAAATGGAATCAAATCAAGATCTCGAACTAAAAATTTAAAATTTGAGCTAACTGTGGAATTTTTAATAGATATGTTCAATAATCAAAATGGAGAATGTGCAATTTCAAAAGAAAAAATGACATACATTAGATCTAAAGGAAGAATACAAACTAATATAAGTGTCGATAAAATTAATCCTTCTTTAGGATATACAAAAGATAATGTACAGTTACTTTGTGTTATAATCAATATTATGAAAAGTAATCTATCAATGTCTGAACTAAAACATTTTTGTAATTTAATACTAAAACACAATGACTAAAGATATGATTCTTAAGATATCTAAAGCTAAAGATATCAATGACTTCTACAAGAAATATCCTTCAGAAGAAGCATTTATGAAAGTTCATGGTAAAGAGTTCAAAAAAGCTCAACAAGGTTTAAACATAATGAGTGGAGCTTTGCAGGATGTATCTGGACAAGCACGTAACATTGGTGGTGATCTTACTAGACAAGATAATCTACAAATGATGCAAGGTAAAGGATTTTCTCCTATATCTGTATCAGCTCTTCAAAACCAGCAACTTGCTTCTTCGACTTCTCCTACATCTAAAGGAGGACCTGATCTTAGTATGTTAGCTGGACCTGCCTCAGGAATAGTAAAAGGAGTTATGGCATTCAAAGAAGAACAAGATGAAAAGGATAGAGCAGAACAAAGTCTTGCTGTTAGTAATGTTCAATTAGATGCTTCCAGAACAAAAGACATTGACATCAATCGTCAAATGGCAGACAACATGACTAAAAAAAGAAAAGCCATGATGCCTGTAAATACAGGTGAAGAGTTTTTTCCTATCTATGGAGCAGGAACAAATCCTCTTGCTAAAGATGGTGCATTGTTAAATAGAGTAGGAGGAAATCCTACAGAGATTCAAAACACATATTATCCTAATGATATATACTCAGATGGGGGTTTTGAACCACTCAATGATAGTCAAATTAAAAACTACTATTATGGAGGAGGTATACCTAAAGCACAGGCTGGATTTATGAGTTATTTAAAAGGTGCTGGAAGTGCTGATCTTAGTCAGGCAGCTGGTATGGCTTTTGGTAATAATGCTGGTTCACAAATGGGAAAAGGTCTAGGAGATGCAGCAAAAATGATTCCTGGAATAGGTCCTATTGCAGGAGCATTAGCTGCTCCAGTACTTAGTGCAATTGGTGGAGGTATTGATCAATTGTGGGGTCCTGCAGGAAAGATTAAAAAAGCTAATAAAGTTACTGATCAAAATGTAGGGATGATGGGTATGCAAGGAATGGGTAAAGGGATTCAACAACAGAATTCATCATTTATGGAAGATGGTGGATGGGTATCTCATGATTGGCTTCCACAAGTGATTACCAATTTTGGTGAACATTCAATGAGATCTCTGATGAGACCAGATCCTACAATGGATACATTGAGAGCTGGTGGACATTTACAAAGATATACTCCTCCTTCAGAAGAAGCTATGCAGACTTATGCTATGGGTGGTGATCTTAAAACTCACTGGGGAGGACATGCAGAAACTATGTCACAAAATCCTTATCTACCTGAAGGAGGAGAGACAGTCATGTTTAGAGGAAACTCTCATGATGAGTCTGATGGAAGAGGTAATACAGGAATTGGTGTAACTTATGGTGATAATCCTGTAGAAGTAGAAAGAGGTGAGCCTGCTATGAAGTTACAAGATGGTGGATCCCCAGATTCTAGTCTTGTAGTATTTGGTAATTTGAAGATACCAAATGAATATGTGTCTATACTTGGAGATGATAAAGCTAAAGGTATGAAGTTTAAAAGTTATGTGACAGATTTGTCCAAGACAGAAGCCAAGCAAAATAAGACTATTGACAAAGCATCGTCTTATCTAGAGGATTTTGATCCAAGATCATCTTTCGAAAAACTTACAATGGCATCTCAACAAGCAAATATATTAGGTGCTAACATGACATTAAAAGATATTGCAGGAAAGAAACAAAAAGCTGCAGATCTTCAACAGGCCATTAATGATACAGCTAAAGAGAATGGATATGAAGCTGATGCTCTTGCAAGAGGTCAGATTAAATATGCTAAGAAAGGAATTACTATTGCACAAAATGGTGATAGAGCATCTTGGGATATTCCTGGAAGAATTGGAGATTGGACTGATGAAAATATATTTAATCCAATTGGTAATAAACTTGGTGAATTTTATCAAAACAATACTTCTGAAAATACTAGAAATGCAATTAGTTCAATAGGACAATTCTTAAGCGATTTAAATAATGCTCCTGTAGATAGAACTGCGAGACCAGGTTCTGTATATGCAGAACGTCCTATGTATACTGGCGTTGCTCCAGCACCAGCATTAGCAGTAGTTAAAGGAGGTAAAGCAGCAACTGCAGTAGCAACAGAAGTAACAGAAGCTATGGAAGCAGCAAAGAAATTAACAGCAGAAGCAAAACTAGCAGCAGAAGCAATTAGAGTAGGTAAAAAAAGTAAAAAAGCTATAGCAGCAGCAGAGAAATTAGCAGCAGAAGCAAGAGCAGCAGAAGTAAAAGCCAAAGGACTTACTCCAGGAGTAAATTTAGAGGGAAAATCTTCAACAGTAAAAAATCGTTCTTCAATGAGTCCAATAACAAAAGGTATATTAAAAGGTGCAGGTGTTGCATCTGTCATTGGCATAGGATCACATTATAATAAGAAAAATGAACAATCAAAACCTTTAAGTAAAGATCCTAGTAAATATACAATTCCTGGTGCAGTTCTTCCAACATATAATGATTCAATTAAACCTTCTTCTGTTCCTTCTACTAATAAGGGTAATCCTTTATATAATCGTATGCAAGATACATTTAATCAAGAGAGAAAAGGATTTGAATATGGTGGAGAAATTGCTCAAGGTGGTGACTCAGTTGCATGGAAACCTATTTGGGCAACTACCCCTATATATTTACCTTGGGATCAAAGTACCAATTCAAGAATACCAGGATTAACAGATGCTGAAAAAATGACAGATGCTGAAATAGCTGCTGCTCAAAAAAAGCAATCAATTAAACCTAGTGGTAAAAAAGCTACAACTATAAAAAAAGCTGATCCATTACCAGTAATTGATCCATTAGCAGGAGTAATTAATCCATTAGGAGAAGACATTAATCTTCCTCAATATGATTTTGATGTTTCTGGTATGAATCCTGAATATTTACCTTATAAACAAACTCGTAAAGAATTTCCTTGGCAGCAATTAATGGGTGAGGTTTTACCTTATCTCAGACCAAGTGATGATGAAGAGTTAGATCCAAGACAATTGATGGGAGAAATGTATGCTCTTTCTAATAATCAACAGGAACCAGTTTATGCACAAGGATTCAATCCTCAATTAACTACTCCTTATGATATATCTATGCAGGATGTTCTAAATAAGAATCAAGCTGATTTTAGAGCTGCCCAAAGAACTATGGGATATAACCCAGCAGCTCAGGCCAATCTTGCTGCTCAACAGTATCAGGCTAATCAAGGGGTGTTAGGTGATCAATTTAGAGCAAACCAGGAGATGCAGAATAAAACATATGCTCAGAATAGACAATTGATGGATCAGGCTCAAATGACCAATCTTGGAATATTCTCTCAACAGGCAGATAAGCAATCCCAGGCTAAGAGTAATACAAAAGCTCAAATACAGGCTGCCCTGCAATCTATTAGTGCTAAGATGTTGGAGAATGAAGCTAAGAATAAAGAACTTAAGACTTACGAGAATCTCTACAACTATCGATTTGGTAATGATCAAAGGGCTCAAAACTGGAATCCTATGGCTCAATTCAATATGGCAGGAAATGCTAGAAATAATACTGCTGTTCCTCAAGGATTCGAAGCTACATATAAACAACTCCCTGATGGTAGTTATGAAGTAGATAAGTATACAAAGAAAAAAGAAAAAAGTAAAAATGGATCAATCGTAAAATTGTTTAAATAATCTAATCAACTTGATTATATTAAATTACTTAAACTGATTAAGTCTCTTGCAACTCTTAACAATTTCTATTAAATTTGAAATTTAAACGCTATGGCTTCCTACACAGATAAAATGCTTCCGTTCAATCCATACATACAACAGTTACCTGTTGATGCTATGGTTAAAGTTGGTATGGAGAAACAGAGACGTTATGATGAGGGTGTTCAAAAGATACAAACTCAGATAGATAATGTTGCTGGTCTTGATATTGCAAAAGATTCGCATAAAGAATATCTACAGTCTAAACTTAATGAGTTAGGTGATAACCTTAAAACAGTAGCAGCTGGAGATTTTTCCAACTATCAATTAACAAATTCTGTAGCAGGAATGACTTCTCAAATTGTTAAAGATCCTGTTATTCAAAGTGCTGTATATTCTACTCAAATAATTAGGAAAGGTCAAAAAGAATTAGAAGCTGCTAGAAAAGAAGGAAAATCTTCTATTAACAATGAGACAGATTGGAATAGTAAAGTTTCTAGTTTCTTAGACAATCCTGATTTAAAAGCAACGTTTAATGGTAGATATGTACCATATACAGATATTTCAGCAAAGCTTAACAAACTTGCTAAAGATATGGAGAGTATCGAATATAGTTACGATCAACCATATAAAACTAACGCAGATGGATCACTAAGATATTTTCTTCCTCCAGATAAAAATGGAAATAGAACTGAGACTACTAAAGATGATACTAAAGGAGCACCTATAATTGATGATGCTATGAAAAGTATTACAACGAAAGGTAAGTCTGCTCAGACTATTCTTAATGCTTTTTATACAAATCTCACAGCAGATGATGAAGTTCAATTAAATATTGATGCAGCTTATCATTATAAGAATGCTACTCCAGATAGTTTAAAGGGTGTAGTTACTTCAACGTATGATCTTCAGAAGAAACAACTAAATGCACATATTACAGAACTTGGAGTAATGTTAAAATCTCCAAAACTTTCTGATACAGACAAAGCAACTGTACAAGCAAAATATAACACACTAACTGCTAAACTTAGTAGTGGTGAACTTGAGAAAGAAATGGAAACTCAATTAAGACAATTGCAAGATCCTAACACTTTCCAAAGTTTTAAAAATAAAGTATACACTCAACAATATTTAACTGATCTTGCACAAAATAATTCTACTCAATCATATAAAGAAGAATTAAAAAATAATCCATATGCTCAACTGAATATGGAGAAACAAAAGTTTCAGTTTGATATTAATAAGGAAAATACTAGGATTGCTGAAAAAAATGCTGCTCTTAAATGGGAGGGGTTTAAATTTCAACAAAACTATGAACAGAAAGAAAAAATTAGACTATCTAAAGGAGGAAGTGAACCTATCACAATTCCTGGGGGAGTTCGTACAGATGTAGCACCAGTTACATCTGTTACAATAACTGATAGAATATTAGCTACTGAACAAGCAAGAAAAATACAAGATGCTGATTTTCTTAGTAAAAACAAAGAGTATACTAAAGCACAATTAGATGTTATTGCAGCCAACTTTGATAAAAATCCAAACACTGCTGATGTAAAAGATAATGATCTAAGGATATATTTAGAGAGACGAAGAAATCTGGATCATGAGATGATGCGTGATGCTCAACTTCGAAAGGGAGCTTTAGACCAAAGTGCTGGAGTTGATGAACAAATTGATAGAATTTTAAAAACTGAAGTAGGTATTGTAGATGGTAATGGTAGAGAGATATATACTGCTGAGGAATTATATACTCTTGGGAAAGATCTTGAAAGTTTTGAAAGAAATATTCCTGGTACAAATATTCCTTTACCAGCATTTTCCTATGATGAAGCAAGTGTTATGAAAAAGTTTGCTGGTACAAAATATGAATCTCTGGCAAGAGCTTTTGTTAAATACAGAGATCATCAACCAGTTACGGCACAAGAAAAATTAATTTTAAATAGAGCATTAAGTCTTTCAAATCATTTTGGTGGAACTGTTGGTAAATTAGTTGATCAGAAATTTCAAATAGAATCTGATTATCTGGCTACGAAGACTCCAGATTATCAAACTTGGTCAGGCACATTAGATAAGAATAATAAAGATGACATGCGTAGAATAGATGCTTTAATATCTGATTCAATAAATCCTAAAGAGGGGGGATTAGATAGTGAGCGTATGACAGATTGGAATGGTGCCACAGTTACAACGTGGAAGAATGATCCTAAGATTAAAGATTTAGACTATAGGATAGTTAAAAATTATGATGGCTCTGGTCAATTCATAGTTCAACATGGAAAAGAACAACAGATAATACCATTAACTGCTGAAAAGTTCAATGCCTATTTTCCAAAATATGCTGAGATAAATCCTGTTACACAAATTAAAAGCATAATTACCAAATCCCCTACAAGTAGTACAAATGTTATGCGAAAAGGAGATCCTACTAATGCAGCATTTACAGGAAGTAATCTTCCTATGTTAAAAGGTACTAACTACGAATCAAAAGTAAGGTATGATGTAGAAGGAGCAACTAGTTTTCCTGGAGGACCTATCGATAGTTATCAGATAAGAGTATATGTAGTAGATGATAAAGGACTCTGGCATCAGAGTGTTATAAATCAACGAGGATATTTAACAGATACTCAAATACAAGAGAAGATTAATGGTATTGGAATGGAGATAGTTAATTATGTATTAAAACAATAGATATGCCAATCTTTGACAATGAACTTATAAATAATGTTTCGAATCGTGGAGCTGCTCCTGAAACACCTTATTTAGGATCACCTGATACATTGGAAGTTAATCTTAATCTTAATCCAGTAGAAGGTAGCATGTCTACTCAAACAGACACTCTTAGTAGACAAGGTATGTCTATTGATGAGATGTCAAATACAAACACTCCACAAAAAGCTCCTACGTTTAATTCTCCTATGGAAGTAATTCCAAGGTCTGAACTTCTTGCTAATCAAAAATATCCAATATATCAAAGAGGTGTAGATCTTGAAAATATTTATGGACTACAACAAAGTTGGACTTCTAAACTAGGGAATGGTGTTGTTAAAATGGCAGCTACTGGAATTGGTACATTTGCTCAGAGTTTTGCTACAATCCCAAATACTATATCAGCAATTCAGAATGGTAAATTCTCAGAACTATCAGGAGATCCTGATGGATTTGAAGGATCTATTGATAACTGGTTAAAAAATATTGAGAATAAGTTTCCTAACTATTATACCAGATATGAAAAACTACATCCTTTTAAATCAGCTGTACCTTTTACAGAAGGATCAGCTAATTTCTGGGGAGATATGGTTATTAAGAATCTAGGTTTTACAATTGGTGCGATTGGTGGAGCTTTAGCTCAGGATGCAATTATTGGAGCATTGACATCAGGAATAGGAACTCCTGCTACAATTAGTTCTCAAGTAGGAAAAGCTTCTTTGTATTTAAACAAACTCTTTACAGGAACCAATGATGTTGAGAAAGCTCTTGAGGTAGGAGCAAATCTTGCCAAAGGAACACAACAACTACTTACTGTTCAAAGACTTGGAGAAATGGCTGCTGTTGTAAAAGTAGGTAGTGCATTACGTTGGGGATTAAATATATATGGATCAGCCAGAACAGAAGCTGGTGTAGAAGCTAGAGATGGATATCGTCAAATTAAAGAGAACTTAGTTCAACAGTATCAACTTGAACATCCTGGCGAGGATATGACTCCTGAAGAACTTCAGGAAATAGAAAATTATGCTACAGATGGTATGAATACCAGGTTTGGTATTAACATGGCTCTACTCACTGTATCTAATGCTATTCAGTTTGATAATCTATTTAGGGCATTTAATAAAGTATCTCCTAAAACTATTACTGGTACACTAAGTAAGAAGATAGCTGATGCTGGTAAGATAGGACTTGTAAAAGATTCAATAGATACATTTGAGAAAAAAGTAGCTACTACAGTAGGTGGTAAGTTGTGGGATACAGTTAAGCCTGCCCTACCCACTATGTTTTCTGAAGGAGTATATGAAGAAGGTGGACAGTATGCTGCTGAACGTGGAACTTATAATTATTACACAAGAAAATATAAAGATTTAAAAGATCCAAACAATAGAACAAATTGGGACTCAGTAAATGAAACAGTTAATTCTACATTAACTGGACTAGCTGATCAATTTGGTACTACAGAAGGTATTCAAAATATGTTCATTGGTGCTATTACAGCTATGATAACTGGTGCTGGAATGAGTGTCATAGATCGTATGGCAGGTAAAAGTCCAAGTAAAAGACTTGATGCCACTGTAAATATGTTAAATCAACATGGTCTTACAGGAACTCTTGGTGATAAATATACAGATACTCTGACTACAGTAGGGATAACAAAAGATATGGAAGATGCTGTCAAAACTGGAGATATCTATAAGTATAAGAATTTAAAACAAGATCTATTTTTCAGTTATGTAACCTCACGTATTCCTTCAGGAATGCATGATATAACAATAGATCAACTTAACATGCTCAAAGATCTTAAGAAAGAAGATTTTGAACAGACCTTTGGAATGGATTTTAATCAGTCAAGTAAGAAAAGTGTAGATAGTTATGTAGACTCACTTATAAATGAAGCGAATAATATTAAAAAGACTGTTGATAGTTTGAATGCTACATTTATAAATCCATTTAATTATGATGTGAAAGCTGAGAGTGGTTCACTTGCATGGATTGAAAATCAAAAATACAATACATTTAATTCCTGGAAAACAGATCTTGCATATTATGCAAGTGTTGCTCCAAATAATAAAAGTAGAATTGAATCAATTGGTCAAGAATTAATTAAAGTAGATCCTTTACTTAATACAGAGATTCTTTCTAAAGTTATGAACGCTGAATCTTTGAAAGACTTAATCAAAGATTATGAAGAGCAAGCTAAACAATTAGATGAAGCAATTGCTTTAACTACTATCTATAAAGACAAAAAAGTTCTTATCAAAAAAAGTGAAGCATTTCGTAGTATGGCTCAGCGAATTGGTCTTGCTTTAGAAAAAGATCATGATGTAGAGTCATTCACTAAGATATTAAATTTTGAACTGAATAATCAAGATGCTACACAACCTCCAGTTATTTCTACTGACAAGGCTCTTGATTTAATGATCTATGGTAAGGATATTAATAGACTTAATTATCAGAGAGAAACTGCTTCTGATATATATGATAAACTATCTAATAGTGAAGGACTTGACAAATATTTTGAGCAGGCTTTAAAGATGGCTCAAGAAGTACCAGAAGAAGAAGCAGAAGTTGTTCCTATTAAACATGTGTTTAAAAATAGAGCAGGAGAAGATGAAGAGTTATCACTTGATAGAGAGTATGAAGCAGAAAAACCTAAAGAGGTTAAACCTGTTAAGTCAGGACAACAATGGAAAGTTACTAATCCTATTACAGGAGTAGCATTAGTTTATCCTACTAAAGAAGATGCTCAGGATGCTGCTAATGATATAAATGAAAAAGCAACTGCTGCATCTAAAGTAAAGATCATAAAACTCAATCCTGATGGTACTGTAAAGGTAGAAGATCAGGATGGAATCATTCGTGATATTTCTTTAGATAAACTGAAAGGCTTTGCAAAGATTCAGACAGAGCAAGAGAAATTAATGAAGGATAAGGAGAGCATTGATAATGAACTGAAAAACTTGAATATTGCTTCTGGAGGTATCAATGCAGGAGATCCTACCAATGAATCAACTGGAGAAGAAGGTCTACGTAAGGATGTATGGATCTTTCATAAATCAGGCATAACAGAATCTGAACAATATGAAGATCCTACTAAATCACAACCTCATGTAACCAGAAGTAGAGTCTTTCTGAATAATGCAAAGAAGTTCAAGAATAGAAATAATATGGGAGTTATTCTTGTTACTCCTAATAATGAAGAAGCACTAGGACTTAAAGGACTTACTCAATTATCATATAAGGCCACTGATGCAGAAGCTGCTACAGCTGAATTTAAAGCAATTGTAAGAAATTTAGAAAAAGGTTTTATAGCACAGGTATTTGTTATTACAGAAAAAGATAGCGAGGGTAAATCTAAGGATTACTTTGTCAATATAAATGGTGACAAATTAACTGATACACCAATAGGTCCACGTACTGATAGCATTTTAGATAGAGTCATCTTTCAAACAATGCCTAGCACTTCATTAATAACTTCTAAAGGTGGCAATAGAGCAAGAACTGGACAGGAAGCACAGTTTGAAGAGAATGCTAAAGCTTGGGCTGCTAAACGAGTAGACATTTTTAATTATAATGATCAATATAAAATTGAGAAATTTGTTATATCAAGAGGAATTCCTAAACAAAATATAACACTAGTTGCTGGTAAAACTATATATGAAAAGAATCATGTAGGTGGAATTTTAGTTGATGAAGATAACATAGCAACAAATGTTATATTGATTGCTATTTCATCTGAAGGAAAAGTTAACCATCAAGGACAGAACATTCCTTTTTCAGATGGAAGACCTGTGTTGCAGGATGGAGATACTCTACAGTTTTTAAACAATAATAAGTTTTCATCAAACCAAGCTCTGGCTATTTTTGAAGTAATTCAAAAGTTTACTAATGATATTATTAGTCAAAGTAAAGCTGGTACAAAAATAAAGTTTAACACAGAATATACAAATTTTCTAAAGAATGTGTTGTTTTTCAGTACAGTTGCCAAGAATGATTCAAATAATCAATTCTTTGTCAATACATCTGATATGACTATTTCTATAGGAAAGAAACCATTTGCCTTAACAAAACTAGCTGAAAACAAAGATGCAATACTTGATCTCATTGGTAAAGCATATCACAATGTCAATGGTAAAACATTAAAAGATGAATTTAATAATTCTTTTAAAGAGTATTATGTTGAGAATGGTATTTTAAAAAGTGATAGAATATGGTTTAATTATCAAATTTATCTATTGTCATCTAAGAATCCTGATGGTACTGTAAGGAATATAGATAATACTCCTCTTACAACTAGTGTTGCCAAACCTACAACATTAGTACCTTATTCATTTGAGCAGAAATATGCTACAATGGTTGATTTTGATATTCCTGTCAAGGTTGTTAAGAAGGATGTTAAATCTACAACTGTTAGAATTGGAAATTACATACTTGATAATTCAGTAAATAATTATCCTCTTGCGAATAATAAGTCTTTGGATTTTAAAGGAACTGTTGAAAATGGAAAAATTGAAGTTGAGATTATTGATAATGATAAACTTAAAGAACTTATTGATACTCCTGCTACTGTAAGAATAGCTATTACAACATTAGACAAAGAAGGTGAAGATGTATCTGGAGCGTCAGATATGACTAAACCACAAGTTGAAAGAGATGTTATTATTAAGAAGCTTGTTAAACAGTTCATGAAGAACTATATTGAGGCCAATTTAATTATATTACAAAAAGAGAAAGCAGCTAAACCAGAAGAAAAAGTAAAACAACCAGAACAAAAAGTAGAAAGTACAATTGATCTTGCACTTGTTGAAACATTTATAAATAGTTTAGGAACAGTAATATCTACAAGAGGTGTTAAAGCATTGTTGGCAACTATGAAAGATGGTACTGTTACAGAAGTTAATGTAAAAAAGGAATTAAAGATTACAAGTAATATAGCAGAAATTACAAAAAAGATCAATGCATATTTAGCTACATTTTCTCAACCAGAAGTTAAAGAAGAAGTTAAAGAAGAAGTCAAACAGAAAATTTCTGAAAAACCTATTGTATCAACTGAGGTTGCCTTACTTAAGGTTCTTAAAGATTTTGTAGATGATGAATATACACCTACTCAAATTAATCAATTACTTGCATCAGTGATGCCTAATGGTAAAGTTGATCCTGAAGAGATTATAACTATTCTTCCCGATGTTGAAGGATTATCAACTGCAAAGTATCTATCTGAAGAGATATTTAAAGCACTTCCCCATCTTACACCTACGAAAACATCTAAGATTACAGGAAAAGTAACAAGAGATAAAGATAGTAAACCTGATAGTGAATTTAGAAAAGTAGGAACCCTTGAAGCTGGTAAACAAAGGTTAACAGATAAAGAACTTGAACTATTTAAGCAATGGATGGCAGCATATCTTCCTAATATGCCATATCAAGTCTTGGACAATATCATCAATACCGTTGATGATGAGGAAGCCTGGGGTGTATTTGAAAATGGTGTCATAAAGTTCTATAAAAAATCAATCAGAGGAACTGAATATCATGAAGTAGGAGAAGGTATTTGGAAAGCTTTTCTTACTCCTGAGGAACGACAAGCTTTGATTGATGAATTTAGAAACAGTGCAGGATCTTTTGTAGATAGACAGAGTGGTAAGACTTATAAAAAAGATGATCCTCAGGTTAGTGATTTCATGATCAAAGAAAGAATTATGGATGACTTTGCTGAGTTTCAACTTGGTAAACTTCCTGCAAGATCTTTGGGAGAAAGAGTTCTTAGATTCTTTAGAGCTATAATAGATTTTTTTAAAACCTTTGGTAAAGACCCTTCATTAAAGACCAGTCTGTTTGAAGCAATTAATACAGGTGAATTTAAGAATAGAGTTATATCTGAGAAAACAAAATTAGAAACTGCTGAATATAGTAAAGTAGAAAATATGTCAGATACTGCTGTAGCTCAGTATGTCCAGGATATGACCATACGTGCTATCCAAGCTATCTTTGGCAGTAACAATAAGAAAGCATTGTTTGATCCAGAAAAAGTTACTGGTCAGCAAATATATGATGTAATTAAGGAACAATACATTGATGATGAAATATATTATGAGGAACTTACTCCTGCTAGATTCAAACAGATCTTTCTTAGAACTAAAGATATCATTCGTACATTAGGAATAAATCTTAATGAGGAAAACTTTACAGATATAAACGATGGTGGTACAGAGAATAGAAGTTATGCTCCAGAACCATTTAGTACAGATTGGAAAACCTATTCTCCCTATGCTATTAGAATTGTGAGTGCTACGCTTCCTCAAGCTGAAGCATTAAATCAGGAAGGTGATAAACCGATGAATCTTCCTAAACTGCTAAGATCAAGTATAGCAGATGGTTATCTTATAAATAATTTTAGTAAAGTGTTTGCAACACTGTTAGATAGATTTTCAAACACTTCAAGTGTAAAACGAGTTACCCAAAAATTAGAAGCACTGGCAAGAAAAGATTCAAATTATATCAGATTATTTACACGTTTAGGTGGAGATTTAAAGAGTGGTACTATTCCTTTTCAGGATTTTAAAGCAGAAGATTGGAGACTATTTGTTAATTTCTATCAAACTTTTACTAAGCAACATCCTGAGGCTCTTATACAATTTGTTAGTGATGGTGATGTATATACAGCTCGTGCTGATCAATTTCGTGCTTCTAAGCAAATCCAACAGCGATGGTTTGAAATGATGAAGAGTATTGCTGCAGAACCTACTTCCATACTTACAAGAGTAAAAGCTGTATACAAGGTTAAAAAACTTGATGCAAAAATTAATCCTCTTGCGAATGGAACTTTTGATGTAGTAGATTATGCTGGCGATGTCTTTAATTATAAGACAGAGAAAGAAGCAAAAGCTGCTGCTATCAGATTAAGTTTTCCTGTAAAAACAGCTAACGAGATGATTGACTTTCTCAATGCTATTGGTATAGGACTTACGTTGCAGGACTACTTTAGAATGAATGCTGATCAGAAAAAAAGTTTTGAAATAGCTACTTCACGGATTAGAGAATATATTCAAAAAGTTCCAGAGATAGGATCTATCAAGGGTAAAATTTTAGGAATCAATGGTCCTCTTAATATCTTAGCTAACATATGGGTTAATATCAATGATCCTCATCAGGAAAACACACACATTAATGTTGATGGTACAGTTAGTCAAAATTATGCTGAGAACAATGTAGCTTCTGTATTTGCTAATGACTTCAATGAATCAGGTAGTCGTGATAAACTCATTGAATCAAAACCTGAACTTAATGATGTATTCTCAAGGAATAGCATTGTTCTGAAAAAAGGAGGATTGTTCTTTAATGAAAAAGGTGTTCAGATCAAAGACCTTAATATATCATATATACAGGGTAGAAAAATTGTTGATAAAAATAAAGGAACTAGTATAGCTAAAGTTGGTCTGGGAGATAGAATAAGTATGGAAATAAACCAGAACTTAAATGGTAACTATTACGTTCTTGTTCCTGCTGATACATCTACGGAATGGATGATCAATCTTGGTAATTCTATTCTCTTCTCACAGATACAGAATAAAAAAGCTTCAAAAAGTATTCATTCTACTTTTAGAGGATATCTAACAGATGAGATTGCTCTGGCTCTTGACTATGATAATAGGGAGTCTTTAAAAGCTGTTGGTGATAAGGCTAAACAACTTCGTTTCTTCAAGGATATACTTGGTAACTATTCTCCTAAAACACTTGAAGGTATCAATGCTTTAATCCATGATAATTCTACACAAGTTAAAATTGAAGCATACGTTGATGAACACATCAAAGATATAAATAGTGCTGTTGATCAGTTTATTAATGATACAGTTAGTGAGACTAAAGAGTTGTTAATCAAAACTGGTCAGATTACATTTGACAATAAAAGTGATACATACAGTTATAAAAATTTAGAGACTACAAACTTTCAAGGACTTGATAATAAGATTAATAAACTCAAACTATCTCAAGAAGAATTGAATCAAATTCTAATGTTTGTAAATACAAATTATATAATCAACAACATTGAACTTCATAAGATCATGTTTGGTGATCCTTATCAGTTTGATGTTATTGATGGTAGATTAGATGAGACAAAACGTATCAAATCATTCTTATCCCCAAGACGTACAACATTCAATACTGATGAGTTTAATACATTTTTAAATCAAGAATACAACACTGTAGATGGAATTCATCTTCAAGCTTCTGATTATAATACTCCTGGAGAATTAGGTTATCATTTACATAAGAATTATGCTACTACTGTTACAGTGGCAGATATAAAGTTAAAGCATGAGTTTTATCAGAAAGCTTATGATGAGACTGATGGTTTTTCTATTATAATGGATAATACATATAGAGAAGTTAAGACTAAGAATGGTCAATGGACTACTAAAGCTGAAATATGGCATCAGTGGCAAATGGCTTACACAAGACAGAATATACCAGGATATAAATATATCAGTGAAGCGTTAAAAGCTCACGATATACAGCTCTTAAAAAGACCTGAACCTAATTATGTCACTGAGGTAATGAAACCTATTGTATCAGGTGTAAAAGCCAATGAAACACAGATCAATCTAGTCTTAGATAAAATGTCTCAGATGCCTGTTTACTTTAAGATGGTCCAGGGAACCAATCTTGAGAAACTTTATACAAAGATGTGGAAAGAGAGTATTGACTATGTTGTATTTGCAAGTGCCAGAAAGGTAGGAGCTGAGAATGTACATAGTCTTTATAAGAATGGACAATTTAATGAAGAAGAGTTTGCAGATGATACAATCATCCAAGTACCTTGGAAAGCTTATGGTATTCAAGTGGAAAATAGTTATGAACATTCGCATGAACAAACCAGAGGATCTCAGATTACTAAAATAGCCAGTCTTGATTTTTTCAACAATGGTGTTGCCAGTTCTCCTGAAGCTCAAGCTGAATATGATCGTAATGTAGATTTTCTTAATAAAATACATGAACATGCATATCAAAGATTACTCAAAAAATTAGGAATCATTGATGAAGGTAAAGGACAATTTAGACTTGAAGATCCTAAAGCTATTTCAGAATCTCTTGAATATGAAATGTTAAGAAGGAAAGTATCTGAAAATGTAAAAGATACTATTCGTTTAGATAAGAATGATCAATTTGCAATGCCTTTTGAAGCTTCTCCTGCATATAGACAGATCAGAGATATTCTATATTCAATGATCAACAAAAATCTAATTTCTTTAAAGACGAGTGGAGGTCCTAAAGTTCAAGTACCTGTTACTCTCTGGGAGAATGCTAAAGAAGGAAGAGGACTTGTTAAAAAGACTAAAACAGGTTATGAAAAAGTTACCAGGGAAGTATACGAAGCAATGTCTGCTGCAGATAAAAAGAATGTAAGACTTACTAGTGATACTCTTAAATTTTATACCAGAGAAGATCGTTATTGCGAAGTCTTGTTACCTCACTGGTTTAAAGATAGTTTTAACAAAAAGAGATTTCCTACAGATGAATCTATTCTTAATTATCTGAATACACCAGAAGGACAGAAGATTTTAACAGGTATAGGATTTCGTATTCCTACACAATCCATGTCATCTATTGAAGTGTTTAGGGTTAAAGGGTTCTTAGATAAATCTATGGGAGATACTATTGTAGTTCCTTCAGAAATTGTAGCAAAGGCTGGATCTGACTTCGATATTGACAAAATGAACACCTATCTCAAATCAGTCTATGTTGATGAGAGGGGAGATGTAAAACTTGTTGAATATCAAGGATCTGAAGAAGAAACTAAGAAATTCTTTAGTGATGTATTTTCTCGTACTATTCTATTTGATATCAAAAAGATAATGAAATATGATGAGTTTAGAGGTACATTGTTGGATATCTTTAAATTGCTTGAATCATCTGAAACTATTAACATTGAAGACAATATAGATCTTCTGGAAGATGAAGATTATGATTTTTATGAAAATCATGAAAGGATGATCAATGAAATCATCAATCAAGCTAATGAGCAAGATCTTAAACCATCTGAATATATCACTGCACAGATTAATCGATTATTAGGAAAAAGGAAAGAGTTAACAGAAGAACTACTTGATGCAGCACTACGAGAAGAGTTTGTTGAAAGTATGTATAGAAAATCTTTAGAGAATGGATATTATGATTCTCTGGAGAAATTAATAACTCTTCCTGAAAACTTTGATAGACTTATGGCTCCTGTTGATGATGCTGGTTTAAAACAGGATGCAGCTGATTTAGATACATGGAGAAATCAATCTGAGTCTGGAATCAAGAATAGACTGCTTAACAGAAACTATATGACTTCTTTAAGGAACTCATTTGTTATGGCTAAGAAGTGGATTGGTATTGCTGCTGTAAATATTACTGGTCAAAGTCTTACACAGAAGTTTAGAGCATTTATTGATCCAGAAAGATTCAAAGCTTTAGATGAATCAGATAGAGTTGTATTAGGTGATGGAAAGGTGTTGCTTCCTCACAATACAATTAATGGTTATATATCTATGTCTGGAACAAAGACACAAGATGGAAGAGATCAATACATTTCTGATAGACTCTCTGGATATGCTACAGCATTTGTTGATGTAGCTAAAGATCCATACATCATGAAGATTATTAGTTCTGATCTTGCACTTGGTACATTTATGTTCTTAGAGAGAATTGGTTGTGGTAAGAATACTGTATTATTTATGAATCAGCCAGTAATTCTCAACTATCTGGCACATCTTGATAGTAAAGGATCTAGATTTTTATTTAATAGTAGTGTACAGGATGATTTTCTTAAACTTAACTATCCAACTAGTAAGAAAGCATTAGAGAATGCAACTGTTGCTATAAATAGTCTTCAGAGTAATATTGAAAAGTTTGCTGCTAAAGGTTTTGTAGCTAATGATATAGAAAATGCTGAACAGCGTGTGATCCTTACTGAATTCTTGAAGTATGCTAAAATGGCTGAGTTCAGTTTTGAAATGACTCAAGCCACAAACTATGACACTACGAGGTTTACTAACTCTGATTCATTCTCAAGGAAGAAGACAAAGACAGAAATAGCAAAGGAGATAAACATATTCTCAGATGTAGAGAATATGATGAAATATAGTCACATAGGTAAACAAAAAGAATTGTTAGACTATGCTATGTCAAGTATGGGAGCTATACTTAAACTAGAAGAAAATCGCTTCAAAGAGATTACTAAGAAAGTAATGAGGACTTATGAACATATGAAGTACATAAGTGCTGATAGTTTTGATAAAATAGCCAGCAAGGTTAAAGCTTCATTCCTGGATTATATTATACAAATGGACCCCACTCTTAATTTGCGTGATAAAATTTACGAACTTACAGTGGGACCAAACTCTATAGCTAATCAAATTGAAGCTGCTAAATTAAAATATCCTGATGTTCAGATATTACAAGATTTTGAAACTAGAACATCTGAAAGAGCTGATGGAGCTAAAGGTGTACAATTAAAAGTCAATCTCAAGGAAGCATATGATGAGGATATGTACACTGACTTCATGAGAGAGTTGAGAGATATAGATCCTGTGTTATATAACAACTTAGTTGATTATGCTCTTCTTCAAGGAACATATCAAACATCTATGAGTTTCAAAAACATCATTCCTTTGGAAGATTATGCAGCAAAGGTCAAACCTATCATTGATAGATTAAATATTTCTGATGAATTGGAAGCATTTGCAAATGGTGTATTCCAGAGAGCTAATTGGAAAGATGATGATATTGTTCCAATATTCGTTCCAAAATATTTCGAAGAACATAGTGATGAGGATGATTATGGTAATCTTTTAACTAATTATTTCACATACAATCTTCCTAAAATACCAAAGATACCAAAAGGAATTAGTGAAGCAGAAAAACAACAACGTAAAGAAGAAAATCACAAACTCAGTCGTGATAGACGTATCATATTGATTAATCCAAAATACAACTTCCTAGAGAGTAAGCATGACTTTATCAAGATCCCAAGGAAGATAGCTATTTCAGATGACAATTATATTGACTTCTTAGATAATTGGACTATCACTGGATATGAGTTTGGACAGATGAAGGCCAAAGGTGATCTTTCAATCAAAGAATACTATGGCTATCAGAAGCTTAGAGATCTCCAAGGAAATCCTGTTGTTGATGCTGAAGGCTCTTTTATCTACAAGCAGGTTAATCTTCTAGGTGATGGTAATCTTACAACAGAATTCTATCCTGATGATAGAGCATCTGTCATTGACAATGGTACAGCTAAAGTAGGTCAAACTGGTGACGCTATTGATAAAGCTGTAATTGCTAATGTTAATAGCAAACTTACATACGAATTGGATATTGAACGTAAGATCTCTGAAACGTATGAAGATAATAAAGAAGTTCAAGATAAGTTGAATAAGTTATTAGATTGGGCTAAAGAAAGTAAAAAAGCAAATGCGTTACTTCCTATAGATTTTCTGGATGATAGTGTTAAACTTCCTATCATAGCATCATTTAAAGAACGATATGATGCATTGCAAAAAGATACCTATGTTTCTTTTGCAGTAGAGTACAAAAAGATCCATCTCTATGCTAAAAAGGCAGAAATAGTAGATGCTTGGGACGTTTATAATAATCAATTAAAAACCAAGTTTAACAATGATGTCTATGTAGCATTTAAGAATGCTATAATCAATAATACAACATCTGTTGCTAAACCTGAACCTGTAGCTACTCCTACTCCACAACAGTCTGGTCAAAGAGAATATACTCCAGAGAACATCACATCATTGAAATCTAATGAAGTGTTTGTATTTGGTAGTAATGAAGGTACTTCGAAAGGAGGACCACAAACTCATGGTAAAGGAGCTGCTTTATTAGCTAAACAAAAGTTTGGAGCTATACAGGGACAGGCTAGAGGTTTGCAAGGGCAGTCTTATGCAGTAGTTACTAAGAAACATTGGGATGTTGAAAAATCATCCACTCTTCAGGAAATATTAGCTGAATTAGAAGAAATGAATCAATTTGCTTATAAACATCCTGATAAAAAGTTGTTGGTTACAAAACTAGGAAGTTCTCTTGCTGGATATAGTATATCTGAAATAAAAAATTTATTTAAAGAACTTAACGAATATGAAGGTATTGCAGATAATATAATTCTTCCTAAGGAATATGAAGTAAGAGATGAAGTTCCTATTCAAAAGAAAGAAGAAATTCCTTCAGAGCCAGTTGAGACTGGTATAGCTGGTGATGCTGTATATAGATACTATGGTAGAGAATACTTTATTCACACTTTAGATGGGAAAGCTATTGATGTCGAAGGATATAAGGGTAAGAATGTTGACAAGCAGAAATTGATGGATGCTTTCAATAAAGATCCTAACATCGATCCTCAGAATAATAAACCTTTCCAGCAACTACCAGATCTTGGACAAGATATGAAAGATTTATATAATCGATCAGAGTATAAATCAGACGAGGAAGAATCTATTGATGATAGGGCAGAGAAAGACAATCCTGAGACAAATCATCAAGGAACATTCTCATATAAAGGCAAGACTATCAAGACACAATTCACGTTAACTGGTAGCCAGGAAAAGGCCATGGAAGCGTTGTCAGACTTTGCTACTACACAAGATGAGAGAGTAATTACATTACAAGGAGCTGCTGGAACAGGCAAGACTTCAGTGATTGGTTATCTTCAGAATTATTTAGGAGGTAGGTATAACTTTGTTTATTTAGCTCCTACTCACGCTGCTGTAGCAGAATTAGGTTTTGCTACTATCAAAACTGGTAGTAGAAGCTTACCTTTCACTGTACAATCTTCTATTACTGAGAAATATGATCCTATCAAGCAGAGTTACACAACGATTGCTACTAAAAAATTCAAAGATAGATTAGGTTTGAGTAATAACGTAATAGTGATTGATGAGTCATCTATGTTATCAGGTAAAGATTATGATAGAATTAAGAAAGTAGCAGAAAGTATGGATTTGAAGATTATCTTCATGGGAGATATTATGCAGATTCCTGAAGTAAATATTTCAAATCCAGAGAAGAAACTTGTATCAAAAGCATTCACTGATAATAAACAAGTAACGTTAACAGAGGTAAAAAGAACTTCAAACGATACAATGTTAAAAGCCCTGGGATATATTAGAGAGAACCCTAATGGTAAAATTCCTGTAGTAGAAGGCAGTGATGATATCCAATATCTTAATGAGATGGAATTTAATAGGGCTTTAGCTAAGAAAATACAAGAAGAACCAGAGGATACAATGTTAATCTCTTATACGAATGCTTCAGTTAAAGCTGTTAATAACAAGATTAAGAAAGCCTTAGGTTTCGAGGGTGATCCTAAAGAGGGTCTTGCTATTGTAGGATATGGTGGATATAACACTAAACAGATTGAGAATCAAAATATTGCTAACAGTATTAGATATATTATTACTAGTGTAACCAAAAATGGTTCGCAGTATAATATTGTTGCTAAATCTAAGAAGTTAGGAATGCTAAAGAAAGCTGGTGTAAATGTATCTGAGAAAGCAACTTCTAGATATTTACAACTTAGTAATAGTGATGCGTTAACTTTTCAAGAATTGACACAAGCAGATTTCGATGAGAATAACGCAACCATTAGTAGAATGATGGTAGATCTACTTGCTGCAAAGAAATATGCAATAAGTTCTAAGACTGGTGCTGCCTGGGCACAATTCTATAATAAACTTGAATCAGTTGGTGCATATTTTATGGAAACTAATTTAGGAGGTGATTATATTTTTAATCCTGAAACAGGAAGTATGGAATCTCTTAATTTGCAAGATAAAACATCAGGACATGCTGAAATCAAGAAAGACTTCCCAGAGATGGTTGTAGAGAAAGGTATTGATTATGGCTATGCTGTAACGATTCACAAGAGTCAAGGTACTACTATAAAGAATGTATTCTTTGATGCATCTACATTACCAAGATATGATAGTTCTAAACTATACAGTAACGGTAAACAGATCTCCACTGAGAAACATGCATTGTTATATGTAGGAATGTCCAGGGCATCAGGCTCGTTGTTTATTAACAAAGAAAACCCTGAACATTTCTATATACCTGGACAAGAAAAATCTGTATCTTTACAAGGACAAGACACAATAAAAGGATTCTACAACAGTCTTACTGCTGAGCAATTATCTAAATTAGAAGCTCTTGGATTAGGAACCCTTGAAAAATTAAATCAAGATTTTGAAAGTGTTCCTATACATGATTATACTCAATCAGAATTTATCGAAGATTTAAAATGTAAACTATGATGGGCTGTATAAATACAAATACTCCTGGATTTAAAAAGATTGCTGATGTATATGGCAAATCTCTGGCTGAAAGGTTTGTAAGAGGATATAGTAAAAATGTCAAAGGACTAACTGATGATTTTTACTATCCTAATCTTACTGAAATTAAGGATTGGTTAACAGTTGATAAATCAAGAATTGTTAATAATGTCTCAGTGGCATTAGAAGAAAATCCTCAACTCTCAGCAGAAGGTATAAAGGGTCTATTGAGTGGAGTAATACATAGTTTCAATGATACATTGTTTATAACTACTGGTCCTACTGTATCTCCTTTGTTGATCAGACCTGAGGTAAGGGATACAATTTTTAATCCTCATGTTAAAATCATAAGAGAGTTAGCTGATAGGTTCCCTCAGATAATTAGTATTAGGGAGACTAATAATACATATAGGAAGATTATAGAAATACGTCCTCAAGAAGTAGATCAACAAGGTGTGCTATTCTCAAAGTCTGGGACTACATCAAGCTCAAGAGCTTCTACTAAAACAGTCTCTGCAGTAAAAGATTTTTTGAAACGTATTGGTGTAAATATTCAAAGTCTGGAACAGATTAGTGTAAATGGTATAAAGCAAGATGCTAATGGTGCTGCATTTATTATGCAGAAGTTAATTCAAGTAGTACAGGGAGCTGAAGTTGGTGTTCTTCCTGAAGAAGCAATGCACTTTGCTGTAGCCATCATTAAACAAACTAATCCTGCTTTATATAAGAAATTACTAAGTGAGGTTAATGGATTTAAACTTCTCGATAATATAAATAAGGTATATGGAACAGATCCATTATATAGAGGTAAAGATGGTAAACCTGATGTAAATAAACTTAAAGAAGAAGCCATAGCAAAAATTCTTGCAGAAATTATTATCAATAAATCTGAAGGAGTAACAGAAAGACCTGAACTATTAAGTAAGGTGGGTGGATGGTGGAGAGCTATAATCGATTGGTTTAAAGAAAAGTTTATAACTAGTGGGTTTGATCAAGCTGCTATGGATATCCTATCTGGTAAAGACATAGGTACAGCTGAAGACATTAGAGAAGAAAGTGATAAAGTCTTTCTTCAGAAGGATGCTCAAACTATGATTTTTGATAAACTGGATACTGTTTCAAATTCAATCATTAAAAAAGAAGATCAACCTAATGAGGACGATAATGGTTACTATATAGGAAAAATTAAAATTCCTCGTAGAGTAACAGATCTAATTAAAGGTTGGTATGAAAGACGTTTCAAAGATAAAGATCTAACTAAGAGTGATTTCCAAAAAGCAATTGATGATCTTAAAGCTGAGAAAGGAACAGCTGGTCATGCTGCTCTAGAGTTTGCATTTCATAAACTTGTTGATACTAATGGATATTTAAGAGTCTCCATTGAGGATGATAGTGATTACGATGCTGTATTCAAAAATTTTAAAGAAGCTTTCGAAAGAGATAAATATGAGATATTACGAGACAATCTCGAAGCACGTTTAAAATCATTCAAAGATGGTACTAGATTTAAATCAGAGGTTATTGTACATGATCCTACTCGTGGAGTTGCTGGAACAATAGACTTTTTAGCAGTTGAACAATCTGGGAAAACACATATTTTGGATTGGAAGTTTATGAATCTGGGTAAGAAATATGAAGATGTTCCTTGGTATAAAGTAACTGCCTGGAATAATCAAATGACACAATATAAACTTATCCTTCAGAATGCATATGGTATTAAGTCTGAGGATTTTGGTCAGACACGAATGATTCCTATTCAAGCTAACTACAGTGAAGCAAATGCCAAATTAAATATTCTTCCAAAACTAACTGATATAGTAATTGGTGATGTTGATGTTAAAAAGATTTCACAGAACTATTTACTTCCTGTAGGACTTGAATCAGAGAAAACAGGGATCAAAGAGGTAGATATACTGATTGAGAAGTTGAATGCTATGTATAGGCGATTCTCTGAAAAGAAAGTGCTACCTTCAGATAAACAAACTAAAGCTGAACAGTTAAATACATTATTTACTGCTATCAGACAACTACAGATCAAAGGTGATTTAAAGCCATTGTTAGATCAATCAAAGATCTTGAATAAGCAAATCAAAGCTACTATTGAAAAGTACAATACTGATTTTAAAGGTAAAGATCCTTTAAAGTTTACAGAAAAAGAAATAAATGACTTTGCTGGTGAATTACAAACTGCACAGGAAGCTATTCAAGTATATACTGATCTTGACACAGGTCTTGCATCATTGTTTGAAGAAGATACCCCAGAGAATAGAGCATTACAACAAGATCTAAAAGATACAGTGTATGCTGCCAGACTTCTTGAAAAGAAAATGGAACACGTATTAAACGATTATGTTTCAGATATAATTGCTAAAAGTGAAGGTATTGACAATTTATTATCTCCTGAAAAGATTATAAAAGGTATCACTAAATTATTCTCATCAACTGCCACTCTACAATTAAAAAGTATTGAACTTCTCTATAAGAAAGCTAATAAAGCATTTTACTATTCAGGAGTAGATACACTAGCTGAAAGTAAAGAACTTGAAGAGTTAAAGAAAAATTATGAAGTATTAGCTGCTAAGAAAGGACTTAACAAGAAAACTTTCTTTGATCTAATAAAAAAGAAAGATAAGAATGAACTTATTGATGAACACAAACCTGAATTTTACAAGACTCTCAGAAAGAAAATCCAAGAAAAGGATAGTACGTGGATTAAAGCTAATATCGATGTAGAAGCTTATAGAGAACATCTTAAAGTTAAACTAGCAGAAGAAATAGATAGAATAGAAAAAAGACATAGAGTTGGAACTGCTGCAGATGAAGCATCTACTATTAAAAAAGAGATCGCAAATGCAGAAGAACTATATTCAATATCATATGATAACTCTCCAGGATGGCTATTGAACGATCAAATTAAAAAGTTTCCAAAGGATATTTGGATATCTGATGAATGGAAACAATTAAATATTAAAGGTAACGAAGCTGCAAAAGATTTCTATGACTACATCATTAGGAAAAATAATGAATATCAAGATCTGGGATATATTAATAAACTAGAAGCCAGAGTATTTCTTCCATTCGTAAGAAAAGGACTAACAGAGAAACTTATTACAGGTGGACAGGTTAGACTTGGAGAACAGTTCTTTAGAGATATATCCATAGATGAAGGTGATATAGGTTATGGTCAGATTGATCCTCTCACTGGTAAAACTGTGAATGTTATTCCTAAATATTTTACGAGCGATATAACTGGTGAACTTAGTACTGATTTGTTTAGAACAATGGCTTTTTATAATGAAGCTGCTATTAGATATAAATATCTATCTCAAATTGAAGAACAAATTAAAGCAATTGTTGCTGTAGAAAAAACTAAGAAAGCTATCGCTACATCAATATTTGGCAAAACTGATTATAATGAAACTACTGGAGAACTTCAAACTACTCCTGATAATAATGAGAATTCTAAACTTGTTGAAGATATGATGAAGGCTATTATATATGGTCAAAGATATATTACAAGTGAGACTTTTGATCAATTACTATTTAAAATGGGTAGTTGGGGAACTACTTTTAATAAAAAACTTGGCCTAAAGATATTCCCTGAGGATCTTGAAGGAAGGCAAGTATCTGTTAATAAAATTATTTCACAATTAAACAATACGTTTCAATTAAGTACATTAGGTCTTAATTTGTTATCAGCATCGTCAAACCTTTTTGGTGGTAATTCCCACTCTATGATTAATGCTGGAACATATTTTACCAAGACTGACTACATTGCTGCTGAAGGAATGATTGTAATAAATAAGTTTAATGGCACTAATCATAAACTAATGCTTGGAGCTCTTGAATACTTTCTTCCATTAACAGAAAACTATAATAGAGAAGTTGCTAAAAGGTTGAGTTTAAATAAATTAACTGCAGAGAGTCTTCAAGATGGTCTTATGTATTTTATGAGACAATCAGATTGGAATGTTCAGACATCAAACTTTTATGCATATTTAAAGAATACAATTGTTCAAGATGGTCAAGTATTAAATGTTAGAGAATATCTTAGAACAACTGATAAATACAAAGATAAATATCAAGTTACTTCTGAACAACGATCTGCCCTCAAAGATGAATTTGAAAAAGATGTAAATGATCTTATTGATACTCAAGGAGTTCTCAAATTAGCTACAGTAGTAGATGATAAATTTACTATTCCTGGAGTAGATCAAAAATCACAATCTGTTGTTGAACTTAGAAGAAAAGTGCAACAAATAAGTAAGAATGCATTAGGTAATCTTAGTGAAGATGATCTTAGAACTATTAACATGCAGATCTATGGTAAGAGTTTTATGGTCTTTAAGAACTGGATCCCTCGTCTTGTGGATGTTCGTATGGGAAATATGAAATATAATTCTGCTTCTGATGCTTATGAATGGGGTAGAATGCGAATGGTATTTAAAGTCTTATCTGATGATTTTCTTGGATCAATTGGTAATCTTAAAAATTCATTGATAGCAAATGAAAAAGGTGTAGATTACATGAGAGAACTTTTTGAAAAGAAAAAAGCTGAGTATAAAAAAGATACAGGTAAAACTCTCAACATGACTGAGACTCAATTTATGGATCTTGTAAGAAGTAATATTAAGGCTCAACTAATCGATGTTATATTTATGAGTATAATGATAGGTATGGTTATGGCTTTAAAAGCTTATGCACCACCAGATGACGAAGATCCTGCAGTAAAGAGTCAATATAGATTTATGGTGAGGACCTTTGATAAATTTAAAGATGAACTTTCATATTTTTATGATCCTACAAGCTTCTTAGGATTAGTATCTAAAGGTATATTTCCATCTATATCACTGTTAGATAATATGACAAAAGGAACAAAAAATTTCATGATAGAAAACTGGGCAATTTCTACAGGTAATGAAAAACTTGAAAAAAGTAATCAAGTAATTAAATACTGGATGAAGGTTTTTCCATTTACAAATCAAATGATAGGATATTTACCAATGTTCTATCCTGAGTTAGCTAAAGACATGGGAGTTAAGATTCAAGCAAACTATGGTATAAGATAGCTATATTATGTCATTTATCTTTCTAAAATATAAAAACTTAAGGTATAAATAATTAATTTTACATATCTCTAATACTACTACAATGGATGTAAGATGTAATGCAATCCCATGTCCTATAACATTAAGTTCTGCCTGTGTATTCTATGAAGGAGAAAGGCTAGTCTATATAGGAGTTAATACCAATGATACAATAGAAGAGGCCCTTCAACATTTGAATGATGTTGTTAGAAATGGTGGATTTAGTGGTACAAATGGTACAAGTGGAACTAGTGGTATGGGTTCATCAGGTACTAATGGAACATCTGGAACATCTGGTACAACAGGTATAGATGGAACCTCTGGCATAGATGGTACATCAGGTACTAGTGGAACAACAGGCACTTCTGGTACAACAGGCACTAGTGGAACAACAGGAACATCTGGTACTACGGGAACAAGTGGTACATCAGGATACGAAGGTAATCTTGCAATGTGGAGATTTTCTGATAATACAGATACTAACGTAGATCCAGGAAATGGTTATTTCACTCTTGATTCTCCTAGTTGGGGAGTATCAACTACATCCATTGCCATAGATAACTTTTCTTATAGTCCAAGTGTATCATTTGCTGCATATTTAGATTCAATGACTATCGGTAGTATAATCAAATTAGTTCAGGCTAATAATTCTGCTACATTTAAAATGTTACAAATTACTGCTGTAACCCCAATAGTCCCAGGCTTTGAGAATTATAATGTAATTCAAATAGCATCAGGAGGAACAGATCCAAATCTCAATGATATATTCACAATTAATATATTAGGTATCCCTGGAACTTCAGGAACTTCTGGAACACGAGGAACTTCTGGAACAAGTGGAACTACAGGGACCTCTGGAACTACTGGCACAAGTGGTACAAGTGGAACATCTGGGACTAGTGGAACATCTGGTACAGATGGGACTAGTGGAACATCTGGTACAAGCGGTACATCAGCTACTAGTGGAACTTCGGGTACTGATGGAACTAGTGGAACAAGTGGAACCACAGGTACTAGTGGTACATCTGCGACTAGTGGAACCACAGGTACATCAGGTACAACTGGTACTAGTGGTACCACAGGCACAAGTGGTACCACAGGTACTTCTGGAACTTCAGCTACTGGTGGTACTAGTGGAACTAGTGGCACTTCTGCTACATCAGGGACTAGTGGAACTTCAGCAACTTCGGGTACAAGTGGTACTACAGGAACTAGTGGGACGTCTGGTACAACAGGAACATCAGGTACAAGTGGTACGGATGGAACTGGAGGAACTAGTGGAACTACAGGTACTTCTGGTACTTCGGGATCTAGTGCTACATCAGGTACGAGTGGAACTACAGGTACATCTGGAACTACAGGTACATCTGGGACAAGTGCAACAGATGGAACGGGTGGGACTTCTGGGACAAGCGGTTCATCTGCTACATCTGGTACATCAGGCACTAGTGGAACTTCAGGTACTAACGGAACTGGTGGAACTTCTGGTACTACTGGCACATCAGGGACTTCTGCTACTTCTGGTACATCAGGAAGTGCAGGTTCAAGCGGTGTTAATGGTACCAGTGGTACAACAGGTACTTCAGGTACATCAGGTACAAGTGGTATAAATGGAACTAGTGGTACAAGTGGAAGTTCAGGATCTAGCAGTACATCAGGAAGTTCTGGAACTTCAGCAACAAGCGGTACAACTGGTACAAGTGGAACAAGTGGGCTTGATGGTTCTGCTGGACAGATAACAGGACAAAGATTATATTATGATGTTGGATCAGATACTTTTTTAGTTCCTAGTTCCCAAGCGTCTGCAAGTAGATTATTCACATTTTCAGCAGCAGCAGGAACACTCACAGCATCAGGAGCATCACCAGGCAGTTTTATAACAGATGGATTTGTAGTAGGTCAGAAATTTACAGTGACCAACTCTGGAACTGCTATGGACAATAACTCTTGGTGTATAAGAATAGTAACAGCAACTGTCATTACTGTAACCAATGGTTATGGATCTTTAACTAATTTAACAAATAGTAGTGCTGCTACTATAACCATTGATAATGAAAAACTTACCAGGATTCCATCAACAGGGGTAGTAACAACAGAATCATTAACTGGAATTACAAATGCGTCTGCTTTTGTTGCATTTGATAGTTATTGTACAGAGGTAGGTTATCCAGGAGTAGCTACTATTCTAGCAGGAATATGGAAATTTCATGGTAGATTTTCTGCTACAAACGTTAGTTGTACAGCAGGATATGTTGTGTTAACAAGATCTCAGGATGGATTAACCACAACAGTTATATCTGGAGCAAATCCTGTAGGTGTAACTCCTGCTTTAAGTGGTACCATAACTGCTTATGATACACAATGGGTAATAACATCAAATATAGCGATTCTCAGTACAGATAGAATTATAATAAGAGCAGTTGGTATAAATAGTAGTGGCACAGCTCGTAACATGCAATGGCAATATCAAGGAACTACAGATCCTTCATATGTTGATACTACCCTTGTTGTATTAGGGGTAAATGGAACATCAGGAACTAGCGGTACTTCAGGTACAAGTGCTACAAGTGGAACATCAGGCACCACAGGCACTAGTGGAAGCAGTGGTTCAAGTGCTACATCAGGAACTAGCGGCACTACAGGTACAAGCGGTTCGTCAGGATCATCAGCTACTTCAGGTACTACTGGAACTAGTGGAACTTCTGCTACAAATGGTACAGGAGGAACAAGTGGAACGACAGGTACAAGTGGTAGTAGTGGAACATCTGCTACTTCAGGTACAAGTGGCACAACAGGTACTAGTGGAACAGCTGGTACAAGTGGAATGTCTGTATTTCCCCTATTGAACGATGAATGGTTGCCTACATATGATTTTGCTGGAAATCCTGCAAATCTTGTCAAATATTCCTTAGATAACATCATAGAGTTTGGAGCTCCTGTTGGTATAGATTCTCTCTATCATGTGCTTAATGCTGGGTTTAATGATATAGTTGATATTCCTGTTGATAGCACGTCACCTGATGGGACACAAATGGGTGTAGGTATTACAGTGGGAGGGACACGTTTAATGTCTGTCTCTGCTCTTGCCACAGGTACAACTCCTGTTATTGATACTCCTGTTGTTAGTATGATGGCTAATGTCGGCATCGGGACGACGGGACCAACGGCTAAATTAGATGTGATTGGTGGTATACAAGCAGAATCAAGTTTGAATATTAATGGAACTGCTTCAAATACAATTGGTGGGACTGCGCCAAGAATTCAAATTAGTTCGGCATCAGCTTCTGACTATTCAATGATACAACAATCGTTAAATGGTTTGGATTTTTATGGATATAATGGGGGTTGGTTCAATGCAATGAAAATATCAAAAAGCGGCAACGTCGGCATTGGGACGACGGCTCCAACAGCAGTGCTTCATTTAAAAGCTGGTACTGCAACAGCATCAACAGCTCCATTAAAATTTACTAGTGGGACTAAGTTGACTGTTCCTGAATCAGGAGTTGTGGAATTTGATGGAATAGATTTCTGGGTAACAATATAAAATAATATAAAATGGCAGATAGATATAAATTAATTCATTCAGGTAATTTTAATGATCAACTCTCTCAGGGATTGAGATGGAATAGTTCAACAGACACTTATACTCGTCTTGGTGCTATATATGGGATAGCTAATGCTACATCAGCAGGGAATACATATTTACCCATACATTCTCAGATGAAAAGATGTATGATTGGTCCAATACTTGGATTTAACTATTTTATTAGTGAGCTTAATCCAATTAACAAAGAAGGAACTACCAGTCTTTCAACAGGAACAGCAAGTAGTACAGCAACAGGTACACTTAACGATACAGGTGTAAATTTTGTTACATTAGGTGTTGTTGCAGGAATGATATTACATAACATTACAACAGGTACATACAGTCCAATAAAGACCGTAGCATCAACAGCTCTTACTCTTTCAAGAGGAGATCTTGTAATGACCTCTGGTAATTCTTATGAAGTGGGAACAGCTAATTATGGAGGAGTAGATGGAGAATGCATGGTGCAAGTTCCAAAGTTCTATCAAAAAAAGTCTTATGCAAGTAACACACATGAATGGAGCATATCTTTATATCCTCTTCCTGGATATACTCTTCATCCTGCTTTTTGGAGAGATGGAGTAGAAGTTCCTTATAGATATTATTCAGCATTTGAGGGAAGTATGTTTGATTATTCTGCAAATACTATGTGTTCCTCTGCAAATATTCCTAGTAACATATATGCTTCAGGAGATTATATGTGTTCCAGAGCTGGACAATGGCCTAAGACAAATGAAACCAGAACCAGTTATAGAGCAATGGCCACAAGTAATTGGAATGAATTTAGACAACATGATTATTATCTTCTCTCAGCTATTCAACTTTTATATCTAATTGAATATGCAAGTTTTTATTCTCAATCAATGATTGGTGCTGGAAGAACAGCATTATCTGGAGGAAGTTGGGCAGCAGATTCATATATTGGAATGACAGGGTTCTCTATTAAAGATGGAAATGGAACCGCTAATGTATCCAATGGTACAACTACAGGATTCTTAACAGATTATATGACATATAGAGGAATAGAGAATTGGTATGGTAATATATGGAAATTTATTGATGGTATTACATGGGATGCTTCGGCTAATAATACTTCTCCAGTTCCTGTCTATGTAACAGGAAATAAAGCCTATTTCAAAGATTCAGGAAGTGTTAATATGCACCTGTTAGTAAATGCTACTTACATAGGAACAGATACTGGATGGAGTTCTAATATAGAAAACACCATAGGATTTATTCCTTCTGCTGTGGGAGCATCAAATACAACTAAAATAACAGATTATTATTGGCAATATAATACAAATGGACAAGGTTGGAGAGCGCCTTTCTTTGGCGGTAACGCGGATAATGGGTCTAGCGCTGGTGCTTTTGCGTTAGATTCTTCTTATGGGGTTTCAGTTCTGAGTGTGACTTTTGGTTCTCGGCTTTGCTTGTAGTCTTAACTCATTGAATATTAACCATTTAAAATAAATATTATGAATACATCTTAATTAAATCTAAGGTTTTGTAATTGACACACCTTTATTTAGCAGTAACACGGATAATGAGTCTAACACTGGTACTTTTACGTTAAATTCTTATAATGGAGTTTCAAATCTGAATGTGAATATTGGTTCTCAGCAAAGCTTAAAACAAAAATAGAAATTACAAGACCATACCTCTAGGTAAAAAATAAAGAAATGCTACATTCTGTTTGGTAGGTCTCTCGAAGAACAGGTAGTGAAATAAGCAAACTATGAAACGATTTGGATATTTATATGAGAAGGTTTATGATATGGATAATCTAATTTTGGCACATAAAAATGCCAGAAAGGGTAAGTTGCATTATAAAGAAGTTCAAAAAATAGATAAAGATCCAGAAAAGTATTTAAATGAATTACAAATATTACTAAAAGAAAAGAAATTTAAGAACTCTAAGTATGTAGTCTTTAAAAAGAAGACAGATAATGGGAAGATAAGAGAGATTTATAAACTTCCATATTTCCCAGATAGGATAGTGCATCATGCTATTATTCAGATCACAGAAAAGATTTGGAAGAATTCTTTAATCAGGGATACATTCTCATCAATTAAAGGGAGAGGAATACACGATGGCGTTAGAAGACTCACAAAAGCATTAAGAGACAAGGAAAATACTATATATTGTTTAAAAATGGATATTTCTAAGTATTACCCTTCGATAGATAATGATATTTTAAAAGAGGTAATTAGAAAGAAAATCAAAGACAACAATTTACTCTACTTATTGGATGAGATTATTGATAGTACTAAAGGCATACCGATAGGCAATTATCTTTCCCAATATTTTGGAAACTTATATCTTAGTGAATTAGATCACAAGTTAAAAGCTAAACACAAATGTTATTTTAGATATTGCGATGATACGGTTATTCTACATAAGTGTAAATTTGTATTACATAGAGTAAAGAAGTTCATTGAACAATATCTTCTAAAATTTAGAAAGTTGAAATTAAAACCAAACTGGCAAGTCTTTCCAATTGTTATCAGAGGAATAGATTTTTTGGGATATAGAAACTTTCATAACTTCAAGCTTCTTAGGAAAACAATAAAACTAAAATTTATTACCCTTGTTAAAAATATCAAACTTAATTATCAAATACTTTCTAAGTACAAAATAATTAATGGTATTATGAGCTACAATGGATGGTTTAAATATGGAAATTGCTTAAATTTAACAAGAAAATACGTTTCTGCAGAAATAAGACAAATATTCACAAACATCTCTATGTTGAATAATATTAATAATCCTCTCTTAAATACATATAAACTATGAATAATATAATAAGAAAATCAGAAAGTGATACAATACCAATTCCTTTAGAGAAGTTACAGGGAGGATTGTTAATCAGAACTAACATCAATAAGAAAGAATCGGTAGATTTATCTGGAGGAATAAGGATAAGTTATACATATGATGAGGTTTGGACAGACTCTTCTTTAGAAGACATAATTAACATAGCTTCTCTTTCTCCAGAACATACATTAAATCAGGAACAGTTACAATATTTAAAATCTAAGCTATGAGTAAAAATTTATTCCTTTCTCCAATTCTTGCGCCTGTATATGAAGATATAGCTTTTGAGTTTAGAGATATAATGCCAGGAACTGGTCAAGAATATGTTCTTGATATATCTGCTTCTTATAGTTATTCTATTGAAAGTGCTACTTTACAAGTTGATACAGGAACATTAACTGGTGTACAAATAACCATAGAATCACAAGCCCCTGCTGTACTATCTCTCTCAAATCTAACAGTAGGTAACACTGTTACTACAACCTATTCTACAGGAGCTAAAATAGTCCCTTTAACAAAGGGTGTATCTCTCGTTACATCAACAGGATATACTGGTGCTCCTACATTATTAAGAGGTAAAATTAAAATTGTAAGAATATGAGACTAAATTATATACAGTCTAATAAGCCAAATTTTACCACTTATGGAGCATTATATAATTGGTATGCTGCAACTAACGCTGCTAATATCTCTGCTTCTGGTTGGGTAGTTCCTACAAAAATCCAGTTTGAAGTAATGCAAGCATATTTAAGTACTAATCCAAGTCATAAATTAAGAACAACAGGAACAACTTATTGGACATCTCCTAATACTGATGCTTCAAATTCAAGTGGATTTAATGGACGAGGTGGTGGATATCGAACTACCTCTGTGGGAGATTTTGTAGAAATAAAAGACGTATTATATATTATGTTGTCTACTTATCAAAATATAAAAATATTATCATATAATTCTGGAAGTGTTTTAACGGGGGCATACAGTTATGAAAATTATGGAGTATCTGTTAGACTATTGAAATCATCAACTATATTAACAAATGGACAAACAGGAACTTATACAGGAAATGATGGAAGAGTATATACAACTATTTGTATTGATTCGCAAGAGTGGATGTCAGAGAATCTTAAAGAAACTAAATATAGAGATGGCTCACTTATACCAATATTGACAAATCATACTGCATGGAATGCAGATACAACAGGAGCGAGATGTTCTTATAATAATGCATAATAAACAATTTAATACTAATATCATGAACAAAATTGAAATCTACAAAGAATTAAAATTACAACTAGAAGCTGTAAACAATGTACAAGCCTTCTCCTTAAAACAAATAGACCATGAACTATTTGGAGGACTATCAAATGTATTCATTATTGAAGGAGCGTCTCCTTTATTCCTAAAAGCAATGCTGTCATGGGCAATAAACAATGGTCTTAATATTCTAAATGATGTAAAGGAATACATGGCACAAGAAACAAATGAAGCCCTCTTGGAAGCAGAAGCAGAAATGAAAGAATTTATAAACATTACACTTCCAAAGGAACAAGAATATTTAGCTAACAAGGAATACATTATTGTTGAAACCACAACAACAACAACAACAAATATTCCTATATTAGAAACAACAGAAATACCAATTGTCGAACCAATAATTTAACACTCTCCCTATATGGAAATTCAAATATTATTATTCATATCATTGCTCTGTAATTGTCTCCTCTTCATAGGATTTTTGTATTTAAGAAACACATTGAATAATACAATAAGTCTTGTTAAAGGATTGGCTAAAAGAATGGGAATAGACATTGAAATAAAAATATAAAGCTATGAGTAACGGGGTGGCGGAATTAAGGAAACTAGGATATATGAGTAATATTTAGTAATTTAGGGGGATGAAAAAGAGACCAATAATATTATGCGAGGCGTGCGGACGTAAATCTATTGGCCATAGTAAAGTTTTATGCAGGGCTTGCTATGAAGCTAAATTCTTTAATAGATTGTCCAATCCACAGAAACTTGCAAGTAGAAATTTTATCGAAGGGGACCATGGTATTATTATTGACAGTAGAAAAAAGAAACATGTCCTAACCTTAGAAGAATTTGAGAAGGCAAAACCTTATTTCTGGGATGGTAATCCTAATGGCTGTGCGACAAATCAATGGGTTGGTTCATTATTGACATTTATCGGAAGGATAACCAGAAAAAAGGATATTAAAGTTTTAGTTGCTGATCGGCCAGATAGAGAGTGGTCGTATGAATATAAAATTATTGACCAGAAGAAAAAATATACAATGGTCATTTATAAAGCAATTTCTCCATCAGGTAAAGTATATATCGGTAAAACTATTGAGTCTTTATCAAAGAGAATATCTGCACATAAGAAGGCAGCACAGAGATTTTCTAAGGGAGGTAAGTTTATGACCGCTATTCGTAAGTATGGAGTTGATAATTTCAAGTGGGAAGTTCTGGAAACCACGGAAGATTACGATGTTTTAAATGCTTTAGAGTGTTGGTATATTCAGTATTATGATTCAATCAGCAAAGGATATAATACTCATGTTGGAGGGGATATTGGAACATTTGGGAGTCATTTAAGCGAAGAAACAAAAGAAAAATTAAGACAGGCAAATTTAGGAAAGAAACGATCATATACTTGGACAAAGGAAATGTATAATAACACTCATGACAGATTAAATAAACCGTGGACTGTTGTCTTTTCTGATAATGGTGAAATATTAGGATATGGAAGAAATGACAAAGATGCGTCAATTAGATCTGGCATATCTAAGGGGTCTATATTTAATTTAAAAACAAATAAATATCCATCACGGATGGGGATTACCGTTAGAACTATGAAGAAATATGAACTACAACAATTAAACATAGCGATATGAGTACACAGAATAGTGAATTAAGTAAAGGACTTATATTTAGAGCTCCTTTGAGTGAGTGGTATCCGTCAACTGACTTAGTCTCTGGTTTGGTGGGCGTAAAAACCGATGTTTATAATGTTGCTGATAGACAAGGAAATGGTTGCAGGCGTGAGGTTTTGTATAATGGGACGAGTAGTTATACGACATTGGCTGATGCAGATAGATATTCCTTTACAAATTATTTTTCAATATTAATTAATTGTAGACCGACTTCATTGACTGGTTCCCCTGCCCTTGTTTCTAAAATGAATGGAGAAACGGCAAAAGAATATGATACCTATCTAACAGAGGACGGCAGGGTACAGGTTGTTTTAACTAATGGAGCAGGTTATACGGGTTGGTCGTATTATTATACTCCTGTCTGTATTTCTGTTAATACAGATTATCGTATTGCTATAATATTAAGCGGCACAACGATAACAGTTACAGTAAATGGGGTATCTTATAGTACAACGAAAACAGATGTGGCAGGTGGGTTTACCTCGCTAATTAATCAAAGTGGAGATGTTTTAATTGGAAAAGAGGTTTCAAGTCAGTATTTCTCCGGCTCCATCTCCCTCGTGCGCATATTCAATTACGCCCTCACCCCTACGCAGATAGCCAACTACTCGAAGCCTGAATACCCTATTGAGGCTATACACAGGGGAGCAGGTGCTACTAAGAATGTATTGGATTTAAACGCCTCTGGCCTCTCCGCTTCCACCCCTACCTACTGGTATGACCGCACAAACAGCACTGCTCCGAGTTATACGAGTGTTGCTGCTACGAATACTAACTGTAGTTTGGTAGTGCCGCCTGCGAGTAATCTTGCTGCAACCAACTTCAACGGAAGTACGAGCCTGATTGATAGCAATGTAATTCTACCACTAACAGGCGATATTACCATATCATTTTGGATTAATCCTCAATTGGTTGTAAATAATAAAATATTGTCAACAGAAGATTTAACGATTTTGTTGTATTCAAATAATAATATCATTTGCATTAGAAATGAATCAAGTACAGCAACAGCCGTTTCATCTGCCAATAGTTCAATCCTACAAAATACTTCATATAACATAATTTTCACATCAACATCTGCTGGAATTGGTAATATTTATGTGAATGGAGTGTTAAGCGGAACGGCAAATCAATCAGGGGGAACTCCTCTTGCATCTTCAACATCTCTCTTGATAGGGACTTCATATTATAATCCTAATTACAAATACAATGGAGTCCTAAATAATTGTAATATCTGGAATCATATTTTAGATAGTTCACAAATTACCCTCGTAAAAGAAACAAATTTCTAAACAATAAAACTACACAAAATGATCTTATCAGCTAGCATTTTTATCGCACTAACAGTTGTCGTGATTGTGCATATAAGAAAATCAAATAACACATTGCCAACATGGCACGATGTTTTTAACGACACAAATTTCTAAACACCTTAAAAATAAAATCATGAGCAAAATTACAGAATTTCAGCAACTCAAATCAGAATTGGAAAGCCTTAAAAATCTTACGAGCATCAACATCCTTCAAGGCCAACACGCTCCCGGCAGTCCAGCAAACAACTTTGTAATCCCCGAAATGAACGGGTCAAATTTAGCGGTAGTGATAAAGTATATCACAGACAATCAAACGGCCTTATTAACGCTTATTCGCAAAGCAAAGCGGGCTGAGGTAGAGGAGGCAAGGTTGGCAGCAGTGGCAGAGGCCGAACAATTCAAAGTTCAAAATTCGACACCCGATGTAATTATTTAAAAATAATTATTTACTTTTTAAATAAAAACCTATGCAACCAGCCCTTATCCTTACAGATTCTATTGTCCTTTCGGTGATTGGAGCAATACTATTAATCATAATCGGCATTACTGGTTACTTTATAAACCTTTGGATACACTCAACGGAATTGCGAGATGTTAACAGAGATGAGTCAAATCGGAAAAGAGAAGATGCGATGAATTTAGTATTGCAAAATCTAACCGATACCCTTGTTGATGTCAATCTGAATCTGAAAGTCTACCAAGCAAGCATGAATGGGACGTTGCACGCGATTAAAAGTAGCCAAACAAAACAATCTGATTGCCTTGAGAAACACGACATATCAATTCAAGACCACGAAATCCGATTAACAGTAATTGAAAGGAGGTGAGCATGAAGGCATTGATAGTTGAAGATGATATTGTTTTTTTAACGGAGATAAAAATTTGTCTCTCAATGATGGAATGGGAAAGTGATGATGCAATGAACGGTTATGATGCCATTAAGTTACTTCAGAAAAATGAGTACGATTTGATTATAACTGATATTATGATGAGCGAAATGAGCGGAATAAAGCTAATTGACTACATTAAACAAAAGTATAAGACACCAATACTAGTGATGACTTGCATGGATTTGAATTACTTTGATAAAATTAAATACCCATATGTCTGGAATAAGATCGGGTTGGATGTATTACAAAAACTGATTAAAAAGGCAATAAATGGAAATCGATGATTTGTTAATTGAGGTCGATTTGGAAATTTATGAAGAAGAACTGGAAAGGCTATGAACATACAGGATAAAACCGAAGTACGGGAGTTAATCCGTAACGCTTGCAGCCGACTAAACCACGGAAATACTATCTATTACGCACTTAGCTTTATGAAAGTCATCTAAGGATTTATTAATATTACAAATTTTGCAGATCTTCATAGTAAATGTTTAATTTCATTAATTATCATTTTTCCTGAAATACTATTATGACATTCAAACTGTCTATCTGTTCCTTGATGATATTTACACCAATCCCAATCCCCTTTGTTGAATACTGTATCTATCTCGTTCCAACAACCATGACATATATTTTTATTAGTAATTCTGATACAATTTGTAGACCATTCATGCCAATCTTCTGTAAAATTTGAAAGAAGTACAGTTTGTTTATTCATAGCAAAAGCAAGCCATCCAAGACCAGAACTTAATACTATTGCAAATTTACTATGATATATTACATTCATAGTATTTGATAAAGAGCTATCAAGAATTTGTGTACAATGATTAAATTCATTCTTTTCCTTAGAAACGTTAATGATATTATATCCTTTATTATATATATAATCTATTACTTCTTGCCATGTTTCTTTTTTAAAGAACTTACAACCCATTGTCGAGTTTGTAGCAATCGTTACATAAGGTTTTGATGTAGGGAGTTTACCTATTTTATAGGCTATTCTTGGTTGTAGTTCCTCATGATCAAGTCCTAGAATATTACTGGCACATTTCTGTAAAGAAATAGTGTTAGGAATCTCTGGCTCTCTCATAGGATCATAAAACCATCCTGGTCTATATTGGGCTATAATATTATGAACAGTCATCCCTGGTTCTACGAATTCAAGTTCTGGATAGACACTCTTGAACAAATCATTCTTGAAGGTACTTACAATTACATGGCAATTGTGTTTCTCCTTAAACTTTAGAGCATAAGGTATCCATGCAATACTATCTCCCAAGGATGAGCTATCGAATGATATTAAGACTCTCTGGCCTGTAAAATCTAATGTCTTATCGTAGATCAATATATCATCCTCCCACACCTTAGCAGTCCATTTGATAAAGTATCTACGATGGAGCTGTACCCAATTATTAGCTGTTGTACTATGTTCATAATGGCACACTCCTTGTTCATCATAAAACTTTATATGATACATAGCAGTGCTTTCACCTGTGATTTCAAGGAAAGGAAAATCTACAAAGTGTTGTGTGATCTTTACAGCTGATGTTGGATTAGAAATTACTACAGCAGAATCATGTATTCGTAAATATAACTCATTATGAGCTTCACCAAATTCTTTTATTGTATTATCTAAAGGAATATCATAATCTCGTTCTATGGTGGTAAGATCAGTATCAATAGATTGTAAATAATGAGTGAACATATCTCCATATGCTTCCAGATTCCTGGCAATGATTGGCAGACCATATCCAATAGCCTCCCTAAGAGCTAAAGGACTACATTCGAATGTAGAATTAAACATGAAGATGTCTGCAGCCTGATAAAAAAGTTCAACGTCATCTCTTTCATCCCATATAGTGACATTGAAAGGTATATACTTCATCAAAGGTTCCCAATAGTCTTTAAAATTGCCTGCTCTGTTTCCTACAAAATGAAACTGCATGTTAGGATATCTTCTGGCAATCTCAAGTCCTTCTTTTTGATTTTTCCCTTTTGTCCAAAGTCCCACGTTTAAAACATGCTTCCTTCCTTTCTGCATTCCTAGTCTATTTTTAGCTTCTCCTTTATCCCATACTTTATAAGTATTATTATCAATAGGAAACTGTATCACCTCTTTGTAAGAAACCATGTTCTTAAAGATTTCCATATGATAAGGAGTACAGAAAGCATATGCATCAGGATGAAACTTCTTCTCAAGATCTGGTTTGAATACAACATTGTGACATGTCTCTACAATTCTCCAGGTTCTATCACTGGCATATAACTGACTCATTAATCTAAAAGGACAGTTTGTAAGATGCTCTATCATCTCATCAATGTGAACTACATCAATTCGATTAGTTTTAATAATTTTCATTAGTTCTTCTTTATCTTCTCCTAGAGAATAGAAATTACTAACTAATTTCATTATTTTGTCTCTTTGAACAATGAAGCGAGGGCTGACACATTGCCATTCTACTACATAAATTTCAACCTCTGGATTTAACAGAAGAGCCTCTATTCTCTTCAAAAGGAATGCAGGCATCCCTCCTGTTGAAAGGTGACTAGGTAAGAAAAGTATACGCATTGGTTTGTTTTTTAATTTATTATTGGTCTTAATGTTAATTACATCATCATTCATGGATATAGTATAGTTTGGATAATCAGGAATAATTTTTGTAGGATTATCCAATTGAGCAATTATATCTATCATTTTGTTCATATTATCAATTTTCTTCTCACCATGTAAGAACATCAATTCTTCTTTTCTCTTAGGCATTGTCACCCACTCTTTCATATGTTTCCCATATTCATATGTATTAAATACATCTGATATAGTTTCCAGTTTAGCATTAACATATACCAGGGGTAATCCTTTCTGTATGTTATATTTCCACAATAGTACATTTACTATTGTCTCTTCGTGATATGGAGCATACCATTGTGGATTCTTTAACACAGCAGGATGATTACACATCCAATTCCACTCATCTAAGAATCCTATAGAATGTTGACCAGCTACAAAATAACCAGTTTGTCTGTATCTTTCTCTTACACATTGATCTACACCAAACAATGTACATGCAGGATGTTCCAGAGTAGTAGACAGATCGTTTTTGCTTTCTGCTCCTCCTCTGCGATTGATGTGTAAATAATCATAAATACCTTCTACAAAATAAGGATGTGCAGCACCCACTGGATAGTAGTCAAATATACGATCTACGTACTGTGTAGCTATAGAATCAGAATCTACATAGGCCACAGTCTTGGCATAATTTTCCAGAGCATCTTTTATAACAAGAGGACGTTGAATCATTGTTGGATATAACCTGGAATTCTCTCTATTGATAAATTCTTCTTGTGGAAGATTTGCAATATCACATTCCCAAGGAATAACTGTTGCACCTTCTATGTCTGCATAATAATCAAGTAGGTAAACAATAATAGGAATGTCACTGAATTTTCTGATAGAATTCACTGCTCCCTGTACAGTATTAATATAACTTCTTGTTGCATACAACACATACGCTTTCTCTTCTCTATGATCTGGGAATGTATAATATCCATAGTATTGATCACTGTATAAACAAACAAGACTAGGATAACGTTCTTTCATCACTTCAGGAGTTAGATCTTCCTGATGATGAGTTTCATATCTATTACCATCGACTTCCCCTTGAGCCATCATGTAAGGTACAGCTACCAAACACTGTTTTTCATAATTTTTAATCTTATTAATTAGACCCTGAGCATGTAGAGGAATAATATGTTCAAGTACATCACCAAGAATAATAACATCATAATCCTGTATATCAAAATTTAGAATGTCTTTGATGTAAACATTATCATAAAGACTTCGAAGTTTGAATTGTTCTACATAGGGTTCGTAGATTTCAACAGCATCAATTCTATATCCTATAGAATGAAGCAGAGTAGCGTAAGTACCACAACCTGGCCCTACGTCAAGAATTCTTTTGGACGTAGGAATGTTCTCAAGAAACCATTGTTTGATTTCTTGTTTAAAAAGTGTGTAACTGTTTGGCATTTTGTTGGTTTTAATACAATTTCAAAATTAATAAATTGTTTGGTGGAATCAAAATTAATACATAGTTTTGATTAACTATGTTAAGCACTATTTCTATGAAAGAATAGTGCTTTATTTTTGCTATTTTATCTATTGTCATGACTATGAAGAATAATTTGGAATTAGTCCAGGAACTACTGGAAACAAGATTAATAAGTCTAAATGAAAAAATTGACTCTAATAACAATCATATGTTAGAAGTCTTAGGCTTCATTAGAGAACAGACAACAAAAACAAATGGACGAGTAACAACATTAGAATTACGAGTACCTGAGATAATTAGTGATGAAAATAAACACATACTCAATTGTCCCAGAATAACTGAAATACAAAAATTAGAAGAAAAGTTAGAAAAATTCAATGATGACAACTTCATTATAAAAGTCATAAATAAATGGCCTAAACAAGTAATAGGAGTAATTGTGGTAAGTATTATACTTACAATAATTGCAACAGGATATAGTATTTATCAAGGTCATGAAATGATAACAGAAATTAAAACAGAATTATCAAAAACAACTAAATGAATATAGTAATAAAATATTGGTATTCTTTTATCATATTGCTCTTGGTTGTTTTGCTTTTAGTATCAAGATGTAATCAACCTAAACCTGATCCTCAGAAACCTATTATTACAAGAGATACTGTATGGATCTCACATACAGACACTGTACATACAAAACCTAAATTAGTATATACAGATCCTAAAGTTAGAATTGATTCAATATTTTTACCAAATAAAGACTATGCAACACTTCGTAAACAGTATCAAGATCTACTTACACTTTATTTTCAAAGGAATGTTCTAAAAGACACTCTTAAATTAGACTCCTTAGGAAAGGTATATATTACAGACACTTTATCAAAGAACCTTATTTCTGGAAGAGTGTATAATTATACAATAAAGTATCCTAAAGTAATCGAAACAATTACACTTTCTCCCATCTCACGAAATCAATTATATATAGGAGGAATGCTTCAAGGCAATATAACTAATCCTGTTAGTCAAATTAACACAGGATTAATCCTGAAGAATAAGAAAGATCAACTCTATGGTATATCTGCAGGAATAAATAAAGATGGTCAAATGATAATAGGAGTATCATCATACTGGAAGATAAGTTTTAGAAAATGATTGAATATTTAAAAAGTCTAATAAACTCAAAGCAACCAGAGAGTAGTAAAAGATTCATATCTTTAGTATCACTACTGATGTATATTATAATTGTATTATATGCAATGATTAAACATGTAACAATTGATCCTCCTATAATTTATTCATTGATATCATTAATATTAGGAAGTTCAGCAATGACATTAGTTCAAAATAAACAATAATAGTCGCACCTTGCAGAGGGCGTGGATTGAAACAAAATAAACAATAACAATAATAATGGCACTGGATCAAACAACCCTATCTAGGATTATGCAACTTCATCCTGCTTTAATTAGAGAAGTTAAAGATCTGTATATGAATCAGATAGTTCCTGCTCTTAATAGTTCTGTATCCTGTAGATTTGCATATACACTCAGATCTTTTGCTGATCAAGATCAATTATATGCACAAGGTAGAACAAAACTATTTGATCAGAGTGGTAAGCGTTTAGGGATAATTACTAATGCTAAAGGTGGTCAGAGTCTACATAATTATGGGATGGCTCTTGACATTGTATTACTTGATGGTGTAACTGCTTCCTGGAATACTATCAAAGATTATGATGGTGATGGTGATTCTGATTGGATAGAAATAGTTACTATTTTTAAAAATGCTGGTTGGGAATGGGGTGGTGATTTCGCATCTATTAAAGATGCCCCTCATTTTCAAAAAACATTTGGATATACTTGGCAAGATCTTTTAGAGAAATATAACCAAAAAGATTTTATTCCAGGTAGTTACTATGTTAATTTATAAAAATAATATAACTTTACAATTCATTAAAAATATTAAGTCATGCCAATCCCCAGCAGGCCAATAGGTCAAGACCCTGTATCAGAGCAGTTGTGGAGAATATCAAAACAATTTGAACAATTGATTGGACTAGCAAGTAAAATTTCACCTGTTCCACCTGTTCCACCTATTGTCAATAATATAGAAATACTATTTAATAGTATTGTAACTGCTGATCTTTTAATAGGTGGCAGTTCTTCTGATTTTAATGTATGGAACACATTCTTTGATCTCCCTACAAATGGTACACCTTTCACATCAGTTACAGTTAATGCCACAAAGGTTACATTATATGGTGGAAGTAACATTCATATAAAAGATTCATTGTTTGGTCCTCCCTCTGGATATGGTCTTTCTTTAATATCAATTGTTGATAGTGGATGTATTGTTAGTGCTGGAGATTATTGTTTCGAGGGTGCTGGATTAAAAATTATTAATTTTAGTGCTTTAACAACAGCTGGAGAGGGTTGTTTCTATTATTGTACAGGACTAGTTTCTCCTAGTTTTCCTGTATTGACAACTGCTGGAAATGATTGTTTCAATAGTTGTACAGAACTAGTTTCTCCTGATTTTAGTGCTTTAACAACTGCTGGAGATAATTGTTTCAGTAGTTGTACAGGATTAATTAGTCCTAATTTTCTTGTATTGACAACAGCTGGAGAGGATTGTTTTGATAGTTGTACAGAACTTGTTTCTCCTGATTTTAGTGCTTTAACAACTGCTGGAAATGGTTGTTTCAATAATTGTACAGGATTAATTAGTCCTAATTTTTCCAATTTAGCAACTGCTGGAACAATTTGTTTTGGTAGTTGTTCTAATTTATTTAATCCAGATTTTTCAAGTTTAGTAACAGCTAGTAGTGGTTGTTTCAATAGTTGTACAGGACTAGTTTCTCCTAGTTTTCCTGTATTGACAACTGCTGGAAATGATTGTTTCTATTATTGTACAGGACTAGTTTCTCTTGATTTTAGTGCTTTAACAACTGCTGGAGATAATTGTTTCCAAGGTTGTGAAGGACTTGTTTCTCCTGATTTTAGTGCTTTAGCAACTGCTGGAGATAATTGTTTCAATAGTTGTACAGGATTAATTAGTCCTAATTTTTCAAGTTTAGTAACAGCTAGTAGCGGTTGTTTTCAACTGTGCATTGCATTAGTAAGTCCTAGTTTCCCAAGTCTTACAACAGTTGGTGATAGTTGTTTTCAAGGTTGTACATCATTAACAACAATTAATCTTCCTATTTGTACTGCTTTAGGCTCTACAGTTGGAGATGATAGTGTATTTGGTGGAATAATAAATAATACAATAACGTTAACCGTTCCTTCAGCCTTAATGACTTGCAATGATGGAATTACTACCTTTGATCCAGATGGAGATATTCAATACTTAAATGCAAACAACACTTTAACAATAATACAAGTATGACAATATCAAGTAGACCAATAGGTCAAGACCCAGTGTCACAACAATTGTGGCGTATATCTAAACAAATGGAACAGTTAATTGGTGTTGTAGCTAGGATTGTTCCTACCACAACAACTACTTCTACAAGTACATCTACTAGTACATCTACAAGTACAACTACATCTACTAGTACAACCACTTCTACAACCACTACTGCATTACCAATTATTCAAGGAGCTTATTATCTTGCTCCAACTGGTGATGATATAACAGGAGATGGAACTTCTACTACTCCTTGGTTTACACTTAACAAAGCATGGACGGTTATTGGTGCTGGAGACACTGTTTATTTGCGTGGTGGAACATATGCTCACAATTCACAACAATATCTTACAGGTAAAAATGGAACTGTGACAAACCCAATTAATATACTCGCTTACCCAAATGAAACTCCTGTTATTTCAAAGAGTATAAGTTACACAGAACCAACAGGAAAGGGAATAATATTTACAGGTGATTATTTTCGCTGGAAAGGAATTTCAGTTACAGGATTTGTGCAGATAGCGGTCGATGAGTGGCCCAGACCCTTCCATGCCGTTGACTGTGCCTACTGTACCTTCGAACAAATGGATATTCACCACAATGGATGGGGTTTTGAGTTGGGTCAAAGTGCTGGATCATCAAAAGTGACTACAGGTAATCTATTTCTCAATTGTGATTTCCATCATAATTATGACCCTTTGACAACAGATGCCTATGGTAATGCTGACGGATTAGACTTGGGAAATATGACTTGTACAGGTGCAACTAATACTGTTAGAGGGTGTAGATTTTACTCCAATAGTGATGATGGTATTGATTTATGGAGCAATGATGGTACTGTAATTATGGAAAACTGCTGGGCATTCTCTAATGGTTATCGTGAAGATGGAGTGACTACAGGGGGTGATGGTAATGGTTTTAAACTTGGATCGTCAACTATTAATCGTTCTACTGAAGTAACAAGAATACTAAATAACTGTATTGCAGTTACTAATAGATTTATTGGCATAATTGAAAATGCGGTGTTAGGAAAGACACAAGCATATAATAATACAATTTACCTAAATGCCTATGGCATTAAGTTATCCTCTTCAATCGCACATATTATTAAAAACAGTATTGCTTATAATAATTCAGGCTATGATGTTGATCTAGGTTCAAATGTAGTTACTGCAACTAATTCATGGGTTGGAACTACAGACGTACCTGCTATTGCAATTACCAATGCAGATTTTGTAAGTCTTGATTTAACATTATTATTAACTGCTCGTCAAGCGAATGGTGATTTACCTATCACTAACTTTTTAAGATTAGCAAATGGATCAGCCCTTATTGATGCAGGAACAGACGTTGGTCTTCCTTATACTGGAACAGCACCTGATATTGGAGCCTATGAAAGTATTCCTTAATGTTAATTCGAAATTTTAAAACCAACTACATATGAGAGAGTTAAAGTTTATAGAGGTGAGCCCCGATGACACATATTATGTATGGCAAGTACATTTATGGTTGGAGAGTCTTAAAAAGATTGGACATTCTGATAAAGCGATTGTTCTAGTATTTACTCCTAAGGATAGAAAGCCTGATATTCCCAAATGGAAGAGAATTGCAGAATTATATCCTGAAGCTGAGTTCAACTACTATACAGATGATCACGACATAAGCGCACTATTGGGGATTTATGTTTCTATCATACGTCCTTACGTTCTTTGGAGATATTTTAAGACACATCCTAAAATGGTTAGCAATGCTGTTTTCTATTGTGATTGCGACATACTCTTTACAGATAAATTCAATATTGATGCTTATCTAGAGGATGATATAAACTATGTATCAGATACAAATAGCTACATTAATGCTGCCTATTTTGATAGTAAGATCAATGATGTTCTGCCTGAGAAACTAGAAGAGTATAAGACTAGAGATATCCTGGCAGAAGTTACTGCTCTTGTAGGAGTTAACAGAGAAATTGCTGAAGAACGTAATCTTGATTCAGGAGGAGCACAATATCTGCTCAAGAACATTGACTCAAAGTTCTGGAGTAAGATGATGAATGATACGATAATGATCAGGACATATTTAATGCATATCAACAAAGAGTTCTTTGCAAATGAAGATAAAGGATTTCAAAGTTGGTGTGCTGATATGTGGGGATTATTATGGAATTTGTGGCTAAGGGAAGTGGAAGTTAAAGTGATACCAGAGATGAATTTTGCTTGGGCTCCTGATCCAATTGAAAAATTAGACACATATTCTATTTATCACAATGCTGGTATAGGTAACGAACTATTTGATCAGGACAAACTTACAGCATATCCATGCTTCTATAAAGGAAAATACATTGGAGGTAAAAATCCATTTACAGATCCTCAATTGGAATTTGCATGGGGACACGAAGAAACTAAAAAACATTGTACGTGGTATTATACTAATGCTCTTAAAGAGTTGTATGCCAAATACAAGTTGGATTATTAATAATTAATTTTAATACTATGGGAACTATTGACAAACGTCCACTCAAGGGTTTTGTTCGATTTGATGGAACAGGCCGTATTGTAGCTGGAAGTCTTATCCTCAGGAGAAAGATGCCCAAGGTAGGTAAATGGATGGAAATTTCTGCCTATCAATGCTGCAATCCTTCAACTACTACAAGTACAACCACAACAATGACACCTTTTTAATCATGGTACAGACAACTTCAACAACAACAACGAGAATACCTCCCCACTATTCAGGGAAGAGAGATCTCAAAGCGTATGTTCGCTATGATGGAACTGGACGTTTAATTTCTGGAAGTCTTCTTCTTAGCAGGATTAAGCCTAAAGTAGGTAATTGGGTGGAGACACAAGCATATTTATGCTGTAATCCTACTACTACTTCTACAAGTACTTCTACTTCCACAAGTACTTCTACATCTACTACAACAACAAGTACATCTACTAGTACAAGCACTTCTACGTCTACAAGTACAACCAGTAGTACAACTACTAGTACTACAACTACAAATCCTGGATAATGGCTAAATCACTTTTTCCAGACAGCATGATGAGAACCAGCGAGCTTTCAATAGAGAGCATCGCTGGGAAACTCACGTACTTCCATGAGCAATTACACTTGCTCCATTGGAATACTACTAGTTATGCTACGCATATGGCCCTTGGAGGATTGTATGATTATGTACATGACTTTAAGGATGGAGTTATTGAAAAACTTATGGGATATGTTGGTAAGAGAGTCTCATCTCTTACGATTACTCCCATATCTCCAACAGCTACTCCTTCTGCAGTGGTAGCAGATCTTATTACTTTCGCTCATGAGCTTAAAGTGTGGGCTGGAAGTAACAGTTATGATGATATTGAAAATCTAGCACAATCTCTATCAGGAGAAGCAGCTAAAGTCAAATATTTATTAACTTTGTCATAATGCAGATTAATAGACGATTCTTTCCAGAAATTACTCTTGACAACGATGAGATATATTTCGCACACTTGGAAGGAGTTGTCAGTTCTGTGGATGAATTAGCTAGTATGGAGATTACAAAAGCATTAACAGCCTATCATTTTAGGCTTGCTCCAAGTCTCCCAAAGTATAGCGAAATGCTTCTACAGGAAATATTAAAGATGCATAACATTTTCAAAATAAGATTAAACTTAAGTAAGAGTATCAAAACATCAGGTGTAATAGCCTTTGACATTGAATTAAACCAATAAATTTTCAATATTATGACACAGAAGTACGATCCTTCACGTAAGTATTCATGGACACCTCAAGACACATTCACTCTAACAGGAGAACAATTTGGTACTGTTCTTAATGCCATAAGAGGTATTATGGGCTCCCCAGAAGCAATCCAAATTATGGCCATTAGCAAGGCTAATGATGTAATTGAAACATTAATGATTGCTGCAGTAGAAAATGAGATTGTTTTAGAGATGCCTGAACCTAAAGAGGGAAAAACAGGTCTCACAATTAAAAAATAACAACATGAAAAAAGTTTTAGCTGCAGGCAGTGCTGGTCCTAAAAAGAATCCAAAAGCACCAATGGTTGATCCTAAGGGAAACTGGACAAAGATTCAGGAGAAAACAATTAAGACTAAAAAGAAATAATCATGGCTGACAAGAAGAATTGGATTCAGGGAGCAGTTAATCCTAAACATAAGGGATTTTGTACACCTATGACTAAAGCTACTTGTAGTCCCAAACGTAAAGCATTGGCAAAAACATTTAAGGCTATGGGAAGAGCTAGAAAGGGAAAATAATTATGAAAAAGATTAAAAAAGTAACAACAAAACCTTGTGCTAAATGTGGCAAAACAATTAAAAAATAAATATCATGGGAACTCTTAAAAAATCTAAAGTAAAGTCTAAGTTTAAAAAACTTCAAGATGGTGGTGATACTAAATCTTCTCCTAATGATGATGATAATTGGGTTAATGATCAATATTATGGTAGAAATACTGTAGCTAAAACACCAAATGCTAGTAAAGATCCTTCTTCTGATATTGGTGAACGTCAAACTGGAAAGAGTTCTGAAACAAAGTTTCCTCCTAACAAATTCTCTGAAGCAAAAGTTCCAGAGAAAAAAGCTCAAACTCGTGGAGAAGCTTTTAAAGCTGCTAGAGCTGCTGGTAAAAAGACCTTTGATTATAATGGAAAGAGTTATCATACTAGAACAGCTGAAGAAGATACTGCTGCAAAGAAAGCTACTCCTGCTGCCAAATCATCTACTAGTAAAAGCAATTCTAACACCGTTAATAAAATTGGAGAAGTAGAAGTTATTGGTAAAAATAAAGCTAGTCTTAGTAAAAGAGGATTAGTTCCTGGAGCTACATATCGTAAAGGTGGAGTTATAAAAAGTGGTAAAGCCAAAAAGTGTTAAGCAATGAACAAAAAACCTAAGCCAAAAGCAGGAACCAAAATGTGGACTCCTGAGGAACAGGTTAGAATGCAGATTAATTCTAAGAAGAAATGAAAACATTTGGTAAAGCTGAGAAATCAGGAGCTCCACGTAAGGCTCCCAAAGTAAAGATTCTTCCTAAGGACAAGCCAATGTATATGAAAGAGGCTGATGACAAAAGAGGAAGAAATAATCCTCAGGCTCCTCTCACACGTAAAAGACTTTCTAAATGAATTTAACTGACATAGGTGTAAAGTTTAATACTGATAAAGCAACCTATCATAGATATACTGATTTCTATGATAGGGTACTTTGTCATTTACGAGATGTTCCAATAAGAATGCTAGAAATTGGCATTTTAAACGGTGCGTCTCTTTTGATGTGGGACGAATATTTTCTGTTTGCTAAGATATACGGAGTAGATATACATCCATATTCCTACTTAGACTCGTCTAAAATTTCTACAATTGTTGCAAATCAAGAAGAACAAGAACAATTACTATCTCTTCCTGAGGATCTAGATGTTATTATAGACGATGGAGGACATACTATGTTACAGCAACAATTGACTTTTAAAATAATGTTTCAGAAGTTAAAGGCTAATGGAATTTATATTTTAGAAGATCTTCATACATCCTTACCAGGATTTTATTCATCTTATCAAAGTAACGATTACAACAATACCTTACGATTGTTAGAAGATCTTCAAAATAAACATCTTTCTGAGGATAATCAATACTATATAACAATTGATGATTTTAACGCTCTACTAGATCAAATCGAGACTATAGAGATAATAAATAATTCAAGTCAATCGATGACATCGATCATAAAAAAAAGAGGCAATTAAGCCTCTTTTTTTATTAACCAATCTCCCACTGAAGCATTGCTTCCATGAATGTTCCAAATCACTTCTTCAGAATTATCCACTAAAGAATGTTTAAGACCATTTTTAAACCAGGCAACTCTCCACATCATATCATCATGTCCACATACATCTGCTTCAGTTAGATTTATAATAGCATCTAGCCCCTTCTTGGTAAAAGCAAATGTCATAGGCATAGCATAATCTGTATCTCCAGGATTTCCTCCTAAATTACCATATTTGATTCCTTCTCCTCTGGATCGAAGATCGTATCCATTTAACTGATACATGATTTCTGTAGAGGTGGCATCTATATCTGGATTGTTAGTAAAATGTTCAACAATGTTTTTTACATAATCTCTTTTATAAATATCATCATCATCCATCTTTACAAAGAGCTCATATGTTTCCCAATCAGGAACAAATTTGATAGTCTTCATGTTATTAAAATGTGAAAATCCTATTTTAGCATTCTCACTTTGATTAACAATAAACTTTCCCTCAAGATCTTCATATAATGGACTAAAATCTTTAGTCTCTGTAGTTTCGTCAGATGTGATATTAATGGAATGAATCATGTTCTCATAACTCTGATTCATTCCACTAAGAATAGACTGTCTAAGCATATATGTACGCTTATAATAAGAAGATGTAAAAACTAGTACTTTCATTTTGTAACTTCTACAAATCTAACACTGTCCTCAGCACTCAAATATATCTCACTCTGGAAAGCATCTTTCACTTGCTTAATAGAGGTCACCTTGCCTTGTTTGTTTCTGATTGGTACTTCTTTATACCTCTCATGTAGATCATCAAGCAGAACGAGTCTTTGACCATCTTCCAGGCCAATACTTCTAATTACCTTATCCAGGTTTAAGCTGTCTTGATATTCCTGATATTGTAATTCTTTTACTTCTTCTCCCTCTACAGGTTTTAGAGGTTCTTTTCTTGTGTAATAAAAGTGGTTCATAATTTATTATTTATTGGTTTAACAATCTTTACATCCTAATTCAATAATTGCTTTTAGTGCAGCATCTCTATTTGAAGTAGATCCTTTAAAGGCATATCTAGGATTAATTTGATACATTCCTTTATTTTGACTATATACTAATCCAGCTTCCTTTAATTCTGTGAGTCCATTTGCAACAGCACTTAAAGACATTCCTAGTCTATTGGCAATTAAAGATCTAGTTCCCCCTCCAATTTCAAATATGGTTTCAGATGCATACTTACTTAATAAGTAAGCATATGTAGATTTTGCAGGGTGGGATAGATCAATGAATATAGGAAGAATATTTACATACAATAACATAAACTCCTCTCTAGAGTTTGCAATATAGGTATGAGTTTTAACTTCATCACTAATAATATCTCCTGTATCCTTATCAATTATTATTGTTCTTTCTCTCATTCCAGCAGAGAGATAACTTTGTTTTCTCCTCATAATATTACTCTAATTCATTAATATTATACAAATATACTATTATTTTTCTAAATAGCATAGAATATAAAAAGTTTGTATTCTCCAAAATCACGGTAAATCTTCTACATATGTAGAAAATAAAGCTTTATTCTTAGAATAGAATTGATTGTAAGTGTTTGATTTTTAAGAATTTATTTTTTATGTACTCTTCTATCTATTATACGTTCTTTGTTATACTAAACGTTACTCCCCAAACTTTTTAATTTTTTTATAAAGAAAGCAGCTTCTGTAGGGGAATAACCTCTACTTGTTATACAATCCAATACAACATCTTCTATTTTGTGGTTTGATGTATAACCCAAACACATGGCTGCAGCATAGCTAAGATCAGTGTCTTCACATTTTGTGTAAAGCCATTTTACATAGGAAGGATCTTTTTTCAGAACATCTTCAATGAATTGTCCTTTGTATTTCCCATAAGGCAACTTAGTCTTTTTCATATTTCTGTAGGAGAAGAATTCTTCTTTTATTTACCTCTTCATATTTATGCATATTTGATTCAACGTTTGAATGCTCATCAAGTGATAGGATTATGATGTTCTCTTTGTCATACATTGCTTCTGGATATTTTCCTTTAGATAAAATATGATGGAAGAAGACATGTAGGGGAGTATCTCCCAGCCATGTGTTAGACACTTCAGATCTATGAGCCCTATTATTCCATATCTCAAGGAAAAAGTTTCTCATTACATATATTCCAGCTTTATTAGTTCCTTTAGATAGAGATAAATTGGGGGATTTGAATCCCCTACCTCTTTTACAACGAAAGCAGAGATTACTCTCTGCCCTCGCTCCACATCTTTCACAATTCATATTTTATCAAACTTTTTAAAATGACTACGAGAATTGTATAAATCAATTAAATAATTAGTACGCTGTTGCCACTGCTGATGTGGTTCATCTGTCAGCTCTTCTTCTTCAAGAGCTTTTAAGATGGCAGTGTGAAGCTCCCCAAGATTCAAATATTGTTTTTTGAAGAACTCCACATCATCATCACCAATTGTTAATATCAGTCCCATTATCGATTGTCTCCTGATCCACCAAGTACACCTCGTTCTTGTCTTGATTTTAGTTTTTGATAATTGGTATATGCTATATCATCGAGGGTGATATCAAGATCTCCTGCAAGAGTAGAAAGATACCAGAGAACATCTCCAAGTTCTTTCTTCAGATCTTCCTTATCCAGAGGTGTGTTGTCTCTGATATGTTTCTTAACTTTTTCACACACTTCTCCTACTTCTCCAGCTAGTCCAAGACATGGATAAATAATCTTAGCATTTTCTGGGTACATTGCTGTTGTTCTTGCTAACGCCTGATAACTTGTAAAATTCATAATTTAGTCTTTTTCTTCGGATGTAAGTAAATTAATGTCTTGGATTCTATCTGTGGTTTGGATTTTTCCAATGATGGCTTGTTTGAGCTCGTCATAAAATTCAGGATTGTCCTGAAGAAGGATTTTAAATTCAGTGGTTTCATATTTTATATCTTTATAGGTAACTGATTTGCCATATTTTACTAAGATTCCAAATTCTTCACCAAGTTCAACAATTTCTGTAGATTTATCAATACCCTTACCATAGACAATTTCAAACTGACAAGTCTTATAAGGTGAAGACATTTTATTCTTAACACATTTAATCTTTGTAATGTTTCCATAAGTGACATCACCATCTTTGGCAAGAGTCTTTGACACTTCTACCCTTACATCAGAATAAAACTTTAAAGCATGTCCTCCTTGAGTAGTAGTAGGATTACCAAACATGATTCCTATTTTCTCACGATATTGACTTATCACTACAACACATGTCTTATGTTGAACCAGGGCATTCTTTAGTCTTGGATAGGCATTACTATTCAACCTGGCCTTCTTACCAATTGTAGATTCACCAACATCACCATCCACAATAGCAGCTTTAGGTATCAAAGAGGAATCTGAATCAATAATAATAAGATCTATTTCTCCTGTCTTAATCATATCCTCAGCAATTTGAAATCCCTCTTCACCACAAGAAGGTTGAGCAATCAACATCTTTGTAGTATCAACTCCCAGGGCCTGGAAATAACGCTTATCAACAGCATGTTCTCCATCAATGTAAACAGCTACTCCTCCTGCTCTTTGGCAATTGGCAACCATCTCTCCACAAATAGTACTCTTTCCAGAATTATGTACTACTATTCCATTGGCAATAAAATTATTGTATGGAAAGTAACACTTAATATCATAAGTCATCATCTCTCCTACAGATCTAATATTGACTATCTCATCAGCCGTAACAACAAATCTAAGATTATTATGCTTGTTAATAGCATGTAGCCTTGCATGATCTGAACAGGTTATCATCTCAAGATTTTCAATACTATTATTGGTAGTATCTTCATCTTTATGATGTATTTCATATCCTTCAGGAATAGTGATGAAATCATTAGGTAGAGCACTGCTTTTATTAAGTAGACGTATATAATCTTTATAACTAATGTTGTTCATTTCAGCTTCGAATGTAAGCCTGTGAACTCTTTCCCTGTAATAAAGAAAACCATTTGTTTCTTTTCTCTTCCCACGATAATAGAAGTTTATGGTAGTTTCCTTGTACTTATTTCTATCACGACATACACTGTTTCTATATGGAGTATTATCGTGAATAAATACAATATCTCCTTCTTTTAATTCATCCAGAGGAACAAATTTATTACCTACATAGAACTTATGATCCTTTGTAGCCTTAATTTTAAATCCTTTAAATGTCAGGAGCTCAAAGCATTCCTTCACACCAGACTTTACCACATCTGCAATAGGATTTCTAAACACTCTGTCTTCTTCATTAACAGAAGCTACATTGAACTCCGTATCCTTTGTTTTCTCAGTGCGATTATGAAATCTTTCATACAAATTTTTAATTGTTCCTCCTTTACAATCTTGAACAATTCCATCACGTCTCACATTAATGAATTTAATGTAGGTATCTTCTGCAAGACATCCTTCCCAGCCCATCAGTTCAATCAATTTACCTTTGACACCTCCACCTACACCCAGAGCAATATAATCAAATCCAATGCTCCCTGTACTAATTACATCATAGTTTCCTTGACTCTTACTATCTAAAGCTAAGATGGTCCCTATTCCATAACTTTTATTCAATTTCTCCATAGCAAGAGTAAACTTGCTCTTCCCTTTATCCTCTTCTGAGACTTCTTTTTTCTTTGCCATATAAATATTTAGTTTATAAATTTAACAAATTTTCTTGTAACATCCTAATAATAAGGACAGAAAAGCCCCCACTTTCGCAGGGGCCATTCATCATCATCATCATACATCAATCAACAAACTTCTTCTAATTTTAATAATGCTTTTTTTACACGAGTTTGAATTAGTGCGAGAAAATCACTTCTCTTGGTAGGATCTTTTTCTTCATATTCAATGACATATTGCAAAATATTTGCAATTTCATGAAAATCATGGCATAATTTATCTCCCATACTTAGTAATGATTTATTATTGTTTAAAGATCTATCTCTAAAAAAATAGAAGGAAAGAGAAGTAAATTTACATACTTCCCTTTCAATAAACAAGGATTTATCTAATTAAATCTTCATTAAAATCATTAAGATTTGGAACATCTAAAAGATTGATATAACCTTTTTGATTAAGAAGATCCTTCAGTTTCTCTAAATAATTGACTGAATCCATTAACTCCTCCTGTAGATGTGTAAGAAAATCATCTGTGTTGTTATCTTTTAGTGTTGTGCCATACTTTTTAATTCCTACAGCACTTCTACTTTTGATTTTTTCAACTACACTTTCAATAATTGGATCAGTCTTTATAGTAGCTTTTAATTGAATAGACTTATCTAACCACCAATCTCTCTCATAATCTTCTTCTGTAAAGTCTTCAATTCCATCACTAAGATGCTCTAGGTATAAGATTTCATGCCTGTCAGTCATTATCTCTGCAAATATGGCCATCTTCTCTGTGCCAAACTTTTTCTCTAATCTATCAAATAATTCTTTGTTATACATATTGTTTTATTTTATCAAGGTTTAACGTCTCATTTTCAATATTAAACATATGCCACACTTCTTGATCTTTACCAAATGCCACTCCTAACTTATCCTGCCAATACTTTATCATTTCTTTATCTTTAGTAAAGATTAGATATTGTATAGACCACTCTTCTTTCTTAAGTCCATTTGTCTTAATCTCTAGTTTATCTTTAAATAAGGCTCTAAACTTAGAAGAAGTCTTAGAATACTTACCAGTTCTAATTAGATCAAAATCTGGCTTAAACTTAGCATCTAATTCATAAGCCACTACAACATATCCATCTTCATAATCATAATCCTCTATGATAGATTTTGTACGTTCATATTCAGCATCAAGAAAGTTTCGAAACTTATCAAGATTCTTAGGTTTAAAGAGAAGATATACAGCATTTTCATACTGTACATCTCTTCTTTTATCTACAGAATAGCCATTGATAAACTCAAATCCAACATTTAATAACATATCTCTAGGAATATTTAATGTAGGAACCATAAATATACTAGTTATTGTTCTTTCTATCATCCTTTAATGTTTACTATTCCATTGTTTATATAATTCTCTCTGGACATATTCCATACATTGTTGTCAATGGCCCATTTGAGATTGTCAATTAACTTAGCTACTCCTATATAATCTCTTCCTTTATGACTAAACCCAAGAAGAGCATCTGCCAAATCTTCATTAGTCAATGTATAGATAAGAGGATTAAAATAGTTAGTGCTGTCACAGACAATAAACTTAGGAGGTAACACTGTATAATCAGAAAGATCTTCATTACTCCAGCCTGGTTTTGTCATCTCTTGAGCTGCACGATAATATATATAAGCCTGAATGAAGGCCCTGCGATAGAGATAATACTCCTCATAGAAGTTCTCAACAGCCCATACACATTTCAAGTCATACACCTGTACAGTCTTTAGTTCATGGTCGATTATTATTTTGTCCATCATTCCCTTAAATAAATGACCTCCTACAGCAAATCCTTCCACTTGACATTGATTTCTGACAGAATAACGAACACTACTTACCAGAGTAATAATATCCTTTGTAACAAAGTTGAATTTAAGCTCATTTACAACCTTCTCAGCATTGGTTACATCCTGAGTGGTAAGAACAGATAGATTGTTAGCTCTAACTCTCCTAATCTCCTCATAATAGATCTCTGCATCACTTCCTACAAACTTCCCAATGACAGCCTCATATTTAATCTTAAATCCACTTTCAACATAAGCATCTCTACTAATGTCTTCAAACATTCTGATAACATCTCCATCTTCATTTGTAGCTTCTTTTGTATATTTATACAAAGCTTCTACAAATTCAAGCATCAATCCTGTAGGAGCTCCTGCACAGGCAGACATATAAAACCTACTATCAAATAGTTCAGGTTCTAAAAGTAACGTCTCAACGACTCTTCCCATAAGAGCTGCCTGACTATCCTTATCTTCAACATTCTCATTGAGAATATATTTCTTGAAATACTTCTTCCTATCCATAGAGAAATCTTTCAAACTTGAACTACTGTCAAGATAGATTGCCCTATAAGTTGCTTCTGTTTTTGATATTCCTGTAATCATTGTTTTAATTTAATGGTGATTTAGTTTGCATCTGTCTATAAGCGGTAATAATGCTCTCACTCATCATTCTCACTTTCATAGGAACTTGTTTAAAGAACCATCTTACTTCATAGTAATACGATCTTCCTTCCTCATCCTCTCCTTGTGGATCTATCAGCCAAAACTTATGTTCTTTTCCTTTATAAGTAATGCTGCCTTCATACCAAACCTCCGTAAATGAAGGCTTGGCATTTAGCTTTAATTCCATGTCAGTCATCTTTTGATTTTTGTTTAACATCAGGAACCCATTTGTAAGACCACAGACAGTAATCTTTACCATAAAAACTTTTCTGAGACTCACTTTTTTTTACTATGTTATTTAATAGTTGAGCAGGTGTAAGTGTCATCACTTCTCCCATGTAAGTCACTTCATAGTTGTCTCTAGCTGACATACAACGTTTTACATTGTAGTCACGGAGGTCTATGTTTCCCCATTTACATTCTGTTATGGTTGATTTCATATTTTTAACAATTTACATATAAAACGAAATTCATTTATTGATTTACATTCACCATCATATTCTATATTACCTTCGTCATCTGTTATTTGTACAGCAACAAGAGCACTTTGATAATGTGCAGGAGGATTAGGCCAGATAGTCACTTGATGATTATTTTTACCATAACCATATGTAACTGCTCCATCATATCCTTTTCCTATCCACTTCTATCCTTCAGCTTCTATTTGTTCTTTAGTGAGATAGGAAGTTCTGAGTAAACCTTCTTGAATATAGAAATCAAGTCCTTCAAAATCAAGATATGCCACAATTTTAGTTGGATACCATCCATCTCCTGAAGAAGAATAATTCTTTTCAAACTCATACCCAAATCTGAAATCTTCTATATCTGGAACAAAATATTCATTATATTCATTTTTCATTTTTAGTTTTTTCATTGTGACAAGTTTCACATAAACATTGTAATCCATCTACTTCACAGAACAGTCTTTCAACAAATCCTGGGAGATCATTAGCACATAATAAGGTTCCTGCAGAAACAATATGATCAATGTTTATGAACTTTTCAGGAAACCATTTCTTACATAGGTTGCACTGATATTCAAATTTCTGTCGTCTTCCTGGTCCTTTGTATGGTCGTTTAGCTGATGCTTTAGCTATAGAGATTGGTTTCCAAAATCTTGATTTCTGACGTAGGGCACTGCGTATAAACGACCAGAAAGCACTCTGTGTCATCGTGCCATTACATCTGGGCTTTTCTTTTAATATTCGTTTCTTAGCCATAAATAATTAAATTAGTGATGCCTAAGATACAAAGATCTTAGGACATCACCGTTTTTTAATCTATTTAATTAGAGAAACTCTGGTAGAAATAGCAGCTTGCATTTCATCAAGAGAACTGACAATATATCCTACAGTTGATGCAGATAGTTTTGGAATATTGAATGTATGACGTTGCACTTCTTCAGCAAAACTGTTCTGTACATAGTCTATCAGACCTTCCTGGCATTCTTCTTCAAAGATGTCTCCAAGATCTGTTACATCAAACTCATCATCGTCCAAAATATATTTCTCATCCTCAGGAAGTGTTGTTGCAAAGAACCATCTACATACTCTCAACTTACCAACTTCATTCAATGGTCGATTATGTTATCGTAAAGGCTTTTTATCCTCTACTTCTTATAGTTTCCTATAAGTCCAGCATATATTTTCATCCTAAAAACTTAGGATGTCGGACACTCGTGGTGGTTTATATTCTTATTTCTAAGTTTCACCCACTATGCGTTACACTGACACAGATTTATTACTTTCTGTGTTTAGCTCGGTATTTTCTTGGATAATCTTATTGTATTTGCCTTTTGAATACGCAAATCTATTTTTGATTTCTTATCTTTAATTATTTGTAGAACTTCTTCTTGTGTTATTTCTTTTTGAAATATTAAATACTTTTTCAGTACATAACTTTCATGTTTTAAATATCCCCATAATCTTCCTTTTTTAGGATTTTCTGGAAAGAAAAATTTATCACAATCCACACCACTTTCAAATATTTTATATAACTCTCCTACTTTATCATAACAATAAATCTTCTTTTTAGTAGGACAACTATTTTTTAAAATTTGAATAGTTTTTTCTGTTGGTGCTTTTCCTAATTTGCTTTCTGAAATAAGAGATTTTGTATAATCTGAGACAATTTTATTTAAATTAGCATCTCTAATTTTATCTTTAGTTATTTGTGTATGAGGAACTCCTAATTGAGAGTTACCTTTGATCCTTAAATTATATCCTTCATAATAACTATTATAAAATTTTATCCAAAAATTTTCTCTTTCTATACATTTATCAGAATCACATTTTTCTACAATTTCAAATCTAAGACCATTTAAACCATATTTATTTATCACTCTTTGTAAATTAATATTATCATGACAATTGTTAGTAAGTTCTGTTAAATGTTTTTTCCATCTAACTAAGAATCCACTATCATATTTTCTTTTAATACTAATTCTAGAAGCACTTCCTATATATATTTTTTCAGGATTATATTTATGATATATTTTATATATTCCCGTTAAAAGAAGTTCTTCTTTTGAATGTAGTGTATGGCTAAGTATTTGCATACTATAAAGTTAATAAAATTTCTTTAGAATTCACCGATTTTGCCCAATTTTTAAATCTATATTACTATAGAAAGCGGCACTTATGCTACCGCAAGCACATCAATTGGATTAATAATCATAAGAATTGGTGTATCACCAAATCCACTATAATCATATTCCTTACTGGCACTGTGAAACCCTTTACTACAGGAAACAGTGTTGTTATCATCTCCCATGTGTCTGGGCATACTCACTGACTTCCCTACTCTGTAATCAAAACTTCCTGTATGAGCATCTGTATAGCTATTACCTTTTGTAGAGGCTAGTTCTTTATACAATGTGTCAAGATTTCCTATAATAGTTCCAGATATACTATGTTTAACATCCTCAAGATGGAGAATGTCGTCCTCTAGTTTAACAACTCTAAAGCTATCAGGTCTTTTCTTCCAGACAGCTTTCACCTTATTATAAGCATTGCTAACAAAATCAACAAATTCTTGATCTGTTTCATCTCTTACACTTACAACCCTACGATACGCATAGAAGTTACCATGTCTGTCAATCCTAAATTGATGTTTCGAAAGGAATGTATAAAGATCCTCTGCACTTTGGGCATTAGGATTTAAACAACATTTCAACCAAAACTTCTTTAAAGATTGATAATATGATGTCATAGTAACATCATCATATTGGTTATTGTTGAAGATAGAAGAGAATTCCTCTATCAGCAGTTCAGGAATACTCCTGTCAACTCCTACCATATACAAAGCATCATTACGAAATTCAAACTCTCCACTCTCTACGAGTAGATCGATATTACTACGTATCTTCTCAACTTTAGCTGTTTCCTTAATCATCCTGTCTAATTCCTTACGACCTTCGGGACTACTGATAACATGTAAAACCTCGTTCTCAGATATTGCATTACGCACTTTCATAAAATCATCATAAGTACTGTTACATTTGCTTATGACAGATCCATCGTTCAGGATGATAGTCAACACATCGTTGACCAGTTTAACCTTCTTGTAAGATTTAATAAGTCCTAATGTACCAGAACTTACATTGAACGGTGTTGGTTCTTTATAAACCAACTGTGCTATAGTCTTGGCTTCAACATTTTTAATTTCTTGCTGAAGTTTGTCAACTCTCTTTTCTAATTCTTCTTTATTGGACTTAAACCAATTCATACTAAATAAACTCATAATTTTTGGTTTTTAAATTGTTTATGCTACTTCTAATTCTAATGATTCTTCTTCAATTATTACTTCTTCTTCTTCAGCATCTTCAACGATATCCAGACGCTCAATTGGTTTTGGTTCTACCTTATCATAATTATCAACATCTATTCTATGTTTATAATATTTAAACATGTCAACAAGCAGTTGATAAGTTTCATTAGTCTTAAACCCATGAGAGTTATATGAATACCCTGAACCATTATTCCCTTCACTTTGCTTTAGAATTACATTAATCCATTTTAGCTTTTCCAGAAGTTGTTTGATTTCTAAATATATTGTATAAATAGAATAATCAAATAACTTATGTGTTTCAGCAACTTCTAACATAGTCTTGTATATTACAGCATTGGCACTGTTGAAGTTGCTGTCTCTATAACGATGTAATTCTACAAGTTTAGTGTGAAGATCTGCAGATATAGGTTTGAGATGATGTTTCTTACCAAATACCTGGTCTTGCTCAAGCATCAATGCATTGATCACATAAGCTGTTACAAGACGCTTAAATGGCATATTTTTACCTTCCATAAATTTGTCATAAGATATAAAATTGTGAATATTCAAGTCTTTAATCACCTTCATTTCTCTATCAGAGAAAGCAACAAATCTTGTTTTACTTTTTCTTGATATAGAATATAGAGGATCTAGTTTATCAGCATCATCGTAAGATGTATAAACTGTGATTCCTTTATATTTATGAAGAGTTTCAAGATCTAATGTAACTGGTACAAGTTTAGAGCTCTTACCAGAAACATACCTTTCAAGATCAACACATATTTTACCAAAGATTTGTCCTGTAAGCTTGACTCTTCTGCCACTTTTAGCATTATCACTAGTCCTTTTCATCTTTCTGTTATCTAACCAGGCTTTAGGAATAACAATAGCATCAAAATCTTTAAACTTACTGGTATATACAGCTTGAATCTGTTGGAATTCCTGAATAACCTTTCTCCAGAGATGTTTAGGATAAGAGCCTAAGTTTAAAATCTTATAATATGTATCGAAATTTATAAGAGTATGCTTTTTTCCTAGTTTAAAAGGTCTGACTTTCTTCACAAAATGATAGCAATCTCCACCAAGAATACTTTTCATATATTCTCGTTTGTTTCCTGAGACTTTATCTGTAAAGACAAAGAAATGTACATCATCAATATCTTTGATACTAATAGATTTATTGTTTTCATGAATTTTACCTCTCGTGTAAGTATATTTTTCATAATATTCACTTACTAAATGATGCTTATTCTCACATACATCCTTGAGATCTAAATACTTAACGCCTTTAAGCGTAGGAGTTTTAATACTATTCGAAGCAAAGGGTAGCAATGTAACAATGTTAATGATCTTATTATCTATGGTTATTACTCTGTCTTTTGTGCCATAATATGAAAAGATAACAGATAAATCTTCAGTCTCTTTAAACTGAGAATTATATTTATCTATAAAATCATTGGCCAGCAAAGCAATCTTATTAAGAATAATATTTTTCACATCAGGAGTGTATCTCAAGGATTCCCTGTTAGGAGTAGGAAAGATTCCATCTTTAAGACTAAACCTTAGTCCTACTGGTACATCGATTCTATTAATTCCCAACTTACCAAAATCAAGAGGATAATAAACATTGTCTAAACAGAGATGTAATTCACCTGTAGATGATAAATCAGAATATTGAAAATGTTCACTGCGATGAATTAAGAAGTCATTACTTATATAATTATCACAATCGAAATACACATTTTCAAAATATGCCAACTGTTCATTGATCTTACTAATAAATGAATATTTATCACCACCCTTTAAAGGAATCATGACCTTTACACCAGATACTTCATTTGTTGGTTGTTCGTGTAAGAGATCAATCGTATTACCATCTTCTCCTTCATACATCATATACTTGCGTTCTATGCCATTCTTCCTGCAGAGAAAGTAAAATGCACTTGTGTATGCAAGAGGAGCCTTAAAGCCTAGTCCCATCATACCTAGTGATCCTTCTTCTTCTCTTGCAAGACTCTTGCCATATTTACTGATAATATTTTTAACATCATCAGCATCAAGACCAACACCAAAATCCTCTACAGAGAATTCATAACTGTATTGATCATTCATTTTAAGCGAAACAACAATTGGCTTGTCAACTCCAGCTCTTCTATGACTGTCCAGGGCATTACTTGCTAACTCCCTGACAGTAGAACCAATCTCATCTGAATAGAGATTTTTACTTAACATCTGCATCAATATCTGAGCAGAATCTAAGTCTAGTGACATTGCAATCGATTCTTTCTCTTCTCCTTCTGTAAAGACTTGCGATTCTTTTTGCTTTTCTAAAATCATGTTTTTAATTTTAAATGTCTAACCAATCAATTGTTTCATTATTAGTATCCTTTAATATCTTGTTGACTTTTCTAAAGACTCCTTCAGAATCCCACTCACTTCCAGTATAACTTGCACTGGCAGGATGTGACACTTTAAATGTCCAGGTGAATGGAGCTACATATCTTTCAATTTTTGTAGCTTCTTTACCAAGAAAGATAATAGGTACTCTCAATACATCTAACACTTCTTCAAACAGATATTTCATAAATGGCTCCCATAAAAGATTGTGACTGCCTGCTTTTCCCATCTCAACAGTGAGTCCAGCATTTAACATTAATACCCCTTGCTGAGCCAAATAGCTTACATCAGGATTCTTGTGATAGTTAACATTAACACCATCATATAGTTCTTTCTCTATAGCTTCATAAAACTTTTCCAAGGAAGGTTGCAGCTGTTCTGTTACACTACATCCCATTAACAGGCCATCAGCTATTGGCTGATCATTCTTAAATGTATGGTAAGAACACATCCCTACCATAATTGCTTTAAGATCATCAAATGGAGTCTCAAGAAAACACCTAAAAGTGTTAGAAGAGAGAGGGGCTATCTTTTTGCCCCTCCCTCCTTCTTTCTTGAGAAATTCATAGATCTTATCACATTCTGCACTTTCGATAAATGGCTTAATCTTTCTGTGCCAGCTCTCGTGAAAATAATTCTGAAAATTCTCAAATTTCATAATTAATCAAATAATAAAAGTTGTTTTACTCTAGGATCCTCATGAATGCTATCTATAGGAATAGTGATAAGAGGTTTTGGTGTAGTCATCAATTCAGATACCTCTGTGAAGAACTGATGAGCTGCCATATGATCTTCAATCCATCTACCTGGATGAATAGCTCCAATTGCAAAAGTTGTGTGATTGTAGAGCTCCCAAAGGCTACTAGGAGAGTTATAATCATGTGTAGGCTTATCAAGCTCACGTTTGATGATGTTTAATTGAGTAGATTCGATGAATTGCTCCTCTATGTACATGCGTCCTATCAATTCTGCTGTCACTCGTTTATCTATCTCCACCTGTTTCATCCTGTCTCTGTCATATTGAAGAGCTGAGAAGACCTCTCCTGCTTGTTTGATGTATTCACCAATCTTCTGAGGAGCCAGAGTTTGAATTTCTCCCATATGTTTTTTCTTAAAAGCATTCATAGCTCTAAAGGAGACCATTCCATTGGTACATACCAAGACTACAGCCCCCACACAGAATTCTAGTCTTAACATCTTGTTGTAGCTGTTCTGCCACATAATCTGCAATTGCATTTCTGTATCTGCAACATTACTAATGTTAAATCTACCATGAGCCATCTGTCCATCTTTGGCTGATGAATAGAGTTCTTTATCAAGAATAAACCCTGCTTGGTGAATACCTTCAAGAGTAAGGTCAATTAATTGTTCATGTGCCACTGGTTTGTATGTCCTTGTGATCTGAGGAATTTCAGCACTAATCAATAACTCCTTTGTTGTTGTGTAAGTTACGCCTTTCATTTTTGTTGGTTTTAATAATTGTTTTCTAAATTTCTAATAGCTATTTGTTGTATTTCATCCATATCTTCCTTACCAATTAAGGATATGATATTCACACCACCTACGATTACTTCGTAGATGTCAAAGTCTCCTCCTTCTTCAGGATAACCAGGATCTCCATTAGAGAGATAATACACCGCTGGTCTATATGGAGTAGCTTCATAAGATACTTCCATCTCTATGTCATCATCACCAAAGGTGATATTCACTGTACCTGTACTCATTTTAGTTAAATTTAATCCAATAAACAGGTAATCCTTGTTCAGCAAACTCTTTTGTTACAATTCTCCTGGCTTCATCGGGAGAGGTAGCTTCAACAGATCTTGAATACTTTTGATGATTGTCATCTTCATCCTCGTTAGGATCTGCACTCATAATTGTCATGTGATATTTCATATCTCGTTAAAATAATTAATTATTTGTTGTTGTAATTTTTGTGCTTCTTCAAATGTGTCTCTAGTTGCTATTCCTTCAGGAACATCGCATTGGAAAAATGATTCTTCTCCATCTTCATCCATTTCACATTTTTCAATTTCTATCCAGACTTTGTAATATACTTTCATAATATTCCTTTGTTTTTTAAACATTGTTCAATGACATTCATACCATGAGCTTTTGCCAGGTCACTCCAATCCTTAATTCCCTCTTTTAGGTATTCCCTAGGAACATTGCAATAATCAAACCCAAAGAGTTTAGTAATCTGTTGAGAATTTGTTACTCCTGTAACATCTGAATCAAATGATAAAATCTGTTGCATAGAATTTGCTTTCATGAATTCTACATTCTCTACAGAAAAACAAGCAACTCCTTCATTTTGAACAGCACAACTACAAGGAAAGATCTTCTTCATCACCATGTGATCTTTCTTAGATTTGTTGATAAATAAGGCTCCACAGTTTAAAATGTCCTCTACACCATCTAATGCTGTAATAGGAACATTATTTGGTACCCATTTATGTCTTTTATCAACAAAAGGTCTGTAAATCTTCCAATGTCCATCATAAAGATAACCAAATCTAAGATCTGTATCTTTTAATACAAACCTACTTTTATTAAGAAAGAGTTCTTTGATGGAATATACATTATTGGCCCTAAGATCATCAAGACTTTGATGATATTGGTTCCAGTAGTCCAGTTCTTCATGTGTGAATTTTCTTGTAATGGCTTGTATCAGAGCATATCGTTTGCCTAATTCCTCAGGCTGTTTATACTCTCCAACAATTTTCTTATATTCACCAGAAGATTTAGAACTAATCCCCAGACCAAAATCAGAGTCTATCTTCTTTAACACATCATTCATTGAAAGCATATGATGCAGGAGCTTTACGAATGTAAAGCAATCACCACGTAGATTGGTATCAGTAAAATCTATAAAATGCAATGTGCCTGTTCTACTGCTAATAAGAAATGATGGGTGATTTTCCTTTCGAAATGGTGAGAGTGTTGCATCATTAACTTTCCAATATGTATCAGGCATGTAATATCTGAAGATATCATAAGGACTTATAAGACTTAAAATAGCATCAGGTGTAAGAATAGTCTTCTTTACTCCACTAATCATAATAAGAAAATAAAGCCCCAACAGATTTCTCCATTGGGGCCAATTTAACAATCAAAACAATTAATAATCTGCACCATCACTTGAAATAGCCTTATCAGAAGCTACCAGATTATCGTCTGTATTATAATCTTGAATTTCTCTTAATCTGAAGAAATCTCGGCAACCATATTCTCCTGTAACCTGTAGAACAAATTTTTCATGAGGTTTAAGATCACGAGTCTTCTTTGTTTTAAGATTATTTAGTACAGTAGAATTCATATAATCGATAAGTCTAAAATGTTTCAGACTATATGGAGGTAGGAAAGCTTTGTTATAAATTCCTTGGAATTCTTTTGATTCACCATCTTTCTCCTTCACTCTTACAGTGGCCAATGCTACAATGTTAGTAGACCATTCACCATCAATTTGGTCTTTGATGTCCTTAACATTACCCTTTAAGATCTTCTTCCATTCAATTTGTAGAACAGTTTCTGCTACACGATAATCAAGATTACTCAACCAAATACGTAAGAAATTATACAATTCCTCTTCACCATTGTATGCTACACGATATTCACGAGCTGGAGACTTATCAGTTCCTTCTTTAAACCATTCAGGAAGATTGTTTTCATCAGTAGCCCAGGCACATGTACCAACAGTATTAATATACTGTGTTTTTGTACCATCTTTGTTATCACGTTCCTTATCTTCCAAGAAGAATGTAGTTACAAACTTATGACCTGTTTTAATCTCTTCCAGCCACACATCTACACGTAGATAAGCATTACCATCTGTATTTGTTCCCAAATACTCTGTGGCCTTGCTATCTTCTTTTAGTTCCATTCCCAGTACTTCTTTGTACTCTTCTACATCAGGATTTACAGCTACTACTTTCGCTTCAAATAATCCTACACGCTTTACGAACTCAGGTAATGCAGTTCTTTCTCTTTTTACTCCTCCAATACTTCCCATACTTTTTAAATTTACTCGTTTACATTAAATACTTTATTCCACTTTATTACTGACTCATTTGGATCAGCTACATACATATTCAATTCGTTCATAGCTATTTCAACACTATTAAAAGCAATAGTCTTACAACCTACTCTTATCAAACATCCTACACTAAAGAATTGAATATTAATCTCATGATTCCTAAGCATATCCATTCTAGCTCTTGGTTTTTCTTCACATTCAGTAGGACGACATTCATCTATGTCTCTAATAGGTGCTTGTTCTAATTCTTGATTTGGCATAACTCTAACTTTTTTAATTATTTATAATACTCATTTACTTTATCTACAACAATCTGAAGATTATTAGGAATCTTCACTTCATCAAACATACCATGAGGACTCTTCGCAGGAAATTTCTTATATCTATTGGTTAGAAAGTAGTAATCTACTGATCCATCTTTCTTCTCCTCAACATTAGTATACAAACACACTGTTAACAATCCTTCCAACAAGACCTGGTTATCAATGAGTTTCCCTGCAGTCTTAATCTTATATCCAACAATGCTTCCATCATCTTCAATAGTTTCAAGGTGAGTTAAATAAAACACAATCATGTCTTCACGTAGTTTGCGAGCTTCTTTGAACAGATTAACCATATCCTGGGCCATAAGGCTAAACTTTGTAAATCCTGTCTCTGTGGCCTTATTAACCATGTTAAACCCCATAATATAGTTGCTGTCTTCAATTACCACTATTTTGATTTGAGGAGCCTTATCTGATAAGGTTCTTAATCTTCTGGTAATTTCATTAGCATCGTCAATTTCTGCATAATTCTTGTTGTCTGCATTGTAGATTTTTTCTGATCCTTTGAAAGGAAGTTCCTTTTTAGCTACATTGATGATGTAGGTTTCACTTGGATCTAAAAATTTAATCGCTGTACTCTTGCCAGTTCCAGTAGGTCCAACGATACCTATCAGTTTTGAACTCATTGTTCTTTTAGTTTAAAATTATTAATGAATAAATATACTAATTAAATTGATTATTTCCTAATTAAATCTCCTCAGATTGCATGATCTCTTTACTCTCTTTAGCCTTGAGAATCAAATACTTAATATCTTCAAAAATCACACAAACTTTGTTATAACTATCTCTGTATGGATTAGTTATTTTTCCTCCATACACTGTACTATCGTTTACTCGTTCTCCATCTTGTTCTACATAGTAAAATATATCACCATCTAGTTTTGTCTGTTTTATTATTTCAAGTTTCATACATATTTGATTTTAGATTTGTCAAAAAATGATAATGCCTTGCTGAGCCATTTCTTCTCAACCTCTTCTGTTGTACAAATGATCCATATCTTTGCTTTCTTGTCTGGATTATCATATTCCATACTCATGCATCGATTGATCTTTTGGGCCAGGTTCTCAGCATTAGAATCAAAATAGTTAATAATGACCCTGTTTAATGGTTTATAAGTTATACCCGTGTTGCCTATCTTCACAACAGCTAAATGATTTATTTCATCTCTACCACTAACAAAAGCATTAAACAACTCTTTATCTCCTGATTTGCTATGATGAGAAGGTATTCCCAGATTATCAGAAACAGCAATTGTACCACAGAACACTAATATTCGTTCCTGTTGAGCATTATGTAATAATTCTACAGTCTTATTTAACTTAGCTAATGAACTCTGGATGATTCTCATTCTTGCAAGACGAGGAAACATTGTATTACGATCTTCATTTTCCATTTTATTGATTATCCATCCCAGCTCATCAAACTTTTGTTTTTCAGTTTTGTATTTACCTGAATAGTTCAACTTTACTTTATTATCTAAAGGAACACGTACAACTGTAATTTCATAATCAGTAATTACACCTTCTTCAATAGCCTGAGCAATTGAGTATACTCCTACAACACGAAGATTTAGTTCTGTGTACAGATCTTTTTCTGTCCATGTAGTCATTGTACCAGTGAGTCCTAATATATGTACATATGGAGCTATTTCCTTACACACTTCAATTTGTGCAGGGCTCAATAAATGTATCTCATCCAGGACTATTAGATCATAAGATTCAGACATGTGCTTTTTCAAAGATAGATGAGTAGTATATGTAATGTTATTTGTACAATACCCACGCTTTTCAAAATCATTCTCCCATGAAGTTTTAATCTTCTTGTCTGGATATGCAATTAATACTTTTGCAGCTGGCATTTGTTCCAAGATATTAATGGTAGTGTATATTTTACCAAATCTTGGACACAGATGTAATATAGATCGTCTATTTCCACGTAACCATACTTCTGCAAATTCTTGCTGTCTCTGATCTCTAAGACTCATAATCAACGTATATTGCTATTGTCCAGAATAACCAACCTATTCCCATAGCAAGACCTTCTTGAGGATTTCTCGCTATGTCAATATTAGGAATGAGACTAAGTTCCCAGTATCCTCCACTCTTTTTGGTGGGGAACATACTAATAAATTGTATTTCCATATCTGTTAATTTTTAAAATTTACATTTCCATTTCTTGTTCTTCATCTCTTAAATTATCATTATCCAGTTTTCTAAATGCATAGAATTCTTCATTATCTAAAGCATATTCAAGTCCCTCTTCACTTAGATCATAGGTGTCAATACCGATGTATGTCTCCTGATCCATATATCCCGACTCTATAAAATCAGAGTCAGGAATCATATGAATACTAAATCCGGAAGGGAATACTATACTGCAACCTTGTCGCAATAGTGTCAATAATTTAGGGTTTCTCATGGTTTTATCCTTCAAACATTATCTTATCATCAAATAACCTTATAAGCTTCCATCGCATATCATTATCTCTGCACCAGTTGATGCACGCATGATAATCAGGATCAAGGGTGCTATTAAAAGTATCAACATACTTTTCTTTTCCATCAGGAAAGATCTCATAGAACTTATACATCTGTATCTCCATTTTCAAACATGTTATCAATTCTTAAGCTTGTAAGAGATCTTTCAATATAATCAACTTCCTCAGCTTGTCTAAAATCTTCCATTTCTGGAAACTTATCTTCTCGCTCAAGATTATCCCAATCCACTAATATGTATTCTATAGGACCATCAGCAATCACATTAGTAACTATTCCTCCTTTTATTTCAATTATTATTTTTGTCATTATTTATAATTTTTAAATTTTTCTACTTTTTGTAAAATAAAATTTCTAAATTCATCAGATAAATTTTCGTAATCTTCTTTATACATCCAAATAAAACCATTGTGAGAATGTCGTTTTCTTTGACAAACTGGAGTTATTTTAGAATCACTAGAATTTGTAGACGTTGCTGCTTCTCTTATAGTATAAAATTCTTTAATAAAATTTAGATGTTTATCTAATTGTATAATTCTTCTACCATGACTTTTTATCATATTATCAGTTGCTTTTTGAGAAGGTTTAAATCCAATCATTCTTTTTCTACAAGATTCTATATGAGAAGGAGGCATTTTTCTTCCTTTTCCTGCTTCTGATATCTTCTTTTTAGTTTCATCAGAATGAGTTTTTCCATAAAAAGGATTTTCAACACCTCTAAACTTTGTTCTTCTTATTTCATTCTCTTCAGGAGTTTCATATCTATATCCTCCTTCTCCTCCCATAGTATGATTTGTTAAATTAAATCCCCATTGGTTAAACTGATTAATCCAATAAGATTCTATTTCACATGCTAATTCACAAGAGCATTCTTCAATTTCCTCAATTATAGGAATTAAATCTTGTTTTATTAAAGATTTCAACCAGTTAGTAGTTCGTCTTCTACTTCGTTTGCATTCATAAATATGTTCATTTAATCGTTGTTTTAAAGGATTGCATGTTTTTCCTATATATCTAATCTCATTAGTTATAGGATGGGCTAAAGAATAAATATATGCCATATTGTTTTTATAACAAATATAGGACAATTTAAGGAATTACACAAACAAATAACATAAATTAAAGATCAGTTAAGAAATATTCTTTAGATAGAACTGATCGTACTAATTGTTCATATTCATGGTCTGTTAATTCTTTACGTTTTTTGAGTTCCATAAACTGACCACAGAAGCCATTAAATGCTAATGGAATACGTACAGAATCCATACCATAAGAACTTTTAAGAATCTGAGCACTTCTAAAATAATTAGCACCTGTAGTCATATCTACAAAGTCTGCAGGCTTATATCCTGTTTTAGAAGACTGACCATGTTTAAGTGGATCAAACAAAGAAATTGCAAGATCACAAGCATCTACGATGTCTCCACTCTCTTTTACCGTTTGTTATCATAAGAGTTCTTTATCTCCTATTTCTGCAATTTTACTCATAGTTGCAGTCCAGACTATATCTTCATATTATTTATCAAAATAATATGTTCCGCTTTCTTGGAAGAGTTATAGCATCAGCATTACCTGTTAAGCATCACTTCTAGTCGTTAGGCATTTACAATATTTTCATATTGATTTAGCACGGGATTGTCTATCTCAATTATAGGTTTTCCCCGTTTAACGGAATTTAAAGACAACATTTGTTTTATACATCATACATTCAATTTTCTCAACTTCAGGTTTAATTAATTCTTTAAATTTAATTACATCTTTCTGTTATATAATAAATGTTTGACATATAGAAACTATTTTTAGTTTATCGTCTAAGACCAATTCAGCTTCTCTATCCTTATCCCTGGTTGCAGCTGATATGGCTCTATTTACCTGAGACACCCATATAGGAGCAGCAAATTCAAGATCACGAAAACCTTGAGCATAGGTTACTAATTTATCAATAGCTTGCTTCTTGTTTGGAAGTTCTTTGGTAGTCTTAGTGAGATTACCATGATCAAATGCTGGAACAACAACAATCCTGTCGTTTTTAGCAATATAGATACGCTGTTTATGACCTTTTATCAAGACCTCTTCATAATCTCCATTTGCTTCAAAATGATCTTTCATAATCTTATACACTTCATTAGGAGTTTTAGCTCCATCATGAATAGTTATATAATCATTCAAGATTTGATCTATATAAGGTTTTTGTTTCAAGATCAGTGCATGCTCAGCTGGTGTTATCTTTTCATCCCACCAACCAAGCATCTTAGGAAGCTGTATTTCTATTCCTTCATTTACAAATATCAAAAAGCATATCCATTTGGCAATTCTAATTGATGAATTCCTTTCGAATGAGAATAGTTGAAAGTCTGGCCTCATCTCTTCAGGATGTTTCATATGATGATTACATGCATTTAGGATAATTGTATCAAGAAAACTGCTCTTACCACATCCAGTATTAGAAAATATCAATGTTAATATCTTCTTTCTAAGATTTGCATATCTTCCTAATTTAGCAAGACCAATAGGAATAAAGTTATTCTTTCCAACAGACATTCCCTCAAGAATATCATCATTTAGTTTATCAAAGATTGACTCCATCAAATGTTGGTATTATATTATTACCTTGTTGTATAAGTTCTATAAAGGGCTCATAATCTCGCTGTGATAAATATGTTGACGAATTATGAAGATACGTAAGTTTATTGACATTTGTCTTTACAGATTCCTCTTTTATTTTAAGAATATGCAATTTTAATGCCCCTATTAACTCTTCAGATGTATATTCATTTTCCAACAAGACCTTATTAAACTTAATTCTACAATCATCTTTATTAATTCTAAGACTTCTATCTCCTGTAAAACTATGTCCATGATGTGTAAAATTATTTGTCCCAGGAAAATTAGACCAAAATTCTTCAAACTTAGAATCATCAACTTTCTTTTTCTCAATCTTCTTAGGTTCTTTAGAATCTATAAAGACCAGTAGTTCTACTCCCAATGTAGTGAGTTTGTCTTCTGTCTCTGTGATCAACCCTTTTCTCTTTAAAGATTGATACAGAGCAGCAATCTTAGCACTCTCTTTTACAAGAATGCTAAGATCAAACTGCTCATGTATCATCTTCAAAAGGAATATATGATCGAGAGAATAACTCTTAACTATCAGTTCACGAAAGTGAAATGCTGTTAGACTAAACTTCATTTAATTTAGATATTGGAGTCATTACTACTATCTCTGCAGGAAGTCTCTGTTCAGCTTCCTGTTCATTCTCCCACATCTGAAATTCAACAAACATCTCTGCTTCTTTCTCAAGGAGCCATAGCTTATCAAGATTAATTGCTCTTTCAAAATCTTCTTCATAATATTTCATAACTGTGGATCTTTCTTTATTATCTGAGGTTTAATAACAGCATTACCTATCTTCTTTCCACATCTCAAGCATGTACCAGTTGGTCCCAATAGATGACCCCATACAATAAAACAACCTAGTTTATATGCTCTTGATCGTTGTGTAGTCACTCTCATATCTGTAACACTCATACTCTTCTCTACTTGTGTTCGTATTGCTATCTCTAATTTAGACAGAGCTTCTTGAACATCATCCTCTTGATCACTCATTTGTTATTTCTTTAAAGATTACATATTCTAATAGTCTTAAATTAAAACAATCATCAATTGGTCTATTTGGAGCCATACAGTATTCTCTCTCACGATCATCATATATATATCCTTTACAGAATCCATCTGATTTCACTGCTTCGAAGGTCTTACCCTCTACATCAAATCTCTCTCCTGGTTGTATCATTGTATTAAATTTTTAAATTAAGATGGTGCTAATCCAAAGAATACCCACTCACCAGGAGCTTCATTCTTTGATTGTTTGTAAGAAATCATTGCCACTGTATGAGAACCACTTTCTAAATGTTTCTCCATTACTACACTGGTACGTCTTCCTGTCTTCTCTGTATGAGCTCTTGCACAACTTACAGCTAATCCTTTCTTAAAAAAAGATTTAATAGGTTGATCATATTCATAAACAGAATATTCCAAGATCCATTTAGCTGTGCCCTTGTTAATAATGTGTTCCACCTGAGATTTTATTTTACTCTTGTTAATTACAGGTTCTTTTACACATATAGAATAGCAATTTCTTTTATGACATGACTCTAATTCTTTGTCAATATATTTGTTAATAGACAAGCCACTCTTTTTGTAATCAGCAGTCTTATCTCCTGCCAGACTAGTACAGTTGATTGCACCACTATAGCCTTCTTGATGTCCATGTTCCTCCTGAGCATCATCATATGCTTGTTTAAAAGCATCACTTCTGTCTTTTCCTCTTTGCTTTAAAATAAATTCACTCGCTCCCATGTTGTTGGTTTTTTAATTTATATTCTTTTAAACAATTGATTAAATATTCTAACTCTTTAATATCAGTAGTTATGTTTATATAAAACTGATCTGGAAATTCTCTTCCTCCAAGAACATTAGTTAGATGATCATTCTCTTTTCCTGCTTTAATAGACCACTGAGCATCAAAAAGTCTATTCTTCAACATTCTTAATACTGTTTGTTTTTTCATTGTTATTTAAGATTTTGAGCAAAAACTTAAATAAGGGTATTCCTTATTTAATCTCGTGTATAAATGTTTCCAGTTCTTCAAGCAGTTCATTATCTCTCATTGCATCTCTGCTCAGAGGATCACTTGTCTTCATCGAGTTAATCCATTGTTGAATTGACTCAACTAACATATATTCAACATTACGTGCCCTTGATTTAGCATAAGGCATAAAATTAAATATCTCTTCTGACAAGTATA
>Ga0194043_1000003_pt1 | contig 115310 bp, 102 predicted proteins | sample JunL4415m_MetaG_FD_161274 | JGI IMG/M metagenome (GOLD analysis project Ga0194043, IMG submission 161274) | Anoxic zone freshwater microbial communities from boreal shield lake in IISD Experimental Lakes Area, Ontario, Canada - Jun2016-L442-15m | ecosystem: Environmental > Aquatic > Freshwater...
CAGCTCGTGCTTCCTGGTGCATCACCGCAGCCAACTCGACCACGAGGGCAAGAACGGCCCCGTGTGCAAGGAATGCGCATAGCGGAGGAGTGAGCGCAGCGAGCCCCGGACGCTTGGCGCCGTGGGTATGCGCATAGCGGAGGAGTGAGCGCAGCGAGCCCCGGACGCTTGGCGCCGTGGGTATGCGCATAGCGGGGGAGTGAGCGCAGCGAGCCCCGGACGCTTGGCGCCGTGGGTATGCGCATAGCGGAGGAGTGAGCGCAGCAGGCGCGGCCGTCAGGCCTTGACGACCTTGCGCTCAGCACCCACCTTGTTGATGATCCGGTAGACGGCTACCTCGGCCACGGCCGCGGCCGTCGTAATCGTGGCGGTCCAAAGGATCGCCCGAACGGCCGACACCCGCGGGTCCCGAGCCTCCGGCGGCTTCTTGCCGGTGGACTTCTCATAGCCCTTGTTGATCAGGTTGCGCACGACAATCGTCACGGCGATGGCCGCGATCGGTGCGATGAGATGCATGATCGGGTTGACCTCGACCTCGACTTGGACGTCAGCAGTGCCGTCCCCAGAGAGGTCTTCGAGGTCTACGTCAGTGTTGTCCATGATTCCTCCGTCGACGGTGCTCGGCGTCACATCGTTGCAGTCAGGGCCTCGGCAGCGCGAGCGGGGTGCCGGGAGCTGAACAGCCACGCCGGATGCGGGTCGTCAGGGTCCGTCACCGCGACCAGCAGGGCGTCGCGAGCCGACCAGGGGCGAAGAGCGGTGAACACACGGGCATCAGCACCGGGGCCCCGAAGATCACGAATCCGATCCCGCGTCAAGACCTCGACATCGCCGACGCACGGCCGCGGCAGCTTGGCACCGGCGACCGTGAGGAAGGCACCGTCGACCACGATCGTCGGCGACGTGATCCACAGCAGCCATATCGTCAACGCGCCCGCCGTCGCGCCCACCAACGCGCCCGCTGACGTGCCCAGCGCCGCGCCGTAGGCGACCGCGAGGCAGCCCACGAATCCCAGTGCGATGACCCATACCCACCAGTGCGGGACCAGTCGTTCTCGGTACTGACTGCCCGACGCCATGACCCAACCCTTTCACGGTCCGCGGAGGGTGCGAGCCGCCGCGTCCTGGCGAGTAGGGTCCGAGCCGTGCCAGCAAGCCAGGACGGGTCCGGGGGCAACCGCCCCAGAGGCCCGCTGCCCACTTCTCCGCCACCGGATGCCGTGATCCCGCTGCGCTCACCCCAGGCGCCCGCGCCCGGGGCCGCGATCCCTTCGCACTACCGCTGGTGCTTCGGTTGTGGCAGCGAGCATCCGACCGGCCTGCACATGCAGATGACCGCAGGCGACGGGCTGACCGTTCGAGGCGTCTTCACGGCGACTGAGAACCACCAGGGCGCTCCCGGTCTGGCCCACGGCGGCCTGCTGACCACAGCGCTAGACGAGATCCTCGGCTCGCTCAACTGGCTTCTTGCCGGACCCGCCGTCACGGGCCGAATCGAGGTGGACTTCCGCCGACCGGTGCCTGTCGGAAGCCGACTGTTCGTCGACGCCGAGGTCGTCGGCGTGAAGGGCCGGAAGGTCTTCACCCGCGCAGTAGGGCGACTGGGGACCGCGGGCGGACCGGTTGCCGTGTCAGCCGCGGCGCTCTTCATCCAGGTTCCGTTGCAGCACTTCGTCGATCACGGAACCGCGGAGCATGTGCAACGCGCCATCGACGACCGTGCCGCAGGTGGCCCCGCCTGGCGGCCAGCCGGCGAGCAGCACACCGTGGAGTTGAACCCATGAGCAATGACGTCGACGTCCTCATCACTCGTCTCGATCCCCAGTTGCCGCTGCCGGCGTACGGCCACCCGGGTGACGCGGGCCTGGACGTGTACTCGCGAGTCGACGTCGTGCTGGCGCCCGGTCAGCGGGTGCTCGTCCCGACGGGCATCGCCATCGCGCTGCCTGACGGGTACGCCGCCTTCGTCCATCCCCGCAGCGGACTGGCACTGCGGCACGGCGTGGGCGTCGTGAACGGTCCTGGCACCGTGGACGCCGGGTATCGCGGCGAGATTTCGGTCATCCTCATCAACCACGATCCGACCTCCGACGTGGTCATCGCGCGAGGCGACCGGATCGCCCAGCTGGTGGTCCAGGAGGTCGCTCGCGCGCGACTTGTCGAGGTGGCTGAACTGCCCGGATCGCACCGGGGCGAGGGTGGCTTTGGCTCCACCGGGGGCCACTTGGGTAACGTAACGGCTTGATAACGGCCAAGCGGGTCGTGGCGACCGGGAGAGGTAAGGCGTGACCGAGCGCACCGAAGGTCCGTGGGACGTCACCGAGATCGACTTCTCTGACGGCGTCGAACGGCTCGAACTTGGCGGCCTTCGGGTCGTGGCGACCGCGGGCGTCGACGTCCAGGTGCAGGTCGACGAGAGCACCGGGACGGTCGTGCAACTGACCTTTGCACGTCCGGATGGCGCCGTGCAGGTGCAGCCGTACGCCGCTCCGCGCAGCGGTGGACTCTGGGACGACGTGCGCGGCCAGCTCAAGTCGTCGATCAACCAGGGCGGTGGGCTGGTCGAGGAGAGCAGCGGTTCGTTCGGCACGGAGCTGCGCGCGCAGATCAAGGCCGACGGCAGCAACGCACTTCAGCCTGCGCGGTTCGTGGGCATCGAAGGTCCGCGCTGGTTCCTTCGTGCGGTGTTCCTCGGGTCAGCGACGAAGCCGGGAGCCACCACCGAGATCCTCGAGCGGATGGTGCGCAACCTCGTCGTGGTTCGCGGCGGGGAGGCGATGCCTGTCGGCTCGCCCATTCCGCTCCGCCTGCCCGAGACCGACTCCGAAGCGGACCCGAGCGGCGGCCCCGTCTCGTTGCCGTCCCCCTTTGCACGCGGCCCCGAGCTCACCGAGACGAGGTAGCCTTCCTTCATGGCTGTCCAGCGTCCCGAGGTTGAGCCGCGGGGGCTCTCCGGGTTGTGGCACCGGCTGACGCGCACCCAGGCCGAGGCCGAGGCCGCCGAACTCCGAGAGCACCTCATCGAGTCCGCGGCGCCCGACGTGACTCGCATCGCCGGGTGCACGCCCGGTGAGACCGTGAGCATCAGCGGCATGGTGCGGAGCATGACGATCCGGCCCCGCAGCACGGTGCCGGCGCTGGAGATCGACCTGTATGACGGGTCGGGCAGCGTGCAGGTGGTGTGGATGGGTCGTCGGCGGATCCCGGGCATCGACCCAGGACGCAAGATCACCGTGCGCGGACGCCTGACGGGCAACTGCGATCGCCCGACCATCTACAACCCGCGGTACGAGCTCAAGCCCACGATCGGATGACGACGCCCGAAGAGCCTCCCGCGGAGTTCGAGACCCGCGACGACGTGAGGGCGGAGACGGTCCTGCTCGAGCGGGCCATCGGTGGCTGGCGCGGCATGATCGACTCCGGCGTCCCGACGCTGGTCTTCGTCATCGCGTACGTGGTCACCTCACAGAACCTGAGCGCGTCCGTCTGGGCCGCAGTCGCAGCCGGCGGCCTCATCGCGGGCTGGCGCCTGATCCGGCGACAGCCGTTGGGGCAGGTGTTCGCGGGCTTCGTCGGAGTCGGCATCTCGGCGGCCTTCGCCAAGTACACGGGCAAGGCGGAGAACTACTTCATCCCCGGCTTCCTGCAGAACCTCGGCTACGGACTGGCCTTCTTAATCTCGATCCTCGTGCGCTGGCCGCTGCTCGGCGTTGTCATCGGATACCTGACCGGTGATGGCACGAAGTGGCGTCAGGACAAGGAACTGCGTCGGACGTACGCCGCGGCATCGTGGATCTGGGTCGGGCTGTTCTTCGGCCGGCTCCTCGTGCAGGTGCCCATGTACCTCGCGGGCGCCGTCGGGATCCTGGGCATCACGAAGATCGTCATGGGCGTGCCGCTGTATGTCGCTGCCGCGTACTTCACCTACCGGCTCCTTCACCCAATCTGGGTCGCGAAGCGTGGAACCGCCGAGGAGCAGGAGCGGCTGGCGGCCAAGACCGAGGCGCTGGACAAGCCCGTGGACAATCCTTCGGTGTCCTCAGCGGATCAGGAGTGACCCAGCAGCCGCTGTAGCTCAGGCTCCTGATCGGGGGCCGCGACGAAGAGCAGCTCGTCGCCGGCATCGAGCGGGTCGTCGGCTGACGGGGCGAAGACGCGAGGCCCACGCACGATGGCCACGAGTGCCGTGTCGGTCGGCCAGTTCTGCGAGCCGACGCGCTTGCCGACGACGGGGGAGTCCGACGACAGGGTGATCTCGACGAGGTTGGCGTCTCCCTGACGGAAGGTGAACAGGCGGACGAGATCGCCCACGCTGACGGCTTCCTCCACAAGGGCCGAGAGCATGCGCGGGGTCGATACGGCGACGTCAACCCCCCACGACTCGTCGAACATCCACTCGTTCTTGGGGTGGTTAACACGGGCTACGACGCGGGGAACCCCGTACTCGGTCTTGGCCAGAAGCGACACGACGAGGTTGACCTTGTCGTCACCCGTGGCCGCCACGACGACCTGGCAGTGGGACAGCATCGCCTCGTCGAGCGCGGAGATCTCGCATGCGTCGGCGAGCAAGGTGTCGGCACCCTCGACAACGCCGGGACGCGTCAGCTCGGGGTCCCTGTCGATCAGGAGGACCTGGTGACCGTTGGCGACCAGTTCGCGCGCGATCGCGCGGCCGACCTTGCCGGCTCCGGCGATGGCTACCCGCATCAGGCCTCCTGGGATCCGTGCTCGAAGGCCCGCTCGACCTGTTCGCGGGTGTCGACGGGGAACAGTGCGTGCACGAGATCGCCCTCCTGCAGGACTGTCTCAGTGTTCGGGACGAATGCCTGCCCGTAGCGCGTGATGAAGGCGATTCGTGCGGAGGCCGCGACCTCGAGGGCCGTCGCAGTGCGACCGAACCACCGGGGGCCCACGTGCACCTCTGCTAGAACCACGCTGCTGCTGGGATCCACGTACTCGTCCTGCGCGCCCATCGGCAGGATCGAGCGCATGACCTGGTTCGTCGACCATGACACGGTGGCCACGGTGGGGATGCCCAGGCGTTGGTAGACCTCGGCGCGACGGGGGTCGTAGATGCGTGCGACGACCTGCTCGACGCCGTAGGTCTCGCGAGCCACGCGCGCGGCAAGGATGTTGCTGTTGTCACCGCTGCTCACCGCGGCGAAGGCCTGGGCCCGCTCGATGCCAGCGGTCTCGAGGGTCTCTCTGTCGAAGCCCACGCCGGTGACCGTCTGGCCGGAGAAATCCGAACCCAGCTTCCGGAAGGCGTCGGAGTCTTGGTCAACGATGGCGACCGAATGTCCCATGTCGTCCAGCCGATGGGCGAGCAGCGAGCCAACGCGCCCGCACCCGAGGATCACGATGTGCACGACCGAACGCTACACGGCTCGGGCAGCCGGATACCGGCGACTGCCCTCTCCGGGCAGGCACGCGGAGGCGTAGGCTCTCGCACCGTGCCGGTGTCCGACTCCATCAAGCGACTCTTCGTCGGCCGTGCCCTCACCAGTGAGCGCCTCGGCGAGACCATGCTCCCCAAGATCATCGCCCTGCCGGTTTTCGCCAGTGACGCGCTGTCATCCAATGCCTACGCCACGCAGGAAATCCTGCTGGTGCTCTCGCTGGGTGGCTACTCGCTGTACTCCTACGGGCCGTGGGTCGCCGCGATGGTGGTGGTCATCTACGCCACGGTCGTCGCGTCGTACCGCCAGACGGTGCACGCGTATCCCAGCGGCGGCGGTGACTACGAGGTGGTCTCGCACAACCTCGGGGCCAACTGGGGAGTGTTCGTCGCCAGCGCCCTGATGATCGACTACGTACTGACCGTCGCCGTGTCGATCTCGTCGGGCGTGGCCAACCTCGGATCGACGATCCCCTTCGTGGAGCACCACAACGTGTGGTTCGCCGTGGGCTTCACGATCCTCATCATGATCCTCAACCTGCGAGGGGTGAAGGAGTCAGGAGCCTTCTTCGCGATCCCCGTGTACTTCTTCATCTTCTCGATCTTCGTCATGATCGGGTACGCCATCTTCCAGTTCGCGACCGGCCATGACCTCACGGCCGAGAGCGCGAACTGGACGATCATCGCGGAGAACACCTTCACAGGTGCCGCCCTGGTGTTCCTGGTAGCCCGCGCGTTCTCCTCCGGTACGACCGCCCTCACCGGCATCGAGGCCGTGGCCAATGGCGTGCCGGCGTTCAAGGAGCCGAAATCCAAGAACGCTGCGACGACGCTCTTCCTACTCGGCGCGATCTCGATGACGATGTTCGTCGGCATCACGTGGCTGGCACTGAAGACGCAGGTGAAGGTCACGGAGTTCGACAACGATCTGGTCGGATTGCCGCCTGGGCAGCCGCAGAAGACCGTGATCGTCCAGGTCGCCGATGCCGTGTTCGAGGGGCAGCATTGGGCGGTGCTCGTCATCGCCTTCGCGACGGCCATCATCCTTGCCCTGGCTGCGAACACCGCCTTCAACGGCTTCCCGGTGCTCGGGTCGGTGCTGGCGAGGGACGGCTACCTGCCGCGCCAGTTGCATACTCGAGGCGACCGGCTCGCCTTCAGCAACGGCATCCTCACCCTCGCCGGGCTCGCGATCCTGCTGATCATCGCCTACCAGGCCAGCGTCAGCGGCCTGATCCAGCTGTACATCATCGGTGTCTTCGTCTCCTTCACGCTCAGCCAGATCGGCATGGTCCGGCACTGGACGAGACTTCTGAAGACCGAGGAGAATCCCCGCGAGCGCAAGCGCATGATCCGCTCCCGCTTCATCAACGGCTTCGGGCTGATCATGACGTCGTCGGTGCTCGTCATCGTCTTGGTGACGAAGTTCGCCAAGGGCGCTTGGATCGTCGTCATCGCGATGCCGGTGATCTTCTTGATCATGCGGGGAATCCACAAGCACTACGAGCGCGTCAGTCTCGAGATCATGCAGGTCGGCGACGAGCCGCAGATGCTTCCCGCCCGCGTTCACGTCATCGTCCTCGTGAGCAAGATCCACAAGCCGACTCTGCGCGCGCTTGCCTATGCGCGTGCCTCTCGACCCACGGTCCTCGAGGCGGTCACGGTCGATGTCGACCACGACGACACCGTGAAGCTCGAGGAGGAGTGGGAGCGGCAGCAGATCCCGGTCACCCTCAAGGTGCTCGCCTCGCCCTATCGCGAGATCACGCGGCCGATCCTCGACTACGTGAGGTCGCTGCGCGAGGACCACCCGAACGACCTGGTGACCGTCTACATCCCCGAGTACGTCGTCGGCCGCTGGTGGGAGCAGCTCCTGCACAACCAGTCGGCGCTGCGGCTGAAGAGCCGCCTGCTGTTCACGCCCGGGGTCATGGTCACCAGCGTGCCGTGGCAGCTGGAGTCCAGCGAGCTCGTCGCCGACCGCGAGGTCTAGGCCGCATGGCCGACGACACGGGCGTCCTGTCCGTGGATGACGAGCGCGTGGTCGTGATCGGCCCCGTCGCCCATGGCGGCCACTTCATCGCCCACTCGGACGGCCGCACCCTCTTCGTTCGGCATGCACTGCCGGGGGAGACGGTGCGAGTTCGCGTCACCGAGGTGGCGTCCCGGATCGTCCGGGCCGACGCCGTCGAGGTGCTGGAGCCGTCCCCCGACCGCGTTGCGCCGCCGTGTCGGTGGTCGGGTCGTGGCGGGTGCGGTGGGTGTGACTTCCAACATGTGGTGCTGCCCGTCCAGCGTCAGTTGAAGACGCAGGTGCTTCGGGAGTCGCTCCAGCGGTTCGGGCATGTCGTCGCTGACGACCCGGTGCTGTCGGTCGAGGTAGAGGAGCTGCCCGGTGCACCGGATGGGCTGCGGTGGCGCAGTCGGATGACGTGGGCGCAGGCGCCCGACGGCACACGTGGGCTGCACCCACACCGCAGTCACGACGTCATCGGCGTCGATGACTGCCTGATCGCCGAGTTGAACGTCGCTCACCCTGACGACCCGATCCCCGGCCGCGTCCAGCGGACCGTCCGCGACCGGTCGTGGCGCCTCGTCGGAGGCGACTTCTGGCAGGTGCACTCGGCACTTCCTGAGGCCCTGGTCGACGCCGTCCTGACCCTCGGGCAGCCGTATGGCGGGGAGACCTGGTGGGACCTGTACGCCGGCGCGGGACTGTTCTCCGCCTTCCTCGGGGAGGCCGTAGGCCCGGATGGAGCGGTCGAGGCGGTGGAGTCGTCAGGCGAGGCACTCCGGTCCGCGCGTCGAGCCATGCACGACCTGACGATCATCCACCTGCACGAGGCCAACGTGGCGGCCTGGCTTGCCATGACCGACTCTCCGTCGCCGCACGGTGTCGTGCTGGACCCGCCGCGGGCCGGCGCCGGGGCCAAGGTGGTCGATGCCATCGTCAGCCGAGGGCCGGCAGCCGTCGTCTACGTGGCCTGCGACCCGGTCGCACTGGGTCGCGACGTGGCGCTCTTCGCGCAGCAGGGATACCGACTGGAGGGGCTTCAGTCGTTCGACGCCTTCCCGATGACGCACCACTTCGAGACCGTGGCCCGGCTCACGCGGGTTGCGGACTAGCCGGGAGTGGTCACTGACCATCCATAAGCATCACCGCGGCCGTTCCGTGCCGGGTTCGCCCTCGCGCCGCTCCTAGCATCAAGGTGTGTGGACGCTCCCCAAGAGCGCGGACCTCGCTCCGCGCCCAGGGTCGCACGCAGCGAGGATCGGCGGGGGCCGAGATGACTCAGGCGCCGCCGCGGTCGAGTTTGCCATCGTCCTTCCCGTGCTCATGCTCTTGTTGTTCGGGATGCTCGAGTACTCCCTCGTCATGCGCGACTCCTCGGGTGTCTCGGCCACCGTGCGGGTGGGGGTTCGAGTGGCGGCGAGCGGCGCCGGAGCCGGCGACGGAGTCTGCCCCAATCCGCTTCCGGACCCGAGCTACGTGTGCGCACCGGCCCGCTACAGCCCGGCCTTGGTCACGTCGGCGATCAATGCGATGCAGCAGGCGGGCACCGGGTTGACGGCTGATCAGGTGAACTACGTGCTTGTCTATAAGGCCAATCTCAATGGTTGGCCAGGAACGGCAACCGACGCGTCGACCGCAGCGGCCCAATGCGCAGTGATCTCGAACAACTGCGTGAAGTTCACCTACAACAAGGTGGCCGACAAGTACCAATACGCATCGGGGAGTTGGGACTCGGCCACCATCAATGCGTGCATCAACGCCACCCTTGGACAGTCCGTGGGGGTCTACCTGAATGCCTCACGGCCCTTCATGTATCGCGTGCTCGGCACCACGACGACGATGGATGACAACGCGGTCATGAAGTTCGAGCCTCTGCCGATCCAGTCGTGCAACGGCTCCGGTTCATCGAGTTCGGGCGGACACTCGTGAAGCGCCATCCATCGCCTCGCGCCGGTGAGTGGGACCGCGGCGCCGCTGCAGTCGAGTTCGCGATCATCGTGCCTGTGCTCATGCTCATCGTCATGGGGATGCTCGAGTACTCGCTCGTGATGCGCGACGACCTGTCGGCGGCCGGCTCCGTGAAGGCTGCCGCTCGCGTCGCCTCCACTCAGGCCGGTGCGGGAGACGCCTTGTGCCCGGTGCCGCTACCGGAACCGGGCTACGTGTGTGCGCCAGCGAACAGGGCTCCTGCGCTGGCGATCGCGGCCGTCAACACCATTCAGACAGGTGGCACGGCGATGCCAAAGGACTCCATCGACTACGTCCTGATCTACTCAGCCGGTGCAAACGGCTGGCCCATCGGGGCCACTGACATGAGCACCGCGAACGCGCTGTGCAGTTACGTCGGGAACGACTGCGTGAAGTTCCGCTACAACAAGACGGCGGATCGCTTCCAATACACCTCAGGAAGTTGGGACTCGAGAACCATCGACGCGTGCCTGATGGTCGCCGGTGCGAACAGCACGAGAACCCTGAATGGGAATCTGGCGTCGGTCGGCGTATTCCTGAAGGCCACACACACATTCTTCACCGGTCTGTTCGGGGCGACGACTGTGGTTCAGAGCCGCATGTCGTTGAAGTTCGATCCGCTTGAGGCGCGGTCCTGCAATGGCAGCGGGATCGGACATGGAGGGCACCAATGAATCGGCATGAGGTCCGCGCGGATGCTCGGCTTGGGAACGGAAGCCTGTCGCACGATGCTGGTGCGGTCGCTCTCTTGGCTGCCATCCTCATCCCGCTGTTCCTGGTCCTGTGCGGCATTTCCATCGACGTAGGCCGGTGGTACCTGGAGGCTCAGCGGGTGCAGAATGCGGCCGATGCGGCAGCCATGGCGGGCGTGACCTGGCTTCCGCAGAATACGGGCCTCCAGGCATTTTCGACGGCCAAGACCGTCGCGCAGCTCAACGGGTATCCCAACAGCGCGGTGACCACCTATGTCGGTGGAAAGCCCAGCCAGCTCTACGTCAGCATCACGACGAACGTCACCAACATCTTCGGTGCCATCTTGGGTATGGGAACGACCCCCATCACTCGCGCCGCGATGGCTGACTATGCCGCTCCGGCGATCATGGGCAGCCCTTGCAACGCCTTGGGCAACCAGCCGCCCGGCAGCTCCAACGGACCGGCACCCGTTGGAAAGGTCATCCCTGATGGCAACTTGCCTGTGGGCACTACGGGTCCTGGCTATGCCGCCTGCCAGTTGACACCGGCCTTCTGGATGAACATCGCAGGGCCGGCGACGAACAAGGTCTCGGGAGATCGCTACGCCACCAAGACCAATTGCTCTGGTGCCGACCTTTGCGCGGGCACCACGAATGCTGAGTACGACAAGAACGGCTACATCTACGTGGTCCGGGTCCAGCCAGATGCTGTCGGCCAGCCCATCTCCCTCCAGCTGTACGACCCGGCTTTCGTCTATACCGGAGACGTCTGCGACACGACTGTTGCGCCTACCACCAGCACGATCACGGCCACGGTGAACAACAAGGCGAGGACCGTGGCGGGGGTGGCGACGCTGACGACCTCGTCGAACCACGGATTCGCAGTCGGCGATTCGGTCACCGTCACCCTCGGTGGCACTGATGCCTCGTTCAACGGTTCGTTCACCGTCACCGCGATCCCGACCAATAGGACGTTCTCGTATGCGACTACGGGCACCGCCACTGCCTCGACGACCGCGTCCGGCACCGCCGTTCACCAGGTGTCGATGATCAACCCCTATGCACCCGACTCGACGGCCGTAGCTGCTCGGTACGCCAGAGACGCGAATACGAATCTGGCGGCCAAGATGTACTGCCCGGGCGACCAGAACCTCAACACTGGTGATCACCTGAACACATCCTTCGTGCTCCGCGAGCAGACCGACAGCCTGGACCCCTTCGACTCGTCGAAGTCGCCTCCGATCTTGGGTTGCAGCAAGCAGTACGCAAGCCTTCGGAGTGGTGCCCCTAGCAATTCTGGGACCTTGGTCGCACCATCAGCGGGTCAGCTCACCGCGACGGACAGCCATTACGACCCAGGCCTGGCGCAGGTCTTCCATCAGTGGGTTGAGTTCTGCGAATTCACCCCGACGCGTACCGGCGACTACTACCTCCAGGTGCGGACGAATGTTCCGCTCGTCGGCGCCAAGGATGGCAATGACTACGTCTACGAAGTCAGCAGTGGCAAAGAACTCACCGATCCGGCTGTTCTCGACGAGACCGGAAGCGGTCACAATCGGTTCGCCATCCGTGCGGCCCTGTCCACCTCTGAGACACCTCCGGCGCTAGGCGCCGAGGTTTCGGTGGCGGGCTGGCAGCGCATGTCCATCTACACCAATGCTGCCGGGGCGTCGTCCACCTTCAACCTCGTGCAGGTGCTGCCGAACTCAGCGGGGAACTCGTTCAATTTCGCGGCCTATGACAACGGCGACGCCTCGTGCCCGAATCGCGGCGACTGCACACTCGAGGTGTCTATGCCCTCTGACGCCCGCTCGACGGACGGCGGTGCCCTCACCTTCAACACGTGCGTGGGCACCGGACCAGAGACCACCCCCACGACGGGTCCCTGCACATTCAACGTGTCCGGCAACAACGGGAAGATCCAGATCATCACCGTGCCGATTCCGACCAACTACGGGTGCGACGATTCGTCCCCGGGCGGCTGCTGGTGGCGGGTGACGGCGCGATTCCCGGCGGCCGTGAGCGACACGGTGACCTACGGCACCGAGATCATCGAGGACCCCGTGCGGTTGATCCAGTAGAGATCCGGGGAGCCTGGTGCGTCCACGCTCGTGATGAGATATCTTGACGTCAAGATACTTTCGTCGTGGAATGATGCGCGCACGCCCAACTGCGGAGGAGATCGTCGGTGGCCAGCAAGGACAGTTTCGGAGCCCGCGGCACCCTCTCGGTGGGTGCCGCTTCCTATGAGATCTTCCGCATCGATGCTGTCGAGGGCTCGGCCAGACTGCCCTTCACGCACAAGGTCCTCCTTGAGAACCTGTTGAGGAGTGAGGACGGCGCCAACGTCACCCGCGCCACCATCGAGGCCCTTGGCGCCTGGGATCCGGCGGCTGAGCCGTCCGAGGAGATCCAGTTCACCCCCGCTCGCGTCGTCATGCAGGACTTCACCGGCGTTCCCGTGGTCGTCGACCTGGCGACCATGCGCGAGGCCGTCGTCGACCTCGGGGGAGACCCGTCGAAGATCGAGCCGCTGGCTCCCGCCGAGCTCGTCATCGACCACTCCGTCATCGCCGACTTCTTCGGCACGCCCGACTCCGAAGCCAAGAACGTCGACCTCGAGTACGAGCGGAACCGCGAGCGCTACCAGTTCCTGCGCTGGGGCCAGGGCGCGTTCGAGGAGTTCAAGGTGGTGCCGCCCGGCCAGGGCATCGTCCACCAGGTGAACATCGAGGCCCTCGCCCGCGTCGTCATGGCACGCGGCGGTCAGGCCTACCCCGACACCGTCGTCGGCACCGACTCGCACACCACGATGGTCAACGGACTGGGTGTGCTCGGCTGGGGCGTCGGCGGCATCGAGGCCGAGGCCGCGATGCTCGGCCAGCCCGTGTCCATGCTCATCCCGCGCGTCGTCGGCTTCAAGCTGACGGGCGAGCTCCCGGCTGGCGCAACCGCCACCGACCTCGTCCTCACCATCACCGAGATGCTGCGCAGGCACGGCGTCGTCGGCAAGTTCGTCGAGTTCTACGGCGGCGGCGTCAGCGCTGTCCCGCTCGCCAATCGCGCCACCATCGGCAACATGAGCCCGGAGTACGGCTCCACCGCGGCGATCTTCCCGATCGACGGGGCGACGATCGACTACCTGAGGCTGACGGGCCGCCCGGCCGACCAGATCGCCTTGGTCGAGGCCTATGCCAAGGAGCAGGGGCTCTGGCACGACGCGGCGCACGAGCGGGTGTACTCGGAGTACCTGGAATTGGACGTCTCCACTGTCGTGCCGTCACTGGCCGGCCCCAAGCGCCCGCAGGACCGCGTGTTGCTGTCCGAGTCGAAGGCGGCCTTCGAGTCCGCGCTCGAGACCTACACGAGGGAGCCGGCCGCGGTCGTCGAGACCACGATCGACGGCGCGCCGGTCGAGATCGGTCATGGAGCGGTCGCCATCGCCGCGATCACGTCATGCACGAACACCTCCAACCCCTACGTGATGATCGGCGCTGGACTGGTCGCCAAGAAAGCCGTCGAGAAGGGCCTCAGCCGGAAGCCCTGGGTCAAGACCACTCTCGGCCCAGGCTCCAAGGTCGTCACCGACTACTACGACAAGGCGGGCCTGTCCCCGTACCTCGACCAGCTTGGCTTCAACGTCGTCGGCTACGGCTGCACGATCTGCATCGGCAACTCCGGACCGCTGATCCCCGAGGTCAGCGACGCAGTGAACAAGGCCGACCTCGCCGTCGTCTCAGTGCTGTCGGGCAACCGCAACTTCGAGGGCCGCATCAATCCCGACATCAAGATGAACTACCTCGCCTCGCCGCCCCTGGTCGTCGCCTACGCCCTTGCCGGCACGATGGACATCGACATGGCCACCGAGCCGCTGGGCTACGACGCCGACGGCAACGGTGTCTTCCTCGCCGACATCTGGCCGAGCGCCCAGGAGATCCAGGAGGTCATCGACTCATCGGTCCTGTCGGAGATGTTCGTGGCTCGCAACAGCGACGTCTTCACCGGAGACGAGCGCTGGCAGTCGCTGCCCACGCCCAGCGGCTCATCGTTCTCGTGGGATCCGAAGAGCACCTACGTCCGCAAGCCTCCGTACTTCGACGGGATGCCGGCTGAGCCGACGCCTGTCATGGACATCACCGGCGCACGCGTCCTGCTCAAGCTCGGTGACTCGGTCACGACCGACCACATCTCGCCGGCAGGCAACATCAAGGCCGACAGCCCTGCCGGCAAGTACCTCGCCGACCACCACGTCGACCGCAAGGACTTCAACTCGTACGGATCGCGTCGCGGCAACCACGAGGTCATGATCCGGGGCACATTCGCCAACATCCGGCTGCGCAACCTGATGCTCAAGGACGTGGAGGGCGGCTACACCGTCGACTTCAGCACGCCGGACGACGAGACGGTGCCGGTGTACGACGCAGCGATGGCGTACGCGAAGCACCACACGCCGCTGGTCATCCTCGCCGGCAAGGAGTACGGCTCGGGGTCGAGCCGCGACTGGGCCGCCAAGGGCACCGCGCTCCTCGGCGTGCGCGCTGTCATCGCCGAGTCGTACGAACGCATCCACCGTTCGAACCTGATCGGCATGGGTGTGCTCCCGCTGCAGTTCCAGCCCGGCATGAACGCCGACGCACTCGGCCTGCAGGGCGACGAGGTCTTCACCATCCACGGCATCACCGAACTCAACGACGGTGTCACTCCGCATGAGGTCGACGTCGAGGCCGTCGCCGCGGACGGGCGCACCGTGGAGTTCACCGCCCTGGTTCGGATCGACACCCCCGGCGAGGCCGACTACTACCGGCACGGCGGCATCCTCCAGTACGTCCTGCGCTCGCTGCTCTAGATGGCCGTCGGCACAGGCGCTCCGGTCGGCTGGCCACGCGACCTGCCGCCGCCGGGCACGGACGAGTTCGCGAGCAAGGTGGCCGGCTGGCTCCTGGACCGCGGGCCGGCCGACCTGCGCCTATCGCCCATCAAGCAGTTCCCGCTGGCTCTGGTGCGCCTGAATGCGCATCTGGTCGACGGACAGCTCGAGGCCACCCGCCGCGCGTACGCCAACGCCCGGGTCGAGCTGTGCGACGTCCTCGACCCGGCACAGATCTCCACGGTGCAGTCAGCACTGGAGGCTGAGGGTGCGCGCCTTCTGAACCTCCAGCGGGAACTGGCCCTCGTGGAGGAGGCTCTTCGCCGGGAGTCGGCACCGGGTCTCGTGAATCCGGGTTGAGCGAGAGGGAGGCCGAAGCGCGAGGAGTTCACGCATGCGTACGGGCCGGCTCGACGAGCGTCGTCTAACCCACCGATCAAGTTGACGTTGCGTCGGCCAGGACGACCGCGCCTCGACTTTGTGGACGGTTCTTGGTGATTCGTATTGCGACGCCCGAAGGGTCCCGAAACGGACACGCCTGCGTCGAGTCGAATGGACTGACGAGCGAGTAGCGTCAGGCTTGTCCGCTTCGGCGGTTGGGATTGCACACTGGCACGCGGCGGGGGACGACTGTGACGTCGATGACGATCCAGCGCGAGAAGCGCTTCGACCTCGCTGTGCTGAGCGCCTGGGTCCTTGTTCTGGCGGCCTTTCGAGCGGGCCGAGTTTCGGAAGGGGATCCGTACTGGCAGATTCGAGCAGGAGGCGAACTCCTGGACGGCGGGCCACTAGTTCATCCAGATTCGTGGAGTTGGGCACCTGTGGTCGGCAATTTCTACCCAAACTCCCCTGCTTGGAATGTCTTGCTCGCAATCTCATGGCGATCGGCCGCCTATTGGGGTTTGTTCGCAGTGACTTTCGTGTCGATCTCGGCCGTTCTTGGACTCCTGGCGTACCTCACAATGCGAGTGGGGGTTGGTCCACTGTCCGCTACAGCTGCGGTGGTCGTCTGCGCCGTGGGGGCCTTCCCGATGCTGTCCCCGAGGCCTTCGGTGGGGGCTCAGCTGCTGCTCCTCCTCGGTTTCGCGGCTGCTCATTCGTGGTCCCAGTACGCCTGGACACGACCGACGTGGGTGACGGCCGTCGTGTTGAGCATTTATGGCTTCTCCCTTTCATACGTCGGTAGTTGGGTTCACTCGTCGTGGAGCATTCTCGCCCTCGGCCTTGGACTCTCGTGGAGTGTCTTCTGGGCGATGGTTCCGAAGTTGCACAGCCGAACCAGGATCGCAGCTATTCTCGGCGGCAGCCTAGGGCTTGTCGCCGGGGTCGGATTGGGTCCCTATGGACTCGCGGTACTCGAAAGGTCCTGGCATGTTGCCGAGGTGGCCAGTGGATTGATCATTGAGTGGACCGCGGCAGCAGATCCGCGAAACGCTGAGCGGTGGATCGTGCCCGCAGCGCTGGCTGTTGTTCTCAGCGTGGTGGCTGCCATTCGCGTGGCGAAAGGATGGCGCCGTCGACCGAGTCGCGAGTTGGCGCTTGAAGCTGCACTAGTCGTCATCGCGCTTCCCGCGGCCATCGCGGGGCTCGTACTGTCTATACGCTTCTGCGGCGTCGCCTGGCTGCTACTCGCACCAACGGTGGGACTCACCTTGTCGAGAGTTGCGGGGCGGGCGACTCGCGCAGGTTCCGGACCAAAACCCAGTGGCCTTAGTCGTTTCGTCGCCGACCGCGCAGTTGCCCCGTACTGGCGTATTCTTCTTGGCGCCTCGGTCGCGGCTCTAGCGCCCTTGGCCGTCCTGATAGCCATGGAACGTGCCCAGCCCGCGTCGGCCTCCGCGCTTCCGCCCCTGCCCTTGGGATGTCGACTCTACGCTGACGCTGCCGACAGCGGGGCCGCACTGCTACTGCGCCCAGACGTTTTGGTTTGGTACGACGGTCGCACTGACTATTGGGGACGCGATCGAGTTGCCGAGGCCGCCTCCCGCATCGCGAATCCGAGTCTCAGCCAGCCCGCGCCCCCTGGCGCGACATGTGCTCTCTTCAGGACATCCGGTGAGTTTCAAGTCGTTGCCGCTGCCTTGGACGCCAGTCCTGACTGGCAGCGGCGGGCGGAAGTGGGGGAATACGTTGTTTGGTTGGCGGAGAGTTAGCTTCGATGTGGTGCGATGCCACCGTCATGAGGACCCATTGCTTGAAGGGGCAAGGCGTCGAGCGAATGGTGTGGGTTTTGGGCCGTAAGGTGTCCTGCCTTCCCGCTTCGTCCCAGATTTCGGCCAATATGGGGCCCAGGGTCCCAGGCTGATGTACCGAGAATCGACCGAGGACCGGGCCGCCACTAGCCGGTCGACCTTCTGAGAGCGCCGTTGGCGTCCGCGGGTGGATACTCGGTCGATCGCCTAGACTTAGGCGGTTGCGTTCCGCCGAGCAGTCAGACGAGGAGGATCCCGTTGAGCCTGCTTGAGGGCATCCGCGACCCCCGTGACGTGCGGGCTATTGATCCGGAGCAGCTTCCTGCGCTCGCGGAGGAGATCCGGTCCTTCCTCGTGGAGAAGGTGTCGGCCACGGGCGGCCATCTTGGCCCCAACCTCGGCGTCGTCGAGCTGACCATCGCGCTGCATCGGGTCTTCAAGAGCCCCGACGACGTGATCGTGTGGGACACCGGCCATCAGGCCTACGTCCACAAGATCCTGACCGGGCGCGCGGCCGGCTTCGACCAGCTCCGCCAGCGCGGGGGACTGTCCGGCTACCCCAGCCGCGAGGAGAGCACGCACGACGTCGTCGAGAACTCGCACGCCTCGACCGCGCTGTCCTACGCGGACGGCCTCGCGAAGGCGTGGGAGCAGCGTGGCCTGCTCGGCACTCAGCACGTCGTCGCAGTGATCGGCGACGGTGCGCTCACCGGAGGCATGGCCTGGGAGGCCCTCAACAACATCGCCGGCTCCACCCGACCGCTCGTCATCGTCGTCAATGACAACGCGCGGTCCTACTCACCGACGATCGGCGGCCTCGCCCACCATCTCGCGACTCTGCGCACGACGCGTGGCTACGAGAAGTTCATGCAGTGGGGCAAGCGCACTCTGCGCCGCACGCCAGTGGTCGGCGACCCGATCTACGGCGCGCTCCACGGCATGAAGAAGGGCGTCAAGGACATCGTCGCGCCGCAGGGCATGTTCGAGGACCTCGGCCTGAAGTACATCGGTCCCGTCGATGGGCACGACGAGCAGGAGATGGAGTTCGCACTCACTCGCGCGAAGGCGTTCGACGGCCCCGTCATCGTGCACGCCATCACGCACAAGGGCCGCGGCTACGCACCCGCCGAGAAGGACGAGGCCGACCGCTTCCACGGCGTGGGCATCATCGATCCCGACACCGGTCGTCCGCTCAATGCAGGCGGGCCGTCGTGGACGGGTGCCTTCGCAGACGAGTTGGTGAACATCGGCCGGGAGCGCTCCGATGTCGTCGCGATCACCGCCGCGATGCTGGGTCCCACCGGACTCGACCGCTTCTCGGAGGCGTTCCCCGAGCGCACCTACGACGTGGGCATCGCCGAGCAGCACGCCGTGACGAGCGCCGCGGGCATGGCCTACGGCGGCCTTCATCCGGTGGTTGCGCTGTACGCCACCTTCCTCAACCGGGCGTTCGACCAGGTGCTCATGGACTGCGCGCTGCACAAGGCTGGCGTCACCTTCGTGCTCGACCGTGCCGGCATCACCGGCGACGACGGCGCCAGCCACAACGGCATGTGGGACATGTCCATGCTCGAGGTCGTCCCCGGGCTGCGCATTGCAGCTCCGCGCGACGAGGCAACGCTTCGTCAAGGGTTGCGTGAGGCGGTGGAGGTCGAGGACGCACCTACCGTCGTCCGGTTCCCGAAGGGTGCGCTCGGTCCCGCGGTCCCAGCGCTTCGGGCGGGCGCGGGATACGACGTCCTTGCCGAATCGGGCCCCCCCGAGGTGCTCATCGTGAGCGTCGGCGCGTTCGCCTCCCTCTGCATCGACGTGGCCGAGCGCCTGAAGGCCCAGGGGATCGGCGTTCTGGTGGTCGACCCGCGCTGGGTGAAGCCGCTGCCGCCGTCCCTTGTCGAACTGTCTGCGGGCGCACGACTGGTCGTCGTGATCGAGGACGGCATCAGGGTGGGCGGCGTGGGCGCCGCCATGAGCCAGCTCCTGCGCGACAACGAGGTCGAGGTGCCGGTGCGCAACTTCGGCGTGCCGCCCCGCTTCCTCGACCACGGCAAGCGCGCGGAGGTGTTGGCCGAATGCGGACTCACTGCCCAGGACATCTCCCGGGCAGTCGTCGAGACCATGGCCCAGCGCACCGACATGGAGCAGGGCGCCGACATCACGCCCTGACGGGCATCAGCCCGAGAGCAGCCAGTCGACGACCTCCTGTGCGGTCCAGCCGTCCGGGTACAGCGCAGCAAGCTGGCGCGGACCCTCGCCGTCGGAGCCGAGGGTGACGATGGGGTGCTCGGAGTAGCCGTCCTTGCGGGTCTGGCCCATTCCGACCGCAGTGACCAGCCCGTTGCAGATGCACTGGCGGCCGACGGTGTCCTCCATCGTCCCGCCCTTCTTGACGTACATGTGCTCGGGCTCGGAGGCGCAGCGGTAGCCCACGGTGTCGCTGTCCTTCAGGTATGGCGTGCGTAGGAAGCCCAGGTCGCACAGGCGGGGACGGGCTGCGTACACCGCCGTGTCCGAGAGCGTGCCCTCGAGCTGCGCGACCTTGAACGGGAAGCCGGTCGGTGAGGCGAGCGGATCGGTCTTGACGTGCAGCGAGTGGTCCACGATGCGGCTGATGAGGGTCCGTCGGATGCTCTCATCGAGACCCGAGTCCTGGCTCAGGGCGAAGTCGGTGCCGACCTGCACGCCCTTCGCACCGGCTGCGCGAGCGTCGACGAGCGCCTGCGGGGTACCGGCTGCACCAGCCAGCCAGAACGGCAGGCCGATCGCGGCGATCTTGGCGAGGTCGGGCTCGTCGCGGGGCCCGAAGATCATCTCGCCGTCCTCGTCGATGACCGTCTTGCGCGGCGGCGCGTTGTGGCCGCCAGCGGGCGGGGCCTCGACGACGAAGCCGTCGGGCCGCACGTCCTCGTCACGCGCGAGGAACTGCGCCAGCACGTGCGCGGACACGATGGCCAAGAACGGCGGACGCTGGAGCGGCGGCAGGTTCGGCCCGATGAGCTCCTTCGGATCGAGGTCCAAGGAGAACTGGCCGGAGTCGGCGCCGTCGACGTCGATCGGGAAGTGGAGGACGTCACCCCGGGCAAGGGTGTCGAGCGCGCGGGGGATCTCCCGCGGGATGCCAGCGCCCATGAGCACCGCGTCGACGCCGGCGATCATGGCGCCGAGCAGCGTGCCGGGGGTGGACAGCTGGATCTTCTCCAGGCAGTTGATCCCGATGAGGCCGTCGTTGTCCTCCTTCGCCAGCCACACTTCGGCGAAGCCGCCGAGCACCACCATCTCGGTGGAGGCACGATGCGGATGGACGGTCAGGTGGGGCAGCGGGACGTAAGGCGTACCGGCGGGCTTGCCGCCCTCGCGGTACAACCGCGTGACGGCCCGCTGGGCCATCTCCTGATGGGGGAAGTGCTCCAACGCGCGCAGGACGTCGGTGTCGCCGTCCTGAAGTCGCCGTGCCAGCACCAGATCGAGAGCGACGCCGCTGACGACGCCGAGCTGTCCGCGCTTCGAGACGGCCTTGGCGAGGCGCCATGACGAGACTGCCGCACCCATCCCGCCCTGGATGATGGGCGGCAACTGGTCCGCTGTGAGCACGCGTCCTCCCGAAGGTAACCTACGAAATCGTAGGTTACGCTACCGTAAGTTACGCGGTTCGCCTACCGCTAGGCCGGTAGCGATGCGACTCCGCGCGGCAGGAATCTCGCCCCGGTGGCCCGCTCGGCAGCGCCGCTGCGATCAAGGTACGGCGTGATCCCACCGAGCCAGAACGGCCAGCCCGCGCCGAGGATCATGCACAGGTCGATGTCCTGCGCCTCGGCCACGACGCCCTCGTCGAGCATGCGCCGAGTTTCGTCGGCCAGCGCATCGACGGCGCGCTCGCGCACCTGGTCCTCGGTGAGCGCGACGTCGCCCTGCGTGAACAGGGCAGCGACCTCCGGGTCGATCACCAGCTTGCCGCTCTCGTCCTTCATGTAGATCGACGTCTTGCCCGCGGCCACGACCGCGCGCATGCTGTCCGACACGTAGAACCGGTCAGGGAACGCTGCATGCATCGTCTCTGACACGTGGAACGCCACGGCGGGACCCACGAGGCGCAGCAGGTTGAACGGCGACATCGGCAGGCCGAGCGAGTCGAGCGCATGATCGGCAACGAGGAAGTCCGTGCCCTCGTCGACCGCCTTGGTGACCTCACCGAGGAAGCGCGTGAGCAGGCGATTGACGACGAAGGCAGGTGCGTCCTTCACCAGGACGCATGACTTCTTGAGCTTCCTGCCGACCGCGAACGCGGTGGCCAAAGTGGCGTCGTCGGTCTGCTCCGCCCGGGCGATCTCCAGCAGCGGCATCAGGGCGACCGGGTTGAAGAAGTGGAAGCCCACCACTCGTTCAGGGTGCTTGAGGTCCGCGGCCATCGCCGTGACTGACAGCGACGAGGTGTTGGTGGCCAGAACGCAGGTCTCCGAGACCACGGCCTCGACCTCCGCGAACACCTGCTTCTTCACGTCGAGGTTCTCGAACACCGCCTCGATGACGAAGTCGGCGTCGGCGAACGCCTCCTTCGAGGTGGAGCCCTGGATAAGGGCCGACAGCCGATTCGCCTTGTCCTGCTTCAGCCGGCCCTTCTCCACCTGCCCCGCGAGGTCGGCGCGCACGTAGTCCAGGCCCTTCTGCACCCGGGCATCGTCGAGATCGGTCATGACGACAGGGACCTCGAGGCGACGGGCAAGAAGAAGCGCGAGCTGGCTGGCCATGAGGCCTGCGCCCACGACTCCGACCTTTGTGACCGGTCGCGCGAGGGACTTGTCTGGGACGCCAACAGGCCGCTTGGCCCGCTTCTGGACGAGGTCGAACGCGTAGAGCGACGCGCGCAGGTCCTCGCCCATCACCAGACGGGTCAGTGCCTCGTCCTCAGCGGCGAAGCCCTCGCTGCGGGTCGACGTCTTGGCGGCCCGCACCAGGTCTAGCGCGAGATAGGGCGCTGGCGTCGCGCCGTGGAGCTTGTCGTCGAGCATCGCCTGGGCGAAGTCGACGATGCCATCCCACGACTCGCGATCCGGTTCGGCCCGCTCGATGACGGTCTCGCCCGTGACGACGCCGGAGGCCCAGCGGATCGACTGCTCGAGGAAGTCGGCGGGCTCGAACAGCACATCGACCACGCCGACGCGCAGGGCGTCCTTGGGCTTGAGCTGCTTGTTCATCTGGAGCGGATTGGCGACGGTCACCTCAAGGGCGTTGGCCGGTCCGATGAGGTTCGGCAGGATCCAGGCGCCGCCCCAGCCGGGGATGAGCCCGAGGAAGACCTCGGGCTGCGACATTGCGGCCGCTCCATACGACAGGGTCCGGTAGTTGCACATGAGCGAGAGCTCCATGCCGCCGCCCATGGCCACGCCGTTGATGAAGGCGAAGGTGGGCACGTCCATGTCCGTGAACCGTGAAAACACGCGGTGACCGGTCTGCGCGAAATGTCGGATGATCTCGGGATCCTTGACGAGGCCGATCGCCGAGAGGTCCGCGCCCACGGCGAAGATGAACGGCTTGCCGGTGACGCCGACCGCGGCGATGTCCGGCATGGCGGCGATGCTGTCCAGCGCCGCATTGAGTGAGGCGAGTCCGCCGAGGCCGAACGTGTTCGGACGGGTGTGGTCGCGATCGTTATCCAGGGTGATCAACGCCATCTTGCCGGCACCGCCGGGCATCTCGAGCACGCGGACTCGAGCGTTGGTCACGACCTCGTCGGGCGCGGCGTCCGGAGTCGGAGTCGACTGCTCGCTCATGCGTTGCTCCCTGCGTAGTTGACGTTCTCCCAGATGACCGTTCCGCCCATGCCCAAGCCGATGCACATCGTCGTGAGGCCGAATCGGGCCTGCGGGTTGCGCTCGAAATCGCGCGCGAGGTAGGTCATCAGGCGGATGCCGCTGGAGGCCAGCGGGTGGCCGACCGCGATAGCGCCGCCCATGGGATTGACCCGGGGGTCATCATCGGCGATGCCGTAGTGGTCGAGGAAGGACAGCACCTGCACCGCGAAGGCCTCGTTGATCTCGAACAGGTCGATGTCGTCGATCGACATCCCGGCGCGAGTCAGTGCCTTTGCGGTGGCCGGTACCGGCCCGATGCCCATGATTTCCGGCTCGACGCCCGCGAAGGCGAAGCCCACCATGCGCATCTTCTTGGTCAAGCCCAGTTCGTCGGCGACGGACTCGGCGGCCAGCAGTGCGCCCGTCGCTCCGTCATTGAGCCCGGAGCTGTTGCCCGCGGTGACGCGTCCATGCGGGCGGAACGGCGTCTTCAGGCCAGCGAGTCCCTCGAGCGTGGTCTCTGGGCGGGGTGCCTCGTCGGCCGTCATGAGGCCCCAGCCGAGAGTCGAGGAGGGCATGGCGATCGGGACGAGATCGGGCTGGATCCAGCCGTTGGTGTAGGCAGCCGCGGTCTTCTGCTGCGAGCCCAAGGCGAACGCGTCCGCGCGGGCCTTGGTGAGTTGCGGGAAACGATCGTGGATGTTCTCGGCCGTCGCGCCCATGCTGAGCGCCTCCATGTCGACGATCCGCTCGGCGAGGAAGCGCGGGTTCGGGTCCATGCCCTCGCCCATCGGGTGCCGCGACATGCTCTCGACGCCACCGGCCAGTGCCACGTCGTAGGCGCCGGCCATGATCGCCGAGCTGAGCGTCGTGACGGCGGTCATGGCGCCCGCACACATGCGGTCAACGGAGTAGCCCGGCACGGAGTGGGGCAGGCCCGACAGCAGGGCGGCGCTGCGCCCGATGGTCATGCCCTGGTCGCCCATCTGCGTTGTGGCGGCGACGGCGACGTCGTCGATCCGCTCAGGCGGCAGGCCAGGGTTGCGGCGCAGGAGCTCGCGGAAGACCTTCACCACCAGGTCGTCGGCGCGGGTCTCGGCGTACGAGCTTCCGGCCCGGCCGAACGGGGTCCGTACCCCATCCACGAAGACGACATCTTGCGCGGCTCGTCCCACGATGACTCCCAGAGTTGGTCGGGCCCATCCATACGGACGGGTCGACTCATATTACCCGCGGGTAACTTGTCTGGCTACTGCCCAGTAACTTCGGGCGTGGCGGGCTCGCGCGGCTGGGCCTGGAGGGCCTCCAGCAGCCCCGGCAGCGCCAGTTCGACCTGCCATCGGCGTGCTCCTGCGCCCAGCAGCACTGCCTCGACGCCTGCGGCGTCGGCCGGAGACGGCGGGTCCCAGCACAGGCGGCGCACGAGGTCCGGCGTCAGCAGGTTCTCGCTCGGCATCTGCAACCGCTCCGACAGGTCGGCCATGACCACCCGCGCCGCCTCGAGGCGGGCGAAGGCGACCGGATCACGCTCGGCCCACACCCGTGGCTGGGGCGGACCGCCCGCCGGCGTCGCGGCCAGCGGGAGCTGGTCGTTGGGCAGGGCCGCTGCAGTGGTCAGCGCCCGCCACCAGCGGGCGAGGTAGCGCTGGGCACCGCGCCCGTGGAACTCCCTGATCCCGCTCAGAGCCTCGACGGTGGCCGGGTGTCCTTGCACGGCGGCGACGATGGCTGAGTCGGGGAGAATCCGGCCCACCGCGATGTCGCGCTGGCGGGCGATCTCGTCGCGCGTGTTCCACATCTCGCGGACCGCGGCAAGATCGCGTGGCTTGCGAAGGCGATGGATCCCCGAGGTGCGCCGCCAGGCCTCCTCGCCTCGATCCCGGGGAGCGAACGACAACAGCGCCTCGAACTCCTGCCGGGCGTACTCCCACTTGCCAGCCGCCACCAGGTCCCGCTCCATGAGGTCGCGCAGCTCCACCAGCACCTCCACGTCGAGCGCGGCGTACCGCAACTGCGCAGCGCTGAGCGGGCGCACAGACCAGTCAGTGGCGCCGTGCCCCTTCTCCAGGCCCAGCCCCAGTTCGCTGGCAACGAGGGCCCCGAGGCTGACGCGGTCGCGGCCGAGCAACCGGCCGGCAAGCTCGGTGTCGAACAGTGCCGACGGCCGCAGCCCGATCTCCCCGAGGCAGGCGAGGTCCTGCGTCGCGGCGTGCAGGATCCACTCGACGTCGGCCGTCGCCTCCTGGATGGCCGACAGGTCAGGTACGGCGATCGGGTCGATCAGTGCGGTGCCCGCGCCCACGCGGCGGATCTGAACCAGGTACGCGCGCTGGCTGTAGCGATAGCCGGAGGCACGCTCCGCATCGAGCGCCATCGGACCGGTGCCGTGGGCGAGCCGGTCCGCGTACTGCGCCAGTGCAGACGCGTCGACGATGACGTCGGGTACTCCGTCGCGCGGCTCGATAGGGGTTGGTGGGACAGGTGTCGGCTCGATCTCTTCTTCCGGTGCTGGCTCAGTCAGGGTGCTCAGCCCCGGTGCTTGCGACGCATCGTGCCCACGTGCGTGATGCCCTGAGGGAGCGGTGGCAGCCCGGCTGCCTGGGCGAGGAGGTCCAGCCAGGCCGTGACGTGCAGCGCGAGGTCGTCGACCGGCTCGCCGGTCTCGGGGTCCTCCACCGGCGTCCACGAGGCGCGGATCTCGACGTAGCCGTCGCCGGGCCGGTCGGTCATCGTGCCGAACGATCGACCCGAGGACCGCGTGATGGTGCCGCCCAGCTGGGTGGCATGCGCGCCCGCGTTCGTGATCGCCTCGGTCACCCAGCTCCACCCGACGTCGTGAAGCATCGGATCGTCGACGAGGTCGGCCTCGAGGTTGGCTCGCGCGAACACCACCGCCCGGAAGCTGCCGTCCCACTCGTCGACACCGTCGGGGTCATGCAGCAGCACGAAGCGACCGTTTGCGGACGCGTCGTCGGGATCGCTCATGTCAGCAGTGAGCGCGACGGCGGAGGGCGCGAGGCGCAGGGGGGCCGGGGATTCGTCGATCTCGAACTCCGGGCGTACGGAGACCGTCTTGACCTGGGCCAGGGCCCGGTCGAAGGCGTCGGTCTTGGACGAGATGGTCCGCACCCCTGCAGGCTATTGGTTTAGCCACCGTGGGGCCGTCGGACGCGCCGTTAGTGTGAGCCGGTGGCTGTGTTCCTGGCGTTGCTGTCGTCCGCCATGTGGGGCACGTCGGACTTCCTCGGTGGGCTCACCTCCCGCCGCCTGCCCCCGCTAGCCGTCTACGGCTTGTCCCAGTGCATCGGCTTTGTGGTCCTCGTCGCCATCGCGACGGCGACCGGCGGGTGGTCAGCCGAGCCCGGCTACTGGCCGTGGGCGATCGCGGCGAGCGTCGTGGGCATGGTCGCCATGCTCGCCTTCTACCGCGCGCTGTCGATCGGGCCGATGGGGATTGTGTCGCCGCTGGTGGCGCTGTCGGTGCTCGTGCCCGTCGCGGTTGCCCTGCTGCGAGGAGAGGCGCCGTCGTCACTCCAGGTGCTCGGGATCATCGCAGCGATCGTGGGAATCCTGCTGGCCAGCGGTCCCGAACTGTCTGGTGCCGAGAGCGCCCGACCGCTGATCCTCGCCGGCGTAGCCGCACTGGGCTTCGGCGCGATGTTCGTCTTCATGGCGGCCGGCAGTGCCCACGATCCGCTGATGACGATGACGGGCATGCGCGTGGTGACGATGGTCATGTTCGCCTTCGTCCTGCTGAAGGTGCGCAACCTCGGGGGAGCGGTGCCCGGGGACCTGCTCCCGCTGGCCGTGATCGGTGTGTTCGACGCGATGGCCAACGTGGCGTTCGGCTTCGCCACGACCCTCGGGCTACTTGCGACGACGTCAGTCCTCGGCGACCTGTACCCCGTTGTCACCGCGGTGCTGGCCGCGATCGTTCTGCACGAGCGACTTCGCGCCGTCCAGTACGCAGGCGTCGCGGCCGCGCTGGCGGGCGTCATGCTGATCAGCGCCGGTTGACGGCCTGTCCGATCACTCCGCTGCTGGAACCGCCGGCTCCAGCGTCACGGAGATCGAGTTGATGCAGTAGCGCAGGTCAGTGGGAGTGCCGTAGCCCTCACCCTCGAAGACGTGACCGAGGTGGCCGCCGCAGGAGGCGCAGCGGACCTCGGTGCGTACACCGCCCAGCGAGCGATCCTCGAGATAGACCACGGAGTCCTTCGCCAGCGGCGCGTAGAAGCTCGGCCACCCGCAGTGCGAGTCGAACTTGGTGTCACTGCGGAAGAGCTCGGCCCTGCAGGCGCGGCATCGGTACACGCCCTCGGTCTTGGTATCGGTGTACTCGCCCACGAATGGCGCCTCGGTTCCGGCCTCGCGCAGGACGTGGTACTCCTGCGGGTTCAGCTCCGTCTTCCACTCATCCTCGGCTTTCGCCACGTCGTAGGAGGCACCATCGGGGCGGGTCTGGCCATCCTTGGCCGGGGTCGAGTTGGACATGGCGTGACGTTATCCCCTCATCAGCCGTCGTGCACGGCGCGGCCAGTAGGGTCCTCCACGTGAGCGACATGCTTGATACCCGCGCATCCTGGCTGTCGGAGGAGGACCTCCAGTCGGCTCGTGAGCGCCTGCCCATCGTCTACGTGGACGCCGTGCCAGTCCGAGTCGACGGGTCCGGCCAGATCACGTCCGTCGGGCTCCTGCTGCGTGGGATGCCTGACGGCTCCATCTCGCGAGCGATCGTGTCCGGGCGAATCCTCTACGGTGAGCGCGTTCGCGACGCCCTGATCCGGCACATCGAGAAGGACTTGGGGGGCCTTGCCCTCCCGAAGATCCCCGTCTCGCCGCAGCCCTTCACCATCGTCGAGTACTTCCCGAGTCCGGAGGTCACCGGATTCCACGACCCGCGACAGCACGCCGTCGCGCTCGCCTTCATCGTGCCGATCGCAGGTGACTGCGTTCCCTCGCAGGACGCGCTGGACCTTGTCTGGGTCACGCCCGAGGAGGCCACCGCCCCGGAGTTCCAGTCGGAGATGTCCGGTGGTCAGGGCCGCCTCGTACGCATGGCCCTGGCGCACTGCGGTCTGCTGGCCTGACGGTCAGCGGGTCTGACGGTCAGCGGGTCTGACGGTCAGGTGCGGCGCGGGAACCGCGGCGCCCGCTTCTCGAGCTTCGCGGCGACGGCCTCGCCGAGGTCCGGTCGCGCGAACGCGGCCCGCATCTCATCGAGCGAGCTGCTGACGGCACTGCCCAGGTCCTGCTGGTCGACCTGCAGCAACTGCCGCTTGATGACGGCCAGCGCGGCGGGTGAACAGTTGTCCGCCACGTCGCGAGCCCACGCCATCGCCCGCCCAACGACGTCGTCATCGACGCCGTTGACAAGGCCGAGGGACTCGGCCTCCCACGCGTCAATGGTGCGCCCGCTCAGGAGCAGGTCACTGGCCGTGCCAAGACCCACCAGCCGGGTCAAGAGCCACGTCGACGCGTATTCGGCGATGAGCCCGAGCCGGCTGAAGGTTGTGCTGAGCGTTGCGCTCGGAGAGGCGAAACGCATGTCGGCGCTGATGCCCATCACGAATCCGATTCCCGCGCAGGGACCGTTGATGGCGGTGACGACCGGAGTCCCGATGGTGAGCGCCGCGGTCGGCAGCGTCTCGAGCGACTGCCCATCCAAATAGCCGTTGAGCGCCTCCGTTCCCTGGGCGAGGATCCCGAGGTCTGCGCCCGAGCAGAAGCCCCTGCCTGCGCCGGTCACGACGATGGCCCCGACCTCGGGGTCGGCGTCGGCGCGATGCAGCAGCGAGGCGTAGACCTCGCCCATGCCGGGCAGCAGGGCGTTGAGCCGGTCAGGCCGGTTCAGGGTGATGATCGCGACGCGGTCATGGACGTCGTAGAGGATGGTGCCGTCGAGGTCGGACAAGGCGGCTACTTGGACTTGGGCGCGTCGTAGGGATCTATGCCGAGGATCGTCTCGTCCTCCGGCGTGAGATCACGGACGGGGCCGTCGAACTGGTCGCGGAACGGGTCCGAGCGCCCGGTCTTCTGCTCGTCGTCGAGGTACTTCGTGTCGTCGAGGTCGGCCGGGTCCACCACGTGCATGGCTGCCTGCTCGGCCGTCACCCACGGAGCCGGGGTCAGTCCACCAGCATGCATGGGGTCGTCGCTCGCGTCCTCGGCGTCCTCCATTGCCAGGACGTCCTCGATGTCCTCGAGCGGATAGGGCAGGTCATCTTGGCCCTCGCCACCGCCACCGTTCAGCGCGTTGTGCGTTGCCTCGGCCGCCATGATCATCGTCAATCGCTCTGCCTGGTCTGCCGCATCGCCCACGGCGTCGGAGCCCGTAGCGGTCGCCCTGGCGACCTCCTGAGGTGACGACGCACCCGCAACCTTCTCGCTCATGCTGATCACCTCCGCGTTGTTGTCCTCACCACCACAGTAAACCCCTGACGGCGGGTGTCGCGCTGACTTGAGTGACGCCAGTACTTGACTTTTCGCCACTATGCGGGCTCACTTCCGGCCCGTTGTCTGACTTGTGCGCGGGCCGGTATGTGCCACGCTGTGCGGCATGACCTCACTCGCCGACAACGTCTCTGACCAGGGGCTGCTGCTGGATCTCGAACCCGTCGTCGAGCGCGAACTCGATCGGCACATCAGCACGGCGAAGGAGTGGTTCCCGCACGAGTACGTCCCGTGGTCCGAAGGCGAGACCTTCTCCGGGCCGTTGGACGGCCGTGAGTGGACATCGTCGGAGGAGCGCTTCGACGACGCGGTGCGAACGAGCCTGATCGTCAACCTGCTGACGGAGGACAACCTCCCGAGCTACCACTTCGAGATCGCGACGATCCTCGGCCGGGATGGGGCGTGGGGTCAGTGGGTTGGTCGATGGACGGCAGAAGAGGGCCGGCACAGCATCGCGATCCGCGACTATCTGCTGGTCACGCGCTCGGTTGATCCGGTGGCGATGGAGCGGGCCCGCATGGTGCACATGCAGGAGGGCTTTCGCGCGATCAACCCCGGCATCCTCGCCGGCCTGTCCTATGTCTCCTTCCAGGAACTCGCTACTCGGGTGTCGCATCGCAACACCGGTGCCGCGACGCTTGACCCGATCGGTGAGCAACTGTTCGCCCGCATCGCACTGGACGAGAACCTGCACATGCTCTTCTACCGCAATGTGATTGACGCCGCCTTCGACATCGTGCCGGATGAGACCATGCAGGCGGTGTGGGCCTCGGTCCGAGACTTCGCCATGCCGGGGCACGGGATCGAAGGCTTCGCGCGCAAGTCGGTGCAGATCGCCGTCGCCGGAATCTACGACCTACGCCAGCACCACGACGAGGTGATCATGCCGGTGCTGCGGAAGTGGCGGGTCTTCGAACGCGAGGACTTCGGCGCCGCGGGCCAGCAGGCGCGTGATGAGCTCGCGGCATTCATGATCGACATGGAGGCGTCCGCGTCCCGCTTCGAGGAGAAGCGCGACGCGCTCAAGGCGCGACTGGCGGCCCGCCGCGACTGATCCAGTCGTCCACAAGATCGCCCAGCACGGCGAGCGGAAGTGCGCCGGCGGCGAGGACGGTGTCATGGAAGGCCTTGATGTCGAACGAGTCGCCGAGGGCGATGGTGGCGCGGGCGCGGAGTTCCTCGATCTCGAGTCGGCCGGTCATGTAGGACAGCGCCTGCGCGGGCATCGCGATGTAGCGATCGACCTCCGCCTCGATGTCGATCGGCGCGACGGGGGTGTTGGCAGCCATGTAGTCGACGGCCTGCTGGCGCGTCCAGCCGAATGCGTGCAGGCCGGTGTCGACGACGAGGCGAGACGCGCGCCACGCGTCGGCCGAGAGCATGCCCAGCCGCTGGATCGGCGAGGAGTACAGGCCCATCTCGTCAGCGAGCCGCTCGGAGTACAGGCCCCAGCCCTCGACATACGCCGTGAAGAAGGACATGCGTCGCAGCAGCGGGAGGTCAGGCGTCTCAAGCGCGATGGAGATCTGGAAGTGATGGCCGGGGACCGCCTCATGGAACGCCGTTGCCTCGAGGTCGAAGGACGTGCGCTCCTCGGGGCGGTTCACGTTGGAGTAGTACGTGCCCGGTCGGGATCCGTCCAGAGCCGGCGGCATGTAGTAGGCAGGGGCCGATCCTTCGGCCTCCAGTTCGGGGATCTCCTCCAGCACGCACACGGCGACCGGGGTGCGGCCGAACCAGTCGACCGACGCCGTCTCGGCGCGCCTTACCGCTGCCTCAGCAGCGTCGATGAGCTGCTGGGCGGACTCCCAGCGGAGTGCTGGATCCTCGTTGAGGCGCTTGAAGATGGCCGCAACATCGCTGATGCCGAACACTTCGAGTCCGAGCTCGACGAACTCCGCGTGGATGCGTTCGATGATGGCCACGCCGACGTCGTGCAGTTCCTCGGGCGTGCGCTCGGTCGTGGTGTGGAAGCGAACGAGGTTCCGGTACCGGGCCAGTCCGTCGGGTAGGTGCACCAGCCCTGCGTGCTCGGGTGACCGGGCTCCTGGCTGCACGACGGAAGCGAGGTGATCGCGATGGGAGGCGAACGCCGGCTTCACCACCGTGGCGATGACGTCGTCCCGGGACGTCGCCCACTCGGCGGCGCCGTCCCAGTCCGCTGGCGCCGCGATCGCCATCGGATTCGGGTCCGCACCGAGGAACATGTCGATCTGATCGATCGCCATGCTCACCAGATGGGCCACGGGTGCCAGGCCCCGCTCGCGCCCTTCAGCCAGCCGCTGCTCGGCCTGCGCGAGGAATCGGGGGATCTCCTTCAGGCGCCGGAGGTAGTCGTGCGCCTGCTCCTCGTTGGTCAGCACGACCATGCGGATGTAGGCCAGTGCGATCGACGACGGCGACACGGGGAATGCGGCGACCGTGAAGTCGACACTCTCCGCCATCCGAAGGTTGTCCAGGTACTCCGACTGCGCGATGACGACGGTGCGCGTGACGCCTTCCTGCGGGTCCAGTCCCGCCGGGTCGATGGCACGGGCCTGCCGGCGGATCTCGGCCGTGTGGTTCGTCAGGCGCACGTCATTCTCCCGCGACAGGTCGGCCAGGTGCGCGTCATAGTCGCGGATGCCGAGCAGGCTCGCCTCGAGCGGGTCGTTCGCCATATACAGTCGAAGGAGTCGGTCGGCGCACTCGTTGATCGCTGAGTCCTGGTCGGTCATCATGGGCACACGCTAGGCCACGCACCTGGCCGAGCCGAGCCCAACGTAGGGGAGGGTAGGGCGCCTAGCGTGAGTGAGTTCGTCCGTCCTTCTGACAACGCCATCGTCCCTGCGGTCGACGCCGTGGCGTGGCAGCGCGACTACGTAGGCGAGGCCGGAGCGGTCGTTGCGGCGCAGATCCTCGACGCGGTGCTGGTCGACCTCGTCGCGGAAGGCCCGTTGTCCGGCACGGTGCCCGCGGAGGTGCGATTCGGTGACCTCGTCCCCCTGCGGATCATGGCTGCGGTCCATCGCCTTGCCATCACGCGCATGGCTCCGTCGGTTGCTCTGCATCTGCCGACGCTGGGCGGCACTCCGCCGAGTATTGGCCAGCGAGCCGACTTCGTCACTGCCGTAGTCGACAGCCTGGTGGCAAACCCTGACGTGCTGCGGGCCAGTCTCGCCCAGACCCCCCAGACGAACGAGGTCGGACGCTCTGCCCTGCTGCGGTGCGCGCTGTCCAGGCTCGATGCACGCCAAGGAGTCCGGCTTCGCGAGATCGGCTGCTCGGCGGGCCTCAACCTCCGGGCTGACCACCTTCCAGGAGTCGCTGCCATCGAGGCTGGTCCGTTGCCCAACGTGATCGATCGCGTGGGCTGCGACCTGAACCCCGTCGACCCGACGACGACCGAGGGCAGGGTCCACCTGACGTCGTACATCTGGGTCGATGACCTGCCTCGATACGAGCGGCTGCGGCACGCACTCGACATCGCCGCCGCGTTTCCTGCCGACGTGGTGCAGCAGGACGCCGCATCCTTCGTCGAGTCGATGTCACTGCTCGACGGAGCCACGACGGTCCTCTGGCACAGCGCGATGTGGCCCTACCTCACTGACGAGCAGCGCCAGCGGATCCTCGCGGGCCTTCACGAACTCGGTGGGGGAGCGACGGCGACGCGCTCCCTCGCACACGTGTCATGGGAGTGGACCGGCCACCCGGTTGACCCAAGGATCTCCTTTGAGCTGGTGCTTCGTCGCTGGCGCGCCGGCGCCGACGATGGTCGGGCGTTCGTCCTCGCGCGCGGCGGCGGCCACGGCAACGAGCCCTTCCTCGTTCCGGGCGCACCGGTCCTGCTCGAATCCGAGCCGCTGCCCGCCGGAGGCTAGGCCGGCGGGGCAATGCCCACGGGTTCGCCTACCTCGTACGCCAGTGTCCTGATCTGTTCGAGCACCGTCGCAGTGCCAGGGATCGGGTCGGCCGCCAGCTGGGACTTGCTCAGCTTCCTGCCCTCGGGATCGGTGACGAGACGATGGTGGATGAACCTGGCGTCCGTGAACGTCGATGCGTTCACGGAGGGTGCGAGGAACAGTTGGGCCGCCGTTGACGCTAGCAGGTCCTCGCCGCGAACGACGTGCGTCACCTTCATATCCCGGTCCTCGATGACACTTGCCAGCTGGAACGAGGGCTGGTCGTCCCTTCGCCAGATCACGAAGTCGCCCATCGCCCGATCAATGTTGATGATGTGGCCGTCGGTCTCCACGGCTGCGCCCGGGGGAACGCGCATGCGAAGTGCCGCCGCTCCGGGCTGCAGGCGGAGATTCCCCTCGCGGCAGTTGCGCACGCAGGTGCGCGAACCGGCGGCCCGAAGCTCGGCCCGCGAGCACGTGCACACGTATGCCAGCCCCGCCTCGTGAAGCGACATTGCCTCGGCACGGTAGTACTGGGTCTTGTCGCGCATCGCATACGACGTCTCGAACTCCGGGCGCGAACGAGGTCCGCCCTGCCACTGGACACCCAGCATGTCGAGCACGCGGAAGATGTCGTCGACGTACTCGGGCCGGTAGCGGTCGGCGTCGATGTCGTCGATCCGAAGGACGACGTGGCCCCCGTGCGAGCGCGCAAGCCAGTCGACGAGCGTGAGGTTGACGCAGTTGCCGATGTGCAGGAAGCCGCTCGGGGTCGGCGCAAGTCGGGTGATCACCCCTGTTGCCCTGCTGCGCGCTTCTTGACGCTTGCAGCCGACTCATCGGTGTACTCCTGACCGCCAAGGGCAAGAAGGGCCTCCCGGATGACTCGGATCATGTCCTCGTCGGATGAGTCGGGATCAAGTGCCAGTCGGGATGAGAGCCGGACGGCGACGTCGTGGCGAAACCTCCCGTCGGAGTACTCGGTGTGGATGGCATGGACGGGCACGTCGGGATGCGCCCTGACCAGGGGGATGAGGATGCGGGGGTGGAGCCGATGGAGTCGGCGTGGGTCCGGCGATCGCGTCCCCTCCGGATAGATCCCGACCTTGTTCCCGTCGGCCAGCGTGACGCCGGCCATCGTGAGGGCCCACTCGGTGACGACCTCGTCACCGCGACGCAGGGGAATCTGCCCCATCAGTCGAAAGAAGATCGCCCCCCGCTTCTGGTAGACCTCCACCTTCGTGAAAGCAGTCACGCGCCACCAGTGGCTCATCACAGTAGCGACGGGATCCATGGCGGAGACGTGGTTGCCGACGAGGATCGCCGCGCCGGGCAGGACGCTCTTGTCGCCCTCGACGCGGACCCGCCACCGTAGGCGAAGGACCCGCATCGCCCCGATGGTCAGCCAGTAGGTGCGCGCCCGCCCCGGCCGACCTATGCGCACTTCCGGAAGGAGTGAACGGCCGACCGCCACAAGTCGTTCATATTCCGTTCGGTTGATCGCCGCCATGGGGCAATCATGAACCATTCGCCGACCGTCAGGACCCCCACTAATGTGACCGGAGCAAACTGCACCAAACAGACGTCGGCCAAGGAGTGCCATGACAACCGCAGAGGGCGATCGACTTGCCGAGGTCCGTGCCGGTGGCGCGGACTGGCGACGATGGGGCACCTACCTGAGCGAGCGTGCCTGGGGCACCGTGCGCGAGGACTACAGCGCCGATGGCGACGCCTGGAACTACTTCCCCTTCGAGCATGCGCACGCCCGTGCCTACCGCTGGAACGAGGACGGACTGGCCGGTTGGTGCGACCGCGACCAGACGCTGTGCATGGGGCTGGCCCTCTGGAACGGCCAGGATGCGATCCTCAAGGAGCGCCCCTACGGACTGGCCAACATGCAGGGCAACCATGGCGAGGATGTCAAGGACTACTGGTTCTACACCGATAACCTACCCACGCACGCCTATGCCTCGTTGACGTACAAGTACCCACACGCGCGGTTCCCGTACGAGAACCTTCGTGACGTCAACGCGCAGCGCGGGCAGGACCAACCGGAGTACAAGCTCTTCGACGCTCTGCAGGACGACTGGCTCGCCAACCGCTACTTCGACGTGACAGTCGAGTACGCCAAGGCTTCACCGGAGGATCTGGTCTGGCGCATCACGGTGGTCAATCGCGGACCAGAGGCGGCGACGATCCACGTCCTGCCGCAACTGTGGTACCGGAACACATGGAGCTGGGACCCCGAGGTGAGTCGACCGGTGATCTCTGCCTCCGGAAACGCAGGCATGCGCACCTCGCACCCGGACCTGGGTGAGCGATGGATGTGGGCGACGACCTCGGACGGAAGCCCGGCCGAATTGCTCTTCTGCGACAACGACACCAACAACGACAAGCTCTTCGGCTCGGCCAATGAGGTGGCGCACCCCAAGGACGGCATCTCCGACTACGTGGTCTCCGGCATCGCGGACGCCGTCAGCAAGGAGAGCGGCAGCAAGGTCGCCGCCCATGCACAGAAGACGCTTGGACCAGGGGAGTCGTTCTCCGTCACGGTGCGTTTCGCCCCCGCTGACCTGAAGCTGCCCTTCGACGACGCGGAAAACGTCCTGACGGCGCGCAAGGCGGAGGCAGACGCGTTCTACGCCGACGTCGCAGCGCCGTCATTGAGCGTCGACGATCGGCTGATCCAGCGACAGGCGCTCGCGGGCCTGCTGTGGTGCAAGCAGTACTACCACTACTCGATCCGCCGATGGCTCGACGGCGACCCGGGGCAGCCGCCGCCTCCTGAACAACGCCGGCACGGGCGGAACGCAGACTGGCAGCACCTGGTCAATCGCGACGTCATCTTGATGCCCGATGCATGGGAGTACCCCTGGTACGCCGCGTGGGACCTGGCCTTCCACTGCGTGACGATGGCGATGATCGACCCCGACTTCGCCAAGGACCAGATCCTGCTCCTCCTCTCGTCCCTGTACCAGCACCCGCATGGTCAGATCCCGGCGTACGAGTGGAGCTTCGGCGACACGAATCCGCCGGTGCACGCCTGGGCCGCCTGGCAGGTGTACCAGCTCGACGCAAGGGAGAAGGGCGTCGGCGACCAGATGTTCCTCGAGGCGGCCTATCGGGCCGTGACCCTCGACGTGATGTGGTGGCTGAACAAGCAGGACGAGAATCAGCGCGGCATCTTCGGTGGCGGGTTCCTCGGCATGGACAACATCGGCGTCTTCGACCGCGACCAGCCGCTTCCGACTGGCGGCATGCTTGCGCAGGTTGATGGAACTTCGTGGGTCGCGGCGCTGGTGATGCAGATGCTGGAGATGACGGTCGAGCTCGCGAAGTTCGAGTCCAACTACGACCGCATGATCGGCCGGTGGGTGTGGGATGGGTGGCTGATCGCGGCAGCCCTGGAGAAGGGGACGGGCGACGTCAGCCTCTGGAACGACCAGACCGGCTTCTACAACGACGTCATCGAACTGCCGGACGGCAGCGCACAGCCGCTTGAGGTCTTCTCGATGCAGTCACTGGTACCGCTCTTTGCCTCGATCGCCGTCCCCGTCACGGCCAAGACGGAATTGACGATCCTGCTGGAGAAGATGCTGGAGTTGAGGGCCGCGTACGACATGCCTACTTCGGAGATCAATCTCCGCGTGGAGGGCGGCGACGGATCGCACGTGATGGTTGCCGTCGTCCGCAATGAGCGCCTTCTGGCCATCCTGCGTCGCGTACTGGACCCTGAGCAGTTCCTGTCCCCGTACGGCATCCGTTCCCTGTCGAAGTACCACCTCGAGCACCCCTACACCTACGGCGTGAATGGCCAGAACTACGAGGTGAAGTACATGCCAGCCGAGTCCTTGAACCGGATGTTCGGCGGCAACTCGAATTGGCGTGGTCCCATCTGGTTCCCGATGAACTTCCTCCTCGTGCAGTCGCTCAACTCCTACGCGCGGTTCTTCGGCGACACCTACTCCGTGAGCGACCCCACTGGCACGGGCAACGACGTCCCGATCGCGGGCGTCGCCGACGACCTGGCCAATCGGTTGTGCTCGATCTTCCGTCGGGACGACAACGGCCGTCGGCCGGTCTTCGGCCAGAACGACTACTTCCAGACCGATCCGTTCTGGAAGGACTTTGTGCCGTTCCACGAGTACTTCGACGGCGACGACGGCCACGGCCTCGGTGCGAGCCACCAGACCGGATGGACCGCGACCGTCGCGCTGCTCCTCCAGTACGGCGGAGCCCTGCGCTTCGGGCACTTCGCCTAGCAGACGATCCTCTAGGGCCTCAGGCCGCTCGGAGGAACCTGTTCGCCGACTGAAGTGCAGCTTCGGCCTCGATCTCCCTGCCCCTACGTTGCGAGGGACATCAATCAAGGGAGTGGAATGACCAAGAACGTGCGCATCGCGATGGCGATCGGAGCCCTCGGACTCACCGCCGGGCTGGCAGCCTGCAGCAGCTCGAGCACGCCGACCAACTCAAGCTCAGCGCCCGCCGCCAGCGTCGCGCCGTCCATCGGCCTGTCCTCGCCGTCCGCGCCGACGAGCGGTGGCGATGAGAACAGCGAGGCTTCGAGCGAGGCTTCCGCTGAGGGCGACAACGGCTGACGCAAGAATGGGCTCATGGAGTCCGCGATCCCGCTGGCATTCACGGCCTCGTGGGCCAGCGGGATCAACCCATACCTGCTCGTCCTGATGATGGGCCTGCTGGGCCGCTTCGCTGACTGGGGCGTTCCCGCCGGGCTCGAACGCACCGACGTTCTCGTCATCTTCGCCGTGCTGGCGGTCGTGGACACGATCGCCGACAAGATCATGCTGGTCGACTCCACCTGGGATGCGATCAACACCGTGATCCGGCCGGTGGCCGGAGCGGTTGTGGCGACGCTCATCGCGTCGCCCACTGTCGACCTGCCCACCGCTGTAATTGCGGCCGGCGGCGGGGTGGTCGCGTTGGTCACCCACCTCGCCAAGGCGACGACCCGAATCGCGGTCAATACCTCGCCGGAACCGGTGAGCAACGTCGCAGTCTCGGTCGCGGAGGACGCTGCGGTCGCAGGTGTCGTGACGATCGCCGTGGTGAACCCTTGGGTGGCGGCTGGCATTGCGCTCGTCCTCCTCGTCGCCGGCGTTGCCATCGCGCTGCTCTTGGTCCGTTTTGCCCGGCGCGGGCTGCGCAGGCTCGGCTACTGGCGCGGGTCCGAGGGCGACACCGCGGCCGAATGACCGGAGGAATCACGTCTTGAACGAGCATGATCCGGTCTCCGACTTCTTCAGCAGCAGTCCACGGCCAGGACTGCAGGATCCGCACCTGGGCAATCGGTGCGGTTCCTCAGGAGCGAACGGTGCTGCACGCGAATGGTCAGGACTTCACCGAGGAGTACTCGACCCAGCCGCAATGGCGGTCGAACTCGGCTATCGCGCAGTAGAGGGCTTCTACCAAGGAGGGGACGGGACACAGTCCCGCTGGCGTATGGTCGCCCGATGAAGTGGATCGGCCGGATCCTGGCCCTGCTGCTGTTCGGCGTCTTCCTGCTGCTCGTCCTCGTCTTCACCGTGCTGTTCTGGTTCAACATCCCGCAGAACGCCGCTGGCATGGCTGCCAAAACCCTCTGTTCGGCCTACTTCGTCGCAGGGCGCACGGAACCGGTCGACGCACTGCTGGCTCAGGACGTCGTTCCCGCGAGCCCGGCCCTGAAAGCAATATCGGCGTCCATCGACACCCAGAGCAAGTCGGTGACGGCGAAGTTCCTCGGGGTCATGTCGCGCCGGGCCGCACTGCTCGACAACCGGGGCTGCGTCCTCGATGCCGAACCACAGCCGGGCGCTACCCCCTACGCGCCCAAACCCCTGCGACCCGAGCCATGGCCGGCCGGAGATGCGGCGGTGGCCCTCGGCGACCTGCCCGATGGCGTTGACGCGACCAGGCTGAAGGCCGCCGTCGATGCCGCCTTCGTGGGGGCGGGAGACCCTGAGGCGGCGAACGCCAGAGGCGTGGCCGTCGTGCAGAACGGTCGACTGCTCGCGGCCAAGGAGGCGGACTCCATTCCGCCCTCGACGGCCCTGCACGGCTGGTCGGCGACCAAGACGGTCGCCGCGATGCTGTTCTACAAGAAGGCTGCCGAGGTCGGGCTGGACATCAGCATGCCGGTGGTGGATGCCTTCCCGCCGGGCCGCGAACCCTCGTGGGTGGCGGACTGGCGCAAGGACCAGCGCAAGGACATCACCGTCGCGGACCTGCTGTACATGCGCGACGGTCTGAAGAATGACGAGGGCTACGACCCGATGGGCTCGGTTGTGCAGATGCTCTACGGGGAGCCGGACATGGCTGGCTGGGCGGCGGAGCACCCGTCCGCGCATCCCGCCGGGACGTCCTGGCAGTACCTCAGTGCCACGGCCAACATCCTGGCCGAAGTCACTCGCGGTCACTTCGCCACCGACGAGGAGTACTGGGAATACTCGAAGACCGCACTCTTCGACCCGATCGGCATCACGTCCGGCACCCTGGAGACCGACACGTCCGGAACGTGGGTGGGATCGTCCTATCAATGGGCCAGCGTGCGGGACTGGGCGCGCCTCGGACAGCTGATGCTCGACGACGGCGTATGGGGCGGGACGCAAGTGGTCCCGCCGGGGTGGCTGAAGACGGCCAGCACGCCCGCCATGCCACAGGGTCCCGGACACGGCTATGGCGCGCAGTCGTGGCTGCTCGGTGACCCGGTGGCGGGGGAGTGCAAGGCGTACCCGGGCGTGCCAGCCGACACGATCGCGATGGAGGGGCATTGGGGACAGCTCGTCGCCATGGTCCCCTCCCGGAGGGCCGTGGTGGTCCGGCTGGGCTGGACGTTCAACAAGGGCCGGTTCGATGGCTGCCAGTTCGTCAGCGACGTCCTTGCCGCGCTCCCGCAGAAGTGACGCGTCCCCCAAAGTGGAGACCCCGGAACGACGCTGCGATGTCTGACAGGCGCATATGTTTGGTGTCGACATCTGGATTCAGGACGTAACAGACAGAAGGGACCGATCATGGGATTGAGGGACCGACGCGGCGGCGCTGACGCAACCCCTGCGGCACCACCGGCGGCGGCGCCGGCGGCCGCACCTGCCGAGGACCTCGGGCGGCGTGGCCAGCGACAGGCCGACCGCAACGAGTTCGGCCGACGAGGGTCCGCGACCACGTACAAGATGCGCGAGAAGCTGGCGTCCTTTGGTGACGACTTCTGGATCGAGGACGACGGCGGCCAGCGCAAGTTCAAGGTCAATGGCAAGGCCCTGCGAGTCCGCGACACGCTTATCTTCGAGGACCTCAACGGAACCGAACTCGTCCATCTGCAGTCCAAGGCGATCGCGATCCGCGACAAGATGAAGATCGAGCGGGTCAACGGATCCAGTGGCGTCCTGACCAAGGATCTCGTCAACGTGATCCGCGACGAGTACACGCTGACGATGGATGACGGAAAGGTTCTGCGACTCAAGGGCAATTTCCTCGACCACGAGTACGAGTTCTACGAGGGCGATAACAAGGTCGGCGAGGTTTCCAAGAAGTGGTTCCGCGTCCGCGACACCTACGGCGTCCAGATCGAGCCCGGCTATGACGACATCCTGCTGCTTGCTGCAACCGTCGCGATGGACCAGGGCAGCCACGACGTCGCCTGAGTTCCCACACGTGATGCGCGGTGGGACACTGAAGGTGCGGAAGGAGGTGGTGGCGATGCCATCGGGATGGATGCCGGATGCGCGGCATGACCTACGTATGCGCCCGGCCTTCGCGCACACTATGCGGGAAGCCGGAATGAGACAGTCCAATCGGTCTGGCGCTCAGCACTGGACACTTCACCGGAAGACTCACCGAACGGCGCGACCGATCAGGGGTGCACACGCCTGATCTGACGGCAACGAATGCGCGATGGCACCGACCAGCAGGTCGGTGCCATCGCTTCGTTTCCGGTGGAACCGGCCGAGGGCCCGTCGCACAGCACTCGTTGGGACGTTTAGGCGGAATACAGTTGTAAGTGTGAGAACTGCGACGCAAGGACGAACGACTCGTTTCGTGTGGCTCCTGATCGCCATGGTCGGGATTCTCGTCGCGCTGCTCATCGCAGCCATGACCTACCTGTGGACCCAGAGCCTCCGCCTCGAGGAGGCGTATGCCAAAGAGACGGCCCTCCATGCACTGAGCGTGGACATGCGAGCCGCCTCCGATCTCCTGACCAGCGAGGCCCGCGAGTACGTCGTCAGCGGCGACACGACCCATCTGGAGAACTACTGGAACGAAGTCGATGTCACCAAGACGTCCGACCTAGTGCTTCGGCGGGCGGCGGAGAACGGTGCCGCCGCTGACGAGATCGGCTTGCTCGAGACGGCGCGGAGGAATCGGGAGGCACTGGCGACCACGGAACTGCGGGCCATGCGCCTGATGCTCGAGTCCCAGGGAGTCCCGGAGGCGCAGATGCCACCGGGCGTGGCCGGTGCCCCCCTGAACTCAGCGGACAGTGCACTCAACGCGGCCGCCAAGGCAAACCTCGCAACCAGCATCCTGAACGATGCCAGCTACTCGGCGGTCCGCAGGACCACGTACGTGCCGATCGTCGAGTTCGGCTCACTTGCCGAGGCGCGCGGCGGCGCAGCCGTCGATACCGCGCTGGGGAACGAGAGGAACGCCTTCTGGATCCTGGTCGGACTGACGCTCCTGGTCCTGGTCGGTATTCCCGCGATGATCATCGCGTACCAGTCGCGGATCAGGTCCTCTCTGCGAGCCACGTCCTTGAACCTGTCGGCGACTGCTCAGGAGATTCTCGCCACCGCCGAGCAGCAGGAACGAACGGCTGCACAGCAGTCAGCCTCGATCGAGGAGACGACGGCGACGATGGCAGAGCTGGACACGTCCACCAGCCAGTCCGCCGCCAATGCGGAGGTCGTCGCTGGCGGCGCCCAGCGGGTTCTCACCGAAGTCGACGGGGGCACCAAGCACGTTGATCGGATGACTGTGGTGGCCGCGGAGCTGCGCGCCCGGTCGGACGAGGTGTCCACACAGATCACGCTCCTCAGCGAGCAGATCGGCCAGATCCAGGGCATCTCCGCAGTCGTTCGCGACTTGGCGGGGCAGACAAACCTCCTGGCCCTCAACGCGGCGGTTGAAGCGGCACGCGCGGGGGAGAGCGGCAAGGGCTTCTCCGTGGTGGCGGCCGAGATCAGGAAGCTCGCCGACGAGAGCGGCGTGTCGGCCGAGCGGATCGGCGTGCTGGTGTCGGAGATCCTCAAGGGAGCGACGCGTGCCGTCGATGCGAGCCGCGCCGGAGCGGCCACGGTTTCGGAGATGCTCGTGCTCTCGGACGACAGCAGTCAGGTGTTCGAGCGCATCGCGCATGCGTCCGGTGAGTCGGCTGACGGTGTGCGGCAGATCCTGTTGAACCTGCGACAGCAGGCGGTGGGAGTCAACGAGGTCGTGACCGCCATGGGGTCCATCCAGTCTGGTGCCCGCGAGACGGTGGCCGGCATCTCACAGGTGCGGGTGGGCGTGCAGAGCATCAATGACTCGGCCGAGGCCATGAGGAAGATGGTCTGAGGCGATTCCGGTGATCCCCCAAGCTGCCAAGAGCATCAACGGCACAGACGTCGGGATCCTTCGCGAGCTGATCCGTGAGCGAACGGGCATCTGGATTCCTGAACGGGATCTTCAGCGGCTGGAGGGGATCGCCTCGGTCTTGATCCCTTCTTCGGGCCTCCAGGGCTGGACCGCGTACCTCGCCAGGTTGGCGGCCGATGAGGACGCGACGGGTCCGCTGTGGCGGGCGCTAATCGGGCATCTCACCGTGCCCGAGACCTTCTTCAGCCGGGACCAGGCCCAACTCGACGCGATCGAGCACCAGATCCTGCCTGAACTCATCGCCAGGAACCGCGATACGCGGGCACTGCGCATCTGGAGCGCCGGATGTGCCACGGGCGAAGAGGCGTATTCCCTGGCCATGGCCGTCCGCCGTCACCTGAAGCCCGACTCCGGGTGGAAGGTCCTCATCCTGGGCACCGACCTCAATGACACTTACCTCGGCCGAGCCCGCAGTGGCGTCTTCACCCAGTGGTCATTTCGCCGGATGTCAGTGGAGGAACGTGCGCTGGACTTCGAGCCGGCCCATGGAGGGTGGCGAATCAGCCCCGAACTACGACGGATGGTCACGTTCCAGCACGGAAACCTCGTTCTCGATCGCTACCCGGACGAGGAAGGTCAACTGCACGACATGGATCTCATCCTCTGCCGGAACGTCTTCATCTACTTCGACCGGTCCGCCACGGCCGATGTTCTGCAGAAGATGACTTCGACCCTGCGGCCCGGCGGCTTCCTCATCACCGGGCACACCGAGCTCGTCGGTCAGGACCTTCAAGGTCTCGAGAACCGCGGATTCCCGGGTGCGATGGCCCATCAACGGGTGCCGGTGCACGTCACCGAGACCGCCTCGCAGGGAGCGTCGGTGGCAGAACCCGAGCCACTTCGAATCAGACGTCAGGCACGGCCGCACCCTCGACCGTCGACCCCAGTCACCTTGGCCGATGGCCTGCCACGCGAGCCGTCCGGGCTCTCCGAACTCCTCATAGCCGGTGAGGCGGCGGCCAATGCCGGTGCCTACGCCGACGCCCGTGCGCTAGCCGAGCGTGCGGTGGCTCTGGACGAGTTCGCCCACGAGCCGTACCTCCTCCTTGCCACCGTTGCCGAACTCGAAGGCGAGACACGCCGGGCGCGTGGCCTTCTCGACCAGGCCCTGTACCTCGAACCCTCGTCGATCCCCGCGTACCTCACGCTTGCCGCCCTCCATCATCAGGAAGGCAATGACGATCGCGCCCGAGTCCTCTGGCATGCGGGGCTCGACCTTCTCAAACGCTTGAACCCCGAGGATCGCATTCCACCGCTCACCGGAACGCCGGCGCGGGTCCTCATGTCTGAGATCACGAGCCTGCTCGGGGTGTCGGCATGATCAGCATCGCAGGTCTGCCCGCCGAAGCAACCGTGGTCACCTTCCAGGTCGGCGACACGCGGTTCGGGTTGGATGTCGCATGCGTGCGTCGCATGGTCCGGCTGCCCGAGTTGTCGGCGACCGAGGAGATGCCGCCGTTTGTCGTCGGCGTGTTCAATCTTCAGGGCGTGGTCGTGCCCGTGGTCGACCTCCGTACGAGGCTGGGACACGACCCGGTGGCATACGGTGTCGAGTCGAGCGTCGTCGTCCTGGAGACCTCCCGCGGCCCGGTGGCGGTCCTTGCTGACTCCCTGAGTGGCGTCAGCTTGGCGCTGCCCCTCGCTGATGCGCGTGAGTCCCAACACGAATTGGTAGCCGGCACGCTCCAGGCCGGTGACGGCCTTCTCGTGTTGCTGGACGCCGAGCAAATCCTCCCGACCCATCTCGCGATGCCCGCCTCTCTAGGAGAGGCGGCGCGGCACGCGGTCCTGCCAGATCCGGACGCGTGGCCGCAACTGCGTGAGCGCGCACGCGGCTACGCGATCACCGAGGACGACAGGGACGTCGGTGAAGCGAGGGGTCTGGCCGTCGTGCAGATCGACGACGAGCTGTTCGGCTTCTCGTTGGAGGGAATCCGAGAGTTCTGCGGTCTGGAGCCCGTCACGCCCATACCCTGCTGCCCACCGCACGTGCGGGGGAGCATGAACCTCCGAGGCGAACTGGTCACGGTGATGGACATTCGACGACCGCTCGGCATCGCCGTCACTCCGGCCAGCATCGACGCAGACCTCATCATCTGCGAAATCGATGATCTGCTTCTTGGCATCTGCGTCAGTGCGGTCATCGACGTTCATGCGCTCGAATCCAGCCAGTTGCTTCCGCCGCCCGCGGCGAGCATGGCGACCGGCGCCCCGTATCTGAAGGGTGAGGTCGCGTTCGAGGGAATGATGTTGACACTCGTCGACCTACCGGCGCTGCTGACCGAGGCCGGTCTCGAAGTAGATGAGGTGGTGCACTGATGAGTGAACCGGGCGCAGCAGGATTCGAGCCAGTCGGCTCGAATCAGACCCTGCCGCGGCGCGTGCTGATCATGGGGACAGCGGCAGTGGGTTCCGTCGTGCTCGTGCTGCTTCTTGCGATGATGATGGACAACTGGCTGATCCCTGTGCTCGTGGCACTCGCCCTGATCGCGATCCTGACCTGGCTCACGATGCGACTTCGCCGTCGCACGGCTGAAGAGCTCGCCGCTTACTCCGATCAACTCGAGGTGATCGTCTCCGAGTTGAAGGCCGTCACGGCGGAGCGCCAGCGAAGTCTCGACGCCGTCGTGATGGCGACCACGACGATGTCGGCCGCGCTGACATCGCTCAGCGCGTCGGCTGCCCGGACACGCGACGAAGCAGTGTGGTCGAGCAGTAGCTCCTCGGGTGTCATCGAGCTCTCCCAGGTGGTCGGAAAGGCGGGCGACGACCTCCAGAAGTCCCTTGTCGACCTGGCTCGCGTCGTCGAACTCATCACCGGGTTGGTCCAGCGCCTGAGCGAACGCACCGCCGAGATTCGCGAGGTCACCGACGTCGTCAGCGAGATAGCCGGCCGCACGAACATGCTGGCACTAAATGCGGCAGTTGAGGCGGCGCGGGCCGGCGAGAACGGCAAGGGCTTTGCGGTTGTCGCCAAGGAGATCCGCAAGCTGGCGACTCAGAGCAAGGCGGAGGCTACGCGCATCACAGGCATGGTGCGAGACATCCAGGGCGTCACCAACTCCATGGTCATGGCCTCGGACGAGGGCGTCCAGGCTTTCGCGGCCACGCACCGCGCGGCCGATTCCGCGTCTGGTGCCTTCGACGACGTATCCGTGGCGTTCGATCAGATCGCCGAGATTCTGGACACGACCACCCATGCTGCGGCCGAACAGGTGGAGCGAGCCGGGACCACCCTGACAGCAGCGCGAAACGCCGAGCGCGATGCGGAGTTCGCGGTGGGCCGGATCACGACAATCAACGACCTCATCGCTCGACTGTCCTCCGTGGCGGACCGGATCGGCGGTGCAATGTGACTCACAGCGCCAACACGGCACGGGAGTCGATCGCGCCATGATCGACGACCCGGAGCTTGCAGCCCTCTTCCGCGACGAGGCGGACGAGCATCTTCGGCTGCTGGAATCCGGGCTCCTGCACCTGGAGGGTGAGCGAGGCGACGCCGACACGCTCGAGGAGGTGCTGAGAGAGGCCCACAGCCTCAAGGGTGCCGCGCGGATGCTGGGCCTGAGCGACGTCGAGTTGCTGTCACATGCTCTCGAGGATCGAGTGCGCTCTGCCACGCATGGGACTGAACCGCTGACCGAAGACGCCTGCGATCGGCTGCTTGCCGGCGTGGACGCCCTCCGGGCGCTGTGCCACGAGGCCCTCGACGACGTCCCCTCCGGTGTGGATGTGATGAGGGCGATTGCGGACCTGAGCGGTGAGTCGACGGCTGGCACTGCGATCGTCGACGTCCTCTCGGAGCAACCCGCCGTTTCGGAGCGCCGTGCCGGCCCGCAGGCACCGGAGCCCGAGCCAGCACAATCTGGCGCGCGAGGACCCACGGCGACGGACTTGCGGATCGACACGATTCGCGTCGCACCCCGGAAGCTCGACGCACTGATGAACCAATCGGGAGAGCTCACGGTAACTCGGACGCGCATCGCTCGCCGACAGGTAGAGGTGGCCGCACTCCTGCGCGAGTGGGATGAGTTGTACCAGCGTCAGCACACGAACCGGCACGAGATGACGTCGACATTGGCCGGCGCCGATCCCGCCATCGCCGCTCGCCTGCGCATCGACTGGGAGAGGGCCGAGAGCAGCCTGCGCGATATCGGCAGTGGACTACGAAGGCTGCTCGACGACATGGGTGCGGACTCCGCGCGACTGGAGAATGTGGCGGGCAAGCTCGACGAAGGTATTCGCGAAGCGCGAATGCTCCCGTTGTCCACCGTCTTCGGGCAGTTTCACCGCATGGTCAGAGACATCGGCCGTAGCGAGGACAAGCAGATAGAACTCGTCGTTGAGGGCGGGGAAACCCTGGTTGACAAGCGGATCGTGGAGGAGATCAAGGATGCGCTGATGCACCTCATGCGCAATGCCATCGACCACGGCATAGAGACCCCTGCCGAGCGCATCGGTGCAGGCAAACTGCCGACAGGAACGATCAGACTGTCAGGTCGACTGGACGGTTCGACGGTCATCATCGAGGTGTCCGACGACGGCCGCGGACTAGACCTCGAACGCATCCGCGCGGCGGCCGTACGCATCGGTTTTGTCACTGAGGTCGAAGCGGCATCCCTGGAGGCCGAACACGTGCGCGACCTCGTCTTCGTCTCCGGACTCAGTACATCGAGCCAGGTGACTGACATGTCGGGTCGCGGGGTCGGCATGGATGTAGTGCGGGCCAATATCGAGGTCCTCAAGGGTCGGATCGAGATCGCGTCCGGGCCTGGCCTCGGCTGCGTAGTCACCTGCCACTTGCCTCAGGCACTGTCCACGACGCGGGTGCTTCTCGTGCGCCTCGGTGGCCACGTCTACGGCCTGCCGCTGGACTCCGTCAGGGTGGTCATGAAGGTTGCGCCCTCGGACATGTACCGGGTCGATGGACGGACTTCCATCACCGTGGAGGGGGAGCCGGTATCTGCGGTCCTGGCAGCGGACTTGCTTCACCTGCCCACGGGTGCCACCGAGGATCCAACCGCACCGGTGCCCGTGGTCGTCCTCGTCCATGCGCAGGAGTACTTGGCGCTCCAAGTCGACGAGATCGTCGAGGAGCAGGAGATCGTTCTCAAACCCATCGGCGCCCTGCTCAAGCACGTTCGCAACGTCATGGGAGCGGGCATCCTGGGAACAGGTGACGTGTGCATAGTCCTGAGCTCCGCCGACCTCGTTCGTTCGGTGCGCTTCGCCGATCGCCCAGTGCAGCCCGCTCCCAGACTGGCAACGTCTCCTCGGCAACTGCGCGTACTCGTCGTGGAGGACTCCGCCACGACTCGAGTTCAGGAGAAGCGCATCCTCGAAGAGGCGGGCTACCAGGTCTGCGCCGCGGTCGACGGCGAGGATGCCTGGACTCTGCTAGGCGAGGTGAGTGTGGACGCCGTCGTCTCGGATGTCCTTATGCCGAACCTCGACGGCTTCGGACTGACCGAGCGGATCCGGGCCTCGGATCGACTGTCGGATCTGCCTGTGGTGCTCGTCACCACGCTCACTTCCGATGCCGACCGACGCAAGGGCCTCAAGGCGGGTGCCAATGCGTACCTGACGAAGGCTGGGTTCGACCAAAGTGCACTGCTTGAGACGCTCGCACGGCTCGTGGGTCCCGGCAGCAAGAGCCCGTCATGACGGGGCCCAACGGGACCATCCGGGTCCTGCTCGTCGACGACAGCCCGTTGGTGCTGGAGTTGATCACGCGCATTCTGGAGGCCGATCCGGACATCCGGGTAGTCGGTACGGCCACCGATGGCAGCGCCGGCCTCAAGGCGGTCGCTGAGCTCGACCCCGACGTCGTCTGCGCCGACCTGCACATGCCCGTGATGAACGGTCTCGAGTTCACCCGTCGAGTCATGCGCACCCACGCCGTACCGGTCCTGGTGGTGAGTGTGTCCGTGCATCCAGACGAGACCGAGAACATCTTCGAGGCGGTTTCGGCCGGTGCGGTCGATGTGTTCCCCAAGCCAACCGGTGGCTTTCGGGTCGATTCGCCAGAGGCGGACGAACTGCGCCGACGCGTGCGCGTCGTTTCTGGGGTGCGGGTGTTCAAGCGTCACACAACGTATTCAGCAGACAAGGACCTGAACACCCCCCGGGATGCCGTTGCGCCCCCGCAGTCGACCGTGACTCCGCTCGGCATCGAACCGTTCCGTGTCATCGGCATCGGCGCATCGACAGGTGGGCCGCGCGGGTTTGCCTCGATCCTGGGTTGCCTCCCCGATGACTTTCCGGTGCCGATTCTTGGCGTGCAACACATCAGCAACGGGTTCACGGACTCGTTCGTCCGGTGGCTCCGAGACGTGACGCCGCTTGCCGTCGAATACGCGGTGTCGGGGGAGAAGCCGCAACCGGGCCATGTCTACTTCGCGCCGGAGGATCAGCACCTGCTGATGGACGCTGGCGGGCGCCTGCGCTGCGCGCTCGAAGCGAACTCAGCGCTAGTGGACTCGACCGGAACCGTTGAGCATCGACCGTCCGTCGACGTGCTCTTCTCCTCCCTGGCCCGGTATGGGCGATCCGCGGCGGTCGGAGTGCTCCTTTCGGGTATGGGTGTCGATGGCGCACAGGGTCTGGCAGAAATCCAGAGCGCCGGAGGTCTCACCGTTGCGCAGGACGAGGCCACATCTGTCGTCTTCGGCATGCCCGGCGAGGCCATCCGGCTCGGCGTCGCCCAGCACATCCTGCCGATCGAGTCGATCGGCCCCTTCTTGTCCCGGATCGGAAGCAAGCAGATCGACCTTCAGGAACGGAGGGCGAACCGATGGATTTAGCCCGCCCAGACACCCCGCCGCGTGAGCAGATGGCTGGCCGCATCGTCGTTGCCGAGGACAGCACCGTCCAGGCCGAGCTCCTTAGGAGACTCCTGACCGAGGCTGGCTACGCCGTGGAGGTGGCTGGAGACGGCATCATCGCCCTCGACGCCATCCGGCGCCTCCATCCGGATCTTGTTCTCAGCGACATCAACATGCCGCGAATGAACGGCATCGCGTTGTGCGGCGAGATCCGAGCGGATGAAGGGATTCGCGACACTCGCGTGATCATGGTGACCACGCTGACCGATCCTGCAGACATCCTTGCGGCGGTAGGCGCTGGTGCTGACGACTACATCGTGAAGCCGTATCGGGACGAGCATGTGCTGGCCAAGGTGTCCGACGCTCTCGCTCATCCGAGGCGACCAACGGAGCAGAACGACGTGGTTGCGGCCGACGTTGTGATCGGCGAGCGCCACTATGCCGTGCAGGCTCCCTTGAGCCAACTCCTGCGACTACTGCTCTCCACGTATGAGAACGCAACGCAGCAGAACAGCGAACTCCTTGATGCGCAGGTGAGCCTTCGGGCGCTGAACCGATCCCTCAAGGAGCGATTGGATGAGCTGAACGAGTCACGTCGAGACCTGCGCACGAGCGAGGAACGATTCCGGGCCATGGTCACGGTGATTCCTGACGTTGTCTACCGAGTGGGGGCGGACGGTCGCTTCCAGTACGTCAACGACGCCGTCCGACTCCTCGGCTGGGAGCCATCGGACCTCCTCGGCCAGCACTTCTCCGTACTTATCGACCCGGTGGATGTCGACCGGGTCAGCAGGATCGATGTGCTCGCCGCGTTCGCGGGGCACCAGACCGGCGACGAGCATGCCCCGAAGCTCTTCGATGAGCGCCGCAGCGGTGCGCGCGCCACTCGCGGCCTTGAGGTGCGCCTTGCTGCGAAGACGGTGAGCGGGAGCACTAGGCCGTTCGTCCTCGGCGAGGTGAGCAGTGCTGGCCTGTACGAACTCGGGCCGGAGTCGGAGTTCCTGGGCAGCATCGGGGCAATCCGTGACATCACCGAACGGCGCCAGCACGAGGACGAGATCAGGCGGCTCAACGACTCGCTGGAGACGCGAATCGAGGAGCGAACGCGTGAACTCGCGATGTCGAATGCGCAACTGGAGGAGGCGCTGGCCGATCTCGATCGGCATCGAGCGGCACTTGAGGACACGGTCGAAGAGCGCACGCACGCCCTGGCACTGTCGAACGCGCAGTTGCGTCAGGCCCGTGACGACGCCGAGGCTGCCACTCAGGCGAAGGCCGCCTTCCTCGCCAACATGAGCCACGAGATCCGGACGCCACTGAACGCCATCCTCGGCCTGACGTACCTGCTGAGTCGGGGGGAGATCACCGGCGAGCAGTCCGAACAGCTCCAGAAGGTTCAGACGGCTGGTACCCATCTGCTCAATCTCGTCAACGACATCCTCGACCTGTCGAAGATCGAGGCCGGGAAGCTGGAACTCGAGCAGCGGGCGATCCGAGTGGATGCAATCCCCGGGAACGTGGCGTCCATCGTCAATGAACTCGCCCGCACAAAGGGCCTTGAACTCCAGCTTGAGACCGAACCGCTCCCCACTCCCTACCGGGCGGACGCCACGCGGTTGAGCCAAGCCCTCATCAACCTAGTGTCCAATGCCGTCAAGTTCACTGAGACCGGGTCAGTACTCGTGCGCACCACGCTCGTCGCCGACAGCGATAGCGAATCCACCCTCCTGTTCGAGGTCATTGACACCGGAATCGGGATTCCGGGGGAGGCGAGGGCGCGACTTTTCCGGGCCTTCGAACAGGCGGACAGCTCCACGACACGCAGGTTCGGCGGCACCGGCCTCGGACTTGCGGTAACGAAGGTCCTGGTGGAGACCATGGGCGGCGAGATCGGCGTCGACAGCGTGGAGGGGGAAGGCAGTCGGTTCTGGTTCACGGTGCGCCTCCCGAAGGCCGATGCCTCGGACGTGGTGGAACTGCCGCACGAGATGGACCGCGATGCGGAGCGCCGTCTTCTGACCGAGCACGAGGGCGCACGAGTGCTTCTCGTCGAGGACGATCCTGTCAATCAGGATGTGGCTGTCGGACTTCTGAAGGCAGTTGGCCTGTCCGTCGACATCGCCGGCGACGGACAGCAGGCGCTGGACATCCTCCGCATGTCCGACTACGACGTGGTCATGATGGACATGCAGATGCCGATCATGGACGGGCTCGAGGCCACTCGGCAGATTCGCCTCCTCCCAGGCCGGGCGTCGACCCCGATCCTGGCGATGTCAGCGAATGCCTTCGCTGAGGACCGTTCTCGATGCATGCAAGCAGGCATGAATGACTTCATCGCCAAGCCGGTTGACCCGTCGATCCTCTATGCGACCCTGCTCGGATGGCTGCCCGCCGGCTCCGCCGCTGAAGTGGGCTTGGCGCGACGATCCGCGGCGGCCGGGACCGCCTCCGAGCCGATGAGCGGCGCAGATACGAGTCGAACGCTCGCAGCCATGCGAGCAGTGCCGGGTCTCGACGTCGACTTCGGACTGCGGCTGCTCGGGGGCAACGCCTCGGAGTACTCGCGCCTGCTTCATGAGTTCGCGGAGCGACACGGCAATGCGGCCGTGGTGTGCCAGAGCCTTCTTGCCAGCAGCCGCAGAGACGAGGCCACGGCGTTGGCTCACACGATCAAGGGATCGGCCGCCACGCTCGGGCTGACCCGAGTGGCCCTTGCGGCCGGACAGCTCAATCAGTCCCTTCGCCATGGGGCAACCGACGCGGAAGTCGCGCCACTTCTCGCCAGTTGGGCCGTCGAGCTGTCAACCGCCATGGCGGCCATCGTGGCGGTGCCGGGACCCGTCGATCTGGTGCCGATCGAGGCGGTTGACGTGGATCCTGAACGCGTCACGTCGCTCCTGGCGAATCTTGCCGCCCTGCTCGAGGTGGGGGACTTCGGCGCCGGAGCTGTTATCGATGGGGAGTTCGCCCTCCTGTCCGCAGCCCTCGGACCTGATGCGACGCGGCTTCGCGACAAGGTCAGGGCGTTCGACTTTGCGGCTGCGTCGAGCATCGTGTCCAAGCACCGTGGGGGGCAATCGTGAGCACCACAGTCGAAGCCCTTGAGCCAGCAACCATCCTTGTGGTGGATGACGAGCCGACGAACATCACGATCCTCGCCCAGTTGCTCGCCCCTGAGTACCACGTCCTCGTGGCGAACAGCGGCGCGCGGGCCCTGGAACTTGTGGAATCGTCGACGCGGCCCGACATCGTCCTCCTCGACGTGATGATGCCGGGGCTCAGCGGCTTCGATGTCTGCGCCCGGCTCAAGACGAATCCACTCACCGCAGATGTCCCGGTGATCTTCGTGACCGCCATGAGCGACGAGCGCAGCGAGGAGAAGGGCTTCCATCTGGGCGCCGTCGACTACATCACCAAGCCGGTTGTTCCTGCCATCGTGATGGCGCGGGTCAAGGCCCAACTCGCCCTGCACAGTCAGACGCGAGCCTTGGAGCAACTCGTCAGCGAGCGAACCCTGGAGCTCAACGACACCCGGCTGAAGGTGATCCAGCGGCTGGGCAGGGCCGCCGAGTATCGCGACAACGAGACGGGGATGCACGTCATCCGAATGGCCAAGTACTCACGCATGCTCGCCGAGCAAGTCGGCATGTCGCCACGCTGGACGGCCCTGCTGTACGACGCGGCGCCCATGCACGACGTCGGCAAGATCGGCATTCCCGACAGCATCCTGCTCAAGCCCGGGAAACTGGACCCGGACGAGTGGGAGATCATGAAGTCGCACACGACGATCGGTGCCCAGATCATCGGCGACCCGGAAGGTTCGGACCTGCTGGCACTCGCGGCCAGCATGGCCCTGCATCATCACGAGAAGTGGGATGGGACGGGGTACCCGCACGGACTGTCAGGCGACGAGATCCCGATCGAGGCGCGCATCATCGCGGTGGCGGACGTGTTCGACGCCCTGTGCTCAGACCGCCCCTACAAGACCGCGTGGACCACGGCAGACGCTATGACATGGATCGGCGATCAAACTGGGGCACACTTCGACCCGCAACTTGCCCAGGCGTTCGTCACCATGTCCGACGGAACGAGCGCGGTCCAGGCGCAGCACGCCGACTAGGCCCGTTTCCCCAACGGCTCGGTGCAGCCACGAGTCCATCCTCTGTACAGAGGCACTCGCCCTGATCCACGATCACTCCGTGCCGCCCGTCAGTCTTGGCCGCCACGGCGTGCGAAACGTGCGAATGGCCATCACCTACCGCAAGAGGCGTGGACATAGATCGCAAAGCGGCCTACCCGTACCAATTTGCCACCCGTCATATCGTGACGAAGGCCGCGAGTCTGGACGGAGGCGTGACACCTCGTGTCTCGGCCCTTCAATAACGTTGGCATTCATGTGGATATTGATGCTCGCTCAGCACGCGCCAAGCGTCTCTCCACCCCTAGCGTTCACGTGTGGCCGCGCGGCCAACCCGAGCGAGGAGACCTGTCACATGCGAAGAATGCGGATCATCACGACTGCAGCAGTGTTTGCTGTGGCCATCACTACATCGGTGACGATGTCGGCAACGGCATCTGTGCAGCCGTCGCAAGTTCGTGCGGGAACCACGAGCCAGTGGGCAACCTCGGCGTCGGCGACTTCGCAGTTCGGGACAACCTCCTGGGCCGCCCACCAGGCCACGGGAGCGCCAAACGTCTCCAGTTGCGGAGACAACGGAAGTGCTTGGGCTTCGGCTAGTTCCACCTCCTACGACAAGCTGAAGGTGTCCTTCGACACCCCGGTGGTTCCCACGCTGGTCAAGATCTATGTCAGTTACAACCCTGGTCAGGTCACGATGGTCCAAGTCATCGACACATCGGGCAAAAGCACGGTGATCTACAGAAAGTCTGCACACAAGATCTCGACCTGCCCGTACGTCATGAAGTTGCCGGTCAAGGGTGTCACTGCTCCGGTCGACGCCGTTCGCATCACCGTGAATCAGTCCGGACTGAAGCTTGGCTGGACCGAGATCGATGCTGTGCAGTTGACCGGAACGGAGTAGCCAGTCGTTGGTTTCGTGACGGGCCCCGTGAATCCGGGGCCCGTCATCTCATCTGCGGGGATGTGCTCGCCGGTGCGGTCGACCGCGCGCTGGTAGCCAGCGCACGCGGCGGCACTTGGAAGGGCTACAGACCAGGTATTGACGGTGAGCCCGCCCGCAATTATATTCAACCAATCAGTTGATTAGTGGGAGGTAGTCATGGCCGTCGACGCGTTGAGCCGCACGTTCGCGGCACTGTCGGACCCGACGCGCCGGGCAATCCTCGATCGACTGGTGGACGGCGACGCCACCGTGAACGAGATCGCCGAGCCCTTCGAGATGTCTCTCCAGGCGGTGTCGAAGCACTTGATGGTCCTTGAATCCGCAGGACTGGTGTCCAAGGGACGTGACGGCCAGCATCGGCGCTGCCACGCCGAGGGCGCCTCGCTCGATCCGGCTATCGACTGGCTTGATGATCGGCGTCAGCAGTGGGAGGACCGACTCGACCGTCTCGGTGACCACCTCAGGCAGATCCAGCGCAGCAACTCCACTTCATCACGGAAGAAGGAATCATGACCACGAGCAACGCAGATCTCGGCGAAGTGATCATCACCCGCATCTACGAGGCTCCACGGGAGCTCGTGTGGTCGTGCATGACCACGCCGGAGCACCTCACGCACTTCTGGGGTCCGCCGGGGATGAGCACGCCCGTCGAGGACATCGTCATCGAACTGCGCGAAGGCGGCCGGTTCGAGACGGTCATGGTCAACGACGCGACGGGGGAGAGGTACCCGACGAGCGGCGTCTATGTCGAGATCGATGCGCCGAGCACCTTGGTGTGGGCGGAGCAGGGGTTCGCGGAGGGAATGACGACGACCTCGACATTCTCCGACCTGGGCAACGGTCGCACCGAGGTCGTCGTACACCAACGGAACGTTCCCCCGATGTTCCGCAGCCCCGAGGCCCAAGCCGGCTTCAACGCGAGCCTCGATCGCCTCGAGGCGTATCTACGCGTCCTGGCCAGCTAGCTGACGCCAGCCGTGTCCTTCGCATACCGACGGTAGGAGAACCAGGCGCGTCCGATGGACTCGAGGACCACGATCGACAGCAAGAAGGTGATCAGGAGTGTGAGCGGCCCCACTACCGGTATCCGATGCTGTTCCGCGGCGAATCGCACCAGGATGAGCACGCTCAGCGCAATGTATTCGGCGCGGCTGCGCACGAACACGATGGCCTTGTGCTCCGGCACCGCCCGCACGTACTGGATGCGGAACCGGTAGTGGCCAGCGAACAGGCCCACGACAGCTCCGAGAACGCCCGCCAAGGCGTGCTCCCAGTTCTGCACCAAGTCGCCTCCGAGCACCACGCCGACTGCGAAGAGCTCGATGATGGGGTCAAACGACAGGGTCTTCACCAGGCGCAGCCATTGACCCTGCGGAAGGTTCATCTCCTTGGCGATCCGCTTGCTGTCGCGGATGTACTTGATGTCCACGATGAGCAGGACCGTCAGCAGGATGAGCGAGATCAACGAGACAGCGAGCGAGAATTCCAGCGAGGCCGTCGACTCCGGCGCGGTGGTGGTCGTGGTGGCTGCAAGCATCTCCGACATCCCGCTCTCCGGACTCGGCCAAAACGTCGCAAAGGGCGACGCAAACGGAGCGTAGCAACCCAAATGCAGGCGATGCCGGATCAACAAGGCACCGAAGACAAATACCTCCACCACTCACGAGAAGTTGGGCGAGCCCCATTCTTCGCGCGCCGGCGGACTTGAACGGGCCCGCACGCCTCAAGCTCCAGCTGCCATACCGCCGGCGCCAGCGACGCGCCAACCGAGTCCTGCCTAGACTCCCGAGGGCCCAGGCCCCGTGAGGGATGCCGAAGGATCATCGCCGGACCAGGGATCCTCGCCGAGGGTCTTGTCGAAGGCGCGCAACGGATGTCGGGCCGGATCAAGGCGGCCGGTGTCCCAGGGCTCGAAGGCGTTCTTGACGTTGGCGAGCCCCGTGTTCGCCAGTGCTGGGAAGTTGCGCAGCAGCAGCGATTTCATCGACACGGCGTCGATCCAGTCAAGGCCCTCATGCGTGTAGACCTCCTCGCGGAAGTCGTCGGTGAAGAACCGGTCGCCCAGGAGTCGCCAGCTCGCATTGAGGATGAACACCTGGAAGAGGGTCTCGCCGAAGCCGAACCCGTCGGGACGGTGGCCCTCGCAGAGTGTCCCGACGAGGAGGTCCATGTCATCGATGCGATCACGACCGTCGGCGGTCTGCCCGTACAGGCCGCGAAGCATTTCGGCCACCTCGGGCTCCTCCGTGAGCTCGTCGAAGCTCGGTACGCGATGGAGTCCCAGTTCCTGGCGCAACTGGTTGTACGGCGGAATGCCCCGCTCCCGGTCTCGGAAGAGGTCGAGCGCTCCGAGATCGATCAGCGGCTGTCCCGGGATGCTCATGTCGAGGATCGCCGCTGGGTAGTTGTTGTGAACGAGCGCACCCGGATGCTGGATGCCTAGGGAGAGGGCAAGGCTGTCGATTCCGTGCTCGTCGATGATCCGTGACGACGCGGTATGCCTCGTCTGCAGGAGAGGGACTCGCTCCGATGGCTCGGCCCCTCCGAGATGGAACACCTCGACGGCATCCGGCAGGAGCGAATGCAGGCGGTAGACCGCAGTGAACTCCTCGCTGAGGCCGTACTTCGCGAAGTCCCCTTGCGGATTGCCGACGATTCCGCCGAGCTCGCGATTGCGGATCGGGATCTCCTCGAGGGTGCGCTTGCCCGTGCCTCCGAAGACGGCGGTCAGTGCGCCGTACCAGTTGGCATACATGCCCTCGGTCAGCGTCTGGTTGGGCAGGATCGCCGGGGTCCACTCGACGGTGTGGATCTTCGCCATCACGGCCGCGTTGATGAGGCGGGCGGTCTGGAAGAGCTCTTCGTCGCCCCATTCCGGGTACGCCTCCGCCAGATGCGCACAGATGGCGTTGTGCTCCCGCACGAAGAGCGTATGGATGACGCCGAGAGCCACCCACCAGTTGCGTGAGAACCCGGTCTGCTCAGTGCCGAGGTCCGGGTCAAGGGGCAGCCGCCCGTCATCGGTGACGATGAGTCGGCCACCCTCGAAGGCGCGCACGCGCATCTGCGTCTGTGCGTCGCTGCCGTAGATCTGCGAGGCGTCCCACCAGTGCGTGACCTCGTTGAGATGGGTGGGCGGCATGTCCTCCTCGCCCGGCTGGCGCGTCGGGTCGGCCGGCGTCCGCTGCACAGTGAGGTGATCCGAGCCGTAGTCGCGCAGCGGATCGTCGGCGGCGAGCGGAATGCGCTCGGTCTCGTCGCTGGATCCTGGGCCGTGGCTCACCCAATCGTGAGTCATGAACTGGATCCACACAGCCGCCCACAGGTTGAGGAAGGGCACCAGCGTGCGCTCGCCCTTCGGGGCAAAGACGGTTCGGCTGATCTCCCGGACGCTGACCGGATTCGTCGCCGGGTTTTCCCGCGGGAACACGGCCGCCAGGCCGATGTCCTCGCCGACGTTGCGGAAGAAGCGGGTTCCGGCCGCCCCCACCATGGGGTCGTGCTGGCCGTCGGGATCCTTCAGCAGGTAGTTCCAGCTGCCATCGGGAGTGCGCCAGCGGGTTGCCCACGGCGGCGGGACGCCCGGGTCGGTGACGAAACCGGTCTTCGTTCCCGGGCCGTACGGGCGCACCAGGTTCCGGGCGAATAGCTGCTCGCGCACGTAGGCAAGCTTGAGGATCCGCGCACCGACACCCAGTTCACCGGGCAGGTTCTTCGCAGAGGCGTACCAGTTCGTCCAGACCTCGTCGTTCGTGCCGCTTCGACCGGCCGCCGTCGTGAGGTTCTCGAACACGAACGAGCCCATCGCTCCCGCGACCGTACCGAGATCGTTCCTCAGCTTCCGAACTAGCGCGGACAGGCCATCGCGCGGGACTCCGACGTCGGGTGGCTGAACGTTGACCGTGGGCAGGCGCGGACCGCCCAGCAGATGGTGAAGGGTGAACAGGTCGTCATGGACGGCATCCTCGGCTTCGCGCCCGGCCATGCCGGTGGCGCCGTTCACCTGGGCTCGGGTGTGCAGGCGCGTCGCGGTCGCGTGCCGCTCGACGTCCTGCACACGACTCACGGCTCGGGCGTAGGCGGACTCAGCAGCGTCGAACGAGCTGGTCATGAAGTACGCATCGCCGAGGAGGATGTCTGCCTCGCCGGTCTCGTCATGCGGGGCTATCCGCCCCAGCACGGCCAGGGCCCCGGCGAAGTCACCGGCGGCAAGGTGGGCAGCACCGCGGGCCCGGGCGTCCTCGGTGGCAGTGCCGGCGTCGACGGACTGGCTCATGCGGACCTCCATGCTGGGCGAGATGGCCGAATCTACGCAGTTTCCGGGTGTCGCAAAAGGGACGTCGGGGGACAAAGCGGCTTGCGGCAGGTCCGAGCTTCGGCGTAGGTTCACCGCACACGCCGCCGGAACGCAGGGAGTCTGACCGTGCTGGACTCAGCGCGATTCACGCTGTACCAGGGTCTGATGTCCGCCTTCACGGTGGCGTCGTTCGCCACGCAGAAGGTCGAGCCACTCGAGCCCCCACGGGAGGGTTCGATCGCCTTCGAGCCTTTCTCGCATTCGTTCCCGCAGATGCCGATCTCCGGCGTGATGAATCCCCTCGAGTTCCCCGGCGAGGGTCGACGACTTCGGCGCATCCGCCTCTCGGCGACGCTTCTGAGCGCTGTGTCCAGACTGAGCCCCGCCCGCACGAACCCGATCCCTTCGGAGCACGGGGCCTTCCTCAAGGCGGTCTATCCGCGCCTGATGGCCCGCGCCTGGGCCGATCCGCCCGAGATTCCCGAGCGACTGCGGCAGCTGATGGGTGGGCCCAAGGCGAACCTCATCCCGGAACTGTCGATCGACGGCCCGTTCGGTTCCTACCTTCGAGCTGGCGTGGACGAGGCCGGGCACCCCACCGGCGACTACGTCATGGACGTCGACTGGCTACTCGACTACCGCGCGCGGCCCGGACTCCTTCCTCCGGGCGGCACCGCGGTGCTGCGCGTGGTTGATGGGCGGCTGCGGCTCGTGGGCTTGACTCGGGGCGGGGCACACGTGCCTACCGAGGCGTGGCGGGGTCGTCAAGTGGAAGTTGACGCCTTTCTGGCGGGACTCAACGAGGACCTCACAACGATCCGCCACAACGTCTTCGTCCACCTGGCCACGCTGACGCCGTTCGCCATCGCGTGCACCAACCATCTCGGAACCGCGCACCCGGTCCGTCGCCTGCTGCACCACTGCTTCCACACCGTCCTCATCGGGAACCGTGAGCTGGGTCAGCTCCAGCTCGGAGGACCACGTGGCTTTGCCGCCACGATCTTCAGCCACGACCACGTCGAGGTCGCGCGCATGGCCAGTGCACGTCTTCGCAACTACGACTTCTGGGACCTGGAGCCGGACACCCAGTTCCGCCGCAGGGGCACGACGACAACGCCGTTCGCATACCCGTATCGAGAGAACGTCCTCGAATTGTGGGACGTAACGCTGCGCTACGTGCGTCGTTACCTCGCGTTGTACTTCGACGACCAATCGTGGCGCGTCGACGCAGAGCTGTCCGCTTGGCTCGACGGACTGGACTCCCTGCTGGCCAACGGCCTGGGCACGCGTGGCGATGGCCTCGACTGGCTGAGCCGCCTGTGCGCGACCGTCATCCACGTGTCGACGGTCGAGCACGACGTGCTGAATAACGTCACGTGGGACTACTCGACACTGGGCTGGCTCATCCCGACTGTCGCCCCCGAGAACGGCGACCGGATGGACCTGCGTCGAGCGTTCGATCTGATTGCCACGCTCGTCGTGACCTGGAAGCCCTACAACATGCTGCTCACCGCGAACGTGCCCTCGCTGGCACTGGACGAGCGCGGGAGAGCGGCGATGGCGGACTGGATTGCCGAGTTGGCTCGCGTTCAGCAGACCATGGACGCCCGCGGCCGCAGCGCGGCGTTGTCGTATCCGGCCAACCTGAATGTCAGCATCTCGAACTGACCCGCTAGAGCTATCCAGCGTCACCTTTCCCAGGTGGTGGTGAGGCAAAACCATCGATACCCCATCGAAGAATGACGGGACGGCTCGGCTCGGAGTTGTCCACGACCACCGTGGCTCGAGTCTTCGGGTCAGACTCCTCGCGGTAGAGCGCCTGGCCGGGAAGGTATCTGGCCTCGTACCTACTGGTGACTTCTACGGCCGAGCCGAACAGGTCGAGGTCTCTGACGAGCGCACGGTGCAGGGAGACGGCAGGGGGTACATCCACGTAGACAGACAAGTCCCAGAAGCTGCGCGTCTCAGGTCGAAGCAGGAAGACACCGTCGAAGACCAGCACCGCTGACTCGGGAAGGCCATCCACGAACGCTTCCTCGGCTCCCTCAGAGCGGTAGTCGAACTCGTGTAGAAGGATCCGGCGCGCACCTCCTGCAAAGGGACCGAGAAGGTCGGCACAGAGACGTTCGTAGTCGAAGGAGTCCTGGTAAAAGCCCTCTGGTGACAACGGTCCCCGTCGAAGTCGCACATCCCGTGGGTTATGGAACCCGTCGATGGATGCACGGATCGCGGAGTCATCGAGCAGCAATGCGAGGGCATCGGCCATCGTCGTCTTGCCAGCGGCATCAGGGCCGTCGAAGGCGACAATCACACGTGCTTGATTGGCCAGGAACGATCTGACTGAGTCGGCTATTCGTACAAGCAGTGCCTGCTCCGGTGGACAGTCCGACTCGCACATTGGACGCACCTCCCATACGAGCCTAAGGCCAGTCCTGGACGTGGATGCGGAGCGTGGGGCACGCCATCTCACGAAGGCCTGCGCATGAAGAAGGCCCCTTACCGTCGTAAGGGGCCTTCTTCATGCAGATGTCTCAACCTACGTGTCCGAGGGGGGACTTGAACCCCCATTCCCCGTAAAGGGAACTAGCACCTCAAGCTAGCGCGTCTGCCAATTCCGCCACTCGGACGAGGTGTGCTGGAGCACTATACCCATCCCCGTACGTCGCCCTGAAATGCCTCCGGACCCGGGACGCGGTGGCGCAAACGGGGCAGGATGTCGTCCATGACTGAGGCGAACAGCGCGGGCGGCTGGCAGGCACTTGCGGACGCCGAGGCCGACGTGGTCACCCTCACGCAGGAACTCATCCGCATCGACTCGAGCAACTGGGGCGACGCGCCCGAGACGGTGGGCGAGGCCGACGTCGCCGACTACTGCGCGCAGCGACTGCGCGAGGTGGGGCTGGATCCCGAGATCATCTCCACCACGAGCGACGAACGCCGGGCTGTCGTCGTGCGCATCCCTGGCACCGACCCCGCCGCCGGTGCCCTCCTGCTTCACGGTCACATCGACGTCGTTCCTGCGATGGCCGAGGACTGGTCGCATCCGCCCTTCGCGGCCGAGATCGCCGACGGGTTCATCTGGGGACGAGGCGCCGTCGACATGAAGGACATGGACGCGATGATCCTGGCCGTCGTGCGCGGCTGGGCCCGAGCAGGCATTCGTCCGCGCCGTGACGTTGTCGTCCTGTTCCTGCCCGACGAGGAGGCCGGCAGCAAGCACGGCTCCCACTGGCTCGTCGACAATCGGCCCGAACTGTTCACCGGCGTCACGGAGGCCGTCGGAGAGGTCGGTGGCTTCTCGCTCACCGTCCGCGACGACCTCCGGCTGTACCCGATCCAGACGGCGGAGAAGGGCATCCGCTGGATCCGCCTGCGGGCCAAGGACCGTGCCGGTCACGGCTCGATGATTCACCACGACAACGCCGTGACTGCCCTGTGCGAGGCAGTGACGAAGATCGGCCGTCATACATGGCCGGTCCGCCGCACCAAGACTGTCGATAAGTTCCTCGACGAGCTCTCCGCTGCGTACGGCGTGGACCTGAGCAGCGGAGAACTCGACCAGGTGATCGAGCACCTAGGGACACTTGGGCTGCTCGTTGGTGCGACCCTCCAGAACACTGCGAACCCGACAATGCTCAGCGCTGGCTACAAGCACAACGTCGTCCCCGGCGAGGCGACCGCGAGCATCGACGGTCGCGTGCTGCCTGGCTACGAGCTGGAATTCGACGAGACGATCCGTGAGCTCGTCGGTGACGCGATCGCCATCGAGACGGTGAATGAGGACGTGGCGATCGAGGCCCCGTTCGACACCGCAACGGTCGACCTGATGGCCAGCGTCCTGCGCGCTGAGGATCCCGGCGCCCGCGCGATCCCGTACATGATCTCCGGTGGCACCGACGCGAAGGCGTTCACCCGCCTGGGCATCGACTGCTACGGCTTCAGCCCGCTGCAGATGCCCGCGGACGTCGACTACTGGCGGCTGTTCCACGGCGTGGACGAGCGCGTGCCGGTGGCCGGGCTGCAGTTCGGGGTTCGCGTTCTGGACAGGTTCCTGCGCGCCTGCTAGCGAGGAGTGAGCGAAGCGAGCCCCGCAGCTACGGCGCCGACAACACGCGCCTGCGAGCCAACTACGCCGTTCTCAGCATCCGGTAGACCTTGCGGCGCAGCCGGACCTGGCGTCGGCCGTCCGGGCAGATGCGCAGGTAGTCCAGTTCCCAGTGCTCGGTCTCCGCGGCGCCGGTGAGGATCATCCGAGCGGACTCGCGAGAGGTTCCCCGCGGTAGGGACAGGTCTCGGTACTCCCATGTGGCCCGGATCCTGTCCATGCGTCCTCCTAGCGGCGCTGAGCCCAGCCGGACTCGGGGTATCCCAAGGCCGGAGCCGACACGTCATCCAAGGCGATGAGGATCTCCTCGGGCAACTCCAATTCCTCTGAAGCAAGCGCTGCGATCAACTGGTTGTTGGTACGCGCCCCGAGGATCGGGGCGACTACCCCGGGCCGATCCCGCAGCCAGGCCAGCGCGACCTCAGTGGGGGACGCACCGAGTCCCTCGGCGGCCGTGGCCACCGCGTCGATGATCCGCCGGCAGCGTTCGTCGAGATAGACCTGCACCCAGCCCGCGGTCTCGGCGTTGGCCCCACGCGAGTCGATCGGCATGCTGTGCCGGTACTTGCCCGTGAGCACGCCACGCCCGAGCGGGGACCACGGCAGGATGCCCATTCCCACGGCCTGCGCTGCGGGGACGATCTCGCGCTCGATGCCACGCTCCAGCAGTGAGTACTCCATCTGAGCCGTGACGAGGCGCGCCCGGCCGGGCACGGCCTCCTGCCAGGTGGCGGCACGGCTCATCTGCCAGCCGGAGTAGTTGCTGATGCCGACGTAGCGGACCTTGCCGCTTGCAACGGCTGCGTCGATCGCGGCCAGTGTCTCGTCCATCGGCGTCCAGGGGTCCCAGGCGTGCAGCTGCCACAGGTCGACGGTGTCGGTGCGGAGACGGCGAAGGGAGGTCTCCAAAGACCGCAGCAGATGACCGCGGGATCCGTTGAACCGTCGATCCGGGCCTGGCACGGAGACAGCCTTGGTCGCCAGCACCACCTGGTCGCGGACCTCGTACTCCTCGACGAGCTCGCCGACCATCGACTCCGAGACGCCCTCGGCGTAAACGTCCGCGGTGTCGATGAGCGTGCCGCCCGCATCGAGGAACGCCGCCAGCTGATCGCGCGCCTCGTACTCGTCGGTCCCGCGGCCCCAGGTCATCGTGCCGAGCGCGAGGCGGCCCACCCACAGACCGGATCTGCCCAGCGGCCGCAATTCCATGAAGGCACGCTACCTCCATCACCGTGCCCCGCGCCCTAGGCTCGCCTTGAATCGACACTGGAGGAACACGATGCGACTTGGCCTGAATCTCGGATACTGGGGCGCCGGCAACGACGCCGAGAACCTTGCACTGGCACGCGAGGCAGACCGCCTGGGCTACTCGGTCGTTTGGGCGGCCGAGGCCTATGGATCCGACGCCGCGACCGTCCTGGCGTGGATCGCTGCGCAGACCGAGCGGATCGACGTCGGCTCGGCCGTGTTCCAGATTCCCGGTCGCACGCCTGCCAACACCGCGATGACCGCAGCCACGCTCGACACGCTGTCCGGAGGGCGCTTCCGGCTCGGCCTTGGCGTATCCGGACCGCAGGTGTCCGAAGGGTGGCACGGCGTGCGCTTCGACAAGCCACTCGGGCGCACTCGTGAGTACGTCGCCATCGTCCGCAAGGCCCTTGCCCGCGAGAAGGTCTCGTTCCAGGGCGAGTTCTTCACGCTTCCACTGCCCGACGGGCCGGGCAAGGCATTGACCCTGACCGTGCATCCGGTGCGCGAGACGATCCCCGTCTACCTTGCCGCCATCGGCCCGAAGAACCTTGAGCTCACCGGTGAGATCGCCGACGGCTGGCTCGCGATCTTCTTCTCGCCCGAGCAGTCGGGGGAGATCATGGCGCCGTTGCGCGCGGGGCGTGAGTCGGCCGGCAAGTCGATGGAGGGCTTCGACGTCGTACCGACCGTCCCGGTCGTGATCGGCGACGATCCGCAGGCCTGCGCTGACCCGATCCGGGCTTACTCGGCCCTGTACATCGGCGGCATGGGCAGTCGCGACAAGAACTTCTACAACCAGTTGGCCACGCGCATGGGCTACGAGCAGGCCGCCATCGAGATCCAGGACAAGTACCTGGCGCGTGACTACACGGGGGCCGCCGGTGCGGTCCCGTTCGAGTTCATCGACTCGACGTCGCTCATCGGCCCGCCTGACCGGATTCGCGATCGTCTTCACGCGTTCGCTGAGGCTGGCGTGACGACGCTCACGATCGCGACGTACTCAGGGTCCCTTCAGGAGCGCATGGATACCCTCCGCACAATGTCCGAGGTCCTCGACGCATCAGGATTGGCTACGTAGTGTCATGGTTTGAGGCGGTCATCCTCGGCATCGTCCAGGGCCTCACGGAGTTCCTCCCGATCTCATCCAGCGCACATCTGCTCATCCTCAGCCAGGTGTTCGGCTGGGACGATCCTGGCGCGGCGTTCACCGCCGTCACCCAGATCGGCACCGAGATGGCCGTGATCCTCTACTTCCGCCGCGAGATCGGCGCGATCCTGCGTGCCTGGGCCCGTTCGATCACCAATGCTGACGCCCGGCACGATCCCGACGCACGCATGGGTTGGCTCGTCCTGATCGGCACGATCCCGATCGCCGTCCTTGGCGTGCTGTTCAAGGACCAGATCGAGACCATCGCGCGCAACCTGTGGCTGGTCGCCTTCATGCTCATCCTGTTCGGCGTGCTGCTGGGCGTGGCCGACGCACTGGGCGCCCGCGTCAAGACCGAGCGGGAGCTCACCGTTCGTGACGGCATCCTGTTCGGGCTCGCCCAGTCACTGGCCCTCATCCCGGGCGTCTCTCGGTCGGGCGCGACGATCACCGCGGGCCTGACGATGGGGTACACGCGCGCCGCAGCTGCGCGATATGCCTTCCTGCTGGCAGTGCCAGCCGTCCTCGCATCCGGCCTGTTCGAGGCCCGCAAGATAGGTGACGAGACGGTGTCGTGGGGACCCACGCTGCTGGCGACCCTCATAGCGTTCTCGGTCGGCCTGGCGGTCATCGCCTGGCTGATGAAGTGGCTGACAACGCGCAGCTACCTGCCGTTCGTGATCTACCGCGTCTGCCTAGGCCTGCTGGTCATGCTGCTGCTTGCCTTCGGTGTGCTCACCGCCTGATCACAGCCAGCCGGACTTCTTGAAGGCCCGGAAGAGAAGCAGGCAGATGGCGCCCATCACCAGCAGGACGGCCGGGTAGCCCCACGACTCGTGCAGTTCGGGCATGTTGTCGAAGTTCATCCCGTAGATGGCCGCGATCGCGGTGGGCACGGCGGCGATCGCGACCCAGGCGCTGATCTTGCGCATGTCGCGGTTCTGCTTGAGGTCCTGCAACGACGTCGACGCCATCAGCATCGTCATCAGGAGGTTGTCGGCGTTGTCGACGGAGTCGTTCACTCGCAGGACGTGCTCCCCGATGTCGCGGAAGTAGCGGCGCATCCCGTTCGGGATCCCGTCGAAGTCGGAGTTGACGAACATGTGCGCCGGTGCGACCAGCGGCACGATTGCCCGGCGGATCTCCTGGTTCTCGCGCTTGAGGTTGTAGATGCGCTGTGGCGTCAGTCGGCTGGCATCGTCGCTGAAGACCTCGGTCTCCACCGACGCGACGTCCTCGGACACCTCGTCCATGACGATCACGTAGGCGTCCACCGCCGAGTCCATCACCGCGTAGAGCACGCCGTAAGGACCATGGGCGCGCAGGTTGGGGCTGGCAGCAACCCGTGCCCGCACGCCTGCAAGATCGCCGTTCGACCCGTGGCGGACGGTGACCGCATACCAGGTGCCGATGAAGACGGCCACCTGTCCGGTCTCGACGTCGGACGTGCCCTCCACGTAGTCCAGGAGCTTGAGCAGGGCGAACATGGTGTCGTCGTCTCCGAACTCGATCTTCGCCCGCTGCGATGAGTTGGCCGCATCGTCCACGAGCAGGGGATCCAGGTCGAAGGTCTCGGCGACATCGCGGAGCTCGTCCCGGGTCGGCTCGAACAGGCCGATCCAGACGAAGCTGCCGGGCGTCGCCTCGCACCGAGCCCGCAACTCATCGAGCGCGATCGGCACGTGGCCATCGCCCGACGACAGCCCCGAATCGCTGATGTCGACCCCGTCGGCGTGGTACCAGCCCATCCCCTTGATCACGTCCACATTGTGCTGGACAGCCGGCCACTGTCTACGCTGACTCGCATGACGACAGTGCTCCTCATCCGGCACGGCCGCACGAAGGCGAACGCCGACGGGGTCCTGGCCGGGTGGACCCCCGGTGTCGTCCTCGACGAGAAGGGCCAGGAGCAAGCGCGCACCCTGGGCACCCGCATGAGTGCCCTGAAGCTCGCAGCCGTAGTCACGTCACCGCTGGAACGGACCGTCGAGACCGCTGACCTGATGCTCGAATCGGCGGGCCTGAACGTGCCGCGCCACGTCGACGAGCGAGTGGGGGAGTGCCGCTACGGCGACTGGACCGGAGCCTCCCTGAAGACCCTCGCCAAGGACCCGATGTGGAAGGTCGTCCAGGCGCACCCGAGTGCGGCCGTCTTCCCCGGGCCTGAGGGCGAGTCCATGGCGGCCATGCAGGCCCGCGCTGTTGCCGCGGTACGGGACTGGAACGCCCGCCTCGGGGAGGACGCCGTGTACGCCGTGGTCAGCCACGGTGACGTCATCAAGGCGATCCTGGCCGACGCGATGGGCACCCACCTCGACCAGTTCCAGCGCATCGTCGTCGACCCCGCGTCACTGAGCGTGGTCACGTACACACCGACGCGACCCTTCCTCGTCCGCACCAACGACATCGGCGGCGACCTGTCGGGGCTGATCCCCAAGCCGGCCAAGCCGTCGCGCAGACGTCGTGCGCGCTCGAGCGACGCTGCCGTGGGCGGAGGCGCGGGTTCATGAGCCGCCAGGTCTTCGAGTTCCAGGCACCCGACCGCTTCGTGGTCGGCACCGTCGGCATGCCCGGCGAGCGCACGTTCTTCCTGCAGGCCCGTCAAGGCAGCCTGATCGCGAGCGTCGCTCTGGAGAAGGCGCAGGTGTCTGCGCTGGCCGAGCGCGTCGACCAGTTGCTCGACGAGGTCAGTGGCACACGCGCCGAGCCGGAGGAGGTCCCCGAGACAGCGCCTCCCGAGCTGGCGGACTCCCGTCCGCTGGACGTGCCGATCGCGGAGGAGTTCCGCGTCGGCGCCATGGCGCTCGGCTGGGACGACGCCTCGCATCGCGTGGTGATCGAGGCGCATGCCGTAGCCGAGGAGGACGAGGAGATCCCTGACATCGCCGTCGACACCGCCGACGGACCCGACACCCTGCGGGTCTGGATGTCCGCCGGCTACGCGCGCGCCTTCGCCGAGCGCGCCCGCAGTGTCGTCTCCGCTGGCCGGCCGCCCTGCCCGTTCTGCAACCAGCCGCTGGATCCGCAAGGGCATATCTGCCCGCGAGCCAACGGCTTCCATCGACGCTCATGAGCTCGACAGAGTGGCTGGTCGACGACCGGCTGGGCGACCTCCTGCAGAACGGCGAGCTCAGCATCGACGGCCGCCTCGCCGACGCCTCTAACGCGACGCTCCGGTGTGCCATCGCCACATCGGACAGCCGCACGCTCACGTGCGTCTACAAGCCCGTGGCGGGCGAGCGAGCCCTCTGGGATTTCCCCGAATGGACTCTCACGCATCGCGAGATGGCCGCATTCGCCGTCTCCGAGGCCGCCGGCTGGGATCTCGTACCGCCGACGGTCTGGCGTGATGACGGTCCCGTCGGGGCAGGGATGTGCCAACTGTGGATCGACGAGGACGCGAGCGCGGGGAAGGTGACGGTCACGCGCGCCCGCCGAGCACCGCAGGGCTGGCTGCACGTTCTCGACGCGGAGGACGGCGCAGGACGTGACGTGCAGCTCGTGCACGCGCCCGACAAGGTTATCGAGACCATGACGGTCTTCGACGCCGTCGTCAACAACGCCGATCGCAAGGGCGGACACGTGATCACCGACTTCGAAGGTCGCACGTGGGGCATCGACCATGGTGTCTCGTTCGCCGTCGAGGAGAAGCTCCGCACCGTGCTCTGGGGCTGGTCAGGGGAGCAGATCCCGGAGCGGCTGCTGCGGGACCTCGAAGGGCTCGAGCAGACGCTGGGCACGTCGTACGATCCCGTCGATCGCTGGCTTGCCGACGACGAGCGCGACATGCTTCGCCACCGCATCCGACGACTCCTGGCCAGCCAGAAGTACCCGCTCCCGCCGTCGCGATGGCCGGCAGTTCCCTGGCCGGTCTTCTAGCTCAGCACCATGGCTAGGCTGACCGCGTGAAGTCGTGGCCCACGCCGTATGTCCCCGAGCTCCCAGGCAGCGGCCTTCCGCTCCAGCTGTTCGACACCTCGACCGGTCGCGTCCGGCCGACCGAGCCCGGGCCGACCGCACGCATGTACGTCTGCGGCATCACGCCCTACGACGCGACGCACATGGGACATGCCTTCACCTACGTCGTCTTCGACCTGATCCACCGCGCCTGGCTGGATGCCGGCCACGAGGTTCACTACGTGCAGAACGTGACCGACATCGACGATCCGCTCCTGGAGCGGGCCGTGGCCACGGGCCAGGACTGGCAGGAGATCGCACTCCGGGAGACGGCGCTCTTCCGCGAGGACATGACCGATCTCAACGTCATCCCACCCCGGGACTACATCGGGGCGGTGGAGTCGATCCCGTCGGTGGCCCAGCACGTCGAGACCCTGCGGGGCAAGGGTGCCGTCTATGACGTCGATGGCGACCTGTACTTCCGGGTCAACAGCGATCCCGAGTTCGGCCACGTGGCACACCTCGACCTTGAGTCGATGAAGACGATCTTCGCCGAGCGCGGCGGGGACCCGGACCGACCCGGCAAGGAGCATCCGCTGGACTGCCTGGTGTGGCAGGGCGCCCGCCCCGACGAGCCCGCGTGGGACACCCCGCTCGGGCATGGACGCCCCGGCTGGCACATCGAGTGCGCCGCGATCGCCCTGGACCACCTCGGGATGACGATCGACGTGCAGGGCGGCGGCACCGACCTCTCCTTCCCGCACCATGAGATGAGCGCATCCGAGGCCCAAGTGCTCACGGACCAGTGGCCCTTCGCTCGGCACTACGTGCACTCGGCGATGGTGGCGTGGCAGGGCGAGAAGATGTCGAAGTCGCGCGGGAACCTGGTGTTCGTCTCGGCACTGAGGCGTTCCGGCGTCGATCCCAACGCGATCCGGCTTGCCCTGCTCGGACACCACTACCGATCCGACTGGGCGTGGACCGATCACGGACTCGAGGGCGCCGTCTTCCGTCTCGACAACTGGCGCAACGCCGTCGACGGCTCGGTGGGCCCGCCCGCCGAGGCCACGCTGCTCCGCGTTCGCGAGGCGCTTGCGAACGACCTACGGACGCCGGAGGCCCTCGACGCCATCGACGACTGGGTGCGCGCAGAGCAGTCAGGCGTCGGCGACGACCCGACCGCGCCCGACCTGATCCGGCGCACGGCGGACGCCTTGCTGGGCATCCGCATCTAGCCTTTCGCGATAGCGCCTACTTCGCCTTCTCGTCGTGCCCGCCGAACTCCTTGCGCATGGCGCTGAGGATCTTGTCGGCGAACATGCCGGCGCCCTGCGACTCGAAGCGCTCGAAGAGCGAGGCGGTGAGCACGGGGCTCGGCACGCCCTCCTCGATGGCCGCGATCGATGTCCAGCGACCTTCGCCCGAGTCGGACACGCGCCCGCTGAACTCGTCCAGCTCGGGTGACTTGTTGAGCGCGATCGCGGTCAGGTCGAGCAGCCACGAGCCCACGACGCTGCCCCGGCGCCAGACCTCCGCGATATCGGGCAGGTCAAGGTCGTACTGGTAGTACTGCGGGTCGGACAGTGGGGCCGTCTCGGCATCTGCGTCGCGGGCGACCTTCCCAGCGTTCGCGTGCTTGAGGATGTTCAGGCCCTCCGCGTACGCCGCCATCAGGCCGTACTCGATGCCGTTGTGGACCATCTTGACGAAGTGGCCGGCGCCGCTGGGGCCGCAGTGCAGCCAACCGCGCTCCGCGGGGGTGGGATCGCCTTCGCGGCCTAGCGTCCTGTCGGCTGACTCGAAGCCCGGAGCGATCGTGTCCCAGAGCCCGCTGAGGCGGTCGACCGCACGATCGGGGCCGCCGATCATCAGGCAGAAGCCGCGCTCGCGTCCCCAGACGCCGCCGGAGGTGCCCACGTCGAGGTAGTCGATTCCCTTGGCGGTCGCGGTTTCGCCGCGTCGGATGTCGTCGCGGTAATAGGAGTTGCCGCCGTCGATGAGGCAGTCACCGGAGTCCAAGAGCGCGGTCAACTGGGCGACGACGTCCTCGGTGATGTGTCCGGCGGGCACCATGACCCACACCGCGCGCGGCGCGGGGAGCGCCGCAACCAGGTCCGCGAGGCTCGAGGTTCCCGCTGCTCCCTCGGCGACGAGGGCCTCGACAGCGGCCTGCTGCGGGTCGTACACCACGGCGGAGTGGCCGTCGGCCATCGCCCGTCGAACGAGGTTGGCGCCCATGCGTCCCAGCCCCACCATTCCAAGCGTGACGCGCGCTGCCTGCTCGGACACTATGGACTCCTTCTGTTCAGGGACTCACACGCTAGTGGAAGGCTGTGGCCATGACGACGCAACTTCCTCCAGAGGATCCCACTCTCACCGAGGCGTGGGCGGCCCTGAGCTCGGCAGCAGAGGCGCTCCTCGGTGTGACGATCCGCCAGTTGTGCGACGCCGATCCGAGCCGTCCGTCGGTCCTCACCTTCGAGGCGGCGGGCGTGCACCTGGACCTGTCCCGGCAACGGTTGACCGCCGATGTGATGAAGTCGCTGCTCCAGCTCGCCGACGAGCGCGGCGTGCTGATCTGGCGCGACCGCATGCTGAGCGGCGCACACGTCAACCTGACCGAGGATCGTCCCGCGCTCCACACGGCCCTTCGCCTTCCTCCGGGCACGCCGCTGTCCGTGGATGGGCAGGACGTGTCCGCCGACGTTCAGACAGTCCTCGATCGCATGTCGGTCTTCGCAGACGGTGTGCGCTCGGGAGCCTGGCTCGGCGCGACGGGCGAGAGGATCCGCGCGGTCGTCAACATCGGCATCGGGGGCTCGGATCTCGGTCCGGCCATGGCCTACGAAGCCCTGCGCCACCACAGCGACCGCGACATGACCTTCCGCTTCGTCTCCAACGTTGACCCCACGGACCTCTCCGAGGCCATCCGGGATCTCGATCCGGCCACGACCATGTTCATCGTGGCATCGAAGACCTTCACGACTCTCGAGACCATCTCGAACGCCCACGCTGCCCGCGCGTGGCTCGTCGATGCGCTCGGCGAGGACGCGGTCAGGCGGCACTTCGTCGCGCTCTCCACCAACGAGAAGAAGGTGGCGGAGTTCGGGATCGACGTCGCCAACATGTTCGGCTTCTGGGACTGGGTCGGCGGTCGGTTCTCGATGGACTCGGCCATCGGGCTGAGCACCATGATCGCCATCGGCAGCGAGGGGTTCCGCTCACTGCTCGCCGGCTTCCTCGCGATGGACGTGCACTTCGCCACCGCAGAGCCGCAGCGCAATGTGCCACTGCTGATGGGCCTCATCGCGGTGTGGAACCGCAACTTCCTGGACATCAACACCACGGCCGTGCTGCCGTACTCGCAGTACCTGTCGCGTTTCCCTGCCTACCTGCAGCAGCTGACGATGGAGAGCAACGGCAAGGGCGTCCGGCTCGACGGCACGACCGTCGACTACGAAACGGGGGCCATCTTCTGGGGCGAGCCCGGCACCAATGGTCAGCACTCGTTCTACCAACTCCTGCATCAGGGCACCACCACGGTGGCATGCGACCTGATCGTCGTCGCGCAAAGTGACAACCCGCTGGGGGAGCAGCAGGAGATGCTCGTCGCGAATGCGCTCGCGCAGGCGTCCGTACTCGCCCGTGGCCGCTCCGAGGAGGAGGTCGCCGCGGACGGCACGCCCCCCGAGCTCGTCGCGCACAAGGTCATGCCGGGCAATCGTCCGGTCTCACTCCTGACGGTGGCGCGCGTTGATCCGTTCACCCTGGGTGCGCTGGTGGCGCTCTACGAGCACAGCGTCTTCGTGCAGGGCGCGATCTGGGGCATCGACTCCTTCGACCAGTGGGGCGTGGAACTGGGCAAGAAGGTGGCCATGGGCATCCTCGGCGTGCTGGACGGGTCGAGCACCGCGTCCTTCGATCCCGAGACTGACGCGTCCATCGCGCTCTACCAACGCCTGAAGGCTTAGCCCTTCCGGCCGACGGAGGTCCCACCCCACCGATGGGTTAGCGGTCGTCGGCTCCGCGGCGGCGCAGGTAGCGCTCGAACTCGCGGGCGATGGCCTCGCCGCTGGCCTCGGGCAGGTCTGCCGCATCGCGGGCTTCCTCGAGCTGCTTGACGTACTCAGCCACCTCGTCGTCATCGGCGGCAAGCTCGTCGACGCCGGCCTCCCACGCGCGGGCCTCCTCGACGAGCTCCCCGAGCGGCACCGGCACGTCGAGGATGTCCTCGATCCTGCGAACGAGAGCCAGCGTCGCCTTCGGGCACGGCGGCTGGGCGACGTAGTGCGGTACCGCTGCCCACAGCGACACCGACGACATCCCGAACCGGCCGCACGCGTCCTGGATCACTCCGACGATGCCGGTCGGGCCCTCGTACGTCGAAGGCTCCAGACCGAGGTCTGCCTCGAGGGCCGCGTCGGACGTAGTTCCCGTGACGGGCACGGGTCGGGTGTGCGGGATGTCCGATAGGAGCGCGCCGAGCGTCACGATCATCGACACGTCAAGCTCCGCGGCGAGGCCGAGGATCTCCCGGACAAACTGCTGCCACTTCATATTGGGCTCGATGCCCTGCACCAGAACGATGTCGCGGGGGAACAGCGGCACCCGCGCGACATAGATGCGGGTCGCGGGCCAGGTGAGGCTGCGAATGCCCGTCTCGTCGACGCTGATGTGGGGGCGGTTCACCTGGTAGTCGTAGTACTCCTCGGAGTCGAGGTCGGCCAGCGGTTGTGCGTCCCATACCTCCCTGAGGTGCGCAACGGCGCCGGACGCGGCATCACCGGCGTCGTTCCAACCCTCGAATGCGGCCACGAGCACGGGGTCGACCAGGGTCGGGAACTCGTCGAACTCGATCATGCCGCGCCTCCCGCCTTCGTCCCGTCGACACGTGCCGTTGCCACGACCGTATCGATGAAGCCCGCCACCAAGTCCGGCCACTGCAAGGGTACGTCGTGGATCGCGCCCGCCCACCGGTGAACGATCAAGTTCGAATGCTGCGCAGCCGCCCGCAACGACGCCGACTTCAGCGAGTTCCACGGATCGGCGGCACCGTCGTCCGCCCGCCGCGGGTCGCAGATGGCCGCCCACAACGGGGTCTGCGCCGCCTCGCACGCGGCGAGGTCGCCAGCAGGGTCGGTGTCGAGCAGTCCATCGAGAACTGCGAGGTGCCGGGTGAGCCCGAGTCGTGAGTGCAGGCGCCCTTCGTCGTCGGCGACGAACGTCGGCGCGAGTGCGGCTTCGGTCTCGTCCGACCAAGCGCGCCCGAGTTCACTTGATCGGATCATCGACCACAGTTGCTCCGGTGGCAGTCCGAGGGCCGGGGGAGTGAGCCGGGCGCGCACCTCTTCGCGCGGCCCCATGCCGGCCGGGGACCACAGGCCACCGTCGATCAGCGCAGCAGCCGACACGCGTTCGGGATTGGTCGCGGCGGCCCGCAGCGCAACCGAGCCGCCCCACGAGTGTCCGGCGACGACGGCGCGCGACCAGCCCAGTGCGTCAAGGCACGCGATGACATCGGCGGCGCAGGCAGCGATCGAGAAGTCGGCGTCGGCCGGGGTGTCGGACTCGCCGTGCCCCCGCTGGTCCAGGCTCGCCACGGGGGCCGAGCGCAGCCGCGAGATCACCGGCCCCCAGAACAATCGCTGCTGGCTCAGCCCGTGCAGGAGCAGGACCGGCAGGCCGGTCGCATCCGCACGCCACGACGACACCGTCAGTTCGGCCCCGTCGGCGCCGGGGAAACGGGTGTCCTGGCGCCCGGTCGACATGTGGTCACCGTAGTGCGTGCTAGCGCTTGCATCGTCGGTCGGTAGGCTTCGGTCAATGTCTGGTTCCCCCAACGCGACCCCGCATCCCACGCGTGGGCGCGGGTCCCTGCGCGACGCCCTGTCCAAGCGGGTTGTCGTGGCCGACGGAGCGATGGGCACCATGCTCCAGGCCGCGGATCCGTCCCTTGACGACTTCCAGGGCTACGAGGGCTGCAACGAGATCCTCAACGTCACGCGTCCCGAGCTCGTGGCCAGCGTCCACGACGCGTACTTCGCGGTCGGCGTGGACTGCGTCGAGACCAACACCTTCGGGGCCAACCTCGCCAACCTCGGCGAGTACGACATCCCCGAGCGCATCTTCGAGCTTGCCCAGGCCGGCGCGGCGATCGCACGCCAGGTAGCCGACGACTGGACGGCGCCCGGGCATCCACGGTGGGTCCTCGGCTCCGTCGGCCCCGGCACGAAGCTGCCCAGCCTCGGACACTCGCCGTACGCCGTCCTCCGCGACGCGTACCAGCAGCAGGTCGCCGGACTCGTCGCAGGCGGAGCCGATGCGATCCTCATCGAAACCTCGCAGGACCTGCTCCAGGCGAAGGCGGCCATCATCGGCGCCCGACGCGCGCTGCGCGAGGCCGGCGCGGACCTGCCGGTGTTCGCCCAGGTCACCGTCGAGACCACCGGGACGATGCTGCTCGGAACGGAGATCGGCGCCGCCCTCACTGCGCTCGAGCCGCTGGGCATCGACCTGATCGGTCTCAACTGCGCCACGGGCCCGAGCGAGATGAGCGAGCACCTGCGCACCCTCAGCAAGACCGCGATAGTCGGCATCTCCTGCATGCCGAACGCCGGACTGCCGGTGCTGACGTCGGCCGGCGCGCACTACCCGCTCAGCCCCGCCGAGCTCGCCGATGCCCATGACACCTTCACGCGCGACTTCGGCCTGAGCCTCGTCGGCGGCTGCTGCGGAACGACCCCTGAGCACCTCAAGCACGTCGTGGATCGTGTCCGCGGGCGCGACATCACGCCGCGCCGACCGCACCACGAGGCTGCCGCAGCGTCGCTGTACCAAGCAGTACCGTTCCGTCAGGACACCGCCTACCTGTCGATCGGCGAGCGCACCAACGCCAACGGGTCCAAGGCGTTCCGCGACGCGATGCTGGCCGAGAAGTGGGACGACTGCATCGAGATCGCACGGGACCAGATCCGCGACGGGGCCCACCTCCTCGATCTCTGCGTCGACTACGTCGGTCGCGACGGCGTCGCGGACATGCGCGAACTGGCCGGCCGACTCGCGACCGCGTCCACCCTGCCGATCGTGCTGGACTCGACTGAGCCCAACGTGCTCGTCGCCGGGCTGGAGATGCTCGGCGGCCGGGCCGTCATCAACTCGGTCAACTACGAGGACGGCGACGGCCCCGACTCCCGCATGAGCCGGATCATGCCCATCGTCATGGAGCACGGCGCCGGCGTCGTCGCCCTGACCATCGACGAGGAGGGCCAGGCCCGGACCACCGAGTGGAAGGTCCGCGTCGCGGACCGCCTGATCAGGGACCTGCGCGATCGGTGGGGCATGTCGGTCGGCGACATCCTCGTCGACACGCTCACCTTCCCCATCGCCACCGGCCAGGAGGAGACGCGCCGCGACGGCATCGAGACCCTCGAGGCGATCAAGCAGCTCAAGACCCTCTACCCCGACGTCCAGACCACGCTCGGCGTCTCGAACGTCTCGTTCGGTCTGAATCCGGCTGCCCGACAGGTCCTCAACTCGGTCTTCCTCCACGAGGCGATCAACGCCGGCCTCGACTCGGCCATCGTTCATGCCTCGAAGATCCTCCCGATGTCGAAGATCCAGGACGAGCAGCGTCATGTCGCACTTGATCTCGTCTACGACCGACGGACCTTCGACGACGACGGCAACTGCACGTACGACCCGCTGCAGGTGTTCCTCGGGCTCTTCGATGGTGTCGAGGCGCGTTCGCTCAACGCCTCGAAGGCCGAGGAGCTCGCTGCTCTTCCGCTCTTCGAGCGCCTGCAGCGCCGCATCGTCGACGGCGAGAAGCAGGGCCTCGAGGCCGATCTCGATGCCGCGCTCGCTGACCGACCGGCCCTCGAGATCATCAACGACACCCTGCTCGCCGGCATGAAGGTCGTGGGCGAGCTCTTCGCGTCCGGCGAGATGCAGCTGCCGTTCGTGCTCCAGAGCGCCGAGGTCATGAAGACCGCCGTGGCGTACCTCGAGCCGCACATGGAGAAGACCGACGAGGCCGGCAAGGGCACCATCGTCCTGGCCACGGTCAAGGGCGACGTGCATGACATCGGCAAGAACCTCGTCGACATCATCCTGAGCAACAACGGCTACACCGTCGTGAACATCGGCATCAAGCAGCCGATCAGTGCCATCCTCGAGGCCGCCGAGACCAGCAACGCGGACGTCATCGGGATGAGCGGACTCCTGGTCAAGAGCACCGTCATCATGCGCGAGAACCTCCAGGAGATGAACTCCCGCAAGGTGTCGGCCAGGCTCCCCGTGGTGCTGGGCGGAGCAGCCCTCACCAGGTCCTTCGTCGAGCAGGACCTCGCCGACATCTACGAGGGCGAAGTCCGCTACGCCCGCGACGCCTTCGAGGGCCTGCGCCTGATGGACGCCTACATGGCCGTCAAGCGCGGCGTGCCGGGCGCAGTCCTGCCCGAACGCCGGGTGCGACGCGTCACCACCGCTGCCCGTCCCACCATGACCGACGAGGCCGACATGCCGTCCCGGTCCGACGTCGCCATCGACGTCCAGATCCCCACCCCGCCGTTCTGGGGCGACCGCATCGTCAAGGGCGTCTCACTCGCGGAGTACGTGCCATTCCTGGACGAGCGCGCCCTGTTCCTCGGCCAGTGGGGCCTCAAGGCCGCCAGGGGCGACGGACCGTCATACGAGGAGCTCGTCGAGACGGAGGGCCGACCGCGACTGCGTCACTGGCTCGACCGCATCCAGACCGAGGGCATGATCGAGCCGGCGGTCGTCTACGGCTACTTCCCCTGCTACTCCGAGGGCAACGACCTTGTCATCGTGAACGGCGTCGACGACCCCAGCGAGCGCGTCCGCTTTCCCTTCCCGCGACAGCGTCGTGATCGGCATCTGTGCCTGTCGGACTTCTTCCGGCCCAAGGAGTCCGGCGAGCTCGACGTCGTCGCCTTCCACATCGTCACGATGGGCCAAGCGGCATCCAAAGCCACGGCTGAGCTCTTCGCGGCGGACTCCTACCGCGACTACCTTGAGCTCCACGGCCTGTCGGTGCAGCTGACCGAGGCGCTGGCCGAGTACTGGCACGCGCGGGTTCGCGAGGAGCTCGGGCTCGCCGCCATGGACAGCACCGACATGGACTACCTCATCGCGAAGCAGGGCTACCGCGGGTCGCGCTACTCGTTCGGGTACCCGGCTTGCCCGGACCTCGAGCAGCAGGTCCAGCTCATGGAGCTTCTCGACCCCGGACGCATCGACGTCACCTTGTCCGAGGAGTTCCAGCTCCACCCGGAGCAGTCGACGAGCGCGATCATCGCTCACCATCCTGAAGCCAAGTACTTCAACGCCACGTGATCTGACGTGACCTCCTCGCCCGCCGCGATCCTCTTCGACATGGACGGCACCCTCATCGACAGCGAGGGCCTCTGGCTGAAGGCCGAGATCACGGTGATGTCCGAGCTGGGCGCCACCTGGACCGACGAAGACCAGGCCTACTGCCTGGGCGGACCGTTGGAGCGGGTCGTTGACTACATGCTCCAGCGGAGCGCGAGCCTGGAGCCGCCATCCTTCGTGATGGACCGCCTTCTTGACACCATGGAGGAGTACTTCCGGCAGAGCCCGCTTTCCTGGCGTCCGGGCGCCCGCGGACTGCTCGCCGAGGCACGTCATCGCGGCGTGCCCACAGCATTGGTCTCGGCATCCTGGAACCGCCTGATCGACGCGGTCAGCGCCAAGATCGACGACGATCTCGGAATGCGGGCGTTCGACGTCGTCGTCGCCGGGGACGACGTCGCCAACAGCAAACCGCACCCGGAGCCGTACCTGACCGCCGCCGAGCTGCTCGGTGTCTTGCCGCGTGAATGCCTGGCCCTGGAGGACTCGCCCACGGGGGTCGAGTCGGCGATGGCCGCCGGCTGCCGGGTCATTGCGATCCCGCACATCGCCGATGTCGACGCCCGCCGAGCCCTGGTCGTCGACACGCTCGAGGGCTGGTCGGTCGACGAACTCTGGGCCGCGGCTCCCGCCTGACGGACTAGTCGACGGGCTGTGCCTCGACACGTGAACTGGTGGGCCAGTCCTGCCGCGCAGGCAGCGGTGGGGGAGTGCCGCCCCAGGCCGGGCACAGCGCCCGGTGGCTGCACCAATCGCACAGCCGCGAGGGCGACGGGTCGAACGCCGACGCGTCGGCCGCGCGCGAGATGGCATCGCGGAGGGCGAGCACCTTGCGCTCGGTCGATCGCAGGTCGTCGGCGTCCGGCTCGTAGCGCAGCACCTCCGAGTTGCCCAGGTACATCAACTGCAGGAGCCGCGGGACGTCGCCGGTCATGCGCCACCACACCAGCGCGTAGAAGCGCATCTGGAACATGGCCTTGGTCTCGAAGCCCGGACCGGGTGAGCGTCCGGTCTTGTAGTCGACGATGCGCACATCGCCGCCGGGGGACAGGTCCACCCGGTCGATGAAGCCGCGCGCCTCGAACGACGGTTCGAGCTGCACGGACACGCCGAGCTCACGTGCATGCGGCTCGAGCCGGCGAGGGTCCTCGAGGCCGAAGTACGAGTCGATCAGTGCGGCCACCTCGGGTCCGCCGACCTGCTCGCGCACAATGTCGGCCGACTCGGCCGAGTCGCGCTCCAGCTCGCTGAAGGCGCGTCCGACGAGCGTCGCGACGGCGGCGGGCGTGCGCTCGCTGGCGGGCAGGTCATACAGGGTCTCGAGGGCGCGATGGATCAAAGAGCCGCGAATCGCAGCGACGGACGGCTCCTCGGGCAGTCGGTCGATCGACCGGAAGCGGAAGAGCAGCGGACACGTCATGAAGTCCGAGGCGCGCGACGGCGACAGCGAGGATGGGAACGGAAGATCCAGCGCTGACATGCCCGCAGCCTATTCACCGGGGCTGACGGATAGCCTTCGATCGTGACAGCCGACGAAGAGCCGAACCCTGCCATCTGGCGGCGAACCGGCCCCTTCGTCGAGGGCGACCACGTCCAGTTGACCGACGCCAAGGGCCGAATGCACACGATCAGGCTGCAGTCGGGGCAGATCTTCCACACCAATCGCGGCGGATTCCCTCACGACGACGTCATCGGCCTGCCCCAGGGCAGTGTCGTCCGGTCGGCCAACGGGACGCCGTACATCGCGCTACGACCCCTCCTCGATGACTTCGTCCTGTCGATGCCACGTGGGGCGCAGGTGATCTACCCCAAGGACGCGGCGCGCATCGTCGGTCTCCTGAGCCTTGGCCCGGGGGCGCGGGTCGCTGAGGCCGGCGTGGGCTCTGGTGCGATGACCTGCTCCCTCCTGCGCGCGGTAGGCCCGACGGGGCACGTCTACAGCTACGAGCTGCGCGAGGAGTTCGCCGAGGTGGCCGAGAAGAACGTCGACAAGTGGTTCGGCTCCCGGCCGGACTCCTGGACGCTCCGCCACGGCGACATGGGCACGGACCTTGCCGAGCGGGACCTGGACGGGGTCGTCCTCGACATGCTCGCCCCGTGGGACTGCGTCGACTCGGTCGGGACGGCCCTCGCGCCCGGAGGGGTGCTGGTCGGGTACGTCGCCACGACGACCCAGCTGTCGCGACTGGTCGAGACCCTCCGCGTGGCCGGCGGCTGGACCGAGCCCCGTGCCGAGGAGTCCTTGATGCGGACCTGGCACCTCGAGGGCCTGTCGGTCCGCCCGGACCACAAGATGAACGGGCACACCGCCTTCCTCGTCACGGCGCGCCGACTGGCGCCGGGCGTGAACGTGCCCCCGCGCCGGCGCCGGCCCGCCAAGGAGGCCTACGGCGACGACTACACCGGCCCTCGACCCCCTGATGAGGCCTTCGAGCCCGACGAGTGATCCGTGTCCGGACGGCATAACGCCGCGACCGGGTTAAGGTGGCGACGAGCACTCACCAGGAGGCGAGATGTCCGAATCGGAAGGCCTGCTGTCGCGGGTCCACACGCTGGAGTCCGCCCTCAGCGAGGTGCGCGGCGAACTGGCCGCCCAGAAGGACCACAACCAGCGCCTCATCAGCACCCTGCGCGATGCCCGCGAGCAGATCGTCACCCTCAAGGCCGAGGTCGACCGCCTGGCCGAGCCGCCGAGCGGCTTCGGCACCTTCCTCGAGGCGCACGATGACGGCACCGCCGACATCGTCTCCGCCGGTCGCAAGCTGCGCGTCGCCGTCAGTCCGACCATCGATGCCGACGACCTGCGCCCGGGACGCGAGGTCATGCTCAACGAGTCGATGAATGTGATCTCGGTTCGCGCCTTCGAGGACATCGGCGAGATCGTGACGTTCAAGGAGTTCCTCGACGACGGGTCCCGAGCGCTGGTGCTCGGCCACACCGACGAGGAGCGCGTGGTTCGCGTGGCACAGCCGCTGCGCGAGATGCGCGTCCGAGCAGGCGACTCACTGCTGTGCGACGTCCGCGCCGGCTACGTCTACGAGCGGATCCCGAAGTCCGAGGTGGAGGAGCTCGTCCTCGAGGAGGTCCCGGACATCCGCTACGAGGACATCGGCGGCCTCGGTGAGCAGATCGAGGCGATCCGCGATGCCGTCGAACTGCCCTTCATGCACCCCGAGCTGTACGCCGAGCACGAGTTGAAGGCACCCAAGGGGATCCTGCTGTACGGGCCGCCCGGCTGCGGCAAGACGCTGATCGCGAAGGCCGTGGCGAACTCCCTGGCGAAGAAGGTGGCCGAGCGCACCGGTCGCGAGGAGGGCAAGTCGTACTTCCTCAACATCAAGGGCCCGGAGCTTCTGAACAAGTACGTGGGCGAGACCGAGCGCCACATCCGTCTGGTGTTCCAGCGGGCCCGTGAGAAGGCATCCGAGGGCATGCCCGTCATCGTGTTCTTCGACGAGATGGACTCGCTGTTCCGCACCCGTGGCAGCGGTGTCTCCTCCGACGTCGAGAACACGATCGTCCCGCAGCTGCTCAGCGAGATCGACGGCGTCGAGCGCCTCGAGAACGTCATCGTGATCGGGGCGTCGAACCGCGAGGACATGATCGATCCGGCGATCCTGCGACCCGGCCGCCTGGACGTGAAGATCAAGATCGAACGGCCGGACGCCGAGGCCGCGCGAGACATCTTCACCAAGTACCTCGTCGCCACGTTGCCCCTGCATCGCGACGATCTCGCCGAGTACGGGGAGGACCCCGAGGCGGCATGCCGGGCGATGATCCTGCGCGCCGTGGAGCGCATGTACGCGGAGACCGAGGAGAACCAGTTCCTCGAGGTGACGTACGCCAACGGCGACAAGGAGATCCTCTACTTCAAGGACTTCAACTCCGGCGCCATGATCGAGAACATCGTCGCCCGTGCGAAGAAGAGCGCCATCAAGGACTTCCTCGACACAGGTCAAAAGGGCATCCGTGTCCAGCACGTCCTCTCCGCGTGCATCGATGAGTTCCGCGAGAACGAGGACCTCCCGAACACCACCAACCCCGACGACTGGGCGCGCATCTCTGGCAAGAAGGGTGAGCGCATCGTCTTCATCCGCACCCTGATCCAGGGCAAGAAGGGCTCCGAGCCGGGCCGCTCGATCGAGAACGTGGCCAACACCGGCCAGTACCTCTAGTGCGGCCCGGTCCCAGTCAGCGCGAAATGACCCGCACGTGAGCGTTCACCGCGTGATGGGGATCGAGACCGAGTACGGCATCTCAGTGCCTGGGCATCCGACCATGAACGCGATGGTCGCAAGCTCCCAGATCGTCAACGCCTACGGGCAGTGGGCACTTCGCGGGGCACGTCGGCGCACCAACTGGGACTACGACGTCGAGACCCCGCTTCGGGACGCCCGCGGCTTCGACATGTCGCGAGCCGAGGCTGATCCGAGCCAACTGACCGACGACGACCTCGGGATGGCCAACGTCATCCTCACCAACGGGGCGCGACTGTATGTCGACCACGCGCATCCGGAGTACTCCACGCCTGAGGTCACTAATCCCCGCGACGCCGTCCTGTGGGATCGGGCCGGCGTCCAGATCATGCGGGAGGCCATGCGGCGCGCGGCAGGCATCCCCGAGGCGAGCCCGATCCTGCTCTACAAGAACAACACCGACAACAAGGGTGCCTCCTACGGCTGTCACGAGAACTACCTCATGCGGCGGGCCACGCCTTTCGCCGACATCGTGCGTCACCTGACCCCGTTCTTCATCTCCCGCCAGGTGTTCACCGGCGCAGGGCGCCTCGGGGTGGGGCAGGAGGGCCGCAAAGTCGCGTACCAGCTCACGCAGCGGGCGGACTTCTTCGAGGTGGAGGTCGGCCTGGAGACCACCCTGAAACGTCCGATCATCAACACGCGCGACGAGCCGCACGCGGACCCCGAGCGGTTCCGTCGCCTCCACGTCATCGTTGGCGACGCCAACCTCAGCGACACGGCGACCTACCTGAAGATGGGGACCACCGCGATCGTCCTGGCGATGATCGAGGAGGAGGCGCTCACGGGTGTCGACTGGTGGCCGGAGAAGGCAGTCGCCGAGATGCACGCGGTGTCGCACGACACGACGCTGCGGCACATCATCACCCTGCACAGCGGCCGTCGCCTGTCTGCGCTGCAGCTTCAGGGGGAGATCCTCGAGCGGGCGAGGCGGTTCTGCCAGGCCGAACGGCACGCCCCGTTCGACGACGAGACCCGGCACGTGCTCGACGAGTGGGAGCGCGTCCTGACGGCGCTGGAGACCGACCCCGCGCTGCTCGTGACCGAGTTGGACTGGGTCGCCAAGCAAGCCCTCATGGACGGGTTCGTCAAGCGCGACGGCCTGGACTGGGAGAGCCCGCGGCTCCAGCTCATCGACCTCCAGTACTCCGACATCCGTCCCGAGAAGGGACTGGCGGCCCGCCTTGAGGAGCGGGGCCGCCTCACCCGGATGTTCACCGACGAACAGGTCGCCCACGCCGTGGGCCGGCCGCCGGAGGACACCCGGGCGTACTTCCGAGGGGAGTGCATCCGCCGCTATCCGGACGCGATTGCCGCCGCCTCCTGGGACTCCGTCGTGTTCGACGTGCCCGGAACCGAGGCGCTCATGCGGGTCCCGACCCTCGAGCCGCTCCGCGGGACGCGCGCCCACGTCGAGGGCCTGCTCGATGCCGCGCCGGACGTAACGGCCCTGATCGACCAACTCACGTCGGGCAACGGGAGATAGCCTTCCCCCATGCCGCAACGTGAGTCCGCAGACCATCGCAAGGTCGAGCGCGAGGTTGAGGTCGAGGAGGAGACGGCCGCCATCGTCGACTCGACGCCATCCGAGCTCGACTCCGACGTCGACTCCATCCTCGACGAGATCGACAGTGTCCTCGAGGAGAACGCTGAGGACTTCGTGAAGTCCTTCGTCCAGAAGGGCGGCCAGTGAGCTCACCCCTCGGCCTGCCGGACCCCTATCGCGCGACCGGGACGGCTTCCTTCGTTGACTTCCTCGCCGCCCTGCATCCGGAGCGCCTGCCTAGGCTCGACGCATCGCCGTCCACGCCGCTCGCGCCGCATGGCACGACGATCGTCGCCCTGCGCACGGCCGACGGGGCCGTCATGGCAGGGGACCGGCGCGCGACCATGGGGAACCTCATCGCGCAGAACGACATCGAGAAGGTCTTCGCCGCCGATGAGTACTCGGTCATCGGCATCGCTGGAACCGCCGGCCTGGCGGTCGAGCTGGTCCGGATCTTCCAGGTGGAACTCGAGCATTACGAGAAGATCGAGGGTGTCTCGCTGTCGATCGAGGGCAAGGCCAACCGGCTGGCGACGATGCTGCGTGGCAATCTGGGCCTGGCCATGCAGGGCCTGGCAGTCGTGCCCTTGTTCGCCGGCTACGACGAGTCCCGCGACACCGGGCGGATCTTCTCCTACGACGTCACCGGCGGCCGGTACGAGGAGCACGACTTCTACGCGGTTGGATCAGGATCCAGCTTCGCGCGCGGATCACTGAAGAAGCTGTTCAGCCGCGATGCGTCCGCGGCCGACGCCGTGCGTGTCGCGGTCGAGGCCCTGTACGACGCCGCCGACGACGACAGCGCGACCGGCGGTCCCGACATGGCGCGTGGGATCTACCCCGTGGTCGCGGTCGTCGACTCCAGCGGAGTCCGGATCCTGTCCGACGACGAGCTCGCGCCGGTCGTGCGCACGATGGTCGATGCCCGGGTTGGCCGGCCGGACGGCCCCAGGGCCATGCCTGCGGGGGAGGCCTCATGAGCGTGCCGTTCTATGTCTCGCCCGAGCAGATCATGCGCGACAAGGCGGACTTCGCCCGCAAGGGCATCGCCCGCGGCCGCAGCGTGGTGGTGATGCAGTACGACGGCGGCATCGCCTTCGTCGCCGAGAACCCCTCCCGCGCACTCCACAAGATCAGCGAGCTGTACGACCGCATCGGGTTCGCCGCCGTGGGCAAGTACAACGAGTTCGAGTCGCTGCGGGTGGCCGGGGTACGCCTCGCTGACATGCGCGGCTACTCCTACGACCGCAGCGACGTGACGGGCCGCAGCCTTGCGAATGCCTACGCACAGACTCTCGGCACCATCTTCACCGAGACGGCGAAGCCCTTCGAGGTCGAGATCGTGGTGGCCGAGGTGGGCGCGAGCCCTGCCGACGACCAGCTCTACCGGCTGATGTTCGACGGCTCCGTCGCCGATGAGCACGGCTTCGTCGCGATGGGCGGCCAGGCTGAGCCGATCACCACCGGGATGCAGGAGGGCTGGCACGACGGCCTCCATCTCGATCAGGCCGTCAAGCTCGCGCACGGGCTCCTGGAGCAGCACGGTGACGACGGGACTCGCACCCTGACCGCCGACCACCTGGAGGTGGCGATCCTCGACCGCGCCCGCGCGCGTCGCACCTTCCAGCGCGTCAACAGCGGTCGGCTTGCGGAGCTGCTGGCCGAGTAAGGCCCTTCAGTCCACGGCGTAGTGAAGCAGGGTCACGCCACTGCCGAAGCTGCGCGTGCCCACCAGCCTCAACCTGAGATCGCCGCCTGAGTCGGAGAACAGGTGCCGTCCGGCCCCGAGCACGACCGGGTGCACGTAGAGGCGGAGTTCGTCGACCAGACCGAGCCGCAGGAAGGTGGCAGCCAGGTCGGCACCGCCCACGGCGAGGTCGCCGCTGGCGCGCGCACGCAGTTCCTCGACATCCTCGGGCAGCACCTCCCTGACGAGTTCGGCGTGCCACGCCACCGAGTCCAGTGTCCGCGAGTAGACCACCTTGGGCATGTCGCGCCAGATCCCGGCGAAGTCGACCTCGGCCGGTGTCGCCGTCGGGTCGGCGTCGGCCGTCGGCCAGTAGCCGGCCATCAGCTCGTACGTCAGGCGCCCGTCAAGGAACGCGCCCATCGGCCGGAGCACGTCGTTGAAGTGCTGGTGCAGCTCCTCGTCGATGGTCTGCCAGGAAAGGGAGCCATCCGGTCCCTCGAACCGGCCGTCCAGCGACACCGATGCCATGAGGATGATTCGGTTCACCAAGCCGCCCTTCTGCGCGCATAACGGATATCGCCGTACTGTAGAGCCGTGGACCGCAGGATCTTCGGCATCGAGACGGAGTATGGGGTCACCTGCACCTTCAACGGCCAGCGCCGCCTGAGTCCGGACGAGGTGGCCCGCTACCTCTTTCGCCGGGTCGTGGCGTGGGGCCGCAGCAGCAACGTCTTCCTCACCAACGGCTCGCGGCTGTACCTGGACGTGGGCAGCCACCCCGAGTACGCCACAGCCGAGTGCGATCAGATCCCGCAGCTGGTCACTCACGACAAGGCAGGGGAGCGGATCCTCGAGGGCCTGGTCACCGATGCCGAGATGCGATTGCGCGAGGAGGGCATCTTCGGGGACATCTACCTGTTCAAGAACAACACCGACTCGGCCGGCAACTCCTACGGCTGCCATGAGAACTTCCTTGTGGACCGGCGTGGCGAGTTCGCCCGACTGGCCGAGCGGTTCATCCCGTTCCTGATCTCGCGTCAGCTCATCGCCGGCGCGGGCAAGGTGATGCAGACGCCGCGGGGCGCCGTGTACTGCCTGAGCCAGCGGGCCGACCACATGTGGGAAGGCGTCTCCAGCGCGACGACGCGATCGCGTCCGATCATCAACACACGCGACGAGCCCCATGCCGATGCCGACCTCTACCGCCGACTGCACGTCATCGTTGGTGACAGCAACATGAGCGAGACCACCACACTGCTCAAGGTCGGTTCCGCGGATCTCGTGCTGCGCATGCTCGAAGCGGGCGTGGTGATGCGCGACATGTCGCTGGAGAACCCCATCCGCGCCATCCGGGAGATGAGTCACGACATCACCGGCAAGCGGCCGGTGAAGCTCACGACCGGTCGCGAACTCTCAGCGCTTGCGATGCAGTGGGAGTACTTCGAGAAGGCTGCCGATTTCGCCGAGCGGCGCGGCCTCGTCGACGAGCCGACTGGGGTGACGCGGCGTGTTCTGGAGCTGTGGGGCCGTACGCTGAAGGCCGTCGAGGCCGAGGACACGTCGTTGATCGATCGCGAGATCGACTGGGCGATCAAGCGTCGCCTGCTGCAGCGATACATGGACAAGCACGACCTGGGCCTCGACTCGGCGCGCATCGCCCAGCTCGATTTGGCGTACCACGACATCAACCGCCACCGCGGCCTGTACTACATGCTCGAACGCCGTGGCATGGTCGAACGGGTCACAAACGACCTGTCCATCTTCGAGGCGAAGTCGGTGCCGCCGCAGACCACGCGAGCCAAGCTGCGCGGCGACTTCGTCAGGCGCGCGCAGGAGCGCCGCCGCGACTTCACGGTCGACTGGGTGCACCTGAAGCTCAACGACCAGGCCCAGCGGACCGTGCTCTGCAAGGACCCATTCGCGAGCGTCGACGAACGCGTCGAACGGCTCATCGCGAGCATGTGACCATCAGTTAGGCTAGCCGGGTGAAGAAGCCCCTGCTCGCGGCCACGGCCGTCGTCCTGATCCTCTCCGTCGCCGCCTGCGGCAAGCAGACCGACGATCGCGTGTCGGGATCCTCGGCTCCCGCGGCGTCGGCCCCCGCGGCGTCGGCTCCGGCCGCGTCGGCTCCGGCCGCGTCGGCCCCCGCGGCCTCCGCGCCTGCTGCCTCAGCGAACCCATCGGCTGTCCAGTCGTCCCTGGCGGCGCTCGCGCCCTTCGTGACCGTGGACTGCACCAGTGGCCAGGTGCGCAAGACCGACCAGCCGTCGCCCAACGGGACCACCATCGGCTCGGTCACCGGCGTGATCCAGCCCAACGGGGCCCCGGCAATCACCGTCGCCACCGACGCGGTTCCCGCGACCGAGCTGGGCGTGGCCGACATGACGGAGGGCAGTGGCGCGGCCGTCAAGGCGGGCGACACCCTCACCGTGAACTACTGCGGCGTAGGCCTCGGTGGCAAGGCCCTCTTCGACTCCTCGTACAGCCGCGGCACGCCTGCCACCTTCCCGCTCGACGGCGTCATCGCCGGCTGGCAGCAGGGCCTGGTGGGCATGAAGGAGGGCGGCACCCGCCTCCTGGTCATCCCGGGCGCACTGGCCTACGGCGCCAACCCGCCCGGCGGCAGCGGCATCCAGCCCGACGAGACGCTGATCTTCATCGTCGAGCTCGCCAAGATCGGCTAGACACCTCGCACGGACCGCAGTTCCCTTCGCTCGTCCACGTCCACTCCCAGGGAGACCGCATGGCAGCCAAGCCGGAGATCGACTTCATCGAGGGTCCCGCCCCCGACGAGCTGGTCATCACCGATCTCATCGTCGGTGACGGCGCCGAGGCGGTGCCCGGCGGTCGAGTCGAGGTGCACTACGTGGGCGTCGAGTTCGAGACCGGCGAGCAGTTCGACGCGTCGTGGGATCGCGGCGAGTCGATTACCTTCCCCCTCAACGGGCTCATCGCAGGTTGGCAGGAGGGCATCCCCGGCATGCGCGTCGGCGGCCGTCGCCAGCTGGTCATCCCCCCGGCACTGGCCTACGGCGAGGCCGGCGGCGGTCACCGGCTGAGCGGACGCACATTGGTCTTCGTGATCGACCTACTCAACGTCGGATAGTCAACAGATGACCGAGCGGGTCGATCGCACCGAGCGGCTCCTCAACCTCGTCATCTGCCTGATGGCCACGCACGGGACCGTCTCCCGCAGCGACATCCAGCGGCAGATTCCCGGCTACGGCGAATCGGCGTCTCCGACGGCCTTCGAGCGCATGTTCGAGCGCGACAAGGACGAACTGAGGTCGATGGGCATTCCCATCGAGACCGTGACGGACGCCTCAGGCGAGGTCCAGGGCTACCGCATCCCGCGGGACTCCTACGTGCTGGAGAACCTCGACTTCACCTTCGAGGAGCGTGCCGCGATCGCGGTTGCGGCACAAGTGTGGGGGACTGCGGCGATCGGCCCTGTCGCTGGTACAGCGGTGCGCAAGCTCGAGGCCGTGGACTCCGACGGCTGGTCGCCAGCCGCCCTCGCGGGCTCGGTCCAGGTGACCTCGTCCGATGCCGCCCTGCTGCCGTTGATGAGCGCCATCCGTGCGGACCGCATCGTGACCTTCGCCTACCGCACCCCCGCCGACCCGGAGGCCCGACAGCGTGAGGTCTCGCCATGGGGACTGCGAGCCTCGTCCGGTCGATGGTTCCTCGTCGGCTTCGACGAGCAGCGTGACGCAGTCCGCACCTTTCGGCTGTCGAGGATCGCCGGCCCCGTCACCGTGACGGCCCGGACGAGAACCCATCCGCCCGCGCCGGACTTCGACATCGCCACCGTCAATCGACCTGATGACGAGCCCACTGTGACCGCGACCGTCCGTGTTGCGCCCGGCAGGGTCGCCTCACTCCGACGGATGGCTGCTCCTGGCCCCGAAGGTGCTCCCGCGGATGAGCTCACGATCCAGGCCTCGTCTCGTGACGGCCTCATCTCCCTCATCTGTGCGGCGGGTGCAGATGCAGTGGCCTTGGCTCCCCAGGAACTCGTGGCCGACGTGGTCGCCTCGCTGGCGGCCGTTCGAGACGCCCATTCGTCAGGCGCTGCGGACGGGAGAGTCTCATGACGGCGGCCGACCGGCTAGCCAGGCTCCTGGCCCTCGTGCCCTGGCTGATGGCCCACGACGGGGTCAGCATCACCGACTGCGCCGAGCACTTCGGGGTGAGCGAGCAGCAGCTCGAAGTGGACCTGTGGCTGCTGGTCGTCTGCGGCCTGCCCGGATACGGGCCCGACCAACTCGTCGATATCGACTTCTGGGAAGACGGCCGCATCCACGTGCTCGATCCGCAGACTCTGGCGCGGCCGCTGCGACTGACGAGCGAGGAGGCGACGACGCTGCTGATCGCCCTTCGGATGCTGGCGCAGCTGCCGGGAGTGCAGGATCGCGCAGCCGTCCTGTCCGCCGCCGCGAAGCTCGAGGAGGCCGCGAACCTCGCTGCGGCCGGTCGGTACGTCGCCATCGACGTCGGGGTGGCACCCGAGGTGCGCGAGGCCGTCGACGCCGCCCTGCGCGACCATCGCCAGATCACGATCGAATACGCAGCTGCCACCCGCGACGAGGTGACCACCCGGACCGTCGAGCCGCGCCGGCTGTTCACGGTCGACGGCGTGAGCTACCTCGAGGCCCACTGCCTGTCAGCCGGAGCCCTACGGACGTTCCGGCTCGATCGAGTCGTTCAGGCCGTCGTCGGCGAGGCCTTCGAGCCTGCCCCAACGGAGCCGGGCCCTAAGTCGGACTCAGGTGAACCTCAGGGACCGCGGCCACCGGCGCGAACGGCCACGCTGCTTCTGGAGCCCTCGGCCCGATGGATCATCGACGTTCACCAGGCCGCCGAGGACCCCGCCCCACGGCCAGATGAGCGCACACAGGTGACTTTGCCCCTGCATTCGGACGACTGGGCGGTCCGGCTGGTGCTGTCCCTTCGCGGGGCGGCCACCGTCATCGAGCCGCCGGAACTGCGGGCGGCCGTGCAGGAGGCGTCCACGCGGGCTTGGGCGGCGTACCCTTAACCCCTAAGGTAAGCGGACCCGGTTTTCCGGGCCGGGGACAAACGAGGGAGATCGACCATGTTGGGTCAACTGCGGGGCTGGGAATGGCTCATCATTGTCGCCTTGATTCTGCTCCTTTTCGGGGCGAAGCGACTTCCCGATGCGGCGCGCGGCCTAGGCCGTTCGATGCGCATCTTCAAGGCTGAGACCAAGGGCCTCATGGAGGACGGCACAACCGCCCCGGCTGAGACGCCTGACGCGGCCGCACCGGCCGCGCCCGCGGTCCAGGCCGCACCGGCGGCACCCGCTGTCCAGGCCGCTCCCGCTGCGCCCGCTGAGCTGCCGCCCGCGGCCCAGGCTCCGGCAGCGCCGCCCGCCGCTCAGCCCGCACCGGTCGAGCAGCCGGAGCGGACCGAAGGCTGATCCGGCCGCTGAATGGCCCTCAAGGAATCCGGAGCTAAGGAAAGCGGTACGGCCCGACCGGGCGCGATGCCGCTGACCGAGCATCTGCGCGAACTCAGGAACAGGCTCGTCAAGGCGGGTCTGGCCATCGCCGTAGGCATGGTCGTCGGCTGGATCTATTACCCGCAGATTTTCGCGTGGCTCAGTGCGCCGTTCGACGCCGTGGTGACCCAGGCGAGAGCTGAGGGACGCACTGTCACGCTGGCACTGACGGGCGTGGCCGACCCCTTCGTGCTGCAGATGCAGATGGCGGCGGTCTTCGGACTCATCCTTTCCTCGCCGGTGTGGCTGTACCAACTGTGGCGGTTCGTGACCCCGGGGCTGCACCGCCATGAGCGGCGCTGGGCCCTCGGCTTCGTAGCCGTGGCCGTCCCGCTGTTCGGCGCCGGCGTGGCGCTGGCCTATACGATCCTGCCCCTGGGTCTGCAAGTCCTCTTCGGCTTCACCCCCGAGGGGGTCGAGAACATCGTCGCGGTGGACCGCTACCTGTCGTTCTTCCTTCGGATGATCCTGGTATTCGGCATCGGCTTCCTTGTGCCATTGATGCTCGTGCTCTTGAACTTTGCCGGGGTCCTTCCCGGGCAGCGTCTCCTGTCGTGGTGGCGCTGGATCATCGTCTCCGTCCTGGTTTTCGCCGCCGTCGCTACTCCCACCGGTGACCCGATCAACCTCATGCTGCTGGCCGGGCCGATCCTCGCCCTCGTGATGCTCGCTGTCCTCATCGCGGTCCTCAACGACAAACGCCGGGCCCGCCGTCGCCGCTTGGCGGGGGAGCCGGACTACGAGGAACTCGACGACGACGAGATCTCACCCCTGGACGTGAACCCCACGCCCATTGACGACTCTCCGCCCCTGAATGAGACCCCCTAGAAGGCTGCCCGAAAAGTCTCCATCCCGTCCACATGCCTTAGATAATCGCCAATGAGGCAGGGTTAAGGGGATTCCTCATGGGGCAGCGAGTGGAGCGGGTCGACGTGGGCGGGGTCACAGCGGACCTTGCCGATGTCCGTCTACGCGCGACGTTGGACTCACTGCTCGACCCCCATGTGATCCTCACGGCCATCCGCGCCGCCGATGGGCACATCGTCGACTTCCGGTACGACGACGTCAACGAGGCTGCGTGCGAGGACGTCCACATCGCTCGCGAGGACTTCCTTGGCCAGACCCTGCTCGACCTGTTCCCGAACGCTGCGGACGGGCTCTTCGGTCTTTTGGCAGATGTCGTCGAAACCGGAATTCCTGTGGTCCTGGACGCCGCACCCTTCGAGAACAATCAACTCGGGCAGTGGCGCTTCTATGACGTCCGCGGCGTTCGCCTCGACGACAGCGTGGTCGTCACGATGCGCGATGTCACCGACAGGCACGAAGCAAGTCGCCAACTTGCCCAATCCGAGGAGCGATACCGACTTCTTGCCGAGAACGCCTGGGACTGCATCTGGACGATGGAAATCGACGGGACCATCTCGTACATCAGTCCATCGGTCGAGCGGATGCGTGGGATCACGCCGGCTGAGGCTGCGGTCCAGACTCTGGACCAGATCCACACCCCGGATTCGGCGGCACAGGTCGGTCAGTACTTCGCCGACCTGTACGCCGCGATGGCAGCGGGAACCGTGCCCCCGATCTATCACGGGGAGCGCGAGTACTACCGCAAGGATGGGTCGATCATGTTCGGCGAACTGCAGGTTATCCCTCAGGTCGACGCTGACGGTCGCGTCGTGCGCATTCTCGGCGTCACACGCGACATCAGCGAGCGCAGGAGCTACGAGGAGCAACTCGCCCGACTGGCGATTACCGATCCCCTCACAGGAGTTCTGAACCGCCGACACGGCGAGCAGATCTTCACCGCTGACCTCGCTGAAGCGCGGCGGTACGGACCACCGCTGACGATGCTCATGGTCGACATCGACCACTTCAAGGCGGTGAATGACACGCACGGGCATCAAGTCGGCGACGAGGTCCTGACGGAGTTGACGCGTCGGCTGACCGCAAACCTGCGACCATCAGATGTACTGGCGCGATGGGGTGGAGACGAATTCGTCATCGTGATGCGCCATTGCGCCATCGCCGATGGATTGATCGTTGCCGAGAAGCTCCGCGACCTCGTCGCCGGTGCGCCCTTCGACAACGTGGGCCAGGCAACTGTGAGCATCGGCGCCGCCGAACTCAAGGCGGACGATGACCTCGCATCGTGGCTCGCCCGTACCGACGCCGCGATGTATACGGCCAAGTCCACCGGACGAAACGCCGTGAGCGCCGGCGTCGCCTGACCCTTCCCGTTACGGCGGTTCGGGCCCGATCCGCGAGTAGTGTGACGCCACCACGTGTTCGTCAATCACGCTGCTGCTCGCTGCCCGGGTTCCTGGAGGTCCGATGCCCACGCAGGACGGTGGGGTCGTTTGGGTGATCGCCAACCCGATCGCCGGCTCCGGGCGTGGGTCGCGCCATGCGAGCGTGGTCATCAACGCGCTCCACTCCGCCGGAATAGCCTGCCGGCTGGTCACTCCGTCCTCCGTCGAGGCCACCCACAACGCCACGGCCCAGGCAGTGGCCTCCGATGCCCGAGCAGTCCTCGCCTGTGGGGGCGACGGCACCGTGCACGTTGTCCTCCAGGAGATCGTGCACACGACCATCCCGTTCGGGATCGTCGCGGGCGGCTCCGGCGACGACATCGCCGCAAGCCTCGGCTTCCCAGTCCACGGTGGGCCAGCGATCGCCGAGCACGTTGTGAACGCCATCTCGCTGGGACGGACCCGACAGGTCGACGTCGGCACCGTCACCTGTGCCGACGGGTCGACCGAGTACTTCGTCGGAGTGCTGTCGACGGGCTTCGACTCGGCCGTCAACGAGCGGGCTAACCGCATGGCGCGCCTGGGCGGCCAGCGCTACAACGTTGCGATCCTGCGGGAGTTGGCGTCCTTCAAGCCGGTTGCCTACGACGTCGTCATCGACGGGGAGCGCATTCAGGGCGAGGGGATGCTCGTCGCGATCGGCAACGGGCACCGCTACGGGGGCGGGATGCTCGTCTGCCCCTCCGCCAAACCCGATGACGGGATTCTTGACGTGACCTGGCTCGGCGCCGTTTCAACGCCGACCTTCCTGCGGGCACTTCCCTCGGTCTACAAGGGCACGCACGTGACGAAGTCGTTCGTCACGACGTACCGCGGCCGAAGCCTCACCATCGACGCAGCTGCGCAGATCGCCTACGCCGACGGCGAACGCGTGGGGCCACTGCCCATCGCCGTCGAGGCGCTGCCCGGCGTGCTCCGCGTGCTGGGCGGCTGAGCCCGGCCGAAGGCCGTAACCTGCTGTCATGCCCTCCGCCGCCGAACGCTACGCGTCCGCGATGGCCAGGGGGAGGGACGAGCGCACCCGGCTGGGCGCCTTTTCCCGGGAGTACCTGTTCGGACTGGACGACTTCCAGTTCCGCGCCTGCCGGGCCCTCGAGGACGGCAAGGGCGTCCTGGTAGCAGCGCCGACCGGGTCGGGCAAGACGGTGGTGGGGGAGTTCGCGATCCACCTGGCCCTGGCCGAGGGGCGCAAGTGCTTCTACACGACGCCCATCAAGGCGCTCTCGAATCAGAAGTACAACGACCTCGTCGAGCGTCATGGTCCTGCGAGCGTCGGACTCCTGACCGGCGACAACAGCATCAACGGTGAGGCACCCATCGTCGTCATGACGACCGAGGTGCTGCGCAACATGCTCTATGCGGGGTCCTCCACGCTGCACGGACTGGGCTACGTCGTGATGGACGAGGTCCACTACCTCGCCGACCGGTTCCGCGGGGCCGTGTGGGAGGAGGTCATCATCCACCTGCCGGAGCCCGTCACCGTGGTGGCGCTCTCGGCGACCGTCAGCAACGCAGAGGAGTTCGGCGCGTGGCTAGCGACGGTCCGCGGCGAGACCGCGATCGTTGTCGAGGAGCATCGACCGGTGCCGCTGTGGCAGCACGTCATGGCAGGGAACCGGATGTACGACCTGTTCGTCGACGATGAGCAGCGCGTGGTCAACCCCGAGCTGGTGCGCTTCGCACGCGACGAGGAACGTCACGAGCGTCCGGGACGTCGAGGCCGCACGTATGCGGACCGGTCGCGATCACGAGGCCCCAAGACACCCTGGCGCAGTGAGGTCGCCGAGCGCCTCGACCGCGAGGGCCTGCTCCCGGCGATCTACTTCCTGTTCAGCCGCGCCGGATGCGACGAGGCGGTTCGGCAGTGCCTGCACGCCGGCCTTCGCCTGACCACTGCAGATGAGCGCCGCGAGATCAGGTCGGCCGTCCTCGCCGCAACCCTGGAACTGCCCGATGAGGACCTCGCCGCGCTCGGCTTCGACGAGTGGCTCGAATCCCTTGAGCGTGGCCTTGCCTCCCACCACGCGGGGCTGCTCCCGGTGTTCAAGGAGATCGTGGAGGGCCTCTTCCAACGCGGGCTGATCAAGGTGGTGTTCGCCACCGAGACGCTGGCACTCGGCATCAACATGCCGGCGAAGTCGGTCGTCCTTGAGCGCCTCGTGAAGTGGAATGGGGAGACTCACGTCGACCTGACACCGGGCGAATACACGCAGCTCACCGGACGCGCAGGTCGGCGCGGCATCGACGTGGAAGGGCACGCGGTCGTGCTCTGGCAGCCCACGCTCGATCCGCGGCAGTTGGCCGGCCTCGCATCGACCCGTACGTATCCACTTCGCTCGTCGTTCCAGCCGTCGTACAACATGGCCGTGAACCTCGTGTCACGCATGGGACGGCATGCCGCGCGCGAAGTGCTCGAGACGTCGTTCGCACAGTTCCAGGCCGACCGAAGTGTCGTCGGACTGGCGACCGAACTGCGGAAGGTCGAGGAGGCGCGCGACGGATATCGCGATGCCATGGAGTGCCATCTGGGCGACTTCTATGAGTACTCCGAACTGCGGGAGTCGATCGGCCGGCGCGAGAAGGACCTCAGCCGTCGGGCCGCGGCCGAGCGGCGCGATGCGGCCGAGGAGTCGTGGCAGGCGCTTCGGCAGGGCGATGTCTTCATGATCCCGACCGGCCGTCGAGCCGGTCCGGCGGTGGTGCTCGACAGCCGTCGGCATCGCAGTCCGCGCGAGGTGAACCGGCCCATGGTGCTCACGGCCGACGGCCAGGTGCGCCGAATGTCCAATGCGGACACAAGCCAGCCGGTGCAGGCGTTCACGCACATCGCCGTCCCCAAGGGCTTCGTGGCGAAGGACGCGCGCGCACGGCGGGACCTCCTGTCGACGCTGAAGTCCGCAGTGGCCGACGTGCCGCACGACCAACGGCGCAAGCGATCCTCCACGTCCGACGACGACGAGATCCAGCGACTGCGGGCGGAACTGAGGGCGCATCCGTGTCATGGCTGCTCCGATCGCGAGGTGCATGCGCGCTGGGCCGAGCGCTACCACCGGACCGCCCGGCAGATCCGCGAGATCGAGCGCAAGGTCGATGGCCGGACCAATTCGATCGCCAAGCGGTTCGACCGCGTATGCGAGGTGCTCACCGAACTGGGCTATCTGACGTCGTCGGGCGACTCGGCGCAGGTCACCGATCCGGGTCGCATGCTCATGCGTCTGTACACCGAGTCCGACCTGCTGGCCGCCCAGTCGCTCCTCGACGGGCATTGGTCCGCGCTGACGTCAGCGGAGCTCGCGGCCGTCGCCTCCGCGGTGGTATTCGAGTCACGCGGACCAGAGGACGAGCAGCCCGTGCCGTCGCCGACGCAGGGCATTCGACTCTCGGTCGATCGGCTTGTGCACCTGTGGGGAGACCTCCACGAGCTTGAGGGCCGCCATGGGCTGGAGATCACTCGACGGCCCGACCCCGGCCTGGTGGACGCCACCTACCGATGGGCGACGGGCGCGAACCTGCTCCAGGTCCTCACGCATGGCGACATCACTGCTGGCGATTTCGTGCGCTGGTGCCGACAGGTCATCGACCTGCTCGGGCAGATCGCGCAGGCGCTGGAGCCCGGCGATCCGCTGCGCTCACGTGCCAACGAGGCAGCGGATCTGGTCAACCGCGGCGTGGTCGCCTACTCGTCGGCGGTCTGACGATCAAGGGCTGCACGAAGGGCGTCTGCCTGTCTCGCGACACCCCAGTCCGCGGCGATCTGCTCGAAGACCTCCGGTGTTGCCGGTGGCCGTGCTGAGCCGACGTCGAGGTCGGTCACTGCCAGGGCAACCGTCCGTGCCCGCAGGACGGCGTCCGGGTCGGCGAGGAGCGACGCCGCAAGCCGCGGCGTCATCGGACGCATGACTGGGTCGGCAGCGGCCGCCGCAAGGATGCCGTCGATTCCGCCGAAAGCCGCAACCAGCGCAACGGCGGTCTTCGCACCGATGCCGGCCACGCCGGGCAGTCCGTCGGACGGATCGCCGCGAAGCACGGCAAGATCCACGTAGTTCGACGGTTCCACTCCGAACCGCTCGATCACCGACGGCGGATCGAGAACGGGCCACTTGTCCATGCCGCCGTTGACGGTCAGAAGCAGGGACACGCGCTCGTTGACGACCTGCACCAGGTCGCGGTCACCGGACACCGCGAGGACCGGCCTTGCCTCCTGCGCGGCGACCGAAGCGATCACGTCATCGGCCTCGAACCCGGGTCGGCCCAGCGGTGCGATCCCGACCGCTGTGAGCAGCTCGGCGATCGCCTCCGCCTGAGCGCCCAGCGATTCCGGTTCGAGCTCCGCGTCGACCTCATCACCGTCGCCTTCCTCCGCCACTCGGTGCGCCTTGTAGGTGGGGATGAGGTCGACCCGCCACTGCGGCCGCCAGTCCGCGTCCCAGCAGGGCACGACGTCGACAGGTCGGTACTGGTCCACCAGCCGGGTCACGGTCGACAGGAAGCCGCGAACCGCGTTGTGCGGTCGGCCGTCCGGAGCCGTCATCGACTCGGGCAGGGCATGGAAGGCCCGGTAGTACAAAGAGGCTGAGTCGAGGACGAGAACTGGTCGCGATCCGGCAGGCATCACGGCAGTCTGGCAGACGGATCCTCGCAAGGGCAGCGCATAGACTCCCAGCACGAGAGGGGGGACCCATGCAGGGGAGCGACTTCGGCGGCCGGCTGGCGGCGGTGGCCCACGAGGCAGCGGCAGGCGGCATCGACGCCGTGCTGGTCACCCCTGGCCCGGATCTGCAGTACCTGGTCGGCTACGAGGCCATTCCGCTGGAACGCCTGACCTGCCTGGTCGTACCCGCTGTCGGTGATCCGTCGCTCGTCGTCCCCCGTTTGGAGATGCTCGCCGCGCAGGCCAGCCCTGCGCAGGCACTGGGCTTGGCGATGCACCCCTGGGGCGAGACCGATGACCCCTTCGCACTCGTCGCAGGCCTTGTTCCGTCCGCGACCACGGTCGCACTCGACAACCACATGTGGGCCGAGAAGGTGCTGCGGCTCCGCACCGCCATGCCCATCGCCACGCAGGTGCTCGCGGGCGACACCATCGCGCGCCTGCGCATGCGCAAGGACGACGGCGAGGTGACCGCCCTGATGCGAGCCGGAGCCGCGATCGACGCCGTGCACGCGCAGGTGGCCGGCCTCCTGCGTCCCGGCCGCACGGAGCGTGAGGTCGGAGCGGATATCTCCACCGCGATCACCGAGGCTGGGCATGTCCGCGTGGACTTCATCATCGTGGCGAGCGGACCGAACAGCGCGAGCCCGCACCACGAGGTCTCCGATCGAGTCCTTGAGCACGGCGACGTGGTGGTCGTCGACATCGGCGGCACCATGGCCGACGGGTATCGCAGCGACTGCACGAGGACGTACGCCGTGGGTGAGGCGCCACCCGGCTTCGTCGAGGCCTACGCGGCGCTCCAACAGGCTCAGGCCGCTGCTGTTGCTCACGCACGTGCCGGAGTGTCCTGCGAGAGCGTGGACTCCGCGGCGCGCGACGTCCTCACCGAAGCAGGCCTCGGCGAACTGTTCATCCACCGGACCGGCCACGGCATCGGGCTGGAGACGCACGAGGAGCCTTACATCGTGTCGGGGAACACCCTCGTCCTCGAACCTGGAATGGCGTTCAGCATCGAGCCGGGCTTCTACCGGGAGGGAGTGTTCGGTGCGCGAATCGAGGACATCGTCATCGCCACCACCGATGGCGTGCTCGTGGCCAACAACCAGCCGAGAGATCTGGTGATCGTATGACGTTCCCCTGGAAGGGCGCGGCCGTCACGCGCCTCATGCCCACGCCGGAGTCCGTCGACCTGATGGCCATGGTCGAGGAGTTCGCGGCCGCGGAACTCGCGCCGCACGCCGCGCAGGCCGAGGAGGACTCGGTCTTCCCGCGCGAGGCCTTCGTCACCATGGGCGAGCTCGGCCTGCTCTCGCTGCCGTTCGACGAGGAGTACGGAGGCGGCGGGCAGGCCTACGAGGTCGTCCTGCAGTCCCTCGAAGAGGTTGCGCGGGCGTGGCTGAGCGTGGGCGTGAGCCTGAGCGTGCACTACCTTTCGTGCTTCGCCCTGGCCAACTACGGCTCGGCCGAGCAGCGGGCGCGTTGGCTCCCCGACATGATCGGCGGCAGCCTCCTGGGCGCCTACTGCCTGTCGGAGTCGCACTCGGGCTCGGACGCGGCAGCCCTCGCGACGCGAGCCGAGCAGGTGGACGGCGGCTTCCGGGTCAACGGCACCAAGGCCTGGATCACCCACGGCGGCCGCGCCGACTTCTACTCCGCGATGGTCCGCACCTCGGACGACGGCGCGCGCGGCATCAGCTGCCTACTGGTCGACGGCACCAGCCCGGGCCTGTCCTCCGCACCCCCCGAGCGCAAGATGGGCGCGACCTCCTCGCCCACGGCGCAGGTGGTGTTCGAGGACGTCTTCGTGGAGTCCGATCGACTGATGGGCCCCCTCGGTGGCGGCTTCCCGGTCGCCCTGGCCGCGCTCGACGCCGGCCGGCTCGGGATAGCGGCGTGTGCCGTCGGACTCGGGCAGGCGGCGCTCGATGCGGCAGTCGCCTATGCACGCGAGCGGCAGCAGTTCGGGCACTCGATCGGTGACTTCCAGGGCATCGCCTTCATGCTCGCCGACATGGCCACGTCAGTCGCCACGGCGCGAGCGCAATACCTCCACGCGGCACGACTCAAGGATGCCGGCCTGCCGTTCGGCACCCAGGCGGCAATGGCCAAGCTCGCGGCCACCGATGCCGCCATGAAGGTCACGACGGACGCCATCCAGGTGCTTGGCGGCGCCGGCTACACGCGGGACTTCCCGGTGGAGCGGTACTTCCGCGAGGCGAAGGCACTGCAGATCGTCGAGGGCACCAACCAGATCCAGCGCATGGTGATCGGCCGAGCACTGCAGAGTGGTTCCGGGCGTTGACCTCACCCACCTGGTCCGGCAACGAGCGTGTCCTCCTGCACGGCGGCACCATCTACTCACCTGTGAGTCCGTTTGCCACGGCGATGCTCATTGACGGCGACGCCGTCGCATGGCTGGGGGAGGACTCGGCGGCCGATGCCCATCGCGATTCCGCCGACGTCGTGGTGGACCTGCACGGCGCACTGGTGGCGCCAGGGTTCGTCGACGCGCACGTGCACACCACCAGCACCGGCCTGACGCTGACCGGCCTGGACCTTGCGAGCACCAACTCCCTTCAGGAGGTTCTCGAACTGCTCGAACGCCATGCGCGCAGCCTCAGCAGCGGAGTGATCCTCGGCCACGGCTGGGACGAGACCCGCTGGAGCCAGGCACGGTTGCCGTCGCGAGGCGAACTCGACCGCGCGGCACCGGGAAGAGTCGTCTACCTCTCACGCATCGACGTCCACTCGGCAGCCGTGTCGAGTGCGCTCCTCGACGCGGTCCCAGGCGTCCGTGACCTTGGCGGCTTCCACCCGGACCTGCCGCTGACGCAGCAGGCGCACCACGCCGTTCGCGAAGCCGCCTTGGCGTCCGTCAGGCCCAGCCAGCGTCGAGAGGCGCAGCGAACAGCCCGCCGTCATGCGGCGAGCCTCGGGATCGTGGCCATGCACGAGATGGCTGGACCGAGCATCTCGGGCCTAGACGACCTCTCGGATCTCACCACGTTGTCCTCGACCGAGCTGGGTCCGGCCGTGTTCGGCTACTGGGGCGAGCTCGCACAGGAGGGGGGCATCGATCGCGCCCGCGAGTGCGGCGCGTATGCGGTCGGCGGCGACCTTTCCGTCGACGGAGCGCTCGGCTCGCGCACCGCATGCCTGTCTTCGCCGTACGCCGACGCTCCGGACTCCAACGGCGCCCGCTACCTCACGTCCGAGGCCATCGCCGAGCACATCCTGCTGACCACCGACGCAGGGTTCCAGTCCGCCTTCCATTGCATCGGTGACGCCGCGTGCCAGTCGGCGGTCGATGGCTACGTGTCCGCCGCAAGAACGCTTGGCGCCGATCGCGTTCGGCAACTCGGGCATCGACTGGAGCACGCGGAGATGGTCTCCGACGAGTCGATCGCGGCCATGGCCGACTTGGGGATCATCGCCAGCATGCAGCCCATGTTCGACGCGCTGTGGGGCAATCGGGGCGGGATGTATGAGCAGCGTCTGGGACGCACCCGCGCCACTTCGATGAACCGGATCGCAGACCTCACGGCGGCGGGCGTCGTCGTCGCACTCGGCTCGGACTCACCGGTGACGGCTCTCGGTCCGTGGGAGGCCGTTCGCGCGGCGATGCTGCACCACAATCCGGCTCAGCGAGTGTCGGCCCGATCGGCCTTCTCGGCGCACACCCGCGGGGGATGGCGCGCGGTGGGGCGCACCGACGCCGGTGTTCTCGCTCCGGGCGCGCCGGCTCACTACGCCCTGTGGGACGTCGCCGATGTCGTCGTCCAAGCCCCTGACGAACGGCTCGCCGCGTGGTCGACCGACCCGCGCAGTGGCACGCCGGGACTTCCGGCGATGAGCACCGACGGCGTCGTGCCCCAGTGCCTGCGCACCGTCGCCTTCGGCCGCACCATCCACGACACACTCGAGGCCTAGCCATGCCACCGCTCATGACGCTCCCGCGCGCGACGGCGCTTGCGGTGCTGTCCGGCGTCGTGATGTGGCTGGCCTTCCCGCCGGTGGCGTTCGGGCCCTACGCGATCGCGGCGGTCGCCCTGCTCACCACGGCGCTCTGGCGGTCGTCCCTGCGCCGCGGGCTCGGCTTGGGATTCCTCTCCGGAATGGTGTACTTCCTGCTCCTGCTGGGCTGGATGCGGGTGATCGGCTGGGACGCGTGGATCCTGCTCACACTGCTGTGCGCCTGCTGGTTCGCCCTTGCGGGACTGGGGACGGCGCTCGTCAGCCGCCTCCCTGGCGCTCCGGTCTGGATCGGAGCGGTGTGGGTCTTGTCTGAGGTGCTGCGCGGTCGGGTGCCGTTCGGCGGCTTCCCCTGGGGGAACCTCTCGTTCGCGCAGCCAGGCGGTCCGATGGTGGCGCTCGCGCCGTGGGGCGGATCCTCGCTGGTCTCCTTCGCCGTGGCGTTCATCGGCGCAGCGATCGTCACGATCGCCCTGGACTATCGCGCGGGCCGACGAAACTGGTCGGCGGCGTGGCTCGTGTCGTGCGCACTTCTGGTCTTCGTGCCGGCCGTCCTCGGGGTGCCGAGTACCGGCGACACCAACGGCGGCCCAGCGACCGCGACCATCGCCATCGTGCAGGGAGGAACACCCGAGGTCGGCCTTGGCGCGATGGACGTCCGACGGGCCGTTCTCGACAACCACGTAGCCCAGACGCTCGACCTCGCCAAAGCCATCGACGCAGGCAAGGCCAGGCGTCCGGCCTTCGTCCTATGGCCGGAGAACTCTTCCGACATCGACCCGTTCACCGACGCCGATGCGGCCGCCGCGATCTCCGCGGCGGCACGAGCGGTGCAGGCGCCGATCCTCGTCGGCGCAGTCATCTCGGTCCCGGACAACCCGAACGGCGTATGGAACGTCGGCATCGTCTGGGACCCGGTCGCCGGACCGCAGGAGATGTACGTGAAGAACCACCCGGTCCCGTTCGGCGAGTACATCCCCTTCCGCGACTTCCTCGCCCAGCACATCGCGCGCTTCGACCGGATCCCCAGGGACTTCATCCCAGGGACCAAGCCCGGCAACCTCACGATCGGCGGTGTGCCGGTCGGCAACGTCATCTGCTTCGAAGTCGCCTACCGCGACGTCGTGCACGCGGTCGTCGACGGGGGAGCGAGGGTCCTCACAGTTCAGACGAACAACGCCACGTACGGCGGCACCGCCCAGCCTGAGCAGCAATTGGCCATCGAGCGCCTTCGTGCGATCGAGTTCGGCCGCTCCGTCGTCGTCGCCGCGACTAGCGGCATCTCCGCCGTGGTCGCACCCGACGGCTCCTTCCTGGACCGCATCGACGAGGGCGATGTCGGCTGGCGGGTTGCTGACGTCCCCTTGCGCGGGCAGACCACCTGGGCCACCGCACTGGGCCACGGCGTAGAGGTTGTGCTGTCCTTGATCGCCCTGGCAGCCATGACTGTGGCGGTGCTGTGGTCGGCTCGTGGGCGGCGTCGGCCCATCGCCTAAGGTGACATGGTGACGTCTGCCACCTTCGCCGACCTCGGCCGCATCCTCGTGATCATCCCCACGTTCAACGAGCTCACGACGATCACGCCGATCGTCGCGCGGGTCCGCTCGTCGGTGCCTGAGGCGCACATCCTGATCGCCGACGACAACTCCCCTGACGGCACGGGACGGGTCGCCGACGAGATCGCCGCAGATGACCCGAACGTCCAGGTCATGCACCGACTGGGCAAAGAAGGCCTTGGCGCTGCGTACCTGGCCGGCTTCGCATGGGCCCTCCAGGAGGGCTACGAGGTGGTCGTCGAGATGGATGCCGACGGCTCGCACCAGCCCGAGCAGCTCCCTCGCCTGCTCGACGCCCTCCGGACGGCAGACCTCGTTCTCGGATCGCGCTGGGTGCCCGGTGGCAGGACCGAGAACTGGCCCAAGACACGGCAGTTCATCTCCCGCAGCGGGAGCGCGTACACGCGCGTGATGCTGGGCGTTCCGATCCACGACGCGACCGGCGGCTACCGCGCCTTCCGCGCCGACACGCTGCGCAAGCTGGACCTGCATGAGGTCGCATCCCAGGGCTACTGCTTCCAGATCGATCTCGCGTGGCGGGCAATCCAGCGCGGCCTGACGGTACGCGAGGTGCCCATCACCTTCGTCGAGCGCACCTCGGGCTCGAGCAAGATGAGCCGGAAGATCGTCGTCGAGGCCCTGTGGCGGGTCTCGGCGTGGGGCGTCGATGACAAGGTCACCCGCATCAGGCGGCGCGCCCATGCCAAGCGGGCCCAAGAGTGAGCGGGTTTCGCCGCAGGCTCCTGCTGATCGGCTACCCGCTCCTGGAGTGCGTGACGATCTACCTGGTTGCGCAGTGGATCGGCTGGGGCTGGACCTTCCTGCTTCTCCTTGCCGGGATTCCCGTCGGCTTCGCCTTCATGCGCAATGCTGGCGATGCGGCGATGCGCGACATCGTGGTCGCCTCCAATGAAGGCACCCAGGTCGATGCCAGCCGCCACACGCTTTCGTTCGTCGGCGGCCTGCTGGTGGCGATCCCCGGATTCTGGTCCGACCTCCTGGGGCTTCTTCTCGTGTTCCCCCCGACACAGCGGCTCTTCCGGTCGCGGGCCAGGTCGTGGGTCTCAGCGCGCTTCACGACCGTGCGCGTCCCAGGCGTCCACAACCCCGGGGGAGACGTCATCCAGGGTGCCGTCATCCACAGCACCGTGGTCCCAGACGACGAAGCGGGCCCCCCGTCACCGGGGAGCCCGCCGCAGATCGAGCGCTAGGTCAGGCCGACTTACGCAGGGCCGGGCGGCTCTTCGTCGCGCCCTCGAGCCCGTGCAGGAGGTCCAGGCGCTCCTGAAGCAGCACCTCAAGGTCGGCGATAGTGCGCCGCTCGAGAAGCATGTCCCAATGGGTCCTTACGTGCTTGGTTGGCTTCTCCTCGGGCATTTCAGCGTCCGGTCGGGTTGAGGATCGGCCGCAGCGGCAAGACCAATCGAACGGAATCTCCTCAGCCTCGACGGAGAACGGCACCAGCGTCTCGTGGCCTTCTGGGCACAGGTAGGCGATGACAAGTCGATCGGCCGGTGCCACGTGGGCGTCGGTCTCGTAGCTCAGGGCACCCAACCGGCTGCCGCGCATGGACTCACTCATGGTCTTTCCCTCTCCGTGCCGGGCCGTCCATGCTGGACGACCCTTCGTGTTGACACATATGACGCGCTTGTTATTCCCCTGGTTCCCCCTCGTCAAACCTCCGTGAGGGAATCCGCGGCCACGGAAGTTCTCGGCTTCCCACGGGGGCCGGGGGAGCCGAATGTCCGTTTTGTCAGGTTAAGCCTGGGTAAGACCTGGGCCGGCGACCGCTGTGCGTCTGGGCGGTCGACGATTGCCATGCATGATGCAGCAGTGACACCGCGCACCACGACCCATCGGTTCGCTCGGAGGGCTGCGTCCCTGCTGGCGCTGATCGGCGTGCTCCTGGGCGGGGCTTCCGGGCTGGCCGGGCCCGCCCGGGCGGCTACGGCAGGTCCTTCACCCGTGATCCACGTCCAATCGGACCGGACGGTGCGGGCCCACAGGCCCGTTCACGTATCCGTGCTCAGGTTGAGCAGCGGCAGGTCCGTCACGGTCGCCTGGGGGGATGGGGCCAGCACCAAGGTCGCCAGCCGCTGCACGGCCGTCTCGGCCCGTAGGCATCCGATGCGGTGTTCAGCGAACGTGAAGCACGCCTACGCCGAACCGGGCGCATTCACGATCGTGGTCTCAGGGGCCTCACGTACCGTCCTCCGCGCGGTCATGCGCGTGTCGGCCGCAAGTCCCACAGCCGGCACCGACGCGGCGCCGCGCACGGCAACGTCAGTTCCCGCCGACACATCGTGGCAGGACCAGATGCTCGCGCGCATCAACGACCTGCGCTCTGCTGTCGGCGCCCCGCCGCTCGCGCTGTGCGCGCGACTGACCAAGACGGCCCAGGACTACGCGACGCTCATGGCCTCGACGGGGCACTACGGCCATGTGGGGCCGGATGGAAGCGAGCCGTGGGATCGAATGTCGGCACACGGATATCACTGGAGCAAGGCCGCCGAGAACATCGCAGCTGGATACGACGGCGTCGACAGCGTCATGACGGGGTGGCGCAATTCACCCGGCCACTACGCCAACATCATCGACGCATCCTTAGAGCATGTGGGCTTCGGCACGGCGACCAACACATCAAGCCAGTACGGGACCTACTGGGTCCAGAACTTCGGACAGGGCGGCACCTGCTCGTGACCGGGCCGACTCACAGCCAGTCGCGACGCTTGAACACGGTGTACAGCGAGATACAGACGGCCGCCATCATCCCCAGCGCAAGGGGATAGCCCCACACCTTGTCGAGCTCGGGCATGAACTGGAAGTTCATTCCGTAGATCGTCCCGATAAGTGTTGGTGCGAAAAGGATTGCGGCCCATGCGGAGATCTTCTTGACCTCGACGTTCTGCTCGTTGCTTGCGATCGTCAGTGCTCGCATCTCCTCGTTCTGCTGCTGCGCGACCATGGTCGCGTTGACGGTGAGCATGTCGCGGAGCAGCAGTTGGAAGCCCTCTACGCGTTCGGTGACCTGGATGTTGTGGTCCGCAACGTCGCGCAGCGAGCGCTGCAGTTCCTCGCCCACGCCGTACTTGTCGAAGCCGCCCTCGAGTGCCTCGAAGATGCCGATGAGGGGGAGGGTCGCTCGCTTGAACTCGATGACCTCGCGCGAGAGCTCGTAGATGCGACGTGACACCTCCGGGTCTCCGGAGAAGACCTCGCTCTCGATCTCGTCGATGTCGTTCTCCAGGCCAGTCACGACTGGCAGGTAGCCATCGACGACCCGGTCGAGCATTGCGTACAGGACGGCCTCCGGTCCCAGCGCCAGGAGCTCGGGATCCTCCTCGAGTCCAGACCGTACGCCGGACAGGTCCGGCGACTCGCTGTGCCGCATGCTGATGACGAAGTTGGGACCGACGAAGACGTGCAGTTCGCCGAACTCCACCTCCTCGACGTCGTCGAGATAGCGGGCGGCGCTGAGGACCACGAAGAGGGTGTCGCCGTAGCGCTCCAGCTTCGGTCGCTGATGCGCGACGATCGCATCCTCAACGGCCAGCTCGTGGAGCGAGAACTCCTCCGCGAGCGAGATGACCTCCTCCGGGCTCGGCCGGTAGAGGCCGATCCAGGCGAAGGCGTTCTCGTCCTCGTGCAGGTCCTCGTACACCTCGGCGAGGGTCTTGGGCTCGGCGACCCGGACGCCGTCGCGATAGACCGCAAGATTGACAACGCTTGTGTTGGGGGAGAAGGCGACTGCCGGCGACAGGACCGGGCGGCTGGGCTCAAGGGTGGCGTGACGACGACGCCCCCGCGCTCCGCGCAGGCTAGACAGCATTCGATCGCGCATCTTCACCCCTCCCGAGCCAAGTACATCACCCCTGAGAGATCGGGGTCAGTCCGTTCCGGCCTCCATCATGGCGCGGTCGAGGAGCTGTGCCTCACCCTCCTCGAGAAGGGTCTCCGCCGGAGCGGCCGCGATCGCTGCAGCACCACCCGCACGCAGTTCACCGATGAGTTGCGCCTGGCCTGCCAGCAACTGACCCTGGCTGGCGTACAGCTCCAGCTTGGCGCGCGAGTCGGCGATGTCGAGGTTGCGCATCGTCAACTGACCGATGCGGTCGACCGGCCCGAAGGCGGCGTCCTCGGTCCGCTCCATCGAGAGCTTGTCCGGGTGGTAGCTGAAGGCGGGACCGCGGGTGTCGATGATCGAGTAGTCGTCTCCGCGACGCAGCCGAAGCGTGACCTCGCCAGTGACCGCTGAGGCAACCCAGCGCTGCAGTGACTCGCGCAGCATGAGCGCCTGCGGGTCCAGCCAGCGGCCTTCATAGAGCAGGCGACCAAGCCGACGTCCCTCGGCGTGATAGTTCGCGATCGTGTCCTCGTTGTGGATCGCACTCAGCAGCCGTTCGTAGGCGATGAACAGCAGCGCCATCCCCGGAGCCTCGTAGATGCCGCGGCTCTTGGCCTCGATGATCCGGTTCTCGATCTGGTCGGCCATTCCGAGCCCGTGCCGCCCGCCGATGGCGTTCGCCTCGTGCACGAGGGCGACGGCCGAGGTGAAGCCCTTGCCGTCGATCTCCACCGGGCGGCCCTGCTCGAACCGCACCGTCACGTCCTCGGCTGGGATCGAGATGGATTGATCCCAGAATCGCACGCCCATGATCGGCTCGACGATCTCGATCGAGGTGTCGAGGTGCTCGAGCGTCTTCGCCTCGTGGGTGGCGCCCCAGATGTTGGCGTCAGTGGAGTACGCCTTCTCGACGCTGTCGCGATACGGCAGGTCGTGAGCAACCAGCCACTCGGACATCTCCTTGCGCCCACCGAGCTCGTTGACGAAGTCTGCGTCGAGCCATGGCTTGTAGATCCGCAGGTTCGGGTTGGCCAGGAGTCCGTAGCGATAGAAGCGCTCGATGTCATTGCCCTTGAAGGTCGATCCGTCACCCCAGATGTCGACCGAGTCCTCGTGCATCGCGCGAACCAGAAGAGTGCCGGTGACTGCCCGACCCAGGGGAGTGGTGTTGAAGTACTGCCGACCGCCCGAGCGGATGTGGAACGCCCCACAGGCGAGCGCAGCCAGTCCCTCATCGACGAGCGCGGCCTTGCAGTCGACGAGCCGGGACAGTTCCGCCCCGTACTGCAGAGCGCGACCAGGCACGGAGTCGATGTCCGGCTCGTCGTACTGGCCGATGTCAGCGGTGTAGGTACAGGGGGTGGCCCCCTTGTCGCGCATCCAGGCCACAGCCACGGAGGTGTCCAGGCCGCCGGAGAAGGCGATGCCGACGCGCTCGCCCACGGGAAGGGAGGTCAGTACTTTCGACACACGCTAAACCTAGGGGCCGATGCCTGCGGAGTGACGACCGCCCCGCAGGCATGCGCAGTCGCTAGTTGGTGTCGCAGGCGTTGGCCCAGATGCCGGCAGGCACCGGGGAGTCAGCCGGCCGCTGGTCCGGATGCCCGCTGACCGGTGTGCCGCACACCTGGCTGCGGTTCTTGGGAATCCAGAACTGGCCTTCCGCCTCGAAGACGTCGGTCACGCCGATGTCGTGGCCCTTGCCGTCACCGATTGTCGCGAAGGCGTACGCCCAGCCGCTGTCGCATTGGAACTTGTCGACCGAGACGAGGACCTCAGCCTTGGGCAGCCCGGCCGCGATGACGTCGCTGAAGCCCGTCTGCGTGCAGGTAGCGGTGCCGCCGATCACCGAGGGGGCCGCAACGGGCTTCATCGACTTCGCGACCTTCAGCAGCGCCGCGAAGCTCAACGGCTTCGACCCGAACGTCTGCAGTACGACATCGGTCGAGCGCAGCTTGCCGTAGGCAGGCAGGCGCACGGACAGGGCGCCGCCGTACTTGGCCATGTCATTGCGCGAGCAGTTCTTCGACTGGGTCGCATTCGACAGGTCGCAGAAGACCGTGACGTGCGCCTTGGCGCCGAGCACCGAGACCGTGCCCAACGACTTCCCCGCGCCCACCGGATCGCTGCAGATGGGCCGGCCCTCGACGATGTCCAGAGGCGTGGTCCGCTGCCTGCCGTAGGCAGCGACCATGTTCTGCTCCGTGCCGACCGGGCATGCGGACTGGCTTCCGGTTCGGGTCAGCTTGAGCCCGGCGGTGTACAGCGGTTGATAGACCGTGTAGGTGACGCCCACCTGGAGATCCTCATACGGGTTGCCAGAGCCCATGGCGTGCGCCGGTGCGCCCGGCACCAAGCCGATCGATGAACCAAGGACCACTGCCATTGCCAGCCGCAGAATGGTGCGCATCAGACCTCCAGAATCGTCCCCCTGCGGGAATGCTCGCATGGCTGCGCGGGGGAGTCGCGCTGTTGGTCGGGCCTATTCCGACGGTGGAACGGCGGGCCTAAGCCAAGCCATGCCCACCGCGAAGGCGCCCACGACGATGGCGGGGAACACCACCCCGGCCAGGAGGAGCGCGGACGCTCCCGCCGCCAGCGCAATGCTCGCCGGTCGGCTCACTCGGGCGAGGTTCACGGGGAGATTGTGTCGGACCGGTGTGACAGGCGCCGGAAATCTGGACAGAACGGACCCAGACGTCAGAATTCCGCACTTCCGGCTGACCTTTCGTACACTGCCAGCATGAGCAACGCAAAGACCCGACTCCGCGTCCTGGCCTCCGCAGCCTCCATCGCCGCCGCAGCCACACTCGTGGCACCGAGCGCCGCCCGTGCGGAGACCGTGTACACCTTCGCCGACGTACAGAAGCACGCGACACAGCAGGACTGCTGGTCGATCGTCAATGGCGGCGTCTACAACCTGACGAACTTCATCCCGCGGCACGAGGGTGGATCCAAAGTGATCATCGCCATGTGCGGCATCGACGGCAGCTCGTCCTACAACGGTCGGCACGGCCGCAGCCAAGGCGAGGAGAACGAACCCGCGCGGGCGTTGGCGCAATACCGGATCGGCGTGCTGGACCCGAGTTCCGTCCCGTCCGCCACGACGAACTACACGATGACGCAGGTCGCCGCCCACAACTCCGCTGGCGACTGCTGGTCGGTTGTCAGCGGCAAGGTCTACAACCTGACCGCCTGGATTCCCAAGCATATTGGTGGGCCCGGTGTGATCACGTCCATGTGCGGCATCGACGGCACGAGCCTGTACAACAGCAAGCATCAGGGCTCTGCGAGCGCCGCCGGTGCGCTTGCCAACTACGTGATCGGAACCCTCAGCGGTTCGTCGACGGCGACCCCGTCCACCCCCACCGCCCCCAAGAAGACCTACACGATGAAGCAGGTCAAGAAGCACCGCTCGGCGACCGACTGCTGGACCGTCGTCAACAAGGGCGTCTACAACGTGACCGCGTGGATCCCCAAGCACCCGGGCGGCTCAGCAGTGGTCGTCTCCATGTGCGGCAAGAAGGCAACGGCCCTGTACAAGACCCAACATGCGGGGGATGCCGCCGCGGCGAGCGTTCTCAAGGGCTACCGGATCGGACGAATCGCCTAATTGGCCTAGCGTTACAACATATGCAGGATCGTCTGGTTTGATCTGCCCGTGAACACCACAGCCACGATCGTGACCTCCGTCCTTGCAGACAACCCGTTCTTCCTGATCACCGGGCTGCCGGTGCACACGCTCATCGTGCACTTCGCGGTGTCGATGATTCCGCTGTCGGCCATCGCGCTGATCGCGATCGTCCTGGTCCCGAAGTGGCGCGGGGCCTTCTTGTGGGCCACGCTCATCGGCCTCACCATCGGGACCGGGGCGGCCTTCATCTCCAAGCTGTCCGGACAGGCACTAGCTGCCGTGGTCGGTGTTTCCCAGACGCATTCCAAGTGGGGCGACATCCTGCCTTGGCTCTCGCTGCTCTTGCTCGTCGTCGCGCTCATGTGGGCATGGGTCTCGCGGCATGCCGCGAAGCAGGATCCCGCACCGACGATCTCGCTGGGCAAAGGCCCGCAGCTGGCCTTGGGGCTCATCGCCATCGTGCTTTCCGTCGCAGCATTCGCACTGACGGTCGTCGTCGGCCACACCGGCGCAGGCGCCGTCTGGGAGTCGCGCAGCCTCGACACCGAGAACACCGAGGACACCTCCACCGCACCCTCGTCGAGCGCCGTTCCGGCGCCCTCGTCCTCCGCCGGCGCGGCTGGCGGCCTCACCCTGGCGGACGTGAAGGCGCACTCGACTCCGCAGGACTGCTGGAGCCTGGTCAGCGGCCAGGTCTACGACCTCACCTCATGGATCTCCCAGCACCCGGGCGGCCCCGGCGTCATCGAGGCCATGTGCGGCAAGGACGGCACGGCGGCGTACGAGGGCAAGCACGGCGGCTCGGCCAGCGCCGGCGCCGCTCTCGCCGGGCTGGCGGTCACCCCGGCTGGTGGGGGAGCGGCCTCGGCTGCCCCGGCCAGCTCGGCCGCCGCGGTCGCCTCAACGGCGCCGGCAGCCTCTGCTGCTGCCACGGGTGCCGCTGCCGCGATCACGATTGCCGAAGTGGAGAAGCACGCCACACCGCAGGACTGCTGGTCGGTTGTCGACGGCTTGGTCTACGACCTCACCCCGTGGATCCCGCAGCATCCGGGCGGCCCCGGCGTCATCGAGGCCATGTGCGGCGTCGACGGAACCTCCCTGTACAACAGTCAGCACGGCGGCTCGCCGCAGGTCGCGAGCCTCCTGCCGACGTTCGAGGTCGGAACCCTCGGCTGAGCCCGGTGGATCGGCGCGGTCCACTACGCCCTACCGGAAACCGGCATTGGGGATGTACCGGGATATTCCCCTCAGGAATCTCTGCATACCGGGCATACGATTTACCGGAATCTTGGATTCCTCAGACATCGCCCTTGGGCGCCCCTACCTAGGTTGACGGGGACTGATGTTGTCCGTCGTTCGCTCGCGCGCCTGCGGGGGAGCGGGCGGATCGGGTCACGAGGCTAGGGGCGCAATGAATCTGTTCCAGACGGGGTTGGGGCGCGTTGTCATGGGTGCGGCGCTGCCGCTGGCCGTGATCGCTGGGGTCATGACCGCATCCGCATCGTCGGCCGCGACGCCGACGCTCTCGGCACCCAAACCGACCATTGCGCGTTCGGCCGTGGGAAGCTACACCCTGGCGCAGGTGGCCCAGCACGGCACTGAGCGCGACTGCTGGTCGGCCATCAACGGCAGCGTCTACAACCTCACCGCGTTCATTGCTCGGCACGAGGGTGGTGCAGCGCCCATCATCGGGCTGTGCGGAATCGACGGCTCGGGCATGTTCAACGGCCAGCATGGCAGCCAAAGCCTGCCGAACTCGACCCTCACGCAGTACCGAATCGGCGCCCTGAACGCGACGCTGCCGCCGGTACCGGCAACCACCTACACGTTCGCCCAGGTCCAGACGCACAGCACCGCGGCGAGCTGTTGGTCAGTGGTCGGGACGACCGTCTACGACCTCACCTCGTGGATTCCCAAGCATCCCGGCGGCACTGCGGTGATCACCGCGATGTGCGGCAACGACGGCTCTGCCAGCTTCAACGGCAAGCACGGCAGCACGTCGGCTGCACCCTCAACGTCGGCGCAGAACCAGTTGGCGCAGTTCTCCATCGGCAGCCTCAGTGGCACGACCGGTGGCGGCACCGCGGGCGGAGGAACCACACCGACTCCGAACACCACCGCGACGTACACGTTCGCGCAGGTTCAAGGACACGCGACGTCAGCCAGTTGCTGGACCGTGATCGGCACGAAGGTCTACGACCTCACACTGTGGATTCCGAAGCATCCCGGCGGAACTACCCAGATCGTTGCACTGTGCGGGCTCGATGGGTCCGCCAGCTTCAACGGCAAGCACGGCAGTGCCTCACCCACTCCGTCTGCGACGGCCCAGGCCGCCTTGGTCCCGCACCAGATCGGCGTACTTACCGGCACCACGGCGCCGGCCGCCACAGGCACATACACACTCGTGCAGGTCAAGACGCACAACACTCAGTCCAACTGCTGGTCAGCAATCCTTGGCAGCGTGTACAACCTGACGACGTGGATCCCACAGCACCCGGGTGGCACCTCGCAGATCATCGCGCTCTGCGGCACCGAAGGATCCGTAGCCTTCTGGGGCAAGCACGGTGCCAGCAGCACAGCGCAAGCCGCTCTCGCAGGTTTCAAGATCGGCACCCAGAGCGACTACGTGCCCGTGGCACTACCCACGCCCGCTGTGACACCGTCCGTTCCTGCGATCACCATCCACGGTGACTACACGATGGAAGAGGTGTCGAAGCACAGCACGGCCGCGGACTGCTGGTCCGTGATCAGTGGTGGCATTTACGGCCTCAGCACGTGGATTCCCGTCCACCCCGGCGGCGCGGGCGTCATCACCCCGATGTGCGGACAGGACGGCTCGGCGGCCTACAACGGCAAGCATGGATCCGACGGTGTAGCAGGCTCGCAGCTGGCCAAGCTCCGCATCGGCAGCGTCGTCGGGGCCACCGGTGTCGTCCTGAAGAACTTCACGATCGAAGACGTTGCAGCGCACAAGTCGCCCACCGACTGCTGGTCGGCTGTAAACGATGGCGTCTTCGACCTCACCAAGTGGATCCCGCAGCATCCTGGTGGTCCCGCGGTGATCCAGGCGATGTGCGGCATCGACGGCTCTGCCGCCTTCACCGCCAAGCACGGCGGCAACGCTGGTGCGGCCGCGGCGCTCAAGTCGTACCGGATCGGCACCCTCGTGGTGAAGCAGCAGGCCGCGACTCCGGCGAGCACCAAGTCGGGCAAGGTGTACACCGTCAAGCAGGTCCGCCGCAACCACTTCGCCACCCGGTGCCTGACAGTTGCCAACCGGAACGTGTACAACCTGACCCACTGGACCGTCCGGCACCGGACGCACGTGGCGTTCATCAGGTCCGTGTGCGGCCGGAACAGCACCCGTATGTACAACAAACTCTCGGGAGGACCGGCCAAGACGACGGCGAAACTGAAGCCGTTCTGGGTCGGGACGATGA
>Ga0194043_1000004_pt1 | contig 102128 bp, 106 predicted proteins | sample JunL4415m_MetaG_FD_161274 | JGI IMG/M metagenome (GOLD analysis project Ga0194043, IMG submission 161274) | Anoxic zone freshwater microbial communities from boreal shield lake in IISD Experimental Lakes Area, Ontario, Canada - Jun2016-L442-15m | ecosystem: Environmental > Aquatic > Freshwater...
GGCAATTGACTAACATGGCCTCACCGCTGGGGGCGGTAGCTCAGCTGGTTAGAGCCCCGGACTCATAATCTGGTCGTCGTCGGTTCGAGCCCGACCCGCCCCACAAGAGGAAAACCCCTTGGTATTCAAGGGATTTTCTTTTCTCTACAAAACTACTTCCAAGTGCTCAAATGGTCTCTCTTGCGCCCTCCATTGGGCACGCCAAGGGCACGAAATCCCTCACGGTCTGGCGTCCGGAATGCGGGCAAGGGCACGTGGAGGGCATGCGACGACGACCAGATTGCTGAGTAGGCCGAGCGACGCCACGCGCGCCTTAGGCAGTGACCCTTCGTGGACGCCGAAGTCAGATCCAACGCTGGCGAAAGGCTGCTCCTACAGGGAAAGGGGGGCACTATGAGGGCGTGGAGGACTCCGATGCTTGGGCCGCGACCCTTGGGGAGGTCGGGCCACGCCTCAAGCGACTTCGGTCTCAGCGAGGCATCACGCTCACAGCCCTAGCGGAGACGACCGGGATATCGAAGAGCACGCTGTCGCGCCTCGAAACGGGCCAGCGTCGGCCGAGCCTGGAGTTGCTGCTCCCGCTCGCCCGCGCTTACCGCGTTCCGCTCGACGACCTTGTCGGGGCCCCGGAAGTCGGGGACCCTCGGGTCCGGCTCAAGCCTCAGCATGCCAACGGGAGAACCGTCGTGCCCTTGACTCGGCAGGCCGGAGGGATCCAAGCGTGGAAGATCATCATCCCCAAGGCACAGAGTGAGCCGTCGCTCAAGGCCCACGAAGGCTACGAGGCCCTGTACGTGCTCGCTGGGCGAATGCGCCTCATCCTGGGAGACCACGACGTGGTCCTCGGCCCGGGTGAGGTAGCCGAGTTCGACACCCGCGTGCCCCACTGGTTCGGCAGCACGGGTGCGGAACCTGCGGAGGTCTTGAGCCTGTTCGGCCGGCAGGGCGAGCGCATGCACGTGCGCGCCAAGTCACCTCCTAAACCCGCTGGCTGATCGCCCTACCCGAACAGAATCAGAACCGACTCAGCCTCAGTCCGGGTGGCCTGATGCCCGGGCGCGGTCACGCACCGCGTGTGACGAGGCGGACTCGCGCCTTGTGGAGTTGCGGCATGAGGCCGTAGATGACGATCGGAACGGCGATGGTGGCGAGGACGAAGGTGCGCGGCAGCATCGGCAAGGTCCGCAGCCAGTCACCGAGAACGTAGTTCAGGATGAGCAGCGTCGGGAAGACGCACAGCCAGATCATCAGGGCGAGCTGGTGCTTGGACGGCGGCGGTGGACGGAAGGGCTGCGGGGTGGGTCGGTCGGTGGACATGGCGGTGCTCCTTGTTGTTGTTGGCGCGGGTGAGTGGGGTTTCGAGCAGTCGGTGACGGCTCAGGTCGAGACGGCGGAGCGGAGGTCCAGGACGGCGTGCTCCACGTCCTCCTGGACCAGATCAGCGTTCAACGCGATGGCGGCTGCGGAACCTTCGCCGGCGGCGGTGATGACCTGGGCGCGCGGGTTGGACGCGTTGCCGGCGACCCAGACTCCTGGCACGCTCGTGGCCCCGGTGGCGTCCGCGACGACCCAGCCGGCCTCGTCGAGGGCGCAGCCGAGTGCGACGAGCAGGGCGTTGTTGGGTATGAAGCGCGGGCGGACGAACATGGCTCCTCGGTGGATCACGCGGCCGTCGTGCATCTGGACGCCACGCAGGTGGTCCTCCGAGACTTGGAGGCCCGTCACGTTGCCTTCAACGATGCCGATGGCTCGTGCGGTGAGTTGCTCGCGCTGCATGTCCGTGATGACCTGGGTGTGCGGGAAGTACACGACGTCGGCCGCCCATTGGCGGACCAACTGCGCGAACGCGACGCTGTCATCCCCGGTGCCGAGCACCCCGACCTGCTCGTCTCGTACCTCGTAGCCGTGGCAGTACGGGCAGTGCAGGACGTCGCGGCCCCACCGCTCGCTGAGCCCGGGGATGTCGGGCAGCTCGTCGCGCAGGCCAGTCGCCACCAGCACCCGGCGCGCTGTCAGCTGCCGGCCGTCCGCAAGCCGGACCGTGAACGACGATCCGTCGCGCGACTCGATGCCGGCGGAGTTGCTGTCGATGATCACACCGCCGTAGCCGGCCACCTCGCTGCGTCCGGAAGCGAGGAGATCCTGAGGGGGAAGCCCGTCCCTTGAGAGGAAGCCGTGCATGCGGGCGGCGGGCGCGTTGCGCGGCGCTCCGGCATCGACCACGGCGACGGTTCGTCGTGCCCGAGTCAGGACGAGCGCGGCGGACAGGCCGGCCGCACCCCCGCCGATCACGACGATGTCGTATTCGTGTATCTGTGTGAGATTCATGTCCTCGAGAATGTCCGTCGCCAACGGAGATCGACAACTTCCGTTGCTGTTTCCGGGAACGGCCCTCCGAAAGACCTGAGGAAGAGCGCGCAGTTTTGGCTCATGTGCCCTCCCTCGCAATTCCTCGACTATACCCCCGGGGGTATTAGGTTAGAGTCCGGTAAAGAGTCGAGTCCCACCGCGCGTGGGCCACGTTCGGTTTCTATCGTGAAAGAACTGCTACCCCTGAAGAGGAGTTATCCGTGGCTGAGACCAATACCTGCACGAATCCCAAGTGCACCTGCGTGAACTGCACCTGTACAGACTGCAAGTGCGGCGAATAGCGACTCTCCCGCAAGACCCCCCGATAGTTGGAGGGGCGCACCCAATGGGTGCGCCCCTCCAACTTGTCTCCGAGCAGGTCAGCCGCCGAAGGCGGTGAGGTGGTGCTGCGATGCGTTGCGCAGGTTGGTGTAGGTCTGGACGACATCAGGAGCGGTAACTCCATCGAGAGATGACGTCAGGTCAACGATGTCGAGCTTCTCAATCGCGACGCCGACCTCGGGGGCGTTGACAGCCGTGGTGGCCTGGCCGACCAGGTCGTTGTAGAGCTTCTGAAAGGCGCTGGTGCTGAACTCACCGGCGGCGAGGCCAGCGGTGGGATCGGTGAGGTTGTAGCGCGTGAGGATGGTGCGCAGCGCTGCCTGGTGCTGGGCCTCGGAGTTGGCGATCCTCGCGAACTGGAAGTCAGCGGGGAACTTCGCCGCGAGCGCGACGTACACGTCGTGCGCGAGTTTCTCCTCCTCGACCATGTAAGCGACATCGGCCTTCTGGTCAGCGGTGAGAGTGCCTGAGGCCGGCAGGTTGATCCCCTGACCGCCCATCGGGCTGTTCATGCCACGTCCATAGCCCTGGCCGCGGCCGCCATTCATGCCGACAGCGTTCGGGGAAACGGGCGCGGTGCCAGTCACGGCGCAGGTACCCGTTCCGGATGCATTGGGATTGGGGCCGCCTTGGGCGAGTGCCGGGGTGGCGGCGAGCGCAAGTGCGGTCAGGCCAGCGGTGATGATGCCGGTGACGGCGAGGCTTCGACGCATGATGATCTCCTTGGGAGGGTCCGCGGCTGCGGATTCGGGTTTCTGTCACCTCCGACTCTGAGGCACGGGCGTGGTGTATCCGTGTGCTCGATGTGGGGATTGTGCGGAGATTCAAGCCTGGCGCCCGATGGCTCACTCGTCAGTGGTGTTTGTTGGGCTGGATGGCAGCCATGCCCACGGTTCTGGTCGTTGAGGACGAAAGCGACATCCGCGAACTCCTGCGTCGTTACCTGGAGCGCGCTGGCCACGCCGTGCTGACAAGCAGCACCGAGTCGGAGGCACTGCGAACGATCTGCCAAGTGTCTTCGATCGACTTTGGCGGGGTTCGGCAGATTCGAGCGTGGCAGGGTTCGGGATCGGTTTGGCCGTTGTCAGGGAATTGGTAACCGCTCACGGCGGAACCGTTGGCGCAGATTCGGACGGGGTGACCGGCACGACATTCACGGTCCGGATTCCGCTGGCGGTTACCTAGTCGTGTCTTCCTGCCTGACGATCCAGCGCAGGTACTCTCGATTGCCCAGAAGGTCCAGTCGGTGCCAGAGCGCGCTGCTTGGCACTGCCTGACTCGGGTGGCAATGCACAGCCTTCTGTTGACGGTCACGATCAACGTCGATCACGAAGTCGATGGCATCGCGAGGGCGGCCCCGGAAGTCCCCACCGAGAGTTGTGCGCAGTTCATTGGCGACATCGGCAGGGAGTGTCCAGGCAAGCACGTCAAGACCCAGTAGAGGCGCGGCCACCACTGCCGCCCTCGTGGCATGGATGTGATCGGCGTGACCAGTAATCCCGGTGCTGTCGAAGACCAGGAGGCCATCGCAATCGGCATCGCGAGCGGCGCCGACCGCGTGTTCGGCGAGCTCGGCGAGGTCCTGATCGGCGAGGTGCCCGTCGGGATAATCGAGCAGGTACACCGAGGTGATGCCCAGCTCGCGGGCCGCGTCAGTGAGCTCGCCGCGGCGGATGAGAGCGAGGTCACCCTCGACGCCGTGCAGCGTGGACGCCTCACCCTTGGTGTAGCAGAGCACGTCCACGCGAGCCCCGGCCGCGATGAAGGTTGAGATGACGGCCCCGAGGCCGAAGGACTCGTCGTCCGGGTGCGCGACCACCGCGAGAATCGATTGCCAGGGCGGCAGATGCCCGGTGGTCTGGCCGATCTGTGACTGGTCGGCCGGTCGTCTTGTATCCATTTCACCTTCTCATTCGTCTATGCGGTGTCGTCCTCCAAACGAAGGGAACCCCCACCATGATTTCCAATGTCAGTGGCGTTGATCGCATTATCCGCGTCGTGATCGCCATCGCGGCCGTCGTCGGCGCGCTTGCGGTCGGAGCATCGAGTGTCCTCGGCATCATCCTGTTCGTCGTCGCGGCGATCATGCTCGTTACGGCAGCCGTGGGCTTCTGCCCGCTGTACCGCCTGTTTGGGCTGAGCACCAAGGCGAAGGTTGCCGCCTGAGGAGGAGTTGCTGGGACCTTCTTCCGACTTGCGCATCGTATACCCCCCGGGGTATCTTGCGTGAGACGAAATCCCACTACTTGGAGGTCCCCGTGTGCAGTCCCGCCGTCTGCGGTCAATGCCGCAAGGTCACGTACTCTGGCTGCGGACAGCATGTCGGCCAGGTGATGGCCAACGTGCCCCCGGATGACCGCTGCACCTGCCGTTGATGGGTCAGCAGATGTCTCAGGTGGCGGCGCCGACGGTACGTCACGACGATGTGATGTCCCTCATCGTTGGGGAGTTGCCCGGACTTCGTCGCTATGCCCGCACCATCACCGCGGATCGGGCCCGCGCAGAGGACCTCGTTCAGGACACCGTTGTGCGCGCCATCGAGAAGGGTGGGTCCTACGACCAGCGGTCCTCCGTGGCGACGTGGCTGCACCGGATCATGCACAACCTGTCGGTGGATGGCTCCCGCCGACGAAGTGAGACCCCGACCGACATGGCCGGCGATGCAGGTGACCGCATGGAGGTGCTCTGGAGTGATGACTCCTACACCGTCGACTCAGCATTGGTCGTCCAGCGGGCTGAGACCCGGGAGCTCCTCGAAGACGCCCTGCTTCGCATCCCCCTCATCTACCGCAGCGCCGTGGTCCTGCACGACGCGGAAGGCCTGCCGATGTCTGCCGTGGCAGACATTCAGCAGATCGGCCTTCCAGCAGCCAAGCAACGCCTGCGCCGTGGTCGCATGATGCTGGTCACCGAGCTCGCCGAAGGAGACCACGACCGGGAGCCCGGCGTACCGATGCGTTGCTGGGATGCACGACAGCGTGTGTCGGACTACATCGATGACGACCTCACCGAACGCGAGCGAGGACTTCTCGAGAAGCACTTGCAGTCCTGCGCCACCTGCCCACCGCTGTACGCAGGACTTGTCGGAGTCCGCATGGCCATGAGCGCGCGACGTGACTCCAACGATGCAGTTCCCAGCGCCCTTGCTGAGCGCATCCGCGATCTGACCGCCACGTAGCACCGCGTCGTCATGCGACGCCCAGCTGGGATCTAGCAGCTCGGGAATATACCCCCGGGGGTATATGGTTCGTGTGCTTCGACACCCTACTAAGGAGCAATTGCATGGCAACCGTGGAAATGACCGAAAGCAATTTCGAGAGGCTCGCGATTCGCGACGGCATCGTTCTCGTCGACTTCTGGGCAGCCTGGTGCGGCCCATGCCGGATGTTCGCCCCCATCTTCGAAGAAGCGTCCGAGACTTATTCCGACATCACGTTCGGGAAAGTCGACACGGAGTCGGAGCAGGTGCTGGCCGCCTCGGCACACATCACCTCGATCCCGACACTGATGGCCTTCCGCGACGGCATCCTCGTCTATCGCGAGGCAGGCGCGCTGCCTGCGCCGGCCCTGGCGGAGCTCATTGCATCGGTGCGGGATCTGGACATGGACGACATACGCGCTCGCGTCGCCGAGCAGGAGGTGTCCGTCTGATGGAGACCGCATCCATTCAGGAAGCAGCCGCGGCTGCTCAACGGGGGGAGATCGTCATAGACGTGCGCAACGCTGACGAGTACTCGGCTGGCCACCTCCCGCGCTCCGTCTTCATGCCACTGCCAACGGTGCCCCTGCGCACCTCCGAACTGGACCGGCACGTGCCCGTCTACGTGATTTGCGAATCCGGCGCGCGGGCCTTCCAGGCATGCCAATTCCTCCAGCAGCACGGCTACCGCGCCATCAACGTCCACGGAGGGATGAATGCATACAGGCAGGCGGGTCTGCCGCTGGACACCGACGCCGGTGATTTCGTGGGGAGTTGGCGATGAGCCTGTTCTCCCACACTCACGTGCCGGCGGTGTCCGCAGAAAAGGCCATGGAGATGCTCAAGGACGGTGCGGTCCTGATCGACATTCGCGAGATAGACGAGTGGTCCGCCGGGCACGCTCCCATGGCGATCCACGTTCCCATGGCTGATCTCGGCGCCAAAGCGACCGAATTCACTACAACGAGCCCGACCTTGTACATCTGCAGATCAGGGCGACGCTCGGATCACGCGGTGGGGGCGCTGGTCAACGCGGGATACCACGCCATCAACCTCGATGGTGGCATGCAGGCATGGAAGCAAGCGGGCGGCGCCGTCGTCCGCGATGACGGAGCCACAGGAACGGTGATCTAGAGATGAAGAAGCTCCTTACCCTGTTCGCACTCGTCGGCGTGCTGTTCGTCGCCGGATGCGGTTCCGGCGGCGCGGCCAGTGCCGTTCAGGCCGTCGACCCCCAAACTTTCCTGACGACTGCCTCCCAACCGGGTGTCACGGTCATCGACGTTCGCACACCAGCGGAGTACGCCGCCGGTCACGTGGACGGGGCCATCAACATTGATGTCGAGGGCGCCACCTTCAGCACCGACATCGAGAAGCTCGACAAGAACGGCACCTACGCCGTGTACTGCCACAGCGGTCGACGGTCCGGTATCGCGACCGATCAGATGGGGCAGGCAGGCTTCACGAAGGTATACAACCTGAAGGGCGGCATCGCGGACCTGCAGGCTGTGGGCGCACAGGTGGTCGCGTCATGAGCGAGCTCGAGATCATCTCTGTCGACACTCCCAACCTGGGTGATCGCAGCTACGTGATCGGCCGAGGTACGGCGGCAATCGTGATCGACCCGCAGAGGGACATCGATCGCGTGCAGGAGGTACTCGATGACCGCGGCTGGACCGCGAGTCATGTCATCGAGACTCACTTCCACAACGACTACGTCAGCGGCGGCCTGGAGTTGGCGAACCAGACCAAGGCGCAGTACGTCGTCCCTGACGGGATGACCATTTCCTTTCCGGCCTACCAGGCCCAAGACAAGGACGAACTGGATGCCGGCGTTGGCCTTATCCGAGTGCTTCACACGCCAGGTCACACGCCCAATCACCTCTCGTACTCCATCAATGTCGGTGGGGAGGACGTGGCCCTGTTCACGGGCGGCTCCCTACTGTTCGGCAGCGTTGGCCGACCTGACCTCCTTGGTGCCGACCTGACCGAGCCCTTGGCGCGAGCCCAATGGGCGTCGATGAGGCGCATCTCCGAGGAGGTCACCTCCTCAGCGGCGGTGTACCCGACGCATGGATTCGGCTCGTTCTGCAGCGCAACCGCCACGGTTGGCAACGCTTCCACCGTGGCCGAGCAGATCCTGAGCAACCCCGCCTTCACCACCGACGAGGATGAGTTCGTCGCTGAGCTCATCGCAGGGCTCGACGCCTTCCCCTCCTACTACGCTCACATGGGCCCCGCGAATCAGGCTGGGGCAGGGCCGATCGATCTCTCGCTCCCGCAGACAGCAACCGCGCAGGACATCGCCGGACGCATCGCGAGGGGAGAATGGGTGGTTGACCTTCGGCATCGACGACTCTTCGCCGGCAGTCACGTCAAGGGGACGCTGTCCTTCGACGTGCACGGCAACGCCGTCACGTACCTCGGTTGGATGATCGATTGGGGTACACCGGTCACTCTCCTCGGAGATGATCCCGACGAGGTTCAGTCCATGCAGCGTGAGCTGGTGCGCATCGGGATTGATCGACCGGTTGCGTACGCTGTGGGCGGACCCGCGTCATGGGCCAGCTCGCACGCACCCCTGAGCGCCTATCGCCGGGCGACTCATGCAGACATGGCGGCGGCTCTCGTCGCTGACCCCGACCTGCTGGTCCTGGATCTGCGGCGAAACAGCGAGTTCGACGACGGCTACGTGGCCGGCGCGAAGCACGTTCCGCTTCACGAACTGCGCAGCCGCGTGGACGAGGTCGCCGCGTGGGCCGAAGCGGGCAGCGCGCATGGGCCAGTTTGGCTGTACTGCGGCAGTGGGTTCCGCGCCTCCGTGGGTGCCTCCGTCCTTGAGGCCGCCGGCCTCGAAGTGGTCCATGTCGACGACGACTTCCCCAACGCCGAGAAGGCCGGGCTGACGATCGTCCGACCACCGCATGGTCATCGTCTCGGGGCTGCCTACACCGACTGACTGGTCCCCCCGCCCGGTGCCAACCCTCGACTAAGGACTCCGCCCTGATCATCCTTGAAGCGCTCGTAGTGGGTATCGCCATCGGTGGCGTGCTCGGCCTGATTGGCGCGGGCGGAGCAGTCGTGGCGGTCCCTGCGTTCATCTATGTGTTCGGATTCAGCCCGCTCGAAGCCACGACGGCGTCCCTGGCCGTCGTGGCGGTGTCAGCGGCCAGCGGGTCTGTGCCTCGGTTCCGACTCGGCCAAGTTCACCTGCGGCAGGCCCTGCTCTTCTGGGGTCTGGGAATCGTGGGAACACTGGCGGGGTCCCGGCTGTCTACCGTGCTCCCGGAGTCAGTGATCATCGCGGGGTTCGCGGTCGTCATGCTCGGCGCGGCTGTTGCCATGTGGAGGAAGTCCTCCGCGGTCGAGTCGGCCGGCCCCCGTCACACTGCGCCGTGGTTGCTGCCCGTCGTCGCGATTGCGATAGGACTTCTCACTGGCGTCTTCGGCGTCGGGGGTGGTTTCCTCATCGTTCCCGCCCTCGTGCTGGTGTTCGGCTTTCCCTTCGGCGTTGCGGCCGGCACTTCCCTGGTCGTCGTCGCTCTCAACAGCGTCACCGCGCTTGTATTCAAGTACGACACCTGGAACCAGATCCCGTGGCACATCCCCCTGCTCGTCATCGTGGGGGGCCTCATCGGCTCCGTCGTCGCATCAACGCTGAACGGGCGGATCTCCCAGCGACTCCTTGAACGCTCATTCGCAGCCCTGCTCGTTGTTCTTGCCGTGTGGATGGCAATCGACACGCTCGTCCTGAGCAAGTAGCGAGCAATGACCAGTGCGGGAGCGGGCAGCCAACTCGACGTGCTGATTGAGCAAACGGTCATCGATCTGCAAGCGGCGACTCAAGGCGGATCCCTGTGTGCCCTCACCCGATCCGGAAGGTCGGCACCGGCTGCCAAGTACCACGAGGGGCGTTGGGCAGCGTTGACGGAGCTCCGCCGCCTGGAACGTCAATCGGAGGCACTGGCGGATGCCCTGCGCGACCGTTGGCTGGCAGATCTGCAACTACTTCTCGGTCGAGACGCCGACGTCAACTGGGTTGCCTACACACAAGGAGGAGTGGACGCCTTGACGCAGGTGCGCGGGGATGACGTTGCGTGGTCGAGTTAGGGCTGCCGGCCCGGGCGGAGCATGCCGAACGTCCGCATGGCCACGTAGACCCACACGATGGTCAGCAGGGCCGTGCCGACAAGGCCGGCTGCTTGCACGGCGCTCACCCCTGACACAGAACCCACTGCTGAGATGGACAGCACCATCGCAGCAATGGGGAAGACGAATCCCCACCAGCCCGGGTGCAGGGGAATTGGGCCCGCGCGTCTGATGCGTGTCAGTTCGAAGCCGGCGAAGGCCGCCCACCACAGGCCGAATCCGATTCCCATGGCGGCGACGATGAGGCCTGCCTGGGCTCCCGTGAAGCCCGGGACCTGCGCCTCGGTAGCCGCCTGCAGCAAGCGAATGAGCGAGAGGCCGACGACGCCGGCGGGTGCCAGGGGGATCCACATCGAGGCTGCGAGCGGCGCGGGCAGCGGGTCCTTGAGCGCCATACGCGCGATGAGAAGGGTAAGTACCGCCAGGAACAGCACCACGCCGATGCCGTAGAAGGCGAAGCCGATCAGGACGAGCAGCGGAGCGGACGTCGGATTGGCCACGATCAGCGGTGACAGTGCGACGGGCACCAGCATGTTCATCACGGGAGGGATGAGCCAGCCTCCGTTCACTCCCTCGAGCCCAGGCGTCGACCGCAGCATCGTTGCCGACCACGCGAGTCCCAGCGCGAGCGCAAGTACCGTACCGGCGATCAGCAGGATCGCGTCGATCCACAGGCTGACGGTGGCGGACACGATGTTGGGGCCTATGCGCCCCCACGCGGCCGCGAGCACCAGAAGGCCGGCCGGAAGCGTGGCGAGCATCGCGCCCATCGCCGGATGCGCGATCTCCTGGGCGAGCGCCCGGCGGTCGGCGAAGCGACCCAGGTAGCGGGGGAGCAGGACGACGGCTAGCAGGGTCGCGAGGATCAGGGTCGCGCTGGCCACAGTGCTGAGCCATGCCCAGCCATACGTGGCGCCCTGCGCGGCGAAGGCCAGGGCAAGCGCGGCGGGTGCCCATGACGGCACCGAACCAAGCGGGGTGCTGCCGTGGGGATCCCGGTGTCACGAGATGTCCTTTCGATACCTATACCCGTAGGGGTATTGTAGTGGGCTATGGCCAGCATGTGGGCGTCGATGTCGGGGTGGAGCCCGCGACGGTGGTCGGTTGCCCTCCTCGCCGGGGTCGCGACTGCTCTGCTGGTGGCCATTCCCACAGCGGTGATTCCGAATCCGGTGTTCGGTCGTACCGTGGCGGTCACCTGGTGGTCGTACCCCGTCGTGGTCCTGACCGGGGTCCTCGGCGGATTGCTGTTCGCCACGTATGTTCGTGAGCCAGTCCCTGATTCTCACAGTCCTGACGATGGCGATGAGGTGGATCGTGCGTCGAAGTTGGGCATGGTGGGCGCACTGGTGAGCTTCTTCGCCGTGGGCTGTCCGGTCTGCAACAAGTTGGTATTGGTGGCCCTCGGCGCCTCAGGAGCCGTCACGTGGTTCGCACCGTTCCAGCCCATCTTGGCCCTGGCGTCCGTCGTGCTCATGGTCGTGGCACTTCGCATTCGCCTACGCACTGAACGCGCATGCCGTGTGCTTTCCTAGCGCGCGACGACGCGACGAAGGACCTATCGTTGACTCGTATACCGATACCGGCAGGGGTATGAAATGACACGTACCGTCATCCTGGGGGCCGGCATCGCCGGCCACACCGCTGCACTCCACCTGCGTCGAATGGTCGGCAAGGATCATGACGTTGTGGTCGTTGCTCCGAACTCGAAGTGGAACTGGATTCCGTCCAACATCTGGGTCGGCGTCGGTCAGATGACCGTCAAGCAGGTGACCTTCCGGCTCGCGCCCATTTATCAGCGCAAGGGCATCGAGTTCCATCAGGCTCTGGCGACCGCGTTGCATGGCGCCGGCAGTCCGGATCTACCCCACCCGCACGTCTCCGTTCGGTACACCGACCCGGCCCGTGAAGGGCAGGTGGCCAACCTGGAGTACGACTACCTCATCAACGCCACCGGGCCTAAGCTCAACTTCGGCGCGACTCCGGGCCTTGGTCCGGACGGCAACACGTGGTCGGTCTGTACGGCAGGCCATGCCACGGAGACGGCGAAGGCCTTCGAGGACGTCATCTCTCGCCTCAAGGCCGGGCACAATCAGACGCTCCTCATCGGTATGGGTCACGGCACCTGCACCTGCCAGGGAGCAGCGTTCGAGTACACGTTCAATGTCGAACACGAGCTGGTCCAAGAGGGTGTTCGCGACAAAGCCGAGGTCATCTACATCACGAACGAGAGCCAGCTCGGCGACTTCGGCATGGACGGCATGAACTTCGGCCACAAGGGCGACGTCATCCCGAGCCAGATGTTCACCGAGTCCCTCTTCCAGGAGCGCGGCGTCAAGGCGATCATGTCCGCGCACGTGGAGAAGGTCGAGCCGGGCGTCGCGTTCTACGAGCAGGTCGACGGGACCAAGGGCGAGCAGCCCTTCGACTTCGCGATGCTGCTGCCACCATTCCGCGGCGTGGACCTGCAGGCCTTCGATGCTGACGGCGCTGACATCACCGGCGAGGTCTTCGCCCCCAGTGGCTTCATGAAGGTGGACGCCGACTACACCCCCAAGCCGTACGAGGAGTGGAAGGCCAGCGACTGGCCGAAGACCTATCAGTCGGTGAAGTACGACAACGTCTGGGCCGCCGGCATCGCCTTCGCTCCGCCCCACCAGATGTCCCGCCCGAGAACCAGCCCCAACGGCACCGTGATCGCACCCGCCCCGCCCCGCACCGGCATGCCGTCCGGCGTCATCGGGCGAGCGGTGGCCCAGACGATCGCCGAGCGCATCAAGCACGGATCCCAGGGCAAGGTGCACACAGCGTCGATGGCCGACATGGGTGCCGCGTGCATAGCGTCCGCCGGAAAGGGCTGGCGCAAGGGCACGGCCGCAGCGATGACGGTGTTCCCGATCATCCCCGACAAGGAGAAGTACGGGGAGATGGGCCGCGACGTCAAGGAGACCTACGGTGAGATCGGCCTCAGTGCTCACTGGATGAAGGTCATGCTGCACTACCTGTTCATCTACAAGGCCAAGGCGCGCCCGCTTTGGTTCCTCATCCCCGAGTAGGCGGAACCCATGAGCAACCTGACGACGTTCCCGAACGCGCCGCTGCCGACCGAGAGTCAGATTCGGGCGCGCAGCAACCTGTTCATCCAGGCGGCACGGTTCGCCGTGCTGAACGTCAAGATGATCGTCATGGTCACCAAGGGCCACCACTAGGGCCATCCGCCGGGGTTGGGTGCGGCAGCGCCGCACCCATTGTTGACGTCAGCCGAAGAGTCGCGCGAGGAAGCCGCCCTTGTTGGCCGCAGCCTTTTCAGCGGGGGTGCAGCGGCAACGCTGATTCTTCGGGACTCCGCGCAGAACCTCGTTCTTGTGCTGGCCGCAGCCTGCCCAGGTGGCCTTCTTGCACGCCTTGCAGGTCGTCTGGTGGCACATACGAGATCCTTTCGCCGGGGTGACTTCTCGAGCTGAACTATACCCCAGGGGGTATAGCGCGTTTCCCTTGATCCCCACGCGGAAGGGCCACCACAAGGAGGAGGTGTGGTGGCCCTTCCGCAGAGGTGGCGTGCAGGCTCAGGCAGGAGCCCCATCGTCGATCCACGAACGAAGCGTGGGAACGTCGAGAGTGCCGGCGGCACCTTCCTTGAGTTCGGAGAGCGTGGTGGTGGTCGGAGTATCGGCCGGAATGCCGAAGTGTGCATACATCGCGTCCTTGGTGACGGGGTACGCATCGAGCACTTCCTGGATGCTCATCCAGCCCTTGATGTCGGTGGTCGGTGCTCCGGCAGCGGGCGCGACCTTTTCACCGGTGCTGCTGGTCATCTGACCGGACGTCTTGAACCAGCCCATGGTCTGGCTGCCGACCACGAGCACGCCAATCACCGCGAGAAGCACCGCGACATAGGCGAGGACCGGGACGCGCCGGTTGACGTGTGCCGTTGGGGTCGGCGTCGGGTGGGCGCCCTTGGGGATCCGAAGGACGGGCTGGTCGGGTGTTCCGGTGGGAGTGTCGAGGGTGCTCATAGCAGGGCGCCTTCCTTGGCGTCGATGTCGGACGTGCGGATGGGAAGTCGTGCGGGGAACGTGACGGTGAGGGCGAGGGCGTCCTGGCTGGGGCACGCGGCGACGCATTCGAGGCAGCCGATGCAGTTGGTATCGGTGACGCGAGTGGACTGGTTGACCTCGATGTTCATCGGGCAGGCGCTGTTGCAGATCGTGCAGCCCAGGCAGGCGTCGGCGTTGCGCTGGATGGCCATCGGACTGGCCTTGCCGATCAGTCCTTGCACCGCGCCAAGCGGGCAGGCGTACCGACAGAAGGGCCGGTCGATGAAGACGCTGAGAGCGAGGACGGCGATCAGGACCACGAAGGCGGTGCTGATCTCGAACTCCGCGACGGACAGCAGCGCGTTCCACGGGTCGAGCTGGCGGAAGACCATGACACCAGTCACGGCGGCGCCACCGACGGCCCACGCCAGCACGACGTAGCGCCCATACCGCAGGATGTGGTCAACACGCGGCCACCAGGGCGTGTGGGCGCTGATCGTGCGGCCTGCACGACGCATCCACGGGGCGCGGCTGGTGACCGCCTTGGCCATGCCGCGGACCGCCTCCTGGATCGAGCCGAGCGGGCACAGCCAGCCGCAGAAGAATCCGCGGCCGATCAGCGCAAGGGCGACGACGACGCCCGCCAGCACCAGGTTCGCCGTGTGGACATGTGCCACCGTCGCTCCGGTGGTGATCCATGTGAAGGCGGTCTCGAATCCGCCGAACGGGCAGAACGCCTCCGCGCTCGCCGAGCCTGGGCCGGCAACTGCCTTGGACCACACGATCCAGGCGATCCAGGCGACGACAATCGACTGGGCTGCGTGACGTGACCACCGAATCTGCCGAGCTGATTGTGGTGATCGGCGTGGTACGAACGTTGCTGGCATGGTCTCCTCCTGAGCCATCTCGGTGCTCGAAGAGCGCCGTAACTCAGGTCTACCAACGATTTTGGGGCCGTATCAACGCGGCTGGCCAATCTCCACACCATCTCCACAACAATGACACGGGCTATCCATGGACGGCCCGTGTCGATCATCCTGAGGGAGTTCTAGCCCGCAGTTGCGATGAGGTCGATGAGGGCAGACATGCCATTGTGCTGCGCTCCTTCATCGACCTCCGCGTCGTACTCACGGAGCTCTTCGATGCTCAAGGTGGGAAAGGCCGTTGACAGAAGGGCCATGTCGTACAGGTGAGCGAGCGAGCGTGGCCCACCTGTGCCGTACTCGAGTTGACGTGGCGCGTAGCCCTCGAGGAGGAGCACTCCATGGGGCACCAAGGCCCCGGCAATGGCGGTGAAGATCCGGGGCCGGTCCTCCGGGCCAATGAACTGAATGAAGATGCCCACCACCGCCTCGTAGGCTCTGATCGGCCACGTCCAGTCGAGGATGTCGACCTGCTCGGTGAAGATCGAACCGGGCACGAGCTCGCTCATCGAGGCTACGACGGGCACACCACGACCCGTGGCCAACGCGATCGCCTTGGCCACGGCGGCGGGAGAGCCCTCAATCGAGTGAACGGCGAAGCCCTGCTGCGCGAGCCAGACGCCGTTGCGTCCCTCACCGTCCGCGATCGCAAGGACGCGCCCGCCCTGCTCGATTCTTGCGGCCTCGCGTGCGAGGAAACGGTTCGGCTCAGTACCGAACAGGTATTCGTCGCCACTGAACCGGGCATCCCAACTCAAGATCTCTTCGCTCGTCATGACCGGAATATACCCCCGAGGGTATTTCAGGCGAAGCTCATGGCCTCCGCGACGACCGAACGCGCGTCTCCCTTGACCCCTGCGTGGACGGTGACCCCCAGGGTGGGGAGAGTGCTCTTCATGATGTCGCAGACGTTGTCCGCGACGACGGCGTTCACCTGATGCTCCTGGAGGAATCGGATCACGCGGGGGTGATGGACTCCCAGGACGTCGACTCCGTACGTCGTGTCCCATTCGACGACGATCTCGGTCCAGTCGCTGACGGATCCTCCGTCCACCTGACAGATCGCAACGGTGTTCGCCTGTCCGAGGCGGTCGTGAATGGTGCCATCGGCATTGAGGGGGATGCATACGGTCTGGGCGTTCATGGTGTGTCCAATCGAATGGGCGGTGTGACGTACTAGGCGTCCTGCAGGACCTTCTTGCCGGCCAGCGAGTAGAAGAACAAGGCGACCGGGCGATAGATGGTGTGGGCGAACTTGGTGAACGGCATCAGGAGCATCAACTCCATTGCGACAGCGACATGGAAGAGGAAGATCCAGTAGCCCCAGGCCGGCGTGGGCGGCAGGTAGAGGGCGACCTCGATGATGAAGCCGGTGACTCCGGTGATGAGTAGTAGGACGAGCAGCAGCCAGTCGGAGCCATTGGAGACGCTCGCAGCGCGGTTGTACTTGGTGGCTCGGTTGATCATGAACCAGACCACGCCGTAGATGAGGGCCAGCCCGGCGATGGTGCCCAGGAGGCGTGAGGGATACCAAAGCGGGATTGGTGTCCCGGTTTCCTTGATACCGACCAGAGCCAGTCCCCAGTCGAGCAGCGTGGCTGCAAGGAGGCCGAGAAAGCCCCAGATGACCATCGCGTGGATGAACCAACGTCGGCGATACCACGGCTCAACAGGCTCGTCGTCCTTGCAGTCGCGGCGATACCTCGTCTGGCCAAGGGATTCCACGCCAATGGCCGACCACAGAGCCGTGCCAGTCCTTGAGAGCGCTGCCTTCCCTGAGACCAGGGACGACGTCGTGACTCCGTCACGTCGAGCGACTGCTCGGACCATCGTGACAACACCGGCAACGCCGGCGATGACCATGAGAGCCATGACGGCGATGCCCGTCCAGTGGATGAGCGCGTCGGGGATGAATGTGAAGAAGGCGAGTGACTCCTTGTCCTGAGGACCATGAGCGGAGTACATGAAGACCGCGAAGAACAGCGCGATGATGATCGCGATCACCGTGCCCGTGAACGGCTTGGTATACAGGATTCGGGAGAACCCTGTCTTGTCGTAGTTGGCCACTGCGTACCTGCGAGCCACCGCCATGAACTCACCGGGATCGGCGTCCTGCGGGCAACTGTCCGAGCACAGGCCGCAGTGATAGCAGGTCCACAGTTCCTTGCTGGACAGCAACTCGTCTTTCAGTCCGACCTGAGCCAGCCTGATGATGCGGCGGGGGAAGGTCGCGTCGTTGTCGGCCAGAGGGCAGATGGCCGTGCAGTTCCCGCAGCTGAAGCAGGCGGAGACGTCGAGGTCGCCGAACTGCCTCATATCGGTGAGCAGCCCGGTGTCGATGACCTTGCTCATGACTCCATCTCCCTATCGATGGCGCGGTACGGGAAGTAGCCGTCGTCGTCGGCCTCGTCAAGCTCGACGAGATGTCCATAGCGGCGCATGCCCATGACCCAGTAAACGGTCTCCTCGGTGGGATGGCCGATGGCGGCGGCGATCTCCGGGATCGTCAGCGGCCCGTCGGCCAGGGCCTGTCGGATGGGCCGGTGCATGAGTGGTTCCTCACGGATCACCTCGCGCGGCTCGCGCAGCAGTTCGGGGCTCATCAGACTGTCACCTCCACCAGGCCGTCGATCATGGCCCGCATCTGTACGTCGGTATAGCCGAGAAGGTCGATCGCATCCTCAGGGCAGATAGGCACGCAGCCACCGCAGCCCTTGCAGACACTGGGGATGATCAGGGCGACGTTCTGGCCGTCGCACATCGTCTGCTCGATCGCGTCGTAGGGACAGCTGGGCAGGCAGTCGCCGCAGCCCGTGCAGGCCGACTCGTTGACCACCGCGACGAGAGGATCGAGTTCCGCGACCCCCTTCTTCAGGATTGCCGCACTCTGGGCAACCGCCGCCAGCCCGGAGCCGACCGCCTCGGCACTCGTCTTGGGACCCTGGCAGGTGCCTGCGATCATCACCCCGTCGACGACTGTCTCAACCGGCCGAAGCTTGGGATGGATCTCGTTGTAGAAGCCGTCATCACCCACGGGCAACTTCAGCAGGCTGGTGAGGTCGGCATTGGCCCTGGGCACCATCCCGGTGACGAGGACGACAAGGTCCGCAGGAATCGTCAGCTCCTCGCCCTGCGTCAGCAGGTCGGTCGTCGTGACGGACAATTGGCCCGTCGCGCCGAGCTCCACGCTCGGCGGAGTGTCGTCGGGATAGCGCATGAATACCGCACCCTCTTCACGCGCCTGCGTGTAGAGGAGCTCGTACTTGCCGTACGTGCGCACGTCGCGGTTGAGGTGATACTGGTGGATCGACGGATCCAGTTTCGCGACCTCAACCGACGTGTGACACGAGGCGGCGCAGCAGAACTTGGAGCAGTACTCGTTGCCCCCTGCCGGCTGCCGGCTGCCCACACAATAGATGTAGGCGATGGACTGCACGGGCCGTCCGTTGTGGGTGAGGCCTCCGTCAGATGCATCGACCATGGCCCTGAACTGGGGAAGGGTGACGACCCCGTCGATGCCATAGCCGAACTCGCCGGTTTCGGGCTCGTACGTGTCGAAACCAGTGGCGATGACGATGGAACCTACGGTGGCCCTGATGGTCTCCGGCACCGCCGTATTGATCCGGACCTCGGCGACGTAGTTGCCGAAACTGCCGGACTTGCCGACCAGTTCGGCGTTCTTGAAGACGGTGATCGCCGGTCGCTTCGCAACTTCTGCGATGAGGCCAGCGATTTGCTCGCGTCCCATCTGATCGCTGGGGAACATGGTCCCGAAGGTCCCGACCCAACCGCCCATCTCGGGCTGCCGCTCAACCAGGTAGACGTGCAGACCCACGTCGGCCAGACCGATGGCCGCTCGGAGCCCGGCGATCCCGGCACCGACCACCATCGTCGCGGATGTCGTCTCCACGACCAGCGGCACGAGGTCGACGGAGTTGCGGCTCTTGGCGATGCCGGCTCGCACGAGGCCGATCGCCTTCTCCGTCGCGCCTGCCGGATCATCACCGTGAACCCAGGAGTCCTGCTCGCGGATGTTGACCTGCGTGTAGGCGTACGGGTTCATGTCGGCCCGCTTGGCTACGCCTCGGAAGGTGATCTGGTGCAGTTTCGGTGAGCACGAGGCCACCACCAGCCCGTCGAGGCCCTGCTTCTGGATGTCGTTGATCATGTCGTGCTGCGTGCCGTCGGAGCAGGCGAACATCGTCGTCTCGGCGACGATGACTCCCGGCTCGTCCTTGAGGGCATCTCGTACTGCGGCCACGTCGACGTAGTCGGAGATGTTGCCGCCGCAGTGGCAGATGTACACGCCGATGCGACGTTCTTCAGTTGCGGGGGCCTGGGGCTCGAGGCTCTCGTTCTGCTCGCTCATACCGGCACCGCCTCGGTGAGCTCTGCGTGGGTGAGATGGGCGGCTACTTGGGCGACCGCCGCTCCGGCGTGAAGGATCGAGTCGACGATGTCCTTCGCTCCGGCCGCCGTCCCTGCAACGAAGACGCCGGGGATGTCCGTCTGCCCGGGATTGATCTCCGCGCTGGGCTCGGCGACGTAGTAGTACTCGTCGAGGCCGAGCGGCTCGCCACCGAAGAGCTTCTCAACTTCACGATTCGGTTGAATGCCAACAGCGAGCACAACCAAGTCGTACTCGGCCTCGATGATCTCCCCGCCATTCTCGATGTCTTCGTAGCGAAGGATCAGATCGCCGTTGTCCTTCTCGGTGATCTTCGCGACGCGGCCCTTGATATAGGTGGCGCCCATGTCCTTGGCCTGCTCGTAGAACTCGTCATAGCGCTTACCAGCAGCTCGCATGTCCATGTAGTGCATGGTCACGTCGGCGAGCGGAAGCGAGCCCATGATGAGCTGGTTCTGCTTGATCGAGTACATGCAGCAGAACTTGGAGCACAGGGGATTGCCGGTGGTCTCATCACGCGATCCCGTGCAGGACACGTAGGCGATGCGATCGGGCACCTTGCCATCGCCGGGGCGAAGGATCGTGTTGAACGGACGTGTCGGCGCAAGGAGCCGATCCATCTGCATGCCCGTGATCACGTTCGCATACCGGCCGAAGCCGTATTCGGGTTTGAGATCAGCAGCGAAGAGCTTGTGTCCGGTCGAGATCACGACAGCGCCCACCTCGATCTCGTGGAAGGTGTCCTTAGCGTCGAGCTTGATGGAGTCTGCGGGACAGGCCTTGACGCATTCCTGGCACTCCGAGCACACGCCGCAGTCGAGGCAGCCGCCGGCGCCGAAGAGCGCCTCGTCCTCTGTCACCGGGGGTTCGATCTCGGCGAAGTCCTTTGGAGCGCTTGAATGGATGCTGTTGGCACGGACGGGCCCCCGGTACGAGTGGACCTTCTGCCGAGCGATGACCTCGTCGCGGCTCACGACGCCCAGCGGGTCATCGAAGAGCGGGAACCGGGTCAGCGCACGATCGTTGATCCAGTTGTCCATCATGTAGGCGGCCCGTCGACCATGGCCGATGGCCCGGGTGATGTCGGTTGCTCCGGACTCGACGTCGCCTGCCGCGAACAGGTAGGGATGGTCGCTCTGGAGTGTGATTGGGTCGACCTTGATTCGGTGGCCGCGATTCACTCCGGTCACTGCCTCGAACGGTCGGTCGTCGGGCTCCATGCCGATCGCGGAGACGATCGCACCGCAGGGGATCACGTAGTCACTGCCCGGGATGGGCTCGGGGCGTCGACGACCCGAAGCGTCGGCCTCGCCGAGGACCATCTTCTGGCAACGCAGGCCCGTCACGGCGCCCTTCGCATCACTCACCACGTCAACCGGAGCGACGAGGAAGTCGAACAGCACGCCCTCAAGCTCGGCCTCGTCGATCTCCGCCGTATGAGCGGGCATCTCCTCGCGTCCGCGTCGGTAGGCCACCCGAACCTCGCTGGCACCAAGGCGACGCGCCGTGCGCGCTGCGTCCATGGCGACGTTGCCGCCGCCGACCACGACGACGCCCTTGCCCGTGAGGTCAGGTAGTTCGTCAAGGCTGACCTTGCGCAGGAAGTCCAGGCCGGTGAACACGCCGGTCGCGTCCTCACCCGGGACCCCGAGCGCCATCGAACGGGGAGTACCCGTGGCGACGAGGATTGCGTCGTAGCCCTCGTTCTTGAGGGCCTCGAGGTCGCGGACTGGATGGTTGGTGACGATCTCCACACCCAGGGCAGTGACGTTTGCGATGTCCTGCTCGACGACGTCGTGCGGCAGTCGGTAGGCCGGGATGGCGTGGCGCAGGAAGCCACCGGGGCGGGCCGCCGCCTCGAACATCGTGACCTGGTAGCCGAGCCGCGCCAGTTGCCAGGCAGCCGTGAGGCCAGCCGGTCCGGAGCCGACGATGGCAATGGACTTGCCGTTTGGCTCGGTCACGGTGACGCCGGGGCCATCCATCTCGGCGTAGTGCCTGTCCGCGACGTACCTCTTGAGTCGCCGGATGGGGATGGTGCCCTCGAGCTTGGCCCGTGTGCACTCGGATTCGCAGGGGGCGTAGCAGGCGCGACCCAAGGTGCCCACGAGTGGCGTTGCGTCAAGGACGAGTTGAAACGCCTCCTCGTACATGCCACTGCGAATGAGCGACACGTACCCATGGGCCTTGATTCCCGCAGGGCAGGAGTCGATGCAGGGTGACGTGCCGGCTCGCTCGATGACCGCCTTCTTCGGGACGGCCTGAGGGAACGCGATGTAGGCCGCGTGCCGGGGAACCAGTCCGGCATTGAACTGGTCGGGAACTGCAACCGTGCAGGCGCGCTCGCAGTCCTGGCAGCCCGTGCAGGTGTTCCAGTCGATGAAGCGGGCCTTCTCCTTCACCGTCGCGTTGAAGGTGCCGTCAGATACCCGACGGATCCCCTCGACCTCGCTGTAGGTCATGGTCGTGATGTTGGGGTGGTTGATGGTCGATGACATCTTGGGCCCCGAGATGCAACTGGCACAGTCGAGGGTCGGGAACACCTTGCTGAGCAGGATCATTCTCCCGCCCACACTGGATTCCTTCTCCACGAGAAGGACCTGGTATCCCATGTCGCCGAGCTTTATCGCGGACTCCATGCCGGCGATCCCACTGCCCACGACCATGACGTCGTACTTCATCTGTTGCTCCCGTTCACGTTGCTGCCGCGCAGCCTGGGCCGGCGGTCATACGGCTAGACGAAGAGGTTGACGTTCGCCTCGTCCGCATCGCCTAGGTAGCTGGCGACGCCTCCGAACTCGAGGCCGTCGATCAGCTCTTCTTCCTTCAGGCCCATGACGTCCATCGACATCGTGCAGACGACGAACCGGATACCGAGCTCGCGGGCGGAGTCGATGAGCTCATTGAGGGACATGACGTTCTGCTGCTTCATGACCTTCTTGAACATCATCGGCCCGGCGCCGGCGAAGTTCATGTTCGACAACTTCAGCTTGTCGGCACCGCGAGGCATCATCGCCGCGAAAGCCTTCTGTAAGCCGCTCTTGCCCGTCACCGACTGCTTCTTCGGCTTGCGCAGGGCATTGAGCCCCCAGAAGGTGAAGAACATGGTGACGTCATCACCCATGGCTGCGGCGCCATTGGCGATGATGAACGCTGCAAATACTCGGTCGAAGTCGCCGCTGAAGACGATGATCGTCTTCTTGCTGGTGTCCACTTGTGCCTCCAGGTGGTGCGTTATGCCGCGATGGCCCCGACGGGACCGAGCTCGGTGAGCATCTCGGAGAACTCCGTCATGTACTTGACGAAGGACTCCGCGCACACGGAGCAAACTGCGGCCATCTTGAGCCTCTGGGGTTCTATTCCCCTGGCCCGCAATAGGTCTTGAGCCTGGGCCGCGATCCGGGCCGTCCGCTCGGAGCAGTCGGGCAGGTAGGCGCACTCTTCACCGTCGGAGGCGATGAACACGCCGTCGATACCGGCCTCGAGTGCGTGCACGATCCAACTGGGCTTCAGCCCGCTGCTGCACGGCACCGCAATGGTCGAGACAGGAGCCGGGTAGTGCATGTGCCGGCTGCCGGCCAGATCGATGCCGGGATCGGAGATGTTGTGGGTGGAGAACACCAGGATGCGCGGCTTGAAGCCTTCACCGTGTGCGTGTTCCGCGGACATCGGCCTACTTCATCTTCTTGAGGAACAGGCGAAGATAGCCAGCGTCATCGAAGGAGCCGAGGTACTCGTGGCCCATCTTCTTACTCCATGCCGGAATGTCCTTGAGGGTGCCTGAGTCGGTTGCCATGACCTCCATGACCCCGCCTACGGGGCAGCCACCGATCGCCTTCTTAGCGGCGAGGATCGGCCCCGGGCACGATGTGCCGCGAGCATCGACGACCAGGTCGACGTTGATTGCCTTTAGTTCTTCCATGGCGACGGACATGACCGCTCCTATTTCGAGGGTGGCACGTTGAGGGCTGCCACCGGGAGGTGAATGCGTGAGGGCGCTTGGACTGCGCGTCGTTGCGCGGTACCGATTTGAGAGCGCGTCATCACACTTTGAAAATACCCCCGACGGTATAGGTGACGATGGGCTGAAACGCTCGGAGAAGTGATGTTGTGCGTCACATTGACGGCGAAAACATCAATACCGGAAAGGGTTTTCTACTACTTCCGATACCGGAGTCGGTATTCGGTGACTTCAGCGCCCGCCGTCGGTGGGAAGGCGGCACGTATCAGCTGCACCGGGTAGTCGGTAGCGCTGGCGATATACGGAAGGACCGATCGAATGAAGCAGCTGGCGAACGCCAGGCAGGAGCATCGTGATGCCGAGCCCTCGGTACGGTCGCCGCGAGATTCGCAGCATCTCTGCGATCGCGAGCGGACCGACGACGTGGGAACCGTCCACGCGCACGAATACTGGACCTTCGAGGACCTCGTCGTCCGTGATGCCATAGGCGGATACGTCGACGCACTGGTGGGCCGACATATCGACCGGGGGGTCGAAGCGTCGACGCATCGAGGCAGTGCCGTTCTGGCAGACGCCGCAGTCACCGTCGAAGAGGAAGAGTGGTCGAGAAGGGGAGTACATGTTTTCCTCGCTGAAGATTGGATCCGGTCTATGCCTTGGTGCGACGTCGCCTTGCGCACGCGGGGCAACCAGTGCGTTGAGTGCGCGCAAAGATGGTGGCAGACCAGTGGTGTCCGCAGGTGGAGCAGACCCAGCGCAGGCGGGCGCTGGACTTCGCCCGGTAGTCGGCCGCGTCCCAATCTTCAGCCTCACCGGCGATGGCTGGATAGAGGTCGGCGAGGCTCGCGCCTGGATCAGGGCTTTTTCGTGCCCGTGCCCCGGCGCCCGATGAGCAGACGGGGCATCCGGATCCCTTTACCCGGTTGGAGACGGTGGCTTCCCACTCGTGGCCCGCGGGTCCGCGCCAACGGACCTTCGCGTTGCTGCCATGCGTGTAGTCCATGGGGTCGAAGGGGGCGATCATCTGCGCAGCAAGCTCAGGGTGAGTGATGGTCAGCGATGGCTTGTCGCCACTCGAGCAGGATGGGCACGGGCGGTGTCCTCGGGCTCGGGCTCGGATCTCGGCGGTCCAGGTCGCGCCACAGTCAGGGCATCGCCACGGCATCTCCGCGCGCGAGCCGGCGCTCACCGCTGCCGGGTCCCAGCCGTCGGCTTGCTGGGCGGCCGAGGGGTTGACCTGAAGCAGTGATCGGCCTTGCGCTGGCGGCTGAAGGCCCGAGCACACGGGGCACCCGCGGCCGTGTACGCGATCGTCAATGGTTGCCCGCCACACGTGGCCAAGGGGGCCGCGCCACAGGGCTAGGTCCCGGCTCTCCTCGGTGAAGAGTCGCGGGTCCTGGGGAACGAGCAACTCGTCGGCAAGGTGGGGATGAGTGACGTCCAGCGTCTGGCCGCGCGGTGTCTCCGCCACTTGCCCTCCGATCGGGACATACCCCTAGGGGTATGATAGTCCGAACGGGGACAATCACGCCAATAGAGGACCACCATGAGCATCGAGGTCGCCTGTATACCCGTCACACCTGCGGAGACTGTGTCAGGCGGTTGGGGCAAGGCACCGGCCGTGGCCGTGGCCAAGGTCCAGAACGGAGGCATCGTCAGTTGGCGAATCGAGAATGTGGGCTGGGACGCACTGCATGACTCGGGAACCGAGGGCAGCCATCACGCCATGATCGTCCGCTTCCTGACGGAGAACGGCGTGACCATTGTCGTGGCGAACCACATGGGCCCACCGATGCAGAACACGCTGGCGAAGATGGGAATCCGCGTTGTGCTGGATGCGACTGGTGACGCTCGTCGGGCGATCCAAGACGCGATCACGTCATGAGCGGGATGGGGTTCACCCTGGTCGCCCGGATTGAGACAAGTCCCGAGCTCTACGCCTCGGGCCGCATCGTCGAAGCGGTGAGCGGTGCGGGATGCGTGATCATGGGGATGGACATAGTCGAGGCTGACCACACGGCGGTCACTCTCGACGTCACCTGCCTGACAACGTCCGATGACGACGGCGCACTGATGCGTGCCGCACTTGACCACCTGGATGGCTGCAGCGTGGCCAACGTCAGTGACACGACCTTCCTCATTCATCTGGGCGGCAAGCTATCCGTTCATTCGAAGGGTCTGCCCAGACTTCGGTTGACTCCTAGCCTGTGAGGATTTCGTCCTCGCTGGAAGGATGTCCGCCATGCCGAAAGCGTTCCCGTTGGAGTTCCGCCGTGACGTGGTCGCGGTCGCCCGTCAGTCCGATGCCCCGATCGCCCAGGTCGCCCGTGACTTCGGGATCTCCGAGTCGTGCCTGCAGCGCTGGCTGAAGCTCGACGATGTCGAGGAGGGTCGCCGGCCGGGTGCGACGCAGGCCGAGACTGCCGAGCTGCGCGAGGCGAGGAAGAGGATCCGCCTGCTGGAGCAGGAGAACGAGGTCCTGCGTCGGGCGGCGGTGTATCTGGGACGGGGCGTCAACCCAAAATGATGTATCCCCTGGTCGGCGAACTCGCCGGCGAGGGGATACCGGTCACGGTGACGTGCCGGGTGCTGGGCTTCTCCACGCAGGCGTATCACGCCTGGCGGAAGGACCCCGTCAGCCGACGGGACTGGGACGACGCGCACCTGATCAACGCCGCGTACGACGTGCACGCCGACGACCCCGAGTTCGGGTACCGGCTCATCGCCGATGAGCTGATCCACGAGAAGGGCCTCACGGCCAGTGAGAACCGCGTGCAACGTCTCTGCAGCCAGGAGGGCATCTTCTCGGTGATCGTGAAGAAGCGGGGCTCGGGGAAGAAGGCCGGGCCCGCGGTCCACGACGACCTGGTGAACCGGGACTTCACCGCGGAGGCGCCCGACGTGCTGTGGCTGGTCGACATCACCGAGCACTGGACCGCGGAGGGGAAGGTGTACCTGTGCGCGATCAAGGACTGCCATTCCAACCGGATCGTCGGCTACTCGATCGACTCCCGGATGAAGGCGTCCTTGGCCGTCAACGCGCTGCGGATGGCGATCATCCTGCGCGGCCGACCGGCCGGAACCATTGTTCACTCGGACAGAGGCAGTCAATTTCGTTCCAAGAAGTTCACCCGCATGCTGGCCAACAACAACCTGCGCGGCTCGATGGGCAGGGTGTCCTCGGCCGGCGACAACGCCGCCATGGAATCGTTCTTCTCCCTGCTGCAGAAGAACGTCCTGAACCGCAAGCAGTGGACCACCCGCGAGGAGCTACGCCTCGCGATTGTCCACTGGATCGAGCGGACCTACCACCGTCGCCGCCGGCAGCGCGCCCTGGGCAAGCTCACGCCCATCGAGTTTGAGACGATTCACCAGACGGTCGCGAAAGCGGCCTGAACCACCCCACCCCGCGAGTCAACCAAAGCGGGGGCAGACCCGGCTGTGGATGGATGCGCTGGAGGCTGCCGCGACTCGCGCGCTGGTGCAGTTGATGGCGGAGGCGGGGTTCTGCTCCACCGGTCACCGCGGCGAGGGCCAGGACGTCACCATCGTGCCGGCGGACGGTTGGGCGGGTTTCATCGCGACGGAGATCTCGTCCCGGGCGGGTGATCCGCACCTGCACGTGCACTGCTCCCTGCCGAATGTCCTCGTCGGGCGGGACGGGGTCGTGCGCACGATGGCCGACGGCGGACGGGAGTTGATCATCAACGCGCCACGGTTCGCCGCCTGGGGGCAGGAGTACTTCATCGCCGAGGCCCAGGCCCGCGGACTTCTTGGCGAGGTGTGGTTCAGTCCGTGGGCCGGGGAGTGGCAGGTCGGTTCGTTCAGCGATGAGCAGATCCGCCGTTTCAGTCAGGGCCGCGCGAACATCCTGCGCGAGAGCTCACAGAGCGACGACGACGTGCCACGCACCGCGAAGGACCGAGCACGCCGTCAGCGCCGCACCAAGACGCGGGTCACCGCGGCGAAAGCCGACACCCAGCCGACTTGGACGCAGTTGCGGGCCGACGTCGCCCGCCGCGCGAGGATGCACTTCTTCGACCTCGACATGGCGCGCACCGGCTCGATCGTTGGCACCGAGTACTGGACCCGGCCACCAGCGCAGTGGTCCGACGAGCAGTGGGTCGACTGGGCCGAGTGGATGGCGTGCCGTCACGAGTCGACGACGAGTCTGGCGAAGCTCCGCTCCCTGATGGACCTTGCCACCGTGGGCCTGCCCGACCAGGAGCGGCTGCGGCTCGCCCGGCTGGTCGTGGAGCAGGGCTTCGAGCGCGCCGACTCGTCGCGGGATCTGGGCATGAAGACCGGCGGGCAGCAGTGGATCTCCCGCACCGCTCTGAACGACGAAGCCCGACTCCTCGCAAGGATGGCGATCAGCGCCCAGATGACCACGGGCCAGTCGATGCTGCAGGAGTTCCGAGCCGGATACGGGATCGCCCGGTTCGAGGAGCAACGTGGCTGGCAGCTCAGCGACGAGCAGGTCCGCGCGGTCGAGGCGATCGTCGAGGGCACCGCACCCATCACGCTGATCTCCGGTGTCGGCGGCTCAGGCAAGACCAGCGTCCTGGCCGCCGCGCACCTGGCGATGACCGACTCCAAGGACCTCCTCGTCACGTCGACCGCGACGCGGGCGGCGTCGAAGGCCGGGCACGAGTCCGGCGCCAAGTGGCGCAACCTCGCCTCCGCCCTGTCACTGATCGACCGCGGGATCCCGCTCAGCGCGAAGATCATCGTCGTCGACGAGGCGTCCATGGCCGACGTCAGTTCGCTCGCCCGGCTGTCGGACTGGTGCCAGGCCAACGACCGCCGCCTGATCCTGCAAGGCGACGTCGCGCAACTGCGGGCCGTCGGCGCGGGTGACGCGTTCCACGTCCTCTGCCAAACGCACCCCGACGCCGTCGTCCGGCTGGAGACGAACCAGCGGCAGCTCACCGAGGACGGCCGCGCCCTCGCTGCGGCGCTGCACGCCCGGCACCTCGACGACGCCTGGGAGGTCCTCTCCCGCAGCGGCTCCGTCGCGGTCGCCCGGAACCACGACGCAAAGATCACCATCACGGCCGCGGCGGTCGCGACGTACGCCGCCGAGTGTGGCGCGGAGAACGTCACCTGCGACGCGGTCACCAACGCCGAGGCTACGGAGCTCAACGAGCGGATCCACCAGCTCCTGCTCGACCGCGGCGACCTCGACCCCGCCGCCTCGGTCACCTACCGCACCCCGGCCGCCGACCGCGTCCTCGCCCCCGGCACCTGCCTGCGGGTGACGACACCGCTCGGCCACCAGGACCCGGGCCAGCGCCTGGTCCGCGACCAGCGGGCCACCGTGCTGGCCGTCGCACCCGACCGCGTGCGCATCCGCCTCGACGACGGCCGCGAACGGAGCATGAGCCCACGGGCGCTGCTGGATCACCTCGACTACGGCTACGCCGCCACCACCCACAAGGCCCAAGGCCAGACCAGCGCCGTCCACGTGGCCACCCTCCAACCCACCAAGGACGCCGCCAGCATGTATGTCTCCGCCAGCAGGGCACGTCAGGTCACGTTCTTCGTGCTCGACGCGAGGGACTACCTCAGCGAACGCGAACTGCACCAAGCGTCGGACTGGACGCCGCAGGACCTCATCGACGAGGTCGTCGACCGTGCCAAGACCGCCATGGCCCGCCACGTTCGCGGCCTCGACTCACCGGGCGCCGCGCGCCGGCCCCACTACGAGCCCGTCTCCCGATCCCACGACTCCGGCATGCGGCTCACCTAGGACCACGCAGGCACACGGAGGCGCATCGGATCGCCAACGAAGTCACCGAGCAGGTCACGTCGCTGACAAGGCAGGAACACCGACGCGAAATCGAAGCGGATAAATACGAGGTACCGAGGGGTCAATGCCGTTTGTAAGGGTAGGAGCACTTTTCGAGAGGACCGGATCATGACCATCACCGAAGGCACCAGCACCCCCGCCACCGCCCGCACACGCTCGGCGACCCCGAAGAAATCGTCAGGGGAGTACCTCACCGTCGAGCAGGCAGCCGAGTATCTGAACATCACCGACCACTTCGTCCGCCGCCTCATCCGCGAACGACGCGTCCCTTTCGTGAAGGTCGGCCGCCTCGTGCGCCTGCGCCGCACCGACATCGACGACTACCTCGCCGGACGCCTCGTCCCGGCGGTGCGGAGATGACCAGGTGTCGGTCAGCTTGCGACGAGGGTGGTGACCTTGGCCAACTCCTCGGCGTGAAGGTCGCGCTCGACCTCAAGGTCGTAGTCGGTCTGGACGTTGATCCAGAAGCGGTCGTCGACGCCAAGGGCCTTGGACAGTCGCAGCGCCGTGTCGATCGAGATGGCCCGCTTGCCGCGCACGATCTCGCTGATGCGGGTCTGGGGGAGCCCGGTTGCCTGGGCGAGTCGGTACTGCGTGATGCCGAGCGGCTCCAGGAACTCGGTGAGCAGGATCTCCCCCGGAGAGATCGGCTCATGGGCCTTCTTCATCGTGGAACCCTTCAGTGGTAGTCGGTGATCTCGACGTCCTCGGCACCGGCATCGGTCCAGACGAAGCAGATTCGGTACTGGTCATTGATGCGGATCGAATGCTGTCCGGATCGATCGCCGGCGAGCTTCTCGAGGCGGTTGCCCGGAGGAACCCGAAGGCTATTCAGTTCGGACGCCGCGTTGATCAGGCGGAGCTTCTTCTGCGCGGCCCGCTGCAGGTCCGGCCCGAAGGCGCGAACCGGCTCACGGTTCCAGACCTTCTCGGTGCGGCTGTCCTTGAAGGACCGGATCACTGCGAAACCCTATCGTATGGCGATACTATCGCGCAACGTACGTACTCGGCGGTCGTCACCGGGCTTGCGCCGGCGCCCTACGGCCGTTGATGTCGACGACGCTCGCCCGCTGCGCGTTCATGCGTTCGGCGATGCTGCGACCATTGTCCCGCGACGCGTGGGCGTAGGCCATCGCGGCGTTGACGGTCGAGTGGCCCATGCGGCGCTGGAGGTCGGTCAGGGTGGCTCCGCTGGTGGCCGCGAGCAACTGGCCTGAGTGGCGAAGGTCGTGCACCCGCACCGTGTCGTATCCCATCCTGCGCAATGTCCGCGTGATCGCGAGCTGGATCCCGTTATAGGCGCACTTGCCAGCTCGGGTGGGGAAGATCAGGCCGTCAGGGCCGATGGGGGAGTAGTCCTTCATGTGCTGCCGCAGCAACTCTGTCACGAAGTCCGGGAGGACGATGGTGCGAGCACCCGCTCGGGATTTCGGTGTCTGGACCACGTATTCACCGTTGAGCGGGTAGACGCCGCGCTCGACGCGGATCTGAGAGTGCTTGAGGTCAACGTCCTTGCGTCGGAGTTCAGAGGCTTCGCCGAGTCGTATGCCGGCCCAGGCGAGCAGGTAGACGGTGGCCTTGTAGCGAGGCGGGACCTGGTTGGCGAGCTCTTCGATCTCCTCGATGCCCAGAGTCGGGCGTTCGGTGTGCTCATAGGAACTGGCGCCCTTGATGCGGCATGGGTTGTTCGGTATGAGCTCGTCCTCCAGGGCCGTGTTCATGACGGCCTTGAGGAGTCGGTAGGCGTGCGCCTGAGTTGCGGCACCGGCCTGGTCCGGAGTCTGGAAGCTGCGGTGGGTCAGAAGTCTGGTGCGCAGGTCATTGCCGAGTTCGGCGTACCACTGGCGCACGACCGCGGGAGTGACGTCGCCGATCATCAGGCTTCCGATGCGCGGCTCGATGTGCAGGTTCCACGCGGAGCGGTAGCGCTCTCGCGTGGACGGTTTGATGCGCCGCTGGTCGATCCAGTCGCGGCCGAACTCGCCCAATGTGATGCGCGCATGCCGCGGTGCCCTCCATGACTCGCGCACGAGATCGGACTCCTGCGTGGCCAGCCAGGCGTTCGCATCGGCCTTTGTTGCGAACGTCATCGGAGCCGTTCGACGGAGCCCGTCGTGGCCCGTGAAGCGCGCCTGGAAGCGCCCCGACGGCAGCTTCCGAACAGTGCCGAAGGAGCGCTTTCGGGACGAATTTGCGGCCATTTGAAAACCCCTTATATACCAACCTGTTTTGTCCTTACGTCGTCTCTCTTGTGCTAGTGATTGGGCACGTAGAGGACACGATGATGACATTACCTCGAAAAGTTATTGCAGCGCAACAACTTTTCAACTACGGAAAAGACTCATAATCTGGTCGTCGTCGGTTCGAGCCCGACCCGCCCCACCATTGAAATGTGTAGTGCCGCCTGATTCTTGACACTCCGCTCAGGTTGGTGGCGCAGACGTACCAGGCGGTGTCGCTGGTGGTTCATGACGGGGAGTCCGTGGTGGGCGTGGCGCGCCGGTTCAACGTGTCGCGTCAGACGGTTCATGCGTGGCTGGCCCGGTATGGGAAGGGCGGGCTGCCGGCATCGACATGGCAATCCCCGCTGCCCGTTTCCACGCCGACCGGGCCGATGCCCGGCCCGGGGACGCGTCCTCCCTCGACGGCGTTGACCGTGCTAGCGATGACTGGATCTCCCGCCGCGTGACCGCGGTCGGGGCCATCTCGGTGGCCTGGCAGCAGATCTCCGTCGGCAAGCACCGCGCCGGCAGAACTGTCGACGTCCACGTCGGCCCCGACCTCCTGCACATCTGGGACGGCCCCGAACTCATCAAGACCGCACTGCGAGACAACCGCAAGGAGGTGCGCAAGAAGCGAGCATCCGTCGCCTCCTGAGGCGACCTCCGTAAGACTTAGGCCAAGGAAGTGTTAAGGATCACCCGAAGCCACTGCGCCAAGCATCAGCCGAACCTGCACAGGCCCAGCCTCAATTGCCGTTGCAGTGCAACGATGTTTGCACTTCTCTTGCGCCGAGAAGCAACTCCGCTGGTGCCCTCTCATGCCCCCGCACTTGGGCTCGGTTGCCGTGGGGTGCTGCCCTCACCCACGACAAGGTCGGGGTCGTATACGTGTACGACTTGAGTAGTAACACCAAGGTTCGATGGCTTCTGCTACCGCTGCGAGGGGACTCTAGGTTCACCCCACCCGGGAGCAGGACGCCCGCAGATTCTGGTACACGAGGAGATTTCATGAACAAGCTCGCCGCGATTGCCATGTCCACCGCCGCGCTTGCGGTCGTCGTCCTCAACGCTGGTCCGGCCTCGGCCAGCGGAGGCGGATCAGCCGGTACTTGGCCAGTTGCCTTCCCGCTTCCGACCAACCCGGGCGCGGTGGTCTCACAAAGCTCGACCACGGCTGTCGTGCGGTCTACCGACGCCGTGGGCGTGGTCCAGGCCAAGCTGGACGACCTGTACATCACGAAGATGGGGTGCACCCGGAGGCTCGCGGTGAACAGCCCGAGGGACTACCTCTGCTACAACCCCGCGACTCGCAAGTCCGACGAGGTCCTCTTTACCTTCGCCGCTCTCGACGCAACGGCGACCGATCCTTCCCACTCGGAGACCAACGCCTCCTACATCAAAGGCTGACAGGGCGTGATCAATTCGTTCGTCCGGGATGCCAGTTGCGGAGCGCCGCGCCTACGAGGAGCGCATGTTGGATTGGGTCGCGACTGCGGTGTGCTACAGCGTGAGCGAGGAGCAGGGACTGCTCTTCGGCCTCTACCTGTGACCGGCTAACATAGACTGAGGGGGCGCCGTCAGGCGCCCCCTCAGTCCTTTGAACTGGTGCGTGGCCTACGGGAAGCTGACCACCGTTACCGGAACATCCGGATTCGCGATCGTCGACGAGCCGCCGATCCCGTTGATGACGTTGGTGATGCCGCCCTTGCCCTTGCTGGGGTCAAGGAAGATCGTCAACATGTCATGCATCTTGATGCCGGGCCTGCTCGGCACCTCGAAGGCGTTCGCCGCGAAGATGTCGATGCCCTGGTTGAAGAAGCTGTAGCTGCCCAGCCCCCACGCCTCGTGCGTTTTGACCTTGTTGGAGACGACGTAGGCGGGGTATCCGTTCTGGCCATCGTTCATCCAGGCCTGCTGACTGGGAACGTCGTAAGGCAGCTCGTTCTGGAAGAAGATGGTCTTGCCGCCTTCGCCGTTCCAGATCACCTCGGCCTTCTGGTAGTGCTCGACGAACAGGCCCGTGGCGGTCACGTTGTTCCCGTCGACGACCACGCCGGTGTCGGCGGTGTTCTGCGTCCAGCCGACTCCGGTGCCGTGGTCGGCCCGCCAGGCCCAGATGTCATCGAGGATGACGTTGTCGCCCTCGACGATCAGGCTCGTCTCGGCCTTGCCGATGTGCGGGCCGCCGATGCGGAAGAACACGTCCTGGAGCGCCGTCGGGTTATTGGCGCCCTCCTTGCCGTGTCCGCCGCCGACCTCCAGCAGCACCGGCGAGTTCTTCTCGCCCGCGTCAATCGTCAGGCCGGCGATGTCGACGCCATTGACGTCCTCGACCTTCATCGGCACCGCTCCGTCAACCGCCGTGAGCGTGGCCAAGCCCAGTCCGAGGACGATCGTGTTGGGCCGGCCGATCTCAATGGTGTCGTCGACGTTGTAGACGCCTGGCGTGAAGATCAGGTTCTGGCCACGATCGAGCGCGTGGTTGATGGCGTCGACCGAGTCAGTCGGCTTGACGACGAAGAACGTGGCCAGCGGAACGACGCGTCCCTTGGTTGCCCCTGCGCTCCACGTGGTCCCCGAGGAGTTGGTTCGCACGCCGGGCACGAACACGTTCCAGTTCCCGGAGCCATCGACGAACAGGTACGGCTTCTCCTTGCTGACGGGCGTTGAGGCCAGGGTTGTGTACGGGCCGCCGCACGAATCATCGGACGGGAAGCACTGTCCCGGGGCGCCGTTGGCACCCGAGAACACCTGGTTCCACACGCCGTTGGTCCACGTGCCGACCTCGCTGTCACGCATGTACCACTGCTGCTGCGAGCCGTTGATGATCACGCCCGCCTTCGAGTCGGCGATGAATCCACCGCTCGCGAACGACGGGCCGCTGCAGTAGTCCATGAGCGTGAGGTTCGCGCCGGTAACGTTCACGCGCCGCATCGGTGCAGCTTGTGAGACCGCCCAGAAGTTGCCGGACGCCTGGCAGCCGTCGAGCCGGCCGTCGGCCATCACGTTGATGGTCAGGTTCGACAGTGACCGCCAGAAGTTGTTGAGTGCGACGCATCCGTTCGCATCGCACTGGTTGCGCACGTCGACGTGTCCGTTGATCGTGACGTCACCCGGCGACTGGCCGAGACCAGCGACCTCGGTGTAGTAGCCGACCTTGATGAGAAGAGGCTTCTCCGGTGAGCCGTAGGTGCCCGGCTTGAAGAGCAGCGCATACCGGTCCGTGCCGAACTGGCTGTCGATCTGCTTGGCGGCGACGGCGTCGACCTGGGCCTGCACCTGGTCGATGGGCATGGTCGGGTCGAAGACCAGGGTGTTCGGACCGAAGTCCGGCTGGGGAGCGGCGGCGTGCGCCGGGGCGACCCCGGCCAGTCCGGCGAAGGCGAGCGCGGCAACGGCGATTCCAGCGATGCGGCGGCGGGGGGAGCGACCCGGCATCCGTGCTGAGGGAGCGCTCTCTCGGGGGGCGATCAACGTCATACTGAGACCTCTTTCAGGGGGTGGGGTGATGCCCGGCGACCCCTGTTGACCGTGGAGTAGGGGGAGCCTGGCGACCGTGACCGAAGGTAGCGGTCCTCGGACGCTCACACGGGCAAATCCACGTAAAGTCTGTAATTCCGACTAACCGCCCACCCGTCAGGCCGACTCACGCACCACCAGCGTCACCGGGAGGATGACGTGATCGACGCCCGTCACGCTCGGAACCTCCTCGTCCGCGACCAATTCGATGTCCGGACGGTGCTGCGCAAGGTAGAGCCGAACCATCATCCGGCCCTGAAGCACCGGGTCCTGTCGAACGGTGGTGAGCGGCGGCTCGGCCGTGGCAGCGAGCACGTTGTCGTCGAACCCCACGACGGCGACATCCTCCGGAACCCGGCGGCCGCTTCGCCGCAGCGCCGAGATCGCGCCCAGCGCCATGAGATCCGAGGCGGCGAACAGGCCGTCCACGTCCGGGACGCGTTCGAGCAGGCGGGTGGTGGCCTCGTCGCCACTGCGCTGGGTGAAGTCACCATGCTCGACCCGACTCGCTCGGAACGAACGGCCCAGGCCCTTCTTGAAGCCCTGCAGCCGATCGATTCCGGCGGACATGTCCTGCGGTGCGGCCACCGTGCCGATGACGGTGCGGCCGATCGACACGAGGTGCTGCGCCGCGATCCTCGCGCCGTCGAGGTTCTCGTAGTCGACGTACGACGTTGCTATGTCCGGTTGAAGCGGCCGACCGCCGATCACGAAGGGAATCCTCGACCGCACGAGAACGCCCGGAAGGGGGTCGTCAGCGGCGTGCTCGGAGATCAACAGCGCACCGTCGACGGGCGCTGACTTGAGGAATCGCTCGACCCCGTGCAGGTCCTGCGCCGTCTGCGCCATCAGGAGGACCAACTGCAGGCCAGCGGCGTTGATCTCCTGGCTGACGCCCCGGACGATGCCACTGAAGAAAGGGTCCGAGAACACGCGAACGTCGGGCTCGGAAACGAGCAGTGCCACGGCATTGGTACGCCTGGTCATCAGGGCGCGCGCTGCCTGATTGGGCACGTACCCCAGCTCGTCGACGGCCTTCTCGACCCGGGCCCGCAGCCTCGGGTCCACGGTCGTCAGCCCGTTGACCACTCGGGAGACGGTCGCACGCGAGACTCCGGCCCGGGCGGCAACTGCCTCCAGATTCGGCCGCGCACGATCGTCGGATGAGGCTTTCACGCTGCTCCTTCGCCGGTGGTCGCGAGTCCTGGTCGGCGACCATTCATGGTAGTCCGTCGGGCCGACGACTCGCGGCAGGCGGAAGACGTGGGCCGGGTCGGTCAAAGGCACGCGTTGGTCCACTGATGTCCGTCTCGTCGTCGGTCTAAGCACACCTTCCCGAAAGGTCGCCGAGCGATCCTGATGCCATGAACCGCCTTCGCAGGAGTGAGAAGCAGCAGATCCGCGATCACACGGGCCAATGGGAAGCACCGCTGACGGCGTACCCCGCAACGGTGGCGTCATTCTTCGGCATCAACGGCGACAAGGCGCACTCCGTTGTCCACGACTTCAGCCCTCACGACAAGGAGAGCTGGTAATGCCCGTCGAGGCGTACGAGTTCGACACGGGCACGCGGTACTACTGGAAGTGCCCGCTGTGCTCAGAGATCTCGTTGCCATTCAAGGATCCTGACGTGGCCGCCGCGGAACGCGCCAGGCATCTTGGCTGTTCGACGGGTCGTCGCGGGGCCAGCGTCTCCGAGCCCGCATAGGCCACGGGCACTGCGGATCCGAGGATCATGTCAGGGTCGTCGACAGCGGAGGCTCAGGCGGACTGGAGCATCTGCTTGTCGCAGATCGGTGTGCACCTTGTCGGCCGCCGCAGTGAGGAGTTTGTACCGGATCTCGCGGATCTCCAGGGGCACGTTCTGGGTCGCATCGTGGCGGTTGCGCATCTCCTCGATGCGCTGCTGCGGGGTGTTGCCCGTCCCGTCGTGGCCGGCGATGAGGTCCGCATAGGCGAGCACGTCCTCGGCCGTGCCCGGGACGTGGTCAATCAGGGAGAGTAGATGGTCGACGCTGAAGTACGGCGCCATCAGCGCGGCGTAGGAGTGGTGCGCGACGAGCATGACGATGCGATCCGGCCAACCCTGCCCCGCGAGGTAGAGGGCGCCGTCGAGCGGATGGAATCCGGTGCGATCGATGCCGGGGGAGTAACCAATGTCGTGCAGCCAGGCAGCTGCCACGATGTCGGCGGCGTAGGGGTGCTTCAGGACCCGCGTGAGGTCGGCAGCCGCGAGCGCGGCAGAACGTACGTGAGCCAAGCGCATGGGATCGTCATGGAGCAGGCGCATGGCAAGACGCTCAGCCGCGACTGACGGGCTGATCAGCGCTGGGGAAACGCGCATGGATGGTCTTGTCTCCTCGGCAGCGTCGTGCATGCCCTCTATGGCAAGTTTCGCGGAGATGGGGCTCCTGGGCGAGGGGGGCCGGGCTAGGAATCGGCTACCGCTGGTGACCCAGTTGGGGCCTTGGTCCGTGGCTAACGGCTTCGCTGGGGGACAAAAGTATCTCCGTTCGTCGCCTGGGCGCCGTCGCGTGTTTGCCCGTGCGTTCACTTTCGGCGGCCATGCTCATGGCTCAGGATTCCCATCCACATACGGATAGGAGGCGCGCATGCCCGTCGCGTCGTCTCGCCGACGGGGCCGGACCGGGCCGCTTACCTCGGAAGCGCGAGATCTGTCCATTCACCTCCTCGTCGATGAACCGGCCCGCCTGGAACACTCATCGGGGGTGGCTCGGGCAGCCGCCTATGCGGCCGAGCGGCTGCCGGATGTGCCAGTGGACCTCGTGGTCGCGGCGGCATGGTTGCACGACATCGGCCACGCATCCTCGCTTTCGCGCACCGGTTTCCACCCGCTCGACGGTGCACTCCACCTCGAGCAACTGGGTTGGGACAACGCCGTCGTCCGACTCGTCGCGTACCACTCGCACAGCGTCGTGTCCGCGGAGGAGTTGGGCGTACTCAGTGCCCTGCAACGATTCGAGCCGACCTTCGGGCTGGTCGCGGACGCGCTCACCTTCGCGGACGTCATCGCCGGCCCCGATGGGCGCGGGGCGCCCGTCACCTTCATCGGCTCCAGCCGCGACGAGGGAGCGGAGCCGACGGCCTTCAAGCCGGCTGCACTCGCAGACCGGCGCCGAGCGCTCCTGGAGGAGTCGATCATGTCCGTCTATTCGGCCCTGATCCCAGAGGGCCCTGGAGTGCGAGCACAGGTTTAGGAAGTCCGTCCAGCTTGGCCCCGGGAGGAGGTTGCTGATGTCGCTGAAGATGGATCTCATCTGGCAGGACGACGACACGTTCGAGTACCGCGCGAACTGCGCGGACTGCTCGTACCGATCCGAGCCGTTCGATGACGAGGAGACGGCGCGAGCCGCGTGGTTCGGCCACGCGTGCGTGCGTGTCGGTAGCCTGCCATGAGCCTGAGGCCCGGACTGGTACTGGGTGTTGACGTGCTCGTCCCGCACGTCAGCGAGCGATGATCAGGATCGACGGGCCGGCCACTACTGTGTCCGCATGATCTTCACCTTGGTGGTTGTCGGACTCGTCCTCATCTTCGTGATCGGGGCGATCGCGTGGAAGTCCATGAAGGGGCGCAGCAGCAAGGCGTGAGCCCCCCGGTCCCGCCCATCCTGTGATGGGCCACGCAAACCGCACGCAGGGTTCTACCGCGCGCGAGGTATCAATTCGAAGGCATCCCCGCTGACCGCGACCCGCCCCATGGCTGTGGAAGCCAAGTGCATTCCAGCAACGAGGAACTGTTCTTCGGCGGCCCAGCTCATGGTTCCCTGGCGCGTCATCACTGCCTGTGCGGGATCCACGTCGAACGTCATAGACCAATCGGGGTGTGGGGATTCGAGGAATTCGGAGTGGACAATGTCGCCCCAGATGAGGACCTTGTCGCCGTGTGCCGATTCGACCAAGTAGCCGGTGTGCCCGGGAGTGTGACCTGGCAGCGGAATCGCTGAGATGCCCGGCAACAGTGCTTGCCGCTGTGACGAGAACAGCTGCAGTCGGGCTTCGTACGGGGCAGTTGCGCTCCGTGCTCCATCGAAGACGGCCTGAACGAAGTCCGGGGCCTGCGCCCTCTGGCTGTCGTCATGCCAGTACTCCCACTCGGCCCCGCTGATGTGAAGTCGCGCGTTCGGGAACCGCCTGTGTCCTGTATCCGTGACCAGTCCACCCACGTGATCGGGGTGGAGATGAGTCATCAGCACGTCGTCGATGTCGGAGGGTGCCAGTCCCACCTTGTGCAAGGACTCGATCACGAAGCCGTTGCCCGCAAAGGGGGGTATCTTGCCGCCGGCTCCCGTGTCCACCAGGACATTCCTCCCTTGGCCTCGGACGAGAAACGCGCAATTGGGAATGAGGAAGTTGGCCGCTTCGTCGATGGCGATGTCATGACTCGCCAAGATTCGGTGCTCCTGGCCCTCCACGTCGACTGAGTGGTCGGCTGACTGGTACGAGGCGAGAGGGACATCGAGCAGTCCGTCGCCTAGTGCTGTGACCTCGAAATCCCCCACCAACAGGGCATTTTGGCCCGCCAAAGGCTCTGACGCACTTCTCATTTGGGGCCATTTCCGTGGTGGGCGGATTGCCGTCGTCACTCAGAGGTTTAAGAGTACCCCGCGTGACACAATGCATGGGGGGTCGCGCTGCGTCGCCCGATACTTGGGCGCTGGTCGGAGACTTACCTAGCCCCCGTCAGGAGGATCCCCATGGTGGCTCCTGACGGTGCGAAGTGTCTGTCCTGGGTTGACGCCGTCGGCGTCGATCTGGTGCACGCTGCTCAGCGAGTAGCACAGGCTCAGGTGAATTCGGCACTAGTGGTTCAGGACGCGGCTGGGCGGATCGTGGGGGCCAACAAGGCGGCCGCAGAGATACTGTGCGTGAGCTTGGTCGAACTGTTGGGTCGAAAATCCCAGGGTCCGCTCTGGTCGGCGATATCGACACTCGGGCTACCGATCCGCAGCGACGAGCACCCGGCGATGCGGACCTTGGCCACCGGTGAACCCGTCGGTGGTCTCCTCATGGGCGTTCTGGTCTCGAGCGATGATCGGCTGGGACGGTTGAAGTGGCTGGACGTCTCCGCCGACCCCCTCGGTGATCCGATGATCGGCGTGGCCACGCTACTCACGGATGTGTCCGGGACTGAGCGCGGAATCGCTGCGGCCCAGACCGCCCTCACGGCATATCGGTTGGCCAGCCAAGCGGTCTCCGACGGAGTCATTCGAGTCGATGCACAGGGGATCGTCGTGTGGGTCTCGGATGCGGTAGTGCGAATCGCCGGCGGGGACCCGTACCAGGTGCTGGGCACCTCGATCAGTTCGTGGATTCATCCCGATGACGTGGCTGCCTTCGCGAAGGCATTGTCTGACGGTGAAAGCGCTGCGCCTCTTGAGTCTCGGTGGCGGAACGCAGATGGCGGCCACCGGTGGGTGGCGTCGCGTGTTCGCCCGATGGGTGACGACGGAACTGGGGTCGCCGGCAGCCTGATCGGGCTGCGCGATATCGACGAGCAAGTGGTAGCCCGCAAGACGCTGGAAGCAACAGCCCTGGAGTTGCGGGTGACCGCGAAAGCGCTGGCCGACAGCGAACGGGTGTTCCGGTTGCTGGCGGACAACGGGACCGAATCGGTGTTCTTGGTCAATCGAGCCGGCTTGTTCACGTGGGTCTCGCCCGCGACGCGCCAGGTACTGGGCTATGACCCCGAATCCTTGATCGGCACGAATGGCGCGGACTGGGTGCATCCCGACGACCTGCCGGTGTTGCAGTCAATTCGTGATCGGGTCGATCGGGGCGAGATCGCCCGAGAGGAGATTCGACACCGGAATGCGGACGGCGAGTACCGCTGGATGGCGGCGGTGACCAACCCCGCGTTGGATGCAGACGGCGCTGTTGTGGGACGGATGGTCGCCCTGCGTGACATCCACGATCAGGTGCTGGCCCGTCAGCAACTGATCGACAGTGAAGCGCGATACCGATTGCTCGCAGAGAACGCGTCGGATGTGGTCTGGCAGGTCGCTGCCGATGGGACCCTGCAGTGGGTCTCTGAGTCAATGAAGACACTCATGGGGTGGGAGCGTGATCAGGTCCAAGGTCGCCCCGGAATGGACTTGCTGCACCCTGATGATTTGCAGCGCGCGCTGATCGACAGAGGCAGAGTGCTCGGTGGAGACGCGGTGCATGGCGAGTACCGAATTCTGTGCGCCGACGGGTCTTCCCGGTGGATGGCCCTTGATAGTCACCCAGCCCATGACAACGACTCCGTTTCTGAGGTGGTCGCTCTGCGTGACATCCAGGACGAGGTGGACACGCGAATGGAGTTGGTGCGCGCGATCGAGCATGATCCTCTGACCGGTCTTGGCAATCGCCCCCAAGCCCTGAGTCGCATCAAGCGCCTGCTGTCGGAACTCTCCCTGCGAAACCCGAACAACTCGGTGGGAGTGCTGTGCTTGGGAGTCGATTCCTTGAGGGCGGTCAATGAGGCGCTCACGTACTCCGGAGGGGACCGGGTGCTGGAGATCATCGCGACCCGAATCGCCGCAATGTGGCAGAACCCCGACCTGGTGGCCCGCGGATCCGGGGACGAGTTCCTCATCCTGTTGCCCGATCTACGCCGAGGCGCCGATGCGAGCGTCATTGCCGAGAAGTTGCGAATGGCGGCAAAGGGCACCGTCACGATTGGCCGCCAGTCAGTTGAGCCCACGGTGAGCATTGGCATCGCCACCGGAAACCATGAGGCCAACGCTGCGGACCTACTGCGCGATGCTGCTCTGGCGATGCGCCGAGCCAAGGAGAATGGCCGCGATCGCTGTGAGTTCTTCCAGCCACAACTTGCCGTTCAGGCGCAACAGCGGCTGAACATCGAGGCGGGGATTCGCGAGGGATTGCGCCTGGGGGAGTTCGTGCCTTGGTTCCAGCCCGTGGTGACTCTTGGCGACGGGGCGCTGGTGGGCTATGAGGCGCTTGTTCGCTGGATTCGTTCGGACGGGAGCATCGTTGTACCCGATGACTTCCTGCCGATCGCAGAGAGGACCAACCTGATCACCGAGTTGGACGTTGCTGTCCTGCGACAGTCCATTGAGCAACTCGCTGTCCTGCCAGCCTCGCTGCACATTGCGGTGAATGTCTCTGCGACCACGTTGAAGAGTGTGGACTACGCAGACATGGTGATCGAGGCGCTGACGCTGTCTGGCGTGGATGCCACGCGACTGCGCCTCGAGGTGACCGAGACCGCGCTGCTCATCGTCACGGAGGCGGTCGGTGACACCATGCGGCGACTGGCCGACGTCGGTGTCCATTGGTACGCCGACGACTTCGGTACCGGCTACTCGTCGATTGCTAATCTCCGTGAATTGCCGATCTCGGGTCTGAAGCTGGACATGTCGTTCACGGCCGGGATCGGCAAAGGCGACCCCACTTCGGAGCGGTTCGGGAAGGCCCTTGCCGGACTTGCCGGCGGGCTCGGGCTCGACACCGTGGCCGAAGGTGTGGAGACGTCGCAACAGGCTGCGATCCTCACCGCCCAGGGGTGGCAGCACGGCCAGGGCTACTTCTTTGGACGACCAGCGCCGATCACCACCTTCTCCTGACCGGTTACCGAATGGCGACTGTGTTCGCTGCCGCGGTCCACGTGATGCGCAACCCTGGGAGTTCCGGCATCCTGAACGCTGGTTGAGGAAGTGCGAGAGGCCGGCGGTGGCCGTTGGGACAAGGGAGCCATGGGTGGTGCGGTACCTGATCTCGTTCGACGATGGTGCGATGACCTTCCCCGAGGAGGACCTTCCTGCTGTGGGTGAGGCCGCGCACGCGGTGATGCGTGCAGCCCAGGAGGCAGGCGTGTGGATCTTCGGTGGCGGTGTCGAGAGTCAGCGGGCGAGCATCGCGGCCACTGACGGGACTATCGCCGATGGCCCGTTCCCGGAGACGAAGGCCGTGATCGGCGGGTTCTCGATCATCGACGTGCCCTCGCGCGCGGAAGCGCTGGAGTGGGCCGCCAGATTCGCGGCCGCCTGCCGCTGCGCGCAGGAGGTCCGGGAGATCATGTTCGACCCGGAGGTCTGAACGATCGTCGTTGGACCCACGACGACGTCCCGCCTGCAGGCTTGCCGCCTGCCTAGATGTCCTTGAGGATCTGGCGGATGAACGTGAGCACGCGGTCGACTGACGGCACGTAGAGGCGCTCGTCAGGGGTGTGCACGTCGATCAGCGTCGGTCCCACCGAGACGATGTCGATGCCGGGGTACTTCTCGGCGATGAACCCGCATTCGAGTCCCGCGTGCACGATGACCGTTGCGAGCTTGGTTCCGAACGCCTTCTCGTAGGCGGCCAGCGACGCCTTGTAGAGGGCCGACTCCGGAACGGGCGGCCAGGTGGGGAAGGCGCTGCGCCGAACGGTCGTGGCGCCGGCACGCGTCGCGGCGTCCTGGACGACCTGCGTGAATGCCTCGAGCTTCGTGGGATTGAAGCTGCGATGGAAGGTCTTGATGATCACAGAGCTGTCCGCAGTGTGGACGACCCCGATGTTGTTGGACGTCTCCGGCAGGCCGGGCAGGATCGTGGACCACTCATAGACGTCCTGCGGGATGTCGAGCAGCAGTCCGACGAGGGTCTTGGAGTCTGCGGGCGAGGAGAAGGCTGATGGGGGGTCCGTCACGGAGGTCAGGGAGACGTTCAGGCCCTTCTCGTCGGGGTACTTCGCTCGGATCGACTGCTCCACCTGGTTAAGGGCGCCGGGCATCGCTGCCGAGTTGTCGTGCGGCACGGCGAACACGGCCGTCGCCGACGGTGCGAAAGCGTTGTCGGCGGTCCCGCCCTCGAATGCCGCCAGGCGGAACGGTCCGACCGCCTGCAGTTCCTGGGCGAGCAGCACGTTCGCGTTCGCGTGACCCTTGCCGGCGGAGAGGCCGGAGTGCCCGCCGCGCAGGCCGGTGATCTCGAGTCGGTAGGTGTCCCAGCCGCTGTCGAGCGCGCTGAACGTCATCGGGAGCGTCACGTCCCGCTTGATGCCGCCGGCCGAGCCGAGCGCGAGGCTACCCTCGGTCTCCCAGTCGATGTTGATGTACCGCTTCGCCTTGATCGCATCAGGGGCCAGACCCGCGGCCCCGCTCATGTCGATCTCCTCATCGGTGGTGAACACCAACTCCAGAGGCGGCCGATCGATGCCCGGCTCTGTTGCCAGGTACATCGCGATGGCCACGCCGATCCCGTCGTCGGCGCCGAGAGTGGTCTTGTTGGCGTGCAGCCAGTCACCGTCACGCACCCACTCGATCGGCTGCGTCGCGAAGTCGTGCGTCGACTCGGACGTCTTCGCGCAGACCATGTCCATGTGCGCCTGCAGAGCCACCGGCGGCTGGTTCACCCGTCCGGCGGATCCGGGCACGTTCACGATGACGTTCTTGTGCGCATCGGCGACTGCCGGGAACTTGTGCTGTGCGGCCCACTGCATGAGCCACGCCGAGATCCGTCCCTCGTCCTTGGAGCACCGGGGAATCTGGCCGATGCCCGCGAGAGTTGCAAGGATCTTGCGGGTCTCTGCACTGTCCACACTCGACGGCTCAGGTGTCCAACGTTGGGCGAGCTGCTCTGCCAGGACGTTCACCGCGAGCTGATCCAGCTTCACATTGCCGACGCCATCGCGAACCTTGCCGTAGGTGAGCGACTGGATTGAGTTCCCGACCAGGAGCGTGATCGTGTACGACTTCGTCATGGAGGCCGTGCACTTCACTTCCGCGCCAGTCGATGTCGTGCAGGTCGAGCCCGGCTGGACCGGGTAGGTCTGCACGGAGCGGGTCCACACGCCGGGCACCGCCTGGATCTCCAGTCCGGAGGTGCCGCTGCTCGTTCGATCGACGTGCTCCGTGGCGGAGATCGCAGGGAGCTTCGCCTGGTTGCAGGCGAGGACGGCACTGCGCACGGCACGCCACGCCTTCCGCGCGGCGGCAGCGTCGGCGTAGACGTGAACCGAGTGCCGGAGCGTGCCCTGCTTGGAGAACAGCTCGCCGGTACCCCCGAGCTCGTTCTCGAACGACTGCCGTGCCGAGGGGAGTTCAACCCGTTCGTTGCACGTGTCCGGCGAGGAACCGGGAGTGCTGGCGTTGAAGTCGCTCCAGGCGCCGCTCGCCGGCGATGCGATCGGCAGCGCGGCCGGCACGTCGGCCGGGGTCAGCATGGCGGTCTCCGCACGCGTCAGGACGGCGTTCTGGGTGAGGGGCGCAGTGGCACGAGCCGTCCACCGCGTGGCCAGTGTCGTGGCGAGGGTGTCGGTGGCCTTGATGGCCTTGGCGCTCACGGGCCCGCGCTCCCGCAGCAGGGTGACCATCTGGATCGCGTCGCCGACGAGGAGCACCACCGAGTAGTGGCTCCGGGTGTCGCTGGCGAGAACGCCCCATCCCTTCGGCCCGCCGATGACGCCGTCGACCCTGGCGAACTCCAAGGTGGTGGTGAAGCCATCACCGAGATTGTGCGAACCGTTGCACTTGCTCGGAATGAGCGCGGAGAGCGAGGCCCAGGCGCGTTTCGCGGTCGACGTGCTCGCGTACTGGTAGACGTCCTGCAGCACGCTCCGCGACTCGCTCCGGTAGCCGATCGCGCCGCTGAGAGGAATCGAAACGTTGACGAAGTCGGGACCATAGACGCACACGGGCAGTGGGTCCTGGCCGCCGGGCGGGTTGATGAACCCGGTCTCGAAGCTGCCTGCCGGGTTCGCAGGGTCGGCCAGCGTCCCGGTGGACTCGCTCGGCCGCAGCATGGCATTCGTCGCCTCGACCAGCTCGCCGGGCTTCGGTGGGGCCGCGATGGTGCGGACGGCGCTGGCGTGGGCGCTCGACGGGGATCCGATGGCCGGGGGCAGGTAGCCCGTCGAGAGTGCCAATGTCAATGATGTCCCGATGATCGTCGCTCGACGACGCACGTGTACCGCCTCGTTCCCCTCGTGCAACGGCTGTAGAACCGGTGCCATGCCTCTAGTTGACACCCTCTCGGCGCGGGAAGCGTCGTCGAGCGCTGAGCACGAGCATGCCGGCACCGAGGGCGCTGGAGAGCATCAGTGAGGCGGCCGCGGAGTGCAGGGCGTCGACTCGCGCCTGGCTCAACGCGCTGCCGTTCTGGACGAGGATTGGGTTCAGGTCCGGCTCGTCTCGACGTGATCGATCCACCAGTTCGCCGGCCACCACGCCGCTGCGCACTCGTGCTGCGATCTCGTAGGACCTTTCGGTCGAGAAGCCGCGATCGGTGAGCTCGTTGGTCAAGGTCCGCTGGAAGCCCGTGAAGGCGAAGAACCCGACGGCCAGGCCGCCGAGGACGAAACCGACCTGCGTCACCGCGTTGTGGACGGAAGACGCGGCGTCTGACCCGTCGTCGGGGGCGAAACCGAGGAAGTAGTCGGCCAGCGGGCCGAGTGTTCCGGCGCACGGGATGTAGACGAGGACGGTGAGGATGATTAGCGCCCACACGGGTGATGACGGCGAGATCGCGAACATCGTGATGGGCAGCACCGCCGCAGTCGCGAGGGCAATCGTGGCGGCTCGGCCGGGTCCGATTCGGGCGGCGAGCGCTCCGAGCGCGAGGCTTCCCGCGACGCCGCCGATCTCGGGGAGAGCGAGCAGCATCGCTGTCGTGGGCAACGGCAGGTCGAACTCGTACTGGATGAAGAGGTTTACGTAGAAGGCGATGTTGACGACCAGGGCCATGAGGACGGCGCCCGCAGCCAGGATCGCCCCTGGCCTGCGCAGGACCCGCAGGTCCAGGGAGGGACTGCGCATGCGCTGCACCAGGACGGCGACCAGGACGCTGGAGGCGACGGCGATGACCAAGGCGATGACCGTGACGACGGTCGCGCCGCCATTGACCAGCGAGGTTACTGCCGCGCACAGCGCGGTGAGCGCCACTCCCGCAGCGAGTGGAGTGACGAGCTCGCCGCTCGTCGGCCTCCGTGCACGCGCGGGAAGACACGAGAGTGCGAGTGCCAGCACCGCGAGTGAGCCGGTGAACCAGAGGATCGGAACGAATCGCCACCCGAAGGTTGCACACACCACAGCGCTCAGGGTCGGCGCAACGATGAACACGGCAGGGGTGAGCCCGCCGAGTGCACCGAATGCACGGGCCCGGTGGGCCGGCTCTGGGAAGGAGACGTTGATGAGGGACAGTCCGATGACCGTCAGCCCGACTCCGCCCAGGCCGCACAGCAGGCGGCCAGGAATGAGGAACTGGGCGTTCGGCGCGAAGGAGACGAGGGCGGATCCCAGGCACATGCTGGCAGCCGAGGCGACGATCACGGCGCGACGTCCGTAGCGAACGGCGAGAGCGCCCACCGCGAAGATCACGAGCAGTCCTCCGGTGAATGGCAGCAGCGCAAGGCTGTTCGTGTCGTCGACCGACAGGTGGAACTCCGACTGGATCGGCACCAACATGTACTCGGACGTGGCCTCGGCGACCAGGCTGATAGCGCTGGCGAGGAACGCCGTCACGATGACGACACGCCGCTGGCCAGCTACAGGCGTGAGCTGAGACTCGGCCACGTTCGAACGCTAGTTCAGTGACGCACCTGCGGTCGCGCTGGTGTGCTCGGACGAGTCATAGGTGATCATGGCCGAGCCGATGAACGCGGATAGTGATGAACCGTTTGCCAACAGGGGAACAACTCGGGGCACCCCCACAACGGCCCTCGGTCGGCCGCAGTGACTGGGTATATCGTGCCGCCGAGCAGGTGGTGCGGCGGGTGCGCTCACGCTGGTCCTCATTCGGCGAGTGCTGGAGCGGACCCTGGATTCCCGGCTGGGAGGACGTCGACCGTGTCGTTGCTCGAGTTCGACGATGTGCACGTCACCTACTCGGGCAATGTGCCAGCCGTGCGCGGGGTTTCCCTCAGCGTCGCGGAGGGTGAGTCGCTGGGCATCGCCGGCGAGTCGGGCTGCGGAAAGACCACCCTCGCCAGCACGGTCTTGAGACTGCTTCCGCGGACGGCCCGGATCGACGGGAGAGTCCTGATCGATGGGGAAGATGTGCAGGCCATGCAGTGGAGCCGGCTGCGGGCGGTCCGGTGGGGCACGGCCAGCGTGGTCTTCCAGGGTGCGATGCACTCGCTGAACCCGGTGCAGCGCATCGGGATCCAGATCGCGGAGCCGATGACGACCCACGATCGCACGGTTACCCGGGCCGCAGCCCGATCTCGAGCCGGGGACTTGCTCGAGCAGGTCGGCCTGCCGGGCTCTCGGGTGGACTCATACCCGCATCAGCTCTCCGGTGGACAGAAGCAGCGGGTGATGATCGCGATGGCCTTGGCCTGTCGGCCTCGGCTCATCGTGGCCGACGAACCCACGACTGCGTTGGATGTGATGGTGCAGCAACAGGTCCTTGACCTGATCCGGTCGCTGGTCGCCAACTTGGGTGTCGGGCTCGTGCTCATCTCGCACGACCTGTCGGTCCTCGGCACGACCTGCGACAAGGTCGCGGTGATGTACGCCGGCCGCGTCGTGGAGCAGGGACCCGCCGCGGCGGTGCTCGACGAGCCGCGGCACCCCTATACGAGGGCTCTGGCGGCGGCCTTCCCGCGCATCGGCGACCCTGCCGCCAGGTTCTCACCTGGTGGGCTGCCCGGCGACCCGCCCTACCCGGGCGACCTTCCAGGGGGGTGCGACTTCCACCCCCGTTGTCCGCTCGCCACCGCGGAGTGCGCCACCACCGACGTCCCGCTGACTGAGATCGACGTCAATCGGTCGGCGGCCTGCCTGCTTCTCGACCAGAGAAGCACGCCATGAGCGAGTTGCCAGTCCTGTCTGCTCACGGGCTGTCGGTGAGCTTCCAGGGCGCGGGAGGACGCATCGCTCGAGCCGTCGACGGAGTCGACCTCGATCTTCGCCGCGGCGAGATCGTCGCGCTGGTTGGGGAGTCCGGCTGCGGCAAGACGACGCTGGCTCGGACCCTGGTCGGGCTGGAGCCACCGAGTGCCGGCGAGGTTCTCGTCGATGGAACCCCGCTCGACCGTTCTAGACGTGGCCTGCGCCGGCACCGACGGAGCGTGCAGCTGGTGCTGCAGGACCCCACCGGTGCGCTCAACCCCCGTCACTCGGTCTACGAGGCCGTTGCGGAAGGGCTGAGAATCCACGGCCGACACGAAGGCGAGCGAGATCGGGTGTCCGCTGCCTTGGCTGCCGCCGGGTTGCGACCACCGGAGCGGTTCTTCCTGCGCTACCCGCACGAACTGTCCGGCGGTCAGCGGCAGCGTGTGGTAATCGCTGGTGCGCTGGCCCTGGAGCCGCAGGTGATCGTCGCCGACGAGCCCGTCTCGAGTCTGGATGCCTCGGTGCGAGGGGAGATCCTGGGGCTGCTGCTCCGACTACGGGCCGACCTAGGCCTGTCTTTGCTCGTGGTCACCCACGACCTGGGCCTTGCCTGGAATATCGCGGACCGGATCGCGGTGATGTACCTGGGCCGGATCGTGGAGCAGGGCCCGACCGAGCAGGTGCTGGAGAATCCCCAGCATCCCTACACCCGGGCACTGCTGTCGGTCGTGCCCGAGATCCATCACCTCGAGCCGCAGGTCCTGTCCGGCGAGCCGCCAGACCCGTCTCGGATCCCGGCCGGGTGCCGGTTCCACCCTCGATGCCCTCTCCTGCAGCCGGACCCGGACGGCCGGCCGTCTGCGGCTGAGCGCGCCGGCGTCGCCGACCTCTGCCGCTCCCAGCAGTTGCCCGTGCTTCCGGCAGACGGCGGCCACCGGGCCGCCTGCCTGATGGCAGGCCACTCTGGAATGCCCCTGCCGACTGTTTCCTAGTTGGACACCTCCTCGTCGCCGTTCTGCACTTTTCGGACCCGCACTTGTGCCACCCTCGGGACGTGAATCGAGGACGGTACCTGACCCTTGTGTGCTTGGTGTCATGGATCGCCGGGACGGTTCTTGTCGCCTCGCCCGCTATGGCCGAATCGTCCCCCTCGCCGACCGGCACGGCCGCCCCGAGCGTGCTTCGTATCGGAATGACCTCGGGAGTCGACAACCCCAACATCTTCGCGGTGAACTCCGTGGCTGAGTGGCAGTCAGTGGCCCTGCAGTACGACATGCTCCTGCGGTTCGGTGACACCGACCTCACGGCTGCGCCATCCCTGGCGACCGGTTGCGACCACAATGCCGATCGCACGGTCTGGACCTGCCACCTGCGACCGGGCCTCACCTGGAGCGACGGTCAACCACTCACCTCGAAGGACGTCGCCTTCTCCTACAAGTTCGTCATGGACAAGCAGTTCGACCTCTTCAGTGGGTACTTCCCCGAGGGCACCACCTTCGAGACGCCCGACGACCTCACGTTGGTGTGGAAGTCTCCGACGCCCACCAACGGGCCTGAGGTCCCGGCTTGGGCGTACGTCGTGCCCGAGCACGTCTGGAAGAAGTACGAGGGCTCTGACGCGAAGGCCATCCGCGCGGTCGACACGCTGCCCAGTGTGGTTTCCGGGCCCTACTTCATGTCGTCGGCAACTCCGGGGCAGAACTGGACCTTCAGCAGGAATCCTCACTTCTCGGGACCGACGCCTGCCTTTGACTCGATCGTGTTCCAGTTGTTTACCAACCAGGACGCGATGGTGCAGGCACTGAAGAACGGCCAGATCGACATCGCGGACGGCATTGAGGCGTCGCTGCTTCCGGCGGTGAGCGCCCTGCCGAACGTCGCAGTGCAGAAGGTCGTGGCGGACTCCTGGATCAATCTCGCCTTCAACTTCGGTGGGCAAGGACCTGGAGCAAAACCGTTGCCAGCGTTGCAGGACCTGCGAGTGCGCAAGGCGATCGCGATGGCGATCGACAAGCAGCAGATCGTCGACAAGGTCTACCCCGGCGCGGCCGATCCAGGAGAGACGATCATCCGGCCCCTGTCGACCTACTGGCACCTCACTGTCCCCAAGGACAAGCTGATCCCCTTCGATCCGGCGGGCGCGAACGCCCTACTCGACGAGGCCGGCTACCCGAAGGGGACCGACGGGGTGAGGACGGACCCGAAGACGGGCGAGCCGCTCAAGATCCGCATGCCCGTGTCTGACGACACGCAGGGCAGCGCGCAGGCCGGTCAGCTCGTGGCGTCGTTTCTCAAGAACGTCGGTATCAACGTCGTTGTGCAGCCGGTCACCGCTGGCAAGATCTATGACCAGCAGCAGGCCGGCGACTTCGATGCGTACATCTGGTATTGGTCCGGCGACCCCGACCCGAACTACCAGTTGTCGGTCTTCACGAGCGCAGAGTGCAAGAACCTCAGCGACGGCTGCTGGAAGGATCCGAACTACGACGCCCTGTTCGCCAAGCAGCAATCCACTCTCGAACCCGCTGCACGCAAGGTCATAGTGGATGAGATGCAGCAGTATGTATATGACCAAGTACCGAGCATCGTTCTTGCCTACCCGAAGACCATTGAGGCATATCGCACGGACCGTGTTGCTGGACTCACTGCTGTGCCGGCGGGAAACGGATACCTGCTGCCGTCGTACGTCTACACGAGCATGGTGAATGCGCACCCGCCGCAGGCCGACGCAGGTACTGACACTTCTTCTGCTCCGTCGGACGGATCAAGCATCCCCATCTGGGTGTGGATTGCTGTGGGAATGGCCGTTATCGCCCTTGTCGGGCTGTTGGTGCGTCGAGGCCGAGGTTCCCTCGGACGCGCTGACCACGAGTAGAACGCGGACGAGCGAGAAGGATGGGCCTGAAGTACCTGGCGGCCAAGGCGGGTTGGGCGCTGCTGACCTTGTGGTTCATCCTGTCCGTGAACTTCTTCTTGTTTCGCATCATGCCCGGCGACCCGGTGGCGTTGCTGGCACGAAGTCAGCGTCTTTCGCAGGAAGCCCTCGATCGACAGCGGCAACTCTTCGGACTCGAAGAGCCGCTGCCTCAGCAGTACCTGACCTACCTGCGAGAGACGCTCCGAGGAAACTTCGGCGTGAGCATCCTTTCGGGACAAGACGTGCTCTCGATGGTGGCCGAACGCATCTGGCCCACTGTCCTGCTCGTCGGCATTGGGACTCTCCTTGCCGCCGCCATTGGCGTCACGCTCGGGATGCGCGCAGGCTGGCGGCGAGGCAGCGGCCTCGACAACGGCTCAGTGCTCGGATCACTCTTCCTCTATGCCACGCCGGAAGGCTGGCTGGGCATGATGCTGCTGATCCTGTTCGCCGGTGCCCTGGGCTGGTTCCCCGCAGGCGGGTACTCGTCGTCGGAGTCGGGCGCCGGCTTGGGTGACGTCCCGTCGCACCTCGCCCTGCCGGTGCTGACGCTTGCTCTGGGGTATGTGGGTCAGTTCTTCATCGTGATGCGTGCTTCGATGATCGACACCAAGCAACAGGACTATGTAGTGCTGGCGCGTGCGAAGGGGCTCACCGACGCGGTCGTGCGCAGGCGTCACGCGGCTCCGAACGCGTTGCTTCCGTCGATCACGCTCATCGTGCTCAGCTTCGGGTTCGTCCTCGGCGGGGCAATCGTCATTGAGACCGTCTTCTCCTGGCCCGGCCTCGGGCTCCTCACCTATCAAGCGATTCAGCAACTGGACTATCCCGTGCTGCAGGCGGTCTTCCTGCTGTCGAGCGCCGCAGTGATCGTCGCCAATCTGCTCGCCGACCTCGTCTACGGATTCCTTGACCCGCGTGTCAGGCAGGCTTGACATGGTTGACATCCAACCGGTCACGTCATCAGCTGCGCGTTTGGTATGGCAGCGCCGCCGGCTCGGGTTCTCTCGCGGTTGGGCGCTCTACCGACGCAATCGTCGCGGCATGTTGGGCCTGATCACGCTCGCCGCCTTCTCGGTCGTCGCCGTGTTGGCTCCGCTCCTGGTCTCTCCTGAAGACGTCGATCCCGCCAGCGCTACCGGGACGCCCAACAGTCCTCCGTCGGCAGAGTACCCACTGGGTACGGACTCGTTCGGTCGTTCCGTGCTCAGTCTGCTCATCGTCGGGACACGGGTTTCCCTCACTGTGGGCTTGGCGGCAACTGTGGCAGCGGTGATGATCGGCGCGACCTTCGGCCTGGTGAGCGGGTACTTCGGCGGCACCGCTGTCGATCGCGTCTTGAGTGCCCTCATCGACTGGTTCCTCGTGATCCCGTGGCTGGTGCTTGCCATCGTGATGGCAGCAATCCTCGGCCCGACCATGCTGAACATCATCATCGTCATTGCTGTGACCTCGTGGGCGCTGACCGCCCGCGTGGTTCGTGCGCAGACGCTGACCATTCGTGAGTTGCCGTTCGTCGAGCGTGCCCGAGCGCTCGGCGCCGGGGACGCTCGGATCATGACGCGGCACATCCTGCCGAACGTCTTCCCCGTCATCTTCGCCCAAGCGGTGCTCACTGTGGCCGTGGCGATCCTTTCCGAGACCACGCTGTCGATCCTTGGACTGGGTGACCCCACCTCCATCTCGTGGGGACGCACGATCGAGGAGGCGTTCAACGGCGGCGCCATGACCAACGGGTACTGGTGGTGGATAGTTCCCCCCGGACTCGCCGTCGTCTGTGTCACGCTCGCCTTCACCCTGTGCGGCTATGCATTGGAAGAAGTTCTCGATCCCCGGCTGAGACCTCAATGACTGGAGGACCCCGATGAATCAACACCGGCCCAACCCCTTTGAGTCGGAGGGCCAGTGGCTGAAGTGCGCCCTCCACACCCACTCGAATGTCAGCGACGGAACCTTGCCACCACACCAACTCGCGCATGCCTATGAGGAGGCCGGATTCGATGTGCTGTCGATCACCGATCACTGGCGGATCGCCGAGGCACCATCATCTGATCGCCTGCTCACCATCCCCGGGGCCGAACTCGGCTTCGACTTGATGAAGCCTGCCTACCCCCACCAGTCTGCGGAGTTCCTCGTATGGGGCATCGACCATCTCCCCGAGGACCCCGGCGGGGACCGGGCCAACTGGTGCTTCAACGCGGAGGAGAACTGGGAGGTTCGGACCTTCCCCAGCCTGACCGATGGGGCCTCGTGGGCCGCCGAGATGGGCGCCGTGGTGTACACGGCGCATCCCTACTGGAATCAGTTGTCCTTCGATGAACTCGGCGGCGCGCAGGGTTTCAGCGGTATCGAGGTATTCAACGGCTCGTCGGACGCTGAGGATGGACGTGGCGACTCATCGCCATGGTGGGATGCACTGCTCGGGAGCGGACGAACAGTCTTCGGAATCGGCACGGACGACCAGCACTATCCCGAGTCCGAGCTCGGATTGGCGTGGACGATGGTGAAGGCAGCGGATCGCACCCAAGAGGCGGTTCTGGGCGCCCTACGACTGGGGCAGTCTTACCTGTCCCACGGTCCTGTCATCCATCACATCGAAGCGACTGACGAGGGAGTGATCGTTGAGTGCTCGCCCGCGCGAACGGTACGCGTTCAGCGGGAGCACGAGCACGGTACGAGTGTCATGGTGGGACGAGCCGATGGCGGGCCGAGCAGAATCGTCGCGACTGACAGTGAGGGCCTCATCACCCGGGCGCTGCTCAACTGTGGACCCGACGCGTTGTACCGCAGGGTCGTTGTGGTCGACGAGCGCGGTGCCAGGGCATGGAGCAACCCGCTCTAGGTTCGTGGCTGGTGGCCTGGCCCGCGGAGCTCCTCGATCACCATCCGCCTTCGGCTCTTCGGTCGTATCGGATTTCGCTGTCGCCGAGGTCGAACACCAGGAGCTTGGACTCGGTGAAGGTCTGCAGGAACCACTGGGAGAGCTCGCGACCCACGCCGCTCTGCCCGGCGCCGCCGAACGGGGCGAGCTGGTCCCAGTAGTTCGATGTCTCGTTGACATTGACGCTCCCGTGCTGCAGCGCTTCACCGACCCGCCACGCCGACGCGAGGTCACGCGTCCAGAGAGAGGCGATGAGGCCGAGCTTGCTGGAGTTCGCGATCGCGATCGCCTCTTCGGTGGTGGAGAACTTGATGATTGGCGCGACGGGGCCGAATGTCTCCTCCTGCGCAATGCGCATCTCCGGTGTGACTCCGGTGAGGACTGTCGCCGGGTAGAAGAGGCCGCCATCGGGGCCGAACTGCTCGACGTGAGCCCCCATCGCGCGGGCATTCTCGACGTGGTCGACCACTCGGGCCTTCGTCGCCTCGTTGCGCAGGGGACCCATCTGAGTCGCCGGGTCTGCCGGGTCGCCGATCACAAGCGCGCTGGCCCGAGCGGTGAGCTTGGCAACGAACTCGTCGTGGACGCTCACGTGAACGAGCAACCGCTCGGCCGAGGTGCACACCTGCCCGGCGTAGTAGAAGCAACCGTTCATCGCGCCGTCGACGGCGGCGTCGATGTCGGCGTCGGCGAGGATGATGAACGGACCGTCGCCGCCGAGCTCAAGCAGGTGGGGACGCAGCGCTGCCGTCTCAGCGATCTTCCTGCCGGTCGCAGTGGAGCCGGTGAAGAACACGCCGTCAACGTCGTCGTGCGCAACGACGGCGGCTCCGACTTCGCCGAACCCGTGCACGATGTTGATCACCCCGGCGGGCAGGCCCGCCTCCGTGAGGATGTCGCCAACCATCGCGCAGCTGATCGCGGAGTACTCCGACGGCTTCCAGACCACGGTGTTCCCCGCGGCAACGATGTGAGCGAGTGCGATGGACGCAATGTCGGTGGGGAAGTTGTACGGCGTGATGACACCGACGACGCCAAGCGGTCGGAAGCTCTGCACGAGCCGCTTGTTGTTGGTCTGCTCCTGGGTGGACGGGAACGACAGGCCCCGATGTCGCAGGACCTCCTCGCCCGCCTTCTGCCAGGACGGCGCTGCGTACTCGTGGACCTCTTCGCGCGCCTCCTCGAGGGTCTTCCCAATCTCCTGGACCAGCATCATGGCCACGGGCTCGGCGCGCTCGGCGAACAACGCGTGCACACGGCGCAGGACCTTGACGCGCTCGATCAACGGAGTCGCTGCCCACTCCGGCTGAGCCGCGCGCGCAGCACGGACCGCGTCGTCGACATCGGCCGCGTTGCATCGTGCAACCTGACCGATGAGGTCACCGTTCTGCGGCGAAGTGACGTCGAATGTCCCGGCGCGACCGTCCACGAGGAGTCCGCCGATGAGCGCCCGGGTTACGGACCGAACGCCGACCAGGCCGTGGCCCGGTTCGGTTGCCAGCGAACTCGTCATTGAATGCTCCAGACATGTGATCAACTCGGCACCCCGCGGTGCTGCAAACCTACGTTCCCGGGTGCCCTCGCGCACCGAGTTCGCCCTAACCGACGCCCGGGAGGAACAGCGCCGTCAGCCCGCCGAAGACGGCGCCGAGGCCGACCGGCGCTGAGGCGCGCATGCGGCCTTCCCAGGACGCTGGCTCTCCCTGAAGGGCGCTTGCACGTTCTGCGTAGTATGCGACGGTATGGCGGTGGCCGCGGGGGATCGATCGACGGACCTTCGGCGCCACGTCCCGCATGTGGCCCTGACCTGGGACGACGAGGAACCAGGTGCCCGCTGGCGAGCGGTGGACGGGACGCTGGTCTTCGCCGATATCTCCGGCTTCACCGCGCTGACCGAGAAGCTCTCGGCTCGGGGCCGCATCGGTGCCGAGGAGATCATCGAGACCCTCAACCGAGTCTTCGGCGGCATGATCGATGCGGCATCCGAGCGCGGCGCGGACCTGCTGAAGTTCGGCGGCGATGCGCTCTTGCTGCTCTTCCGCGGCGAGGGTCACGCCGAGCGGGCGTGCGACGCCGCGGTCGAGATGCGCACTGCGCTACGCGCAGCGGCGGCGGTCCCCACTTCCGTGGGGCGCCTTCGGCTCTCCATGTCCGTCGGCATCCACTCCGGCGAGATCTACCTGTTCCTCGTCGGTGAGCCGACGCGCGAACTGCTCGTGCTGGGCGATGCCGCGACGCAGACCGCGGAAGCGGAGAAGGCGGCCACAGCCGGCGAGATCGTGGTCAGCCAGGGGACCGCTTCGCGCCTGTCCCCGACCGCAGTGAAACTCCGGGAGGACGGAGCATTGCTGCTGCGACGTCGCCGGCCGAGCGGGCCGCCGGCTGGTGCGTCCGACCTGATGCGCGTGCCGACCACCAGGGTGATGACGCTCTTCCCGAAGGTGCTTGGCGAGTACCTCGACCCGGGGCCGCCGGACCCTGAGCACAGGGTTGCGACCATCGGCTTCGTGCGGTTCTCCGGCACCGACGGGCTGCTGGTCGACGGTGGTCCTGACGAGGTCGCCGACCGCGTGCACCGGACGGTCACGTTGATGGAGGCGAGTCTCGCGACCGAGGGCGTCACGATGCTCGCCACCGACATCGACAGCGATGGCGGCAAGTTCTTCCTTGCCTCGGGCGTACCGCAGTCGAGTGAGGACGATGACGGACGGATGCTGCGCGCCCTGCGCCGGTTCGTCGACGCCGATCCACCGCTGGCGATCCAGGCCGGTGTCAACCGCGGGCACGTATTCGTCGCCGAGGTGGGCGCATCGCGCCGTGCCGCCTACTCCGCGATGGGCGACACCACCAACACGGCCGCGCGCATCATGGCGAAGGCGCCCGCGGGCGGCATCTACGCGCATCCATCGGTCCTTGAGCACGCGATGACACTGTTCGTCACGACGCCCGCCGGTCCGTTCCCCATGAAGGGCAAGGCCGTTCCGCTTCTCGTCTATGAAGTGGGGGAGGAGGCAGGCACCCGCGTCGTAGGCGAGGAGGCGCGACTTCCGTTCCGCGGCCGCGACGCCGAGTTGGCGCAGGTGCAGGCGGTGCTCGACGGGGCGATGACGGGCACCGGGGGAGTAGCCACCGTGCTCGGGCCAACGGGCATCGGCAAGTCGCGCTTGGTGCATGAGGCATCCGACGCGGTACCCGACCTGCGCGCCTTCGTCCTTCGTGCGGAGCCATACGGGCAGTCGAGCTCGTACCGGGTGTTCCGTGACCCACTCCGGCACCTCCTCGGCGTCGAGCGCGGACCGTCCGACGTGATGGGCGGGCAACTGATCGAGGGTTTGCGCACGGTCGCCCCCGATTTGCTGCCCATGGCCCCCCTCCTGGCCGACGTGGCCTCCGTGGAAGTGCCGTCAACCCCCGAGTCCGACGCGATCGAGCCCCAGTTCCGCCCGGATGCCCTGGCCGCAGCCTTGATCACGATGCTCGGTGCGGCTCGCCCGGGACCCCTCTTGATCGTCGCCGATGGTGCCCAGTGGATCGATCGAGCCTCGGCCCGGCTTCTCGATCGGATCGCCTGGGCGACCATCGACCGGCCGTGGGCGGTTGTCGTCATTCGACGCGGCGAGGCGGGGGGCTTCACTCCCGACGTGGGATCGAAGGTGGTCCTCGAGCCGCTGAACGACCGGGAGATCGAGCGGCTGATCATCGACGCCACCGAGGCCGCTCCGCTGCGACCGCAGGAGATTGCGGCGGTGGTGTCGCGAGCCGAAGGCAACCCGCTCTTCGTGGAGGAAGTCACCCGTGTGGCGCGCGCCGTGGGCTCGCTCGAGGCCATGCCTGAGTCACTCGGCGCCGCGATGTCGGTTCAGATCGACTTGCTCGCACCTAACGCGCGGCGCATCCTTCGATACGCCTCGGTGCTTGGGCGGACCTTCCGGCGCGAGGTGCTGCGAGAGACACTCTCCGAGGAGGGCCTGCACGTCGACCACGCCACGTTTTCACAGCTCGCGGAGTTCCTCGAGGCCGACGGACCGCAGCGCTACCGCTTCCGCAACAGCCTGCTGCGGGATGCGGCCTACGAGGAGCTCGCCTTCCGTACCCGCGCCCGACTTCACCAGGCCGCAGGACTGGCGACGGAGCGACTCAGCGCTGACCTGCAGGTTGACTCACCAACGCTGGCACTTCACTTCTCGCGATCCGGTGACTATCCACGAGCGTGGACCTACGGTCGCATGTCGGGGGACGTGGCTCGGCGCGCCTACTCGAACTCGGACGCGGCGGCGCAGTACGAGATCGCGGTGGAGGCCGCCCGTCACATCGATGTGCCCCACGATGATCTCATCGAGACATGGTCTGTCCTGGGGGACATGCGGCAGCTCTCGGGTAACCCTGACGGGGCCGTAGACGCGCTGAAGCGAGCCGCGGGTTTGGCCAAGGAGGACCCGGTCACCGAGGGCCAGCTCCTCGTCCTGCGGGCGCGGGTACAGGCACGCGTGGGGATGGCTGGCACGGCGCTGCGAGCCACTTCCAGGGTGAAGCACATCCTTCAGTCGGCCGATGGGGAGGCTGCCGACCGCGTCCGCGTGCAGGCGGAGTGCATCCGCGCACTCGTGCGCCTCGACCAGAATCGCCCGGCGGAAGCGCGGGCCACCGCCTTGGCGGTCGCCGAGGATGCGCGCGCGGTGGGTGAGGCTGAAACGCTGGTGCTGGCACTCATGGCAATCGACGAGGCCGAACACGAACTCGGGATGCCCGTCACCGGTGAGCACACCAACGAGGCCCTCGAAGTCTGCGTCGCCAACGGCATGCGCTGGCGTGAGTCCATGGCTCTGATGAACCTTGGTGCCACTGCCTACTTCCGTGGTCGATGGGAGGAGGCGCTCGACTACTTCCAGCGCAGCAGGCGGGTCGCCCTTGAGGCTGGCTTCGCCGTCGGCGCAGCGGAGGCTGAGGTCAACATCGGCGATCTCATGATCAGCCTTGGCCGGGCCGACGAGGCCGAGCCGGTCCTGCGGGACGCCGTGCGGGTGCACCGCTCCTCACGGCGCGACTCCTGGGCGGCGACCGGAGAGCTCCAACTCCTGCGCGTCGCCTTGGCGCGCGGGAAGTACGCGGAGGCGGAATCCGGCCTGACGGCCCTCATCACTCGCGTGCGCGGGTTGGACGACCATTATGTCGCCATTGAGGCCGAACTGGTCCTGGCGGAAACGATCGCCGGCTCCGGAGACTTCGCGCGCGCCGTGGACCTTGTCGACGGCAGCGAGCTGATCGCCGAGGAGCGGGAAGGTCCGCTGCGACCGCGGATCATGCTGGTACGCGCCACCGCACTGCTCGGACTCGGGCGGCTTGACGATAGTGCCGCGGACATTCACACCGGATTGGAGTCAGCGCGAGACAGCCAACTGCTCTACGAGGAGGCGACGCTCCTTGCTCTCGCATCACGCGTCGCCGACGCTCGCGGGGACGAGGCCGCCAAGGTGTCTCTTGCTCGCGAGGCGACCGTCATCTTTGATCAGCTCGGCGTCCGAACCTGAGAAGGGGTGCCCGGCCGTGATGGCCGGGCACCCCCTTCACTTCAGGAGCGACTCAGTGGGTGTAGCGGATGTCGCCAGCAAGGAAGATCTGCTGGACGACGGTGAGGGTCCCCGAGCCGTCGCCCGCCATGGTGGCGCTGCTTGAGGCCAGGCAGGTGTACTGCTTGCCGGGCATCGCGCCAACAGTCGTGTCCGGCTCCAGGTCGGGCTGTGCTGCGAGGTTGCTGATTCCCGTCAGGTTCCCAGCCCCGTCGAAGATGGGCGCCGAGCACCAGGTGATCGCACGCGGCGCGAACAGGCCAGGGGTGAACTCGTAGTTGGTGACCGGCACGTCGCCCGGTGAGTCGCCGCGGTTGAGTTCCGGCCAGGTCGCCTTGATCGTGAACTGCGCGGTCTGCTGCTGGCTCACTGGCTTCAGGAACGTGATGGTCCTGGCCGTGTGCGTCAGGGTGAAGGGCACCGCGTTGCACGTCGCCGGGTCGACCGAGTTGTTCAGGCGGGTGATCACTGCTCCGGGCAGCGTGCCGTCGACCGGAAGCGTGGTGGTGTCACCGCAGCTGAGCACGGACTCGCTGAGCTCGAAGATCGAGCCGCGCTGCGGGAGCGTGGCCGGCGGCAGTGGAACGACCGAGCCGTCAGCGCCACCCTCGAGGGAGAACGAGCCCGAGATCGCCTTGAGCGTGATGGAGTCGAAGACGTTGCCGTCGTCGGAGCCCAGCCATGACGGGGTGCTGATCGCGAAGCGGCAGTTGTCGCGGTAGCCGTCATCGTCCAGCGGGTCGATGAGCGCCCCGCAGTTCGGATTGGCGACATGCGTGTCGCTCGACGACAGCGCGGAGAATGCCGTGGGCGCACTGCCGATCGACGTGCCGGCCTGGAGCTCGTATACGCCGTTGGGCACGCCATTCAGCGAGGTGACGGCCTGGATGCGCGCATTGCCCTTGACCTCGAGGTCGAGGAATGCTGACGTTGCAACCGGCTTGACGGTGCCGCTCGGTCGCCCGACATTGAGGTCAATCTGCAGCGACTCGGTATTCGTCGACGTGGTGGAGACGCGGCCGCACGCCACTGCCGTGCTGGTGCCGTCCTTGACGCCGATGGACCCGTTGCGCAGTCCGACCGTGCTCGGGATTCCGTTGACGAACGCCTTGAAGCCGAGAAGGGTCGGGGTGGTCGTCATCGCGCAACTCGTGGCGGCCAGGGACTGGGTGACGTCGGGGACACCGGTCTTCTTGTAGGTGACCGTGCCGACAGCCCCGGGGCCGGTCGTCAGCACCAGCATGCCGCCGAGTGACGAACTGGGATCGACGGCGACTGCGGGAGCTGCGGCGGGGGTGATGGCTGCTGGAGCCAGCGCCATCGGCATCGAACTGGCGCCGGAGGCGGCTGTCACGGACGTCAGCGCGAGCACCCCGAGGGCCGCGACGGCCACGGCGGTGCGGTGAAGGCGGTGCCGGCGGCGGCCGGCCGAGCGGTTTTCAGTCATAAGTGCCCCTGTTCCCTGTGCCCCGTCGGTATTTCCGACATAACGGATAGACGGTATCAATGCCACGTTACGGACTAACGGCAAACAGGTTTCCCCGGGGACAACGGCTGTCCCTATTGCTGGTGACGCGCGTAGTGGTGACGCGGCCTACCGACGACGTCGGGCTGCTGTGTCACTTGCCGGCTCGCGCAATCTCCGCCAGGCGCGCCTTCACCAGCCGCCGCACCAAGGTCTTGGGCAGCGGGCGATCGACCGGGAACTTCAGCGCCCCCTTGCTCGTGGTGTAGCCGGCGAGGTCCTCGGCGAGGGCGGGCAGGATGCCGCCGCTCATGGGGAAATAGCTGCAGTGGCGCTGGTAGGCGGCGAAGCCGGCCACCCCGGTGCCGTCGACCTTGAAGGCCGGCACGCCGTACGCCAATCCTTCCTCGGCCTCGGGGAGCAGGGATCGAAGGGTGGATCGCAGGGCCTCGAGCGTGGTCCGCTGCGGCTCGGGCACGTCGGCGAGGTACGCGTCGATCTCCTGCGCAGACATGGCCGCACCCTAGCCAGCCTTGGGGCCGACCGGGCATAGGCACGCAATAGGACCATTCTTCCCTTCGGCGGGGGACGAAAGGCTCTGGGCAGGGGTGCACCGGGTGCGATGCGGTTAGGTGACCGTCGTTCGCACAGTGACGGGGTATGGGGGAGATTGTCGTGGACGGCCTGGCGCACAGTGGCGATCCGGCCGCGCGCTTCGCCGGAACTCGGCGGATCGTCTTGACCACGGTCGTGGTCGCCCTGACTCTGGCTGGCCACTCCGCCGCCGAGGGCGCCCTGCCCAGTGCCTGGGGCCTGGCGTTGGCCGTCCTCATCGCCGCTGCCTTGACTCTGATCGCCATCGCGAAGACGCGGTCATGGGCCTGGCTGTTCGCGTTCCTGCTCGGCAGCCAGGTGCTGCTTCACGCGATCCTCGTCGTCACGGCCGGGCACTCGCACGCCACCGGTGGTTCCTCGCTGCTCGTCCTGACCGGCTGGATGGCGATCGCCCATGTCGTCGTCGCGGCGTTGGCCGCGGCTGTTCTCGCGTTCGGCGAGATGACGGTCTCGGCGTGGGCTCGCCTCCTGTCGGCGACCCTTGGAATGCGATTTGCCGGTCTCGGTCCGGTCAACGAGCGGACCATCGTTCATTCGTTGCGAACTCGCTGGTTCACGATCACGTCCGATCTCGCGTGGGATGCCACGCGACGCGGACCACCTCGCAGCACTCGCGCCTAGCGACCTCCCTCCGCCATCTGCGTGAGGGCCCGTATCGGAATTGGTCGCCGGCGCCACTGGCCAGCTGACCTCAATCGGCTGCACAGCAGCCGATTCCGAATCGGAGAATTCCTATGAGTCTTACTGCACTGATGACGAGCGTCCTCACCGACAGCTCGATGATGCCCAGCCCCGGGGCCTCGATGATGCCGGGTGCTGGGGCCTCGATGATGCCCAGCCCAGGAGCGTCGATGGGTGGGGGCACTTCCGGGGGGATGATGGCCATGTCGGGGCCCGATCTGCTCCCCGCGTGGGTCACGTGGCTGTGGCTGATCGCCCTTGCCGCCGTCCTGGTCTTCCACTGCTCGCACTTCGTTCGCATGGGCGGTCAGCATCGCTGGTTCCATGCCAGCCACATCCTGATGCTTGTGAGCATGCTGTACATGTACGCGTCGATGGAGTTCCACTGGAAGTGGCTGCCGGCCGCGTTACAGGCCTGGGTTTTCGGACTCAGCACCGCGGCCATCCTGGTGTGGATGGTGTATCGCATCGTCAAGAAGCTGCCCTTCAGCTACCTATGGATCCTGGCGCTCATCATGCAAGCGGCCATGATCTACATGTGGCTGCCGGACTGGATCGCGGTCCTGACGTGGATCCTCGTCGGCTACTACGCCCTTGAGACGCTTGCCTGGCTGCTGGGTCTGATCAACGACACCAAGGGCAAGGGTGCGGTGGGTCCCGGTGACACGTCGGCATTCGTCCCGCTGGCCCATCCCTCCCGCATGGCCAACGTCAGCATGGCCATCATGGCCGCCAGCATGGGCTACATGTTCGCGGCCATGCAGTTGATGAGGTGAGCGCGGTGACCAAGGTTCGGGAGTCCGAGTTCCTGGTCGGTGGACTGAGCTGCAGTGGCTGCGTCAGCACTTTGACGCGCAAGGCACTCGGCATCTATGGCGTCGTCCACGTCGACGTGGATCTGCGGTCCGGCGACGACTCGCCGGTGATCCTTCGGCATGCCGAGGCGATGGACGCGCATGCCATTGCGGCTGCCCTCACCGGGCTCGGCTACCGCGTGGCGCAGCCCGCGAGCCGCTGAGGCTTCCAGGGGGTGGACGGGGCAGTCCCGGCGTAGGGGACCGGGGCTGCCCCGTCGCTGGTCGTCGGCGGGTGCGACTGGACGAGGGCGGTGACGGCCTTAACCTTGCGGGCGATCGAAACTGACCGGTCAGCGGCTTTTTCCTTGACTGGTCATGACTGATCGTGCGAGAATGGGGATTGATCAGGTCACATTGTCCGAAATGCCGGGCGATTCTGGTCGTGGTGATGACCGGTCCAGCCAATGATCGGTCAGGGGTGCTGGGGCCAGGGGTAGGAGAAGGACATGAACGAGGAAGTGCCGGCGTCGGAGTCCGGCGGACCTGCTGCCCATCGGCGGCGTCGTGACGACTTGATGAACTCCAAGACCATGCTCGACATGGTCCGGTTCCTCATGTCCCGACCCAGCGGCGACCAGATCGCCCAGCACCTCGTGCTCAACTTGCTCAACAGCCATCAGCCTCGTACCGCCGTCATCAGCCTCTTCGGGGCCGATGGGTCCCTGCACGCGGTCGGCGCGTTCGGCATGTCCGGTCCCGCTCTGGAGCCGTACCGCACCCTCTCGTTGTGGGATTCCTCGCCGATGAGCGATGCGGTGCGCGGCGGCGAGCCCATCGTGCTGCGCACGGTGGAGGAGGTCGAGGAGCGCTACCCGTGGCTCGGCTCGAAGGAGACGCCCTACGAGCCCATGGCGGTATGGCCGCTGAGCCTGCCGAGCCAACGCGTCGGTGCCGTCCAGATCAGCTTCACGACGACTCCCGATGCCGATGACCTCCGCACCGACGTGACTGGCGTCGCCGCTGTCCTGGCCCTGTACCTGTCGTTGCTCAGCAATCCGGGCACGCCGGCCGACAAGCCGCTTGGTGCCAGGGACGGCGACGACCGCAGCGGCCTCATCCCTGCCCTGTCCCTTGTCGAGGGCCTGCCCGCGGAGGAGCCGCCGGGACAGTCCTTCCGGCGACCGGCACCGGGGAACCTCTCGGACCGGCAACTGCGCATCCTCGGCCTGATGGCCAAGGGCCTGACCAACTCGCAGATCTCCAAGCGCGTGGGCTTCAGCGAGTCGACGGTGCGTCAGGAGACCATGGCGATCTACCGCTACTTCGGCGTCGGGGGCCGACGCGAGGCGGTTCGTCTTGCTGGCATGCGCGGGATGCTCGACGTCAACGCGGGCTGACCGTTCTGCCCACTGTGCGATTGACCGTTCTTGCCTGGATTTCACCTTCGCCTTAGCCTGGGCCGGCAAACGCGCACGCCGCGGTTAGAATCGGTCGGTGAAGCGGCCTCGCCCCGCGCTAGTAGTGCTGCTTGTCAGCGTCGCGGTGATCATCATTTCCTTGGGGCTGATTCTGGTGACGCAGTTCCAGGCTCGGCAGTCCGCCGAGATCTCGTCGGTCGGCACTCGGGACCTTGCCAGCCTCGCGACGCAGGAGTCCGCTACCCCCACGCCGCTGCCGTCGCTCGCACCCGGCTCGAGCACGCCCGTGCCGTCATCGTCGCCCTCCACGCCGGAGCTCCCGTCAGCCAATCCGACACCCAGCCCTGCGCCGTTGTCGGCTCCCGTGCGCGTGCGGATCCCGCGCATCGACGTCAACGCCAAGGTGCTGCCGGTCGGGCTCGACAAGAACAAGGCGCTAGGCATCCCTGCAGACATCACGAAGGTGGGCTGGTACGAGCTCGGTGTCCCGCCTGGTGCCGCGCAAGGCTCAGCGGTGCTCGTGGCTCACCGGGACGGACGAGTCCAAGGGCACGGCGTCTTCTATGACCTCGGGCAGTTGTCCGTCGGCGACAAGATCGCGGTCACCAGTGCAAACGGCTCGGTGCTGCGCTACCGAGTCGTCTCGCGAGAACTGATCTCCAAGAAACGATTGCCGCTGGAGGAGTTGTTCGCCATCGACGGGCCGGCCCGACTGACGTTGATCAGCTGCGGGGGGTACTACGACCGCGACAACGGCGGCTATCAGGACAACGTGGTGGTGACTGCGATCCCGCTCGCGTGACCTACGCGTCCTACGCCGCGCACGTCTTGGTCATGGCCTTGACGCCGTTGACGTCGCCGGGGCCGAGGCGCAGGTGGTCGCTGACAATCGGGTACATGATGTTGGAGTCGACCTGTGCGTGCGCCAGACCGAGCACGTGACCGAGTTCGTGCAGGTAGAGGCTCTTGAGCTCCTTGTTGCTGGCACCCTTGACGTGGTCGGTGCGGAACACGGCCTCGCCGGCCACGATCTCCTTCGAGGTCGGCATGACCTGGGACGGAGAGCCAAGGCCCACCGTGCCGCCGTCCAATCGGGTGGACTCAGAAGCCTTGACGAAGTCCAGATACACGTGGCGGGTCTGCACGCCCGAGCCGTCGGCCGGCGTGACGGTGAAGGCGGCGTCGTCGTAGGCCACGGCCTGTTCGCCGACGAACGCGAAGGTAAGGCCAGATGCCAAGGACCACTGCTGGAAGGCCCAGGCCAGGTTCTTGATCTGGGCAGTGCGCTCGCTGGCCGTGAGGCCGCTGCTATCAAGGCTCCACTGGATCGGGGCTACGCACGTGGCCCAGCCGCTTCCCGCGAGGGAGCCGTTCTGGCTGGCGAAGATCGAGGCGAAGTCTGCGGCGGAGGCCGTCGCCGCTGCAGGAGCCGAGGTCGGGGTGGTCTGCGCGGTCTGGCCGTTGGCCGGGAGGGACTGGCCGGCGAGAGGAGTGGCCCCGGTCGAGGGGGCGACGGCGATGGTGGTGGCGGCGAGCACGGCAGCCAGCGCAGTAAGGCTGCGCGCCGTCCGCATCGTCCTGATCATCGTTCCCACCTCTTCGACTCCAGTGTGGCCATTTAGTCATGATCGGTCAATATGACCGATCATGCGGAGGGAGAGTCGTGCGAGGAAACGGACGAGCGAAAAAGCGTTCTGACGTAAGATGAATAGCGAGGTTGGGGTGTCGTCGGCGACATGACCGGACCGGTCAGAAATGACCGGTCAAATTGGCCATTCGAGATCGAAAATCAGAATAAACGGACATAAAGCACAGAAGTTCATGACTCGGTCAGCCCGCGACGGTCATTGCCCTCACCGTCGAAAACGCCGGTGGCCGCCCGGAGAACCGGGCGGCCACCGGGCGGAACGCGGGAGTTAGCCGACGATCACCGTGAGTGAACCGTCGTTCTGGGCCTTCCCGCCACCGGGAGGGGTCGCCAGGAACTTCACGACCCCAGTGCCCTTCGCCTTGGCCGTCACGGTCCAGGTGGTCGTGCCCGGGGCACCGATCAGAGCGGTCGTGGGCGCGGTGTACGCGCCGGCGGAGACGGTGATCGCCCGCTTCTTGCCCACGACCTTGGTCGACCAGGAGTAGCCGGTCGTGACGTTGGTCGACAGTCGAACGCTGACGGCCTCGCCGGGCGCGAGTCGGACCTGCGCCGGCAGTTCGGTGACCGTGAGGGTGACGTTCTTCTTCTCCGGGGTGGTTGCGCTGGCCGGCGTGATGGCGAACAACGCCGTCGCGGCCACCGCCAGGCCCACCGAAAGGGCGAGGTATCGAGCTCGGCGATGCAGTGCCATGAGGGCCTCCGGAGGGTGGGCAGTTGGCTCTCAGTATCGCCCCCACGAGCCCGCGAAGATGGACTCAACAGCACCGTGAACAGGGTTCGGCGTTCGGCAGGCGCTGACTGAAGAACAGGGCAAGAATGGATGTGAAGACAGCAACCGCTCGCCACTAGTCGTGAAGGAGCGAACGATGAAGACCAACGCCTCAGAGCCCAACCGTCTGAGCCGAACCGCAGCCAAGGAAGTTCCGCATCGCTCCGACGAACGCTTCTTCGCCGCCAAAGCAGACGTGAAGAAGGCCTGCGAGGACCTCCTTCACGACCTTCGCCACTCGTCAGCCCATGGACCCATGGTCGCGGACCTCACTACCGCCGTGAATCGCGTGCAGCAGCAGTTGAAGGACATCGCCCCGGACGAGCCGAAGGCCAGTTCGCAGGTTCGCGACATCGCCAAGGAGGTGCAGCACCTCCAGCTCGCCGAGACCTGGGTGTCGTCGGCGGAGCGGGTGCTCGGTCGCCTGGGCACGAGTGCGCCCACCAAGATGCGTGATGAGCTGCTCGAGGCGCAGGACACCGTGATGTGGTGCGTGCGTGCCGAACACTGGGACGGTCAGTTGACTGCGGCGGTCACGGCCCTGCAGAAGCAGGTCCAGGATGCCGAGGCGCTCGCCAGTCGCGTCGCTGCCGGGTGACGTTTTCGGCAAGCAGGTCGCGCCTTCTTGTTCCGCTGGTCGCGGCGGGGGCTCTGGTGATCGGATTCGCGGTCGCGCAGGGCACTGGCATGCGATGGCTCGGCGCGATCGTGCTGCTGGCCGGCGGCGGGTGGTGCGCTGCAGCGATGCTGCCCATCAGCGGCGTGGCCCGCACGTGTTCGCTCGCCGTGGTCTACGTTGCCGCCTTCATCGTCTCGCATCCGCTGGGCAACATCATCGGCTCGTGGCCGTCGGTCCTGCTCGTGGCCGCGGTGACGGCGGTCGTGGCCTACCTGCTGATCGGGCCTACAGGGAGCCGAGTCTCCACGACGGAGCCCGCCTCGCGCTCGACTCGGTAGGCCGCGGGGCCGTCCTCGCTCCCGACGTCAATGTCGGCGATGACCTCGACCGGCTCGGTGCCCTCGTACAGGATGCCGATCCGATCGTCAGTGGCATATGACAGCGGCAGGACTTCGTCTCGCACCAACTGGTGCAGCAGTGGGCGGCGCTGCTCCTCGGAGTCGTAGTGGACGCCGTTGCCATAGGGCAGGAAGCCCAGGCCGTTCGTGACGGTCTGCAGTTGCGCACCGAACGAGTCGGTGGGCCCGCCGACATGCCAGCAGATGGAGCCGGCACTCGCTCCCGCCAGAATGACGCCGCGGTCCCACGCATCCGACATCGCCTCGTCGACGCCGTGCAGTCGCCACAGGGCAAGCAGGTTCGCGACGCTGCCGCCGCCCACCCATACGACGTCTGCCGCGCTGAGGGCGGATGCGGGCGTGCGATTGGGCTGAGCGAACAGCGCTAGGTGGTCGACATCGCACCCCGCGTCAGACAGCGCCGAGTACATCGTCACCAGGTACTGGTCGTTGTCACCACTTGCCGTCATCACAAGGCATACGCGCGGACGTGTTGCACCCGTCAACTCGAGTGCCCGCAGCATGATCCCGCCCGGCCGCATGACACCCCACAAGTCTGTTCCGACGAACCCGCCGCTGCTCGCGAGGATGCGACGCGGCCGGGTCATCGAGCGGCCGTCAAGGTGCCGGCAAGGGCACCATCGACGAAGGTGATGACCGCTGAGATCTCCTGCTGTGGCTCGCACTCGCCGGACTCGATCCGGTTGATGGCCACATCGACCACGCCCCAGACGAAACGCGCGTCGCGTACCGGATCGGTGGATCCGGCGGTCACCAGCGTGTCGACGAGCGGTGCGATCACGGCCTGATGCAGAGCCTGGACCTCGTCGCGACGGCTCTCGGGCAGTTCAACGGTGCCCACCGAGCGCAGGAGTGCGTGACGACCGTCGACGGCATAGGACAGGACCCCTGTTATCCAGGCGTGCGTCCGGTCCGTGACGGAGGCGGCCACGTCTGTCGAATCGGCGAGTGACGTAGACCAGGCGGCGAGTTCGTCGATGAGCACGTCGGCGATCAACTCGGCAGCGCTGCTGTAGTACTCGTAGACAGCCGTTCGTGACAGGCCGACTTCCTTGGCTACCTCCGCGACGGTGAATCCGCCACCGCGCTGGATCAAGGCGGCAGCGGCCGCGAGCAGCGCTTCCTTGCGCTGCTCGCGATTCTCGGCCACCGTGGCGGCGGCGATCTTCGGCACGCGCCCATTGTGCCTCGGTCTTCCCAGGTCGGCTCGACGCGGTACTCATCGGCGCGGGACGGACTCCGCGGCTTGGCCCTGACGGCAGCACTCGCTAGCATCGCGGGACGGCGCCTGCTGGCAGACGGGCTGACGGCGCGCCGCCCCGTGGATGCCTCCGCGGGTCGACTGAAGGATCGCCGTCAATGAGTTCTGAGATCCCGTTCGTTCCCGCCCTGCCGATCGAAGCCGATCGGATGCACCGTCCCGACCCCGACATGACGCAGGTGATCCTCAGCTACGTCGCTGATCGCCTGCTCACTCCCGAGGTGCCGCTCGATGGACTCGCGGATCGTGCCCAGCTGTCGTCGGTGCTGGCCGGGCTGATCACCGAGGACGGCCACGACTTCCGGAAGGTGCTCGACGTCTACGTCAACCACCTCGCCTTGACAGTGCTGTCCGCTGACAGCCCACGCATGTTCACGTTCATCCCGTCGGCTCCGACGAAGGCCTCCCTGCTGTTCGACATGGTCGTGTCCGCAGCGTCGCTGCAGGGCATCTCGTGGTTCGAGGCCGCAGGCGCGGTGATGGCCGAGAACCAGGCGCTTCGGGCGCTCGCCGACGTGGCCGGGATGCCTGCCAGCGCGGGGGGAGTGTTCGTGTCCGGAGGATCGGCCGGCAACCTGTCGGCCCTCGTCGTCGCCCGCGACACCGCGCGTCGACGACGCCGCGAGCAGGGACTCCCTGAGGTGGCGTGGAAGGTCGCCGTCAGTGACCAGACCCACTCATCCATCACCAACGCACTGAACATCACCGGCATGACGGCGTTCGTCGTCGACACCGAGAACGGCCGGCTCACCGGCGATGCACTCCGCGGCGCCGTCGCGAAGGCGGGCGACGTCAGTGATGTGTGCTGCGTCGTCGCGACCGCCGGAACCACCAACGCGGGCATCATCGACGACATCGCCGGTGCCGCGGACGTCGCGGCGGAGCAGGGCTGGTGGCTGCACGTCGACGGAGCTTTCGGCGGTGCCGGGATGCTGGCCCCCGGCCTGCGGCCGCGCTACGACGGCGTCGAGCGAGCCGACTCGATCGTCATGGACCCGCACAAGTGGTGGTTCGCCCCGTTCGACTGTGCTGCCCTGATCTATCGGGATCCGAAGCTCGCGAAGGCCGTGCACACCCAGGATGCGTCGTACCTCGACGTCATCCACGAGCACGACGAGGACATCAATCCCAGTGACCTCGCCTACCACCTGACCCGGCGGGCGCGGGGCCTGCCGCTGTGGTTCTCCATGGCCGTTCACGGCCTCGGCGCCTACCGGGACGCGGTCGAGCACTCCTTGGAGATGGCTCGGTACGCGGCGGCTCGGCTGTCGGCCCGGCCGCACTGCGAGCTCGTCCGCGAGCCGGACCTGTCCGTGGTGCTGTTCCGTCGCGAGGGCTGGGGCCACGACGAGTACGAGGCCTGGTCGCGCCAGTTGCTGGAGGAGCAGCGCGCGTTCGTCACGTCAAGCCGCTGGCACGGGGAGATCGTGGGCCGACTGGTGTTCTTGCACCCGGCGACCACGACAGAGATGGTCGACCACGTGCTGGACGCACTCGACTAGTGGGGGCTGTGACGAGGTCAGCTAGTCGCTGAGGCCGGCCTTGCGCATCCCCGTCCACGCCAGCGGGAGCAGTCCCGCAGCGGCAGCGATCTTGATCGCATCACCGATGAGGAACGGGGTGACGCCCAGCGCGATGGCGGTGGCCCAGTCGACGCCGAGTGCGAACTTCAGCCAGGTGACGCCGATGGCATAGATGACGAGGTTGCCGATCACCATGAGGACCGCGGTGCGGCCGGCGGACCGGGTAGCACCGCCCTCGGCGATGCGGCCCACGATGAACGCGGCGGCGATGAAGCCGATGATGTAGCCGAAGGACGGGGCCGAATAGCCGGCCGAGCCCTGAGCGAACCACGGCACGCCGAGCACGCCGACGACGGCGTACAAGGTCATGGCCAGGACTCCACGAAGCGAGCCGAGCGTCGCGCCGGTGAGGAGCACGGCGAAGGTCTGGAGGGTCAGCGGGACCGGTGTGAAGGGCAGCGGGATGGCGATCTGGGCCGCAAGGCCCACGAACGCGGCTCCGCCGACGATGAGGACCAGCTGGCGTACCCAGGTCTGTGGGACGACGTCAGCGAGCACCCGCGGCTGCGGTGCGGCGATGGCCATGATTCCTCCGGTTGCTGGATGGTGCGACGCGGAAACCCTATCGAACCTACGGGGCGGCGTGCGGGGTGAACGACCGCGAGGCGATATCCTCGGCTCACGTCCACTACGTGACGTGAGCCGATCGAGAACGCTGGGGAAGGCGACTCTCGAAGGAGGCTGACGTGACGGTCGTAGTGAACGCGAAAGGCGCGTCCGGCGCCGGTGGTCCCGCTATGGGCCCGGCGCGCGGCGTGGTCTTCATCCACTCCTGCCCACGTGCGGTGAGTCCGCATGTGGAGTGGGCACTCGCGCGCGTCTTCGCCACCACCGTGGCGATCGACTGGGCCGATCAGCCCGTCGCGCCCGGCAGCGTGCGCGCCGAGCTCATCTGGGGCGGGCCGCTAGGCACCGGTGCCCGGATCGCCAGCGCCATGCATGCGTTCAAGCAAGTACGCCATGAGGTCACCGAGGACCCGAGCCCGGGCCGCGAGGGCGAGCGGTTCTCCAGCACGCCGTCCCTGGGCCTGTTCCGCGCCACTATCGGCGTGCACGGGGACGTCATGGTCCCCGAGGATCGCCTGCGAAACGCCGTCGTCCAGGCCGCCCTGACGGGGGACTCACTTGCTGACGAGATCGCCCGCCTGATCGGCCGACCGTGGGATGACGAGCTCGAGCCCTTCCGATGCGCCCACGAGGGCTCGTCGGTCCGCGTCCTGCACCAGGTCGTCTAGCGAGGGCTCCTAGAGCGGGATGTTGCCGTGCAGGCCGCGGACGCCCGGAGTGTCGAGTATGACCTGGGCCACCGCGCGCCGGGTGAGTGCCGGCTCGACGACCTCGTCGACCACGCCCATCTCGACTGCGCGGCCGATGCCGCCGGAGATCACCTCGTGCTCGGCCGCGAGTTCGAGCTCGACCTGTGCGCGGGCATCGTCGGGCACCTCCGCCAGGCGGCGACGGTGGAGGATGCGGATCGCGGCGACGGCGCCCATGACGGCGACCTCGGCACTCGGCCACGCGTAGACCTTCGTGGCGCCCAGGGATGCGGAGTTCATGGCGACGAAGGCGCCGCCGTACGCCTTGCGGGTCACGACCGTGACGCGGGGCACGACACACTCGGCGAAGGCATGCAGCAGTTTCGCGCCGCGGCGCACCACGCCTTCCCACTCCTGCCCAACGCCGGGGAGGTAGCCCGGCACGTCGACGAGGACCACCAGCGGGACCGCGAAGGCGTCGCACATCCGCACGAATCGTGCGGCCTTCTCGGCGCTCGAGGAGTCCAGGCAGCCGCCGAGCCGCAGCGGGTTGTTGGCGACGATGCCGATCGTGCGGCCACCAAGTCGGCCCAGCCCGACGACGATGTTGGGCGCCCACCTGGTGTGCAGTTCGACGAACGTGTCGTCGTCGACGAACGCCTCGACCAGCGGATGAACGTCGTACGCACGTCGCGAGGACTCTGGAAGCACCGCACCGAGGTCGACGTCGGTGATCGAGGCCATGTCGAGCGAACCCTGATGACCCAGCAGCGTCGCGAGCTTGCGGGCCTCGTCGAGGGCCTCCTGCTCGCTGTCGGTCGTGATGTGCACGACGCCGCTGCGGCGGCCGTGCGGCTCCGGGCCGCCGAGGCGCTCCATGTCGACGTCCTCGCCGGTGACCGAGCGAACCACCTCGGGGCCGGTGACGAATATCCGGCCGGCGGGGCCGAGGATCACGATGTCGGTCAGTGCCGGACCGTATGCCGCGCCGCCGGCAGCGGGGCCGAGGACCACGGAGATCTGCGGCACCTTGCCGGACGCCCGCGTCATGGCGGCGAAGACCCGGCCAACGCCGTCGAGAGAGGCGACGCCCTCGCGAAGGCGCGCACCACCGGAGTGCCACAGGCCAACGACGGGTGCGGAGTCCGCGAACGCGCGGTCGTAAGCGGTGACGATGGCGCGGCAGCCGTCATTGCCCATCGCGCCGCCTTGGACGGTGGGATCAGTGGCAAATGCCACCACGTGCGTGCCGTTGACGCGGCCCACAGCCGAGAGGATTCCGCGGTCGTCCTCTGGCGTGATCGCCGTGAACTCCCCGTCGTCGAAGAAGTTCGACAGTCGAACGCGAGGGGAGCGCGGATCGATCTCTGGATCGACGGGGGCCGCGCCGGTCATGTCATACGCTCCGGAAGACGAGGGCGACGTCGTGTCCGCCGAAACCGAATGAGTTGTTGAGGGCGGCGATGTCGCCGGCGGGAAGCTCGCGCGGAGCACCTGCCGCGACGTCGAGCGGGACGGCCGGATCGAGGTCGACCAGGTTCGCCGTCGGCGGCACGAGTCGGTCGCGTACCGCGAGGATCGTGAAGATCGACTCGACGGCGCCGGCGCCGCCGAGCAGGTGGCCGGTCATCGACTTGGTGCCTGTAACCACCGCGTGATCGGTGTCCGCGCCGAGTGCGAGTCGGATCGCAGTGGCCTCGGCGATGTCGCCCTGCGGCGTCGAGGTCGCGTGCGCGTTCACGTGAACGATGTCGGCCGGGGTGAGACCGGCGTCCTCCAACGCGAGGCCCATGGCTCGTGCGGCACCCTTGCCCTCGGGATCGGGCTGCGCGATGTGGTGGCCGTCGGACGTTAGCCCTGAGCCTGCGTAGATCCCGTAGATCTTCGCGCCGCGTGCGGCAGCGTGCTCGGCGCTCTCGAGGACGACAATGCCTGCGCCCTCACCCATGACGAAGCCGTCGCGGCCGAGGTCGTAGGGGCGGGAGGCGGCTTCGGGATCGTCGTTGCGCGTGGACAGGGCGCGCATGGCGGCGAAGCCGGCCATCGTGATGGGGTGGATGCAGGCCTCGGTGCCGCCGGCGATCACGACGTCGGCGCGACCGGTCTGGATCATGCGGGCGCCGTACGAGATGGCCTCGGCGCCGGAGGCGCAGGCGCTGACCGGGGTGTGGACGCCCGCGCGGGCACCCACCTCGAGGCCGACCATGGCAGCGGGTCCGTTGGGCATGATCATCGTGACCATGTGCGGCGAGATGCGCGACGGCCCGCGCTCGCGGAGAGTGTCATACGAGTCCATCAGCGAGATGATTCCGCCGATGCCGGAGGCGACCACGGCGCCTAGACGCTCCTTGTCAACGTCAGGGGCGCCGGCGTCGGCCCACGCCTCGCGTGCGGCAACGAGGGCGGCCTGCTGCGATCGATCGGACTTGCGGACCTCGACGCGGTCGAGCACCTCGGCCGGATCGACCGCCATGATGCCGGCGATCTTCGACGGCTGATCGGCCGTCCAGTCGCCTTCGATGAGGCGGATGCCTGGCTTTCCGGCGAGCAGGTTCGCCCATGTCGTCTCGACGTTGCCGCCGACCGGCGTGGTCATGCCCAAGCCCGTCACTACGACCTGACGCGTCATTCGTTTCCCTCCTGGCTTACGGCATCGCCGCCTTGAGGTTCCGCCCCGTCCCCGCAGGGGGAACGTGGACGGAACCTCAAGACCGACGAGTGCTGGTGCTGCTTACTTGTTGGCAGCGATGAAGTTGACGGCGTCGCCGACGGTCTTGAGGTTCTTGACCTCGCTGTCCGGGATCTTCACACCCCACTTGTCCTCAGCCGCCATGACGACCTCAACCATCGACAGCGAGTCGATGTCCAGATCGTCGACGAACGACTTGTCGAGCTGCACGTCCTCTACGGGCACGCCTGCGACCTCGTTGACGATGGTGGCAAGGCCATCCAGGATCTCCTGGCTCATGTGGTTCTTCCTTCCGGTTCTTCTGGGCGGGTTCGGTCGAGCAGTTGGAGCGGTGGATCTGTCGTGCGGTGATGCTGTGGTGCGGTCTAGGGAAGCGTGACGACCTGCGCGGCATACACGAGGCCGGCGCCGAAGCCGATCAGCAAGGCGGTGCCGCCGTGCGGTGCCTCGCCGGCGTCGAGCATGGCCGCCATGGCGAGGGGCACGGACGCGGCCGAGGTATTGCCGGTGTAGGCGATATCGCGCGCGACCGGGACATGCTCGGGCAGCTTGAGTGCGCGCACCATCGCATCGGTGATGCGCATGTTGGCCTGATGGGGGATGAAGGCGTCGAGGTCCTTCGCTTCGACGCCCGCGATGTCGAGTGCCCGCTGCGAGGCCTTGGCCATCTCGCCGACGGCCCAGCGGAACACCTGCTGTCCTTGCATCTCCAACGTCGGAAAGATCGGTCCGCCGTTGTCGCGGTAGTCGATGAGCGACTGCGTCATCGTGATGGCGTCCTTCTGCGAGCCGTCGGAGCCCCAGACGACCGGGCCGATGGCCGGCTCCTCGGACGGTCCGACGACGACGGCGCCTGCGCCGTCAGCGAAGATGAACGCGGTGCCTCGGTCCTCGGGGTTCACCCAGTCGGACAGCTTCTCGACGCCCACCAGCACGACGTACCGGGCGCTGCCGCCGCGGATCATGTCGCTGGCCATCGCCAGTCCGTAGCAGAACCCGGCGCAGGCGGCGCCGAGGTCGATCGCGGCGGCCCCGTTCGCGCCGATGCGGTCGGCAACCTCGGCCGCGGCGCTGGGCGTCTGGTACGGGTGGGTGACGGTCGCGACCATCACCATGCCGATCTGGTCCGGGGTGATGCCGGACTCGGCAAGTGCCTTCTGCGCTGCGGCGACGGCGAGGTCGACCACCGACTCGTCCTCGGCAGCCCAACGGCGCTCGATGATTCCCGAGCGCTCACGGATCCACTCGTCGGAGGATTCGATGCGCTCGCAGATCTCGTCGTTCGTGACGACTCGCTCCGGGCGGTAGGCACCGACCGAGAGGATCCGTGCGTACGGAGCTCCGACAATGGACGCGATGGCAGAGCTCACGAGTGCGCCTCCTGGGCGATCGGGTGGAGGCGCAGGATCGGCTGGCCGGGGGCCACAGGGTCGCCGTCCTCGACGAGCCACTCGACCACGACGCCGCCGTGCGGCGCGATGACCGGGATCGTCTCACGAAGGGTCTCGACGGTGCCGACAGTCGCGTTGACGAGCACCGGATCGCCGGAAGCCGATGCCTCGACCTGGCGGAAGGTTCCCTTGATCGGCGAGACGAGCAGCCGCCAGGTGGGCTGGCTGTCGATGTTCGCCGGCACGCCGTGGCGCTCGATCAGCCGCCACGCCGAAGGAAGGTCGTCGGGGGTCTTGAGCGCGAGCGTCTCGACACCGGGAAGGGCGCGCTTGACCAGCCCGGTCAGGGTGCCTGCAGGCGGGATCTCGATGACTGCGGTGACGCCGAGGTCGGCCATCGCACTCATGCACAGGTCCCACCGCACAGGGTTGCTGACCTGGGTGACCAGTCGCTTCATGACCTCGCGGCCATCGTGGATGACGCGGCCGTCGGTATTGGAGATCAACGGGATCCGCGGATCGTGCGTGGTGATCGCCTTGGCGTAGGCAGACAGCACGTTGACCGCTGGCGCCATGTGGCTGGTGTGGAACGCCCCGGCGACTTCGAGGGGTCGCACCCGCGAGCCCTCCGGCGGGTCGGCAGCGAAGGCCGCGAGCTGGTCGAGGGTTCCGGCGACGACGATCTGGCCGGCACCGTTCATGTTCGCGGGCGTGAGGCCATGCTCGGCAGCCTTGGCGAGGACCGTCTCGGCGTCGCCGCCCAGCACGGCGCTCATTCCGGTCGGCGTCACGGCGGCTGCGGCGGCCATCTGGCTGCCGCGCTCGCGGACGAACACCATCGCCTGCTCGGCCGACAGCACCCCGGCGCCCACCGCGGCAGTGATCTCGCCGACCGAGTGCCCGGCACCTGCCGCGATGTGCGCGAAGGCGTTCGCCGGGTGGGGGAACAGGCTCAGGAGCGTCACCAGGCCCGCGCCGACGATCAGCGGCTGGGCCACCGCCGTGTCGCGGATGGTGTCGGCATCACTCGTGGTGCCGTGCTTGATGAGGTCCACGCCGCTGACGACCGAGAGCCACGAGAGTCGGTCGCGAACGCCGGGGACCTCCAGCCAGGGCTCGAGGAAACCGGGGGACTGGGCACCCTGACCGGGTGCGACGACAACGAGCACTCTCGTACCCTTCCGTCAATCGGTCGCTCTCGGCGCTGTTGTGCGCGTCAATGTCACCGGTGGGTCTTTGTAGGAATCCTACAAAAACGACAGCGTAGGGACTAATCGGGCAGGTCGTCGAGGCTCAGCCGGCCGAGCGTCAGGCCGATGCGGAGGGTGAACGCGCCCCGCGCGTCGGTCGGGCTGTAGCCGGTCACGTCGGTGATCCGGCGCAGGCGGTACCGCACGGTGTTGGGGTGGATGAACAGCGCGCGGGCGGTGGCCTCCAGCGAGGGCGTGCGCTCGAGGTAGGTCGTGGCGGTGTCGTACAGCACGGCGTCGGACAGCAGCATGCGATGAATGGACGAGATCAGGGCCGTGATGGCCTCGTCGTCGCCGGCAAGGGCCCGCTCAGGGAGCAGGTCATGTGCCGCCACCGGCCGCGGGGCGTCGGCCCAGCCCCACGCCGCGCGAAGTCCTGACACGGCTGACCGGGCCGCGCGAGGCACTTGGGCGAGCGAGGCGACCGGGTCGCTCACCACGACCGGGCCGGGGCCGAAGTGCGGGGCAAGGAGTCGGGCCGCCTTCATCTGGTCGCCGCCTCTGCCCAATACCGCGAGGAGTGTCGTCCCGTGGATGCCGGTGAGCAGGTCGAATCGATGATGGTCGGCGGCGCGGCGCAGCACGTCGAGAGCGTTCTCCGGATCACCCAGTGGGGCCGCCCCGGCGACGACGATCATCGACTCCTGCGTCGACCAGCCCAGGGTGGCGACGCGGCCGAGAACCGAGTCGTCGACCTCGTCGCGCAGCAGGGCATCGACAATGAGTGCCTCCAGTCGCGCGTCCCATGCTCCGCGCGACTCGGCCGCGCGTGCATAGACCTCGGCTGCGGAGAAGGCGATCTCGCGCGAGTAGCGGAGCACGGCGAACTGCAGTTGCGATTGGTCGCCCTCGGTCGCAAGTCCGTCGATCGCGTCCTCGACGACGCTGACTGTGGTGCGCACGAGGTCGACCGTCTGCTCGAGCGAGATCACCCGTGCGAGGTCGCGAGGCGCGGCGCCGAACACGTCGGCGGTGAGTGCGGGCTTGGCGTCAGGAGAGGAGAACCAGTCGATGAACGCCGTGATGCCGGCTTGCGCAACGAGGGACACCCACGATCGCTCCTCGGCACCCAGCTCTCGGAACCACGGAAGGGTCTCCTCCATGCGCTTGGTTGCGGCGGTGGTGAGCTCTCCGGTAGCCCGGGTGATGATGTCGATCTCGGGTGGTGTGGCCATGACCTAGCCGACGGTGATGCCGACGACGCGACCGACCGCGAACGTCACCAACGCGGCTCCGACGCCCCAGATCAACTGCCGGCCGGCGGACACGACCATGCCGCGACCGGACAGCTTCCCGACCACGGCACCCACGACGATCATGGCGATGAGCGCCATCGTGATCGCAAGGACGAGCGGGATGGTCGTCGACGCGCCGGGCGACATGAAGAACAGGTAGGGGATCACGACAACCGACGCTCCGATGGCGAAGGCGACGAAACTGGAGATGGCCACCCGCGTCGGGTTGCCCAGGGCGTCTGGGTCCAGGCCAAGTTCCTCGCGGGCGAGGGTGTCGAGCGCCGTCTTCGGGTCGGACATGATCCGCGCGGCAACCTCCTTGGCCTGCACGCGGTCCAGGCCCTTGGCTCGGTAGATGAGCTCCAACTCCTTGGCCTCCTCCTCGGGCTTGTCGCGAAGCTCGCTCGCCTCCATCTCGATCTCGCGACGGAACAGGTCGCGTTGGCTCGCGACACTGACGTACTCGCCGGCAGCCATCGAGAAGGCACCGGCGAGCAGGCCGGCCACGCCCGCGAAGAGGATCGTGCGGTTGTCGGGCGCGGCCCCCGCAAATCCCATCACCAGAGCCGTGTTCGAAACCAGTCCGTCGCTGATGCCGAAGACCGCTGCTCGGGTGGAGCCCGAGCGATCGCCGCGATGCCACGACTCGCCCTCGCCCGGTCGAGGGGCCCGCCTGGGCGGGAGTGGAGCGCCGGGCGTCAGCGACGTGCGCATCTGCTGGAACACCTCGATGTGCTCGCGCTCGTCGTCGGACATCGACGTCGGTGCCTCGGGCTCGGCGTCGTACATGCCGGCGTCGGCGCCCTCGACCTCCTCGAGATGCCGGAGCACGTCGGCGAATCCAGCACCGCGTGCCCGTGCCACGAGCGCCGCATTCGACGGGTCCAGGAACGACGGGGCATCAGGGACGGGAACGCCGTTCTCCTCGAGCTTGTCGATCCAGTGGGCAGCGTGCTGCTCCTCGATCTCGGCAAGTTCGAGCAGCGCCTCGCGCCGATCGCCGTCGACGTTCTCGGCGAGTGCGCGATACAGCATTGCCGCGCTGCGCTCGGCCTCCAGATAGCGAAGGAAGCGACGCGGATCAGCCGCCATGGTCAGCCGCTGCCCTCGGTGTTGCCCGCATCGGCAGCCGACGGGTCGTCGAGGCGATACCGGTCGATCGCCTCCTTCAGGCGACCACGGTCGAACTCCCCACGCTTGGCGAGCATGGCGAGGGTCTGCACGGTGATGGACTCCGCGTCGACGAGGAAGTGGCGGCGCAGTGCACCGCGGGTGTCGGACATTCCCCAGCCGTCGGTTCCCAGTGACGCGAAGTCACCAGGCACCCAGTCGCGGATCTGGTCCTGGACTGAGCGCATCCAGTCGGAGACGGCGACGACGGGGCCGGGTCGGCCGGCGAGCTTCTGCGTGACGTACGCCGTGCGCGGCTCGGTGTCCGGGTTCAGCAGGTTGTGCCGGTCCACGCTCAGGCCGTCGCGGCGAAGCTCGTTCCACGAAGTGACCGACCACACGTCGGCGTTCACGCCCCACTCGTCGCGCAGCATCTCCTGAGCACGCAGAGCCCAATTGACGCCGACGCCGCTGGCGAGCAGCTGAGCACGAGAGCCCTCTCCGCCACCCTCGCTGATCAGGTGCATGCCGCGCAGGATGCCGTCCACATCGACGTCGTCGGGCTGGGCCGGCTGCGGGTACGGCTCGTTGTAGAGCGTCAGGTAGTAGTAGATGTTCTCCGGGTCGTCGCCGTACATGCGCCGAAGGCCGTCGCGCATGATGTGGCCGATCTCGTAGCCGAACGCCGGATCGTAGGCGACGACAGCGGGATTGGTACTGGCCAGCAGCAGCGAGTGACCGTCCTCGTGCTGGAGTCCCTCGCCGTTAAGCGTGGTCCGGCCGGCCGTGGCGCCGACGACGAAGCCGCGCGCCATCTGGTCCATGGCGGCCCAGAAGGCATCTCCGGTGCGCTGGAATCCGAACATGGAGTAGAAGATGTAGATCGGGATCATCGCCTGGCCGTGGGTGGCGTACGACGTCCCGACGGCGGTGAAGGATGCGACCGAGCCGGCCTCGTTGATCCCCTCGTGCAGGATCTGGCCGTTGCGAGCCTCCTTGTACGACAGCATCAACTCGCGGTCGACGGAGATGTACTGCTGTCCGTGCGGCGAGTAGATCTTCGCCGTCGGGAACAACGAGTCCATGCCGAACGTGCGGGCCTCGTCGGGGATGATCGGCACGAACCGTTGGCCGAGGCCTGGCTCCTTCATCAGGTCCTTGAGGAGACGGACGAAGGCCATCGTCGTCGCGACCGCCTGCTTTCCCGAGCCGCGCTGCACCACTGTGTAGGTGTTCTCAGCAGGCTGTGGCAGTGCGGCGGCAGCGGTGCGCCGAGTGGGCAGGGATCCACCCAGACGCCGGCGCGTCTCCATCATGTACTGGACTGCGTCGTCCTGCGGTCCCGGGTGGAAGTACGGCGGAAGGTACGGGTTCTCCTCGAGTTGCGCGTCCGTGATAGGGATGTGCACCGTGTCGCGGAAGTCCTTGAGGTCGTCGAGGGTGAGCTTCTTCATCTGGTGCGTGGCGTTGCGCCCCTCGAAGTGGGAGCCCAGCGTCCAGCCCTTGATCGTCTTGGCGAGAACGACGGTCGGCTGGCCCTTGACGCGGCTCGCGGCCTCGTAGGCAGCGAACATCTTGCGGTAGTCGTGGCCACCGCGCTGCAGGCTCCAGACCTCGTCGTCGGTCCAGCCCTCGATCAGGCGCGCAGTGCGGTAGTCGCGCCCGAAGAAGTGCTCGCGCACGAATGCGCCGTCCTCGCTCTTGTAGGTCTGGAAGTCGCCGTCAGGGGTGTTGTTCATCAGGCTGACGAGCGCGCCGTCGCGATCCTTGGCAAGGAGCTCGTCCCACTTGCGGCCCCACACGACCTTGATGACGTTCCAGCCGGCGCCACGGAAGAGGCTCTCGAGTTCCTGGATGATCTTGCCGTTGCCGCGGACCGGGCCGTCCAGACGCTGCAGGTTGCAGTTGACGACGAACGTGAGGTTGTCGAGCTCCTCGCGGGCGGCCAGTGTCAGCGCACCCACCGCATCGACCTCGTCGGTCTCGCCGTCGCCGAGGAAGGCCCACACCCGCTGGTCGGACGTGTCCTTGATGCCGCGGTGGTGCAGGTACTTGTTGAACCGCGCCTGGTAGATCGCGTTCAGCGGCCCGATGCCCATCGACACGGTCGGGAACTGCCAGAACCAGGGCATCAGCCGCGGGTGCGGGTACGACGGCAGCCCGCCGCCGGGGTGCGAGACCTCCTGGCGGAAGCCGTCGAGCTGGTGCTCGGTGAGACGGCCCTCGACGTAGGCGCGCGCGTACATGCCCGGCGAGGCGTGGCCCTGGAAGAAGAGCTGGTCCCCGCCTCCTGGGTGGTCGGGTCCGCGGAAGAAGTGGTTGAAGCCCACTTCGTAGAGCGTGGCCGACGAGGCATAGCTGGAGATGTGCCCGCCGACGGAGATCCCCGGACGCTGTGCTCGGTGGACCATGATCGCGGCGTTCCAGCGGATGATCTGCCGGATCCGCTTCTCCAGCGACTCATCGCCAGGGAACGCGGGCTCGCGCTCCGGCGGGATCGTGTTGATGTAGTCGGTGCTGCGCAGGCTCGGCACTCCGACGTTCCGCTCTGCTGCGCGGCGAAGCAGCGACAGCATGAGGTAGCGCGCCCGGTAGCTGCCCGCCTCATCGACGACGTTGTCGAATGACTCGACCCACTCAGCAGTCTCGTCGGGATCGGAGTCGACGTACTGGGTGGGGAGTCCACCGGCAAGCAGCGGATCGCGGTCACGTCCTGGGGCCACGGGGAACCCTTCGACTCAGCCGGGGACGGGATCGCCGCTCGCCGGGGATCGGATGGTGCAGAGATTGTGCGCCCATCCTTACGCATGCGCGGCACATCGCCGAAAGGAGGGTTGAGGACGACCGGATGCCGGTAGCCCGGTTTCGGCCAAGGCAGGTCCCCGAAGAAAGGGGGGTGCAATTCGGCGCTGCCGCTTGCGCCGGGGGGCTCGGTTCGGGTGGACTACGCCGAAGAGGGCGGGACATCCGCCCCAGATCGATCGGGTGGCCCTCGCTGGGCCGCCCCGAGGTGAGGAGAATCGTGGCCGCCGCTGCGGAGGACGAGGCCCAGGATCGGGCCCGTCGACTCGGCCTTCAGCCGGGATTGACCGTTCAGGAAATCGGCTACGACGACGACGTCGATGCAGCCCTGCGCGCCGGGATCGAAGGTGCGGTGGGGAGTGAACTTGTTGATGACGACTATGACGACGTGGTCGATGTGGTCATCATGTGGTGGCGCGACGACGACGGCGACCTCGCCGACGGGCTCCTCGACGCCATCGGCCCGCTGGCCGACCACGGCGTCGTCTGGCTGATGACCCCGAAGCCCGGTCGAGACGGCCATATCGAGGCCGAAGACATCGCCGACGCAGCCCCCACGGCCGGACTCCAGCAGACCAGCACCATCAGCGCGGGATCGCACTGGCAGGGGACTCGATTGGTGGCCCCCCGCGCCAAGAGGTAGCGTCGCTGCTTCCGCGCCCGCACGATCTTGGAGGGTCGATGTCAGTCGAGGTTGGACAGGAAGCCCCCGATTTCACTCTTGCCAGCGGGTCAGGCGAGAAGGTCACCTTGTCGGACTACCGCGGCGACAAGAACGTCCTATTGATGTTCTACCCGTTCGCGTTCAGCCGTCTGTGCACGGGCGAACTGTGCACCATCCGTGATCGCTACACCGACTTCGTCGATGACGACACGATCGTCCTGAGCGTGTCCTGCGACCCGGCTCACTCGCTAAAGGCCTTCGCGGCCCAGGAGGGGCTGACGCACCCGATGCTCAGCGACTTCTGGCCCCATGGCGCAGTGTCGTCGGCGTACGGCGTCTTCCTGGAGGCAGCTGGCTGCGCCACCCGTGCGTCGTTCGTGATCGACAAGGACGGCGTCGTTCGCTGGGCGGTCGTCAACGGCCCGGGCGAGACGCGCAATCCCGACGACTATGCCGAGGCGCTGGCTGCTCTCAGCTGACGGCACTCGCCCTTTGCACTCGCACGTTCCTATGGCGCCGTGGCTCCGGGGCTCGGCTTCGCCTCACTCCTCGCCTCGCCTCGCCTCATTGTGGGCCCAGCCTGATGGGGCCCACTCGCGCGCTCGTGCTTGGCACTCTCGCTTCGTGGGCCCAGCCTGATGGGGCCCACTCGCGCGCTCGTGCTTGGCACTCTCGCTTCGTGGGCCCAGCCTGATGGGGCCCACTCGCGCGCTCGTGCTTGGCACTCTCGCTTCGTGGGCCCAGCCGGACTCGAACCGACGACATCCTCCTTGTAAGGGAGGCGCTCTACCAACTGAGCTATGGGCCCAGCGGGAGGCTACTTGGCCCCGTCAGGCGATGCTCTGCGGGATGGTGATCTGGACCCGAAGCCCCCCGAGCGGACTGTCGGCGAGCTCGAGTTGGGCTCCGCTGCTCGCGGCCACCGAGCTGGCGATGGCCAAGCCAAGGCCGAAGCCGCCCGCCGACGACGAGGGCGTCTCGCGCACACGACCGAGCCGCTCCAGCGCGAGGGCGCGCTGTGCGGGCGGGATGCCCGGACCGGCATCATCGACGATCAGCGTGACGATGCCATCCCGTGCGTGCATCCGGACCTGGACGGGGGAGTTCGGCGGGGTGTGCCGCCGGATGTTCTGGGCGAGGTTGGCAACCAGCTGACCCCAGTCGTCGGCGTCGCCCTTGATCACCGCTGGGTCGAGGTCGAGGTCGACGGGGCGGCCGCCATCGAGGTCCCGCAGGTCCGCGAAGCAGTCCCGAACGAATGGCTCGAGGTCAAAGGGAGTGCCGGCCTCCGGGTGCTGTCCTTGCACCCGCTCCAGTACGAGGAGCTGAGTGACGAGTCGATCGAGGCGCTGACTCTCGGACTCGATGCGGCCCAATGCCCGCTGCTGAGTGAGATCGAGCCCGGAAGCATCGCGCGACAGCAGTTCGGCATAGCCGCGGATGACGGTCAACGGGGTGCGGATCTCGTGCGAGGCATCGGACACGAAACGGCGCAGCCGCTCCTCCGATGCCGTCGTCTCAGCGATGGACGTCCGGAGCGAGGTGACCATCGCGTCGAGGGCATCAGTGAGCTCGGCGATCTCCGTGCCGTGGGGCGCCTTTGGGAGTTGTCGGTCGGTGTCGCCGCGAGAGATCGCGGAGGCGGCCAGGACCATCTCGTCGACAGGACGGAAGAACCGCCGCACCATGAGCCACGTCGTGAGCGCGCCGAGCGCCGTCACCACCACGGCGCTCAGGATGATGCCGAGCGCCAACTGGGACGAGGATCGCTGAAGAGCGTCGAGGGGGGAGGCGGCGACGACGAGGGGACGGTTCGGGTTCGCCTCGCGCACGAGCACGCGGTAGTCCGGATCCCCTGCGACTGTGATGGGCCCGGCGACGGCATCGATCAGCTCCCGCCCGGTCAGGCTGGGGAACGGCAGTGGTGCTGAGGCACTTCCCGCCTGGCGCAGGACCGTCACCGTCCCGTCGGCCCGATCGACCAGGCCCAGCGCGACGGCGACATCCAGATCGACGGGCAATGGTCGAGGGCGCTGTTCCAGGGCCTTGAGGCGTGCGTCCGCCAGGCCCGTGGCGAGGCCACGATCGATTGTGGCGACCTGGACGCGGTACGCGGTCACGAAGGTGGCGATACCGACGAGGCAGGACGCCAGGGCGATGAGCACCGCGGTCAGGATGGTGATCCGGACCCGAAGGGTCATGACGCTGCCTGGGGATCGAGGAGTTGGTAGCCGACAGTCCTGACGGTGCGGATGACGATCCGGTCGCCGAACTTGCGTCGCAGGTAGGACACGTAGGACTCCACGACCGTGGTCTCCGCCGATCCGTCGAGGCCCCAGACCTGCGAGAGCAGCTGCTCCTTGGTCATGAGGCGCCCGGCGTTCCTCATGAGGGTCGCCAAAAGCCGGTACTCGGTCGGTGACAATTCGATGTTCTCGCCGTCGCACGTGACGACATGGCTGGCGGCGTCCAGTCGGATGCTGCCGACCTCGATGGCCGAGGAATCGGCCGCGGGACTGGTGCGTCGGAGGATGGCGGAGACGCGCAGAACGAGTTCCTCGATGCCGAACGGCTTGCGGACGAAGTCGTCCGCGCCGAGCTCGAACCCGTGCTTCGCATCGTGCTTGTCCTGGCGGGCAGTCAGGATGATCACAGGTGTGCGGTCGTCGGCTGCGCGCATTCGCGACAGGACCTCGTAGCCGTCGGCGCCTGGCATGTTCACGTCGAGGATCACGAGGTCGACGTGCTCCTCGCGCAGCATCCGCAGGGCTTCCATGCCGTGAGCGGCGCTCTTCGTCTGGTGCCCGGCCAGGCTCATCGCGTCGCAGATGAGGTCACGGATCGAGTCCTCGTCGTCGACCACGAGGATTGTCGTCGATGACACTTCCTCCGGATCCACGACAGAAGAATCGCAGACTCGGCCGGCCACCGCGTGGTTCCGCGGGGCCGGCCGAGTCGTGAGTTCGTGCATCAGCTCCGGACGCCGCCCCGGCCACCCTTGCCACCGTGACCGCCGAGACGACCGTCGACTGCGGCGGCGCCGATGGCGTCGGCCTGCGTCTGCGTGATCGTGCCCTTGGCCACGAGGGAGGACAGCGTTGACTTCAGGACCGCGGCAGCATCGGCCTTTCCGGAAGCGCGAAGGGCCTCATGAACGGCCTTCGCCTCGGCGGCAGTCAGCGTGCCGTTGCCGACCAACGGGTGCATGCCCCCGCCCTTGGGAGCTGCTGCAATGGCGTCGGCCTGCGTCTGGGTGATCGTGCCCTTGGCCACGAGAGAGGACAGGACGCTGGCGCGTGCATCGCTATGCGCAGACTGGCGGGCGGCTTGCACGGCCGACTTGACCGCTTTGAGCTGGTCCTTGGTGACCGTTCCGTTCGTCACGAGCTGGTGGAGTGCCGGGTTCCCGTGTCCGGGGTTGCCGGGCGCCGCGTTCGCGGTCGTCGCGCCGCCGACGGCGATGGCGGCGACGCCCAGGGCGATGGCGGCCTTGGTGAGCAGCGAGGCAGATGATCTCATCGGGTGGGCTCCTTTGGTGTTGGGCTTGTCGTCATCGAGTATCAGCCGGCTCGTTGTGAGTTCCTTGCCGTGATCTTGTGCGTTCGTTGTGAGAACTGCCCCACCGCCCAGCGGTAGCCTGACGCCGTGGCTGGGACGCTGGTGCTGACGGGTGTCGTGGGAATGCTCGACGGCCGATACCCGCCGTCACTGGCCGCTGAGTGGGACGCCGTCGGCCTGGTCTGCGGGGATCCGGACATGTCCGTCGCACGGGTGCTGTTCGCGGTGGACGCCGACATGGCCGTCGTCGATGAGGCCCTGCTGCTGCAGGCCGATCTGGTGGTCACACACCATCCGCTGTTGCTGCGGGGCGTGCACTCGGTCGCGGCGACCGACTACAAGGGCCGCGTCCTCCACACGCTGATCACGCACGGAATTGCCCTGTACACCGCGCACACCAATGCCGACCACGCGAGGCCGGGCGTGTCCGACGCGTTGGCTGTCACACTTGGCATCACGGTCACCGGGCCACTAGTGCCCGAGCCGGGCGATCCTGAGGTGGGCACCGGTCGGGTCGGAGTCCTGCCCGCATCAGTGACCCTCGCCGACTTCGCCCAGCAAGTGGCCACGGCTCTGCCTGCTACTGCGGCCGGCCTTCGCGTGGCCGGCGATCCGCACAGCCTCGTGCGCACGGTGGCAGTGTGCGGGGGGTCGGGCGACGATCTGCTGGAAGTCGCCAGTGCGGTCGCCGACGTGTACGTCACGTCCGACCTTCGGCACCATCCCGGACAGGAGCACCGGGCGCGCGGTGGGTGCACACTCATCGACGTGCCTCACTGGGCAGGCGAGTGGCCGTGGCTGCCGGTTGCCGCGCGGAATCTCGAGGCGGACGTCCAGGCGTCCGGCAGTACGGTGGAGACTTACGTCTCCGGGATCGTCACCGATCCCTGGACAACGCACCTAGGGAGCATCCGCTGAACGCCGCCGCCGACATACAGCTCCGCCTGCTCGAGCTCCAGGACAAGGACACCCGCCTCAGTCAGCTCTCGCACAAGACGAAGACGCTTCCGGAGACGATCCGCCTGAGCGAGGTGGATACGCGACTGTCGCGGTTGCGCGATGAGGTGGTTGCGGCCGAGACCATCGCGAGTGACCTCGAGCACGAACAGGAGAAGGCTGACGCGGACGTCGAGCAGGTGCGGGAGCGGACCCGTCGCGACCAGCAGCTTCTGGATTCCGGCTCGATCGGTGACCCCAAGCAATTGCAGTCGATCCAGTCCGAGCTCCAGTCGCTGGCACGCCGTCAGGGCGAACTGGAGGACGTGGAGCTCGAGATCATGGAGCGGGTCGAAGGCGCCAACGCTGCCGTGGCGCAACTGACCGCAGAGCGCGACACCGTTGCCGGTGACAGGGCTGACCTGGCGGCAAAGGTCGAAGGGCTGCTGGCCGACATCAACGCGGAGCGGTCGACTGTCGAGGCTGAGCGGGCGGCGATCGCGGTGTCGATCCCCGCCGACCTGCTGGGTCTGTACGACAAGATCTGCGCCGACCACGGCGGGGTCGGCGCGGCTCCGCTGCATCGCGGGCGGTGCGAGGGCTGCCGCATGCAGTTGCCCCCCAACGAGATCGAGGCGATTCGGGAGGCGCCATCGGACGCCGTTATCCGATGTGAGGAGTGTCGGCGCATCCTCGTGCGGACGCCGGAATCCGGTCTCTAGGACATGACTCGCTCACTCATCGTCGAAGCCGATGGCGGTTCTCGCGGAAACCCGGGTCCGGCGGCCTATGGATCCGTCGTCCGCGACGCGACGACCGGTGTCATCCTCGCTGAGCTGGCCGGCTACCTGGGTGAGGTGACGAACAACGTCGCGGAGTACCGGGGCGCCATCGCCGGGCTGGCCTTCGCGCGCGAGCTCGACGCGGAGGCGAGCGTCGAGATACGCCTGGACTCCAAGCTGATCGTCGAGCAGATGAGCGGCCGCTGGCAGATCAAGAGCCCGGACATGCGCAAGCTCGCGTTGGAAGCCCGAGCGATCTTCCCGCCAGGTCGGGTCACGTACACGTGGGTACCGCGCGAGAAGAACAAGCGCGCTGACGCGCTCGTCAACGAGATGATCGACGGCGCGCTGGCCCGCGGTGACAAGTCCATCCGCCGGGTCGACGGCCTGCCCACTGAGGATGCGTCAGCCGACGACGTCGTCGGCAGCATCGACCTCGAGCGCAGTCGCGCCGTCGTCGAGGAGCAGGCTGCCAGGCGCCCGCCGACCGCCATGATCGGCTGGGCGGACCTGGGCATGCCGACAGTCACGATGCTTGCACGGCACGGCGCCACCGCCCTCAGCCTCGAGAAGCGGTTCAGCGGACGCGGCGGCCTTGACGCTCCACTGGCAGCGATCGGCATGGCGCAGGCGGAGGCGCTGGCCGAAGAGATGATGCGCAGAGATCCGGTAGCGCGGATCATCGCATCGCCCTTGCTTCGGACGCGCCAGACCGCGCAATGCGTGGCCGATCGCCTGGGCGTCTCCGTCGAGATCGAGGACGGTTTCGCCGAGTGCGCGTTCGGCGACTGGGACGGCCGCACGTTCGCCGAGGTCAAGCAGGAGTGGCCCGAGGCGCTGGAGGACTGGCTGAGCTCGACCGCCGTCGCTCCGCCTGGCGGCGAGTCATTCGAGGCATGCCGGGAGCGCATCTCGGCCGCGCGGCGACGGGTCGTCGAGGCGTACGCGGGGGAGCGGGTTCTCGTCGTGGCGCATGTGACGCCGATCAAGATTCTCGTGAGCATGGCCGTAGATGCGCCGCTGAGCAGCCTCTACCGGATGGAACTGCCGCCGTGCTCGTTGACGACCTTGGCCTGGTTCCCGGACGGCAACTCTTCGATGTTCAGCTTCGCGGAGGCTGCCCACCTGCGGGCAGTGCCGGTGCCCGACGGCACCTAGTCCACGATGACGTCGAGGTGAGTGCCGATCGCTGAGACTCCGTCGTCCTCCACATGGAAGCCCAGTTCCGTCAGCGCCCGCTGCAGGGCGGTTGGCGTTCGCGGGGTCAGCTTCGACTCCATGAGGGCGCGGACCAGGCGGCCCTTCGTCGCCTTGTTGTGGTGGCTCACGACGGTCCGGCGGCCGGCTTTCTCCTGCAGGACGCGAACGGTGACGGCACGGTCGGCGGCCGCAGCGGGTATCGGGCCGAGGGACACATAGGTACCCGAGCGCAGGTCGATGATCAGTTCCGCGGTCTGCGCCAGGGCACTCGACACGGGCTCCTTCCAGGTACGGGCGAGGGTGCCGAGGCCGGGAAGGGTCACCGAGCCATTGAGCCGGTAGGCGGGGATCAGGTCGGCCGGGCGGACCAGTCCCCAGAGCCCGGAGGAGATCGCCACGTGCTGACGGGTTCGCCTGCGCGCTCGGGCGCTCTGTGTCGAGTAGCCGAGCGCGTCGAAGAGGACCCCGGTGTAGACATCGATGGCCGCGCCGCAGGGCTGCCGCTTAAGGTCGGCGTTCCGGCCGATGTCGTCGCTCTGCTTCGGGCCCAGGCCCAGCAGGGCGGCCGCGTGGTCGGGGTCGGAGTGGCACTGTCGGGTCAGCTCGGCGAGCACCGTCGACCTCGTCTGCCCCAGTTCGGGGAAGGACAATGCGGCCAGGTCGAGGCCGGGTCCGGAAGCCGGAGCGGTCTTGCCCTCGCTCGGAGGGAGCAGGATGAGCACGTTGTGCAGGCTAGCGAGAGGACACGTTCGATGACGTCGTCAGGAAACCTGGAGCACTGGGAGTCGCTGGCCGCCTTCCACGGCACTGGCTCGGACAACTATTACGACATCCCCGCACTTGTCCGCGGTGAGCTTTCGCTGCGGGCGCTCGAGGCTGCTGCCGTGGCGGAGGCCACGGATGGCGTCGGGGTCGCCGGATTGCAGGTGGCGCACGTCCAGTCTCACATCGGCATCGACACGGTGCACCTGGCCCGGCTCGGGGCGCACGTCACGGCCTTCGACTTCTCCCCGATGGCCCTCCACCGGCTGCGCGAGCTTGCGGCGGAGTGCGGGGTGTCGATCAAGACGGTCGTCGCAGATTCACAGGAACTCCAGTCCCAGAAGTTCGCCACCTGGCACCGCCGCTTCGACCTCGTCTACGCGACCATCGGCGTGGTCAGCTGGATCGCCGATCTCGACGCATGGATGAACGGCGCATTCGCCCTCCTCAAGCCCGGTGGCCGGCTGGTCCTCCTCGAGCTCCATCCGTTGGCGTGCATGCCGGAGACCCTCGAGCCGCCGGTGTTCGACTTCCCCTACGTCAACGACGGCGTGCACCACTACGAGGGAACCGGTTCCTACGCCAACCCGGATGCAGACCTGTCCTGGGCCATCGACCAGTACGGCTGGTCGCTGGGCGAGACCGTCAACGCAGCCATCGGTGCCGGCCTGACCATCGCCCGTCTGGACGAGCACGTTGCGGCGTCCTTCGATCCACGAGGGGACCTCCTGACGAAGGAGGAGGACGGGATGTACCGGTGGCGGATCGGAGTCGGCAAGGACGGCGAGCCCGCGCAACCGCTGCCCGTGCTGTTCACCCTGGTGGCCCGCAGGCCCTGAGTTCGACGGCCGGGCCTGCCGGCGCGTACCCTGAGCGGCGGACGAGCCAGCTGGGTGATCGCGGCGCGCAAGCGTCGAGGAAAGTCCGGCCTCCACAGGGCAAGGTGGTGGGTAACGCCCACCCGGGGTGACCCGCGGGAAAGTGCCACAGAGAACAGACCGCCAGGCAACTGGTAAGGGTGAAACGGTGGTGTAAGAGACCACCAGCGCCGCAGGCGACTGCGGCGGCTTGGTAAACCCCACCTGGAGCAAGGTCAAGAGGGCCGGGGCCACGCAAGTGGCGCTGACCTGCGCAGGCGAGCGGCCCGCTCGATGCCTGCGGGTAGACCGCACCAGGCTGCTGGCAACAGCAGTCGCAGATGGATGATCACCGGTCGGCCCCGGCCGGCCACAGAAGCCGGCTTACAGGCTGGCTCGTCCCCTCGCGAATCCGCTGCGACAACCCCTACTTTTGGGCACTCGGGATGCCCGTTTTAGGCGGCAATCGTCACTATCCCCTGCATACCAACCCTGCTAACTTCCGTTCTGGGGATAGGGCACGTGATCGGGGTCTGCGTCAAGGGGCCTTTGGCACAACGGGGAGCGGGTAATGACGGGTTTCGCGTACGACGAGTGCGGCGGGCGGCCATGAGGCGCTCACACCGGGCGGGAGGGGCATTAGCTGCGGCCGATTCCCTTCGCCTGAATATTGACGTGGTTCGTGCGGGGTTTGTCCTGGGCTGGGCGGCTAATGCCGAGTCGATCGATGAGTGTGTAGTGATCATCGATGGCGTCGTCGCTCGTTCCACCGTTCGGCTCATCTCTCGGCCGGACCTCGACGAATCCCCCGGTGAGAGTTGCGTAGGGTTCATCGTCACGTTCGAGGCAGAGTGCAGTCGACGCCCCCGCAAGGCAGAGTTGCAGATGCGAACGGGGACCCGATTCGGGGCGATCCCGATCTCCTGCACCAAGCAGGACTGGCGCCGCTCGCTCGTGGGTCGGCTTGAGCGTGTTGAGGACCGGTTCGTGACCGGTTGGATCGTGGACCCTGGAGTCTCCCGGTCGCGACGTCGCGCGACCATCGTCGTCAACGACGTGCCGGTGAGCGTCGTCGAAGCTTCCATCGACCGACCGGACGTCCAGCATCAGTTCGGTGCGGACGGGCCTACGGGCGTGCTCGCCGAGCTTCCATCCAGGTGTCGCCCGGGCGACGTGGTTGCCCTCGTGGACGGTTCGGGCACGGAATTGGCTCGCCTCATCCTGCCACCAGCGAAAGGCGACGAGCCGGAAGTGGTCGCGGATGCCGTGCACCTGCCGAATCTTCTTCTCGAGCGCTATCGGCACGACCACAACGGCGACTTCTTGCTGCTCCGCGGAGCAGGGTTCCGCGTTCAGCGACCGCAGTACGGCCCGTACGCGCCGGCCGCAGTGCATGCGCCCCTTCGGTCCAAGCTCACCTCCCAACTGGACTACATCGCCATGTCACGTCCCGCCGATGAACGCGTTGGCAGTTGGCTGGAGGAACTCGACCGGGCCGTTTCGGAGGTCGGACATCGCTACCGCAGAGGCTCGCTGCTGCTCGGTGAAGCCGACCTCGAGCGTGCGGCCGCACCGGACCAGGCTCAACTGGGGGGCGACCGCCCTCCGTTGACCGCATGGCAGCGGGCACGCCTCAATCGCACGGGTCATCGCCCGCCCGCGACCGATGATGAGCTCGCGCTCTTCCTTTGTGGCGTGGCTGTGGACCTCCGAAGCGTTGGCAACGGGCTGTCCCTCCTAACACAGGAACAGCTTTCGTGGCTTACTGAGGTTGTGGATCCATGGCACCGGTGGCCGATCACCCGCTACATGGCAGCGCGACGTTCTGTGGTTCCGCACTGGCGCGACCACTTCAGCGGCGACGACGAACTGTCCCGGGCCGGGTTGTTGTGCGAGGCATTCGTCGACGAGATGTGCAACGGCTTCGGCTGGACGTTCTTCGGCACGTTGGCCGGGTCGCCCGAAGTGCGCGACGCGCTGTCAGCCGCCGTCCTGTGCTTCGCTGAGAGTGGATGGCCCGAATCGGCCGCGTCCGTCGCGACGACCGACATTGCCGAGTTCCGCCTGTCGGTGAACAGCGACCACCCGCTCGCTATTCAGGGCCCCAGCGAGGTCCTTCGGCCACCGGCGCCTCGCGCTCACAAGCATGCTTTGATTGGCCTAGTAGGTCATGGCTCAGCGGTGGGCCACAACGCCACACTGAGCGAGCACGCGCTCGAGGAATTGGACCGCACGGGTCCCGTGATCAGCCTTGATCATTCGTCGCCAGAAGTGGGCAGCGAGCTCCTGTCGGCCGGCCAGGCGCCTATTGACTGGGTGCTCATGCATTCTCAGCCGGACTTCGTGCCGTCGATCATGGCGAATGGCTGGCCGTACTTGGGTCGGACCGACACGATCATTGGGTACATGGCATGGGAGTCAACCAGGGTCCCCGAGTCGCTCCACCCTGGCGTGGCGATGGTCGATGAGATCTGGACACCCAGCGAGTTCAGCGCACAGGGCCTGCGGACGGCCACATCGCGGCCGGTTCACGTGGTGAGGCACGCCTTCTTGCCTGACGAGGCGGAGGCGCTGCTGTCGCAGCAACGTCCACCTTCGGGGAACGGTCCCTTCGTGGTGCTTGCCATCGCCGACGCGCATTCCGGCCTGCGCCGCAAGAACATCAGCGGCATGCTGGCGGCCTTCGAACTCGCCTTCGGCGGCGACCCGGCCTACCGCATGGTGCTGCGCATTCGGAACTTCACGCACATCACACAACAGGCCCGACAGGGCGACCAGCACGCCCATGAGGTGCTCGCCCAGATCGCGCGGTCGCGCAATGTGGACGTGGTCTCCGGGGAGATGACGCGCCCTGAGGTCCTCGCACTTTATGAGCGTGCCCACTGCTATCTGTCGCTGCACCGTTCCGAAGGCTTCGGCTACACCATGGCCGAGGCGATGATGGCTGGGGTGCCCGTTGTGGCTACCGGCTACTCGGGCAACCTCGAGTACATGAACGCCGACACAGCGCTGCTTGTCGATTTCGAGACCACGTCTATTCGTCCAGGCGACTACCTGTTCTGGGGAACTGGGATGGACTGGGCCGAGCCGAGCGTCGACCACGCCTCGATCCTGCTGCAATCCGTGGCAGCAGACCCGTATGGTAGTCAGGCCCGGGCCGACCGTGCCCGGGAGTTTGCTGCCGACCGACTCTCCTTTGACCGGTTGGTACACCGGTTCAAGGAGCTTTTGGATGGGCGATAAGGGTCTGACCAGGGCCGAAGTCGAGGCCGTGGGTCGCCGGGGGGCGCAAGTTCGAACGTACGACGACGGCGCGGTGTCCGCGTTCGTCATGAACCGGTTCTGGATGCACGTCGAGCCCGGGGACGAGGCTATCTCGCCGTGGCTGTGCTCGGACGGCTTCTGGGAGGCCTGGGTCACGACGTGGCTCATGCGCGAGCTGCAGCCGGGCGACGTGTTCATCGATGTGGGCGCGAACGTCGGCTACTTCACGATGCTTGCTCGATCCATGGGTGCCCGGGTCGTTGCGTTCGAGCCCAACCCTCGCGTCGCCAAGCTGCTGCAACGTTCGCTTGACGAGGTGCACGCCACCGATGTCGTCCTGGTCACCGGCGCGGTCGGCGACCAGGTCGCTGCGGTCGATCTCGGCGTTCCGGTGGGGCATTCCGGCGGTGCGTCGATCATGGGCGTCTCCGATTCGGAGTACACGATCAGCACGCTGGTCCGCCCGCTGGACGACGTGCTTCGCGCCCTGCCCGACTACGCATCGCCGAACGTCATCAAGGTCGATGCTGAAGGGGCCGAGCCGCAGATCTGGCGTGGCATGCAAGAGACCCTCGCCAAGAACCCGCGCTGCGTTGTGCTGCTCGAATGGGAGTCGGCGCGGTTCGACGATCCGGCGGCGCTCCTGAACGGAATGCGCGCCGAGGGCTGGCAGGTTCGCGTCATCGACGGAGCCGGCGACGAGCTGGAGGTCAGCGACGAGGAGCTCGCGGCCATGGGCCTGCAGATGATCGCCGTCCGCCGTGCGCCGGCGGTCGACCGCCGGTTGTCGCCGATGCGCAGGCCCTACGACCCCAACTACCCGTACGGCCACCTGTGGTCGGTGCGGCTCGGTTTCAAGCACATCCCCAAGAGCGCGGGGATCAGCCTGAGCCAGGCCATCCACTCGGCGTGGGGCTTGGAGTACCGCAGCCTGCTGCAGGTCCAGCGGTCCGCAGACGAGGTCATTCGAGCGCGTGAGGCGACGGTGGCCTGCGTCGACGACCTCGACCTGTGGCGCGGGCGTCCGTTCCTGGGCGGACACATCGGCTTGGATGATCTTGCCTTGCTGGGCCGGTCGTTCATCTTCACGGTGCTGCGCGAGCCGGCCGCCCGGGCGCTGAGCGCCTACACGTACCTTCGGCGGCGGTCCGAGGAAGGTCACAGTGAGAGAGCGTTCGGTGAATTGACGGACCAGCAGGTCCAGATTCTTGAAATGCCGACCCTCGAATGGTTCCGTGCCAGCACCAACGACGACATGACGCGGGGGTTGGTACGCGGAGCCTTCCCGATGGGCACGCCGGAGCAGGCGATGGTGGACGTGTGGCTCAACAGCGGGGTCGTCCTTTCGACGGAGGAGTACGACTGGCTGATTCGCCGGGCGTTCGAGCGGATCAACGTGGCGTACATCGGCGTGGACGCCCAGCGCATCGTCGAGAACCTCTTCCTGCAGGGGCTGTTGCCCACTCTCCCCGAAGTGCAGCGGCTCAACGAGGCTGAGCGGCCGTTGGACCTCGCTCCGGTCAGCTTCCAGGATCTGTACGGCGTTCTGAGGGAGACCACGAGCATCGACCGGATGGTTATCGACATCGCCAAGGAGATGTTCCCGGGATACGTGCTTGATCCGTGCGTGTCCAGTTTCGAAGACTTCGCTGCATCGGCCCGTCGCTACGGTCTCATCGACGCTGACTCGGGCACCGTCGACTGACGATCCTTTATCGGCTTCCCTCAGCGTGCAGCCAGTAGCTTCCCGTCGACTTGTACTGCATGGGGAGCCCAGGCAGGACGCTTCGTCTCAACTCATGGCGGTCGAGAACCGCCAGCGTCGAGCCCGCAGCATCGAGATTGTCGGCGAGCCAGGCGCCCACGGCGCGCGTGACCAGCCCCGGCCCGGTCGCCAGCCACGTCGACTCGGTGTAGGTGTCGAGGAGGTTGCGGATCGCCTCCTGCATCGCTGCGACGATGGCCGGATGACCAGGAGCGGCAGCCATGAAGTCGTTGGCAAGGTTGCCGCGGTCCTCCTGCCACACGACCAGCGATCGACCGGCCACCAGCCCGTCAAGTGATCCTCGGCAGGCGTCATCGACATCCGCCCAGACGCCGCCACGCACGGCAAGCCAAGCCAGGCGAAGCAGGTCCGCGCGGGCCGCTGGATGCCGGGCCTTGCGGTAGGCAAGGGTGGCATCCGGTCCCACTTCTGACTCCAGGAACGCGAACGCGGACGCGTCATCGAAGCGGGTGTACTTCCAGCCGGGACGCCGCCGCCAGCTCGCAACCGTCGAGTCCAGTTGGGCGGGCATGGGGGAGCCCAGCCAGGCCTGGATGACATGGGGCGGGATCGTCGCGCCGTCGCTAGGTGGACCCTCGTGAAGGCGCCCGGCTCGCCGGAGCGTCACGAAGAGCGTGGACGTCGCGGCGAGTGATCCGGGGAACTCACGAACGACGCGGGCAGCCCACTCGGGGTCGTCTGCGTTCAGCGCCTCGCGGGCTGACGCCAGTGAGCGCGGATCGACGAGGAACTCGTTGGCGATGTCCGCGAACAGGCCCTGCGTCGCGCGCGGCCGCACGTCGGTGTTGGCCCGGGCAGGCACCACCTCGGCTCGCCGGGCGAGTGCATCCAGGGCCTCGATCGGCCTGAGCAGGGCAAGGAGTCGGGCGCCGTGCCGTAGGTGCAATGCGGGCCGATCAGGCTGATGCACGCAAGCCTTCGCGATCTCTGATTCGGCTTCGGAGAACTCCCATCGCGCGCTCGCGATGTCGGTCAGCAGCAGTGATCGGTTCATCTGGTCCACTGGCGACGAAGTCGTCAGCGATCGGGCCACCTGCTCTGCCCGATCGAAATCGCCCTTGGCGAGCAGTACGCGAACTCGCTGCGCATCGACGCCGGCCGCGCCCTCGCCCGACGGCGGCGACGTGCCCAGGGCGGCGAGGGCCTCGTCGTCCCTTCCGAGGAGCACTAGAGCCTGGGACATCCCCACAGCGACGGTGGGATCGTCGGGACTGATCGTGAGGGCGACTTCATAGGTCGCGATCGCCTCGTCGAGTCGGCCAAGTTGGCGCTGCAGATGGGCCATCCGCGTGATGATGCTCGGGTGGTCTGGGAAGGCCTGAAGCGCCGCGGCGTACCCCTCAAGTGCTTCTTCGGGTCGGCCGACCAGTTGAAGGCACGTCGCACGGCCGAACAGTGCCGCTCCGTTGGCGGGGTCGATGTCGAGCGCCTGCTCGTACAGTTCGATGGCAGACGGGACTTCGCCGGCCTGCTGACGCTCGACAGCAGCATTGACCAGCGTCGGGAGTTCCTGTGACATGGTCTCGCCTTGAGGTGTGCGGGCCGAACTATGCAGAGGCGAGCAGTACCTCGCCGGCTTCGGCGCGGTCGGCCAGTCGCTGCCGTGTGGCCTCGGGGAGCTGACGTGCGGACTTCGCCTTAACGTACGGCAATGCCTGTGCCGGCAGCGGTCCTAGGCCGAGGGCGTGCCATTCGTCCACATTGTCGAACTCCTCGCGGCTGACGTCGTCGACGAAGGATTCGACGGGCGTCCCGTTGGCAACTATCAGCCGATGCCGGTCGAGCTCGAGATGGAAGTACTCGATGAGTTCCGGCGGATTGGGCATGGCAACGATGGTGGAGCCGTTCACCAGCGCGCGGGCGTTCGCGAGCACCTCGTCGACCAGGATCGCGTGGTTGGGGGAGACGCACAGGTCGCTCGCGGGGACGCCGTCGCCCAGGGCGCCCGCGCGGATGAGGACGGGCACGGCCTCCGGGCCGGCGAACATGGCCACCGCGGACTGCCGGCCGATCCACCGGATCGCCACCGACTCGCCGTCGGGGGTGAGGACATAGTCCCCGGGAATCAGGTCCTCCACCTTGCGCTCGCCGTCGGGCGTGGCTACCAAGGTCCCGGCCAGCAGGCAGGTGAACTGAACGCGTTGAACGGACAGCCCTCTTTGGACGCCGCCGAGCAGGAGCGGGTCGTTCGAGTACAGGACCGTCGGGCCGCTGAAGGCCGAGGGCGCCGTGAGGATGCTGGTCTGGCCGTTGGGATCAACGGAGCCGTAGTAGAAGGTACCGATCGAATCGAAGAATTCGCCTGGCCCAATCGAGTCACCGAAGAACTCGACGGTGATCGGGCCCGGGTGCCACTCGGTGGGCGTGAAGATTCCACCCCGGTCCGGGTTGTACGTGCCCGTGTAATACCCCTGGAACGTTACCGCGCCCATTGCCCCACCCCGTTCGTTGCAGTCACGAAAGGGTACCTGAGATGCCACGAGGGGACCGGCCTTGCAAGAGGCCCAAAATTAGGCCCCAGCACGCCCCGTTTTGGTCGGTTGCGGGGTCAATTGTCCTGAAGTGCGTTGAGGTGCTCGGCCACCTTGAGACACGCTCCGCCGAGCGCTGCGAACTCCTGGTCGCTCAACTGGTCGACCAGGTGAGCGCGGACGCTGGCAACGTGGTCTGGGGCGGCGGCTACGAGGGTGGTCCAGCCATGGTCGCTCAGGACGGCGAAGGAGCCGCGTCGATCGTCGGCACAGACCTCCCGATCCACCAGCTCGGCCTTCTCCATGCGGTCGATCTGGTGGGACAGGCGGCTGCGCGAGGACAGCGTCTGCTCGGCCAGGTCGCTCATGCGGAGCCGCCGATCGGGTGCCTCGGAAAGGCGGACGAGGATCTCGTAGTCCGCGATGGTCAGGCCGTGCGCCTCCTGGAGCTCGCGACTGAGCTGGTCGTTGAGCAGCTGAGACGCGGACAGCCACGCACGCCAGTTCTTCTGCTGTTCTTCAGTGAGCCATCTAGTCACGCGGTGATTCTAGCCGAAGATAGTTGAAAACGGGACTTTTGTGGTCCGCCTCAGGCGTCGAGGTCCCAGACGCGAACGCCGCCGAGAATTCCTGACGTGTTCGGGACGATCACGCCCAGCGGCCCCACGTCGCCCGGAGTCAGGTGCTTGGCGTTGCCACCGCCGACATAGAGGTGGTCGAAGAACAGCATCTGCTGGAAGTCTTCGATCGCCTTGCGGACCCGCTTGACCCATCGGTCGTTCCCGATGTCCTTGCGCTGGGCATTCCCGAGAGCGATGTCGAATGACATCTTGTCGCGGAACGGTCCGTGCGAGAGCTCAAGGTGGGGGAGCAGCGTGCCGTCGTTGAACAGCGCGGTTCCGACTCCGGTGCCGAGAGTCATGACGAACTCGAGGCCGTCGCCCGCCACGACAGCGCACCCTTGCATGTCGGCATCGTTGACGACTTTGGTTGGCTTCTGGAATGCCTGCGCCAGGGTGTGCGCCAGGTCATAGCCATGCCACGCAGCCGCGAGCTCGGCATCACGGTCTCCTCCGTACTCGGCGCGGGACAGGCTCGGAACCTCGATGACGTGACCGTGACGCACCAGGCCGGGGAAGCCCACCGACACCCGGTGGACGTCGAGCAGGGGCTGCACCAACGCGGTCAGCGCTGCGACGAGCACGTCAGGCGGACACGGGTAGGGCGTGTCCACTCGCACGCGGTCGGTCGTCATCACTCCCTGGGCGTTGACGATCGACGCCTTGAAGCCCGAACCGCCGATGTCTATCGACAGGGTGAGGACATCAGTCGGCCACATCGTCTCCGTGTGCGCGATGGTCATCTACCAGTTCCCTTCGTCGGTTCCGGTTGGGAGCGTCAGGATCTCGCAGCCGGACGGTGTCACTACAAGTGTGTGCTCGAACTGGGCGGTCCACTTCCGATCCTTGGTGACGACGGTCCACGTGTCAGCCCAGATGTCGTAGTCGTAGGTGCCAAGAGTGATCATCGGCTCGATCGTGAACGTCATGCCGACCTCGAGCATCGTGTCGTGATGCGGGTCGTCGTAGTGCGGCACGATCAGGCCGGTGTGGAAGGCCGTGCCGATGCCGTGCCCGGTGAAGTCGCGCACGACTCCGTAGCCGAACCTGCGCGCGTAGCTCTCGATCACCCGGCCGATGACGCTGATCGGACGTCCGGGGGCGACAGCCTTGATCGCGCGTCGAGTCGCCTCCTTCGTACGCTCGACGAGTTCGCGCGCGGCCTGGTCCACGTCGCCGACGAGGAATGTCGCATTTGTGTCGCCGTGCACGCCGCCGATGAACGCCGTGATGTCGATGTTGCAGATGTCGCCGTCCTCGAGCACCGTGCTGTCGGGTATCCCGTGGCAGATGACCTCGTTCAGCGAGGTGCACAGCGACTTGGGGAATCCCCGGTAGCCGAGCGTCGAAGGATATGCGCCGTGGTCGCACAGGTAAGCGTGACCGACCCGGTCGAGCTGATCGGTCGTGACGCCCGGCTTGATGTGACGTCCGACTTCTGCGAGCGCATCGGCGGCGATCCGGCCAGCCGCGCGCATCGCCACGATGGTCTCGGGGCTCTTCACCTCCGGGCCTTCGTAGGGTGCGGGCGCGGGCTTGCCCACGTACTCGGGCCGTTCGATGGCGGCTGGAACCGAGCGCATCGAGGTGACCCGACCAGGGGTCAACGGGTCTCGGGTGCGCGGCGGCATGCGCCGAGTCTAGATCGGAGCGAGAGTCGCTATGTTTGGGGTGAGCGCTGACAAGACCGCGCGTCGACTTGTGACGGGAGATGACATGAGCTGGTACTACTGCCTGGTGCATCAAAAGGTGGAGCCGGAGAACGGCTGCGCGAACGCCGAACGCCTGGGTCCCTTCGCGACCGAGGCCGAAGCGGCCGATGCGCTCGAACTGGCGCGCGACCGCAACGCAACGTTCGACGCCGACGACGACTGAGTCCAGTACCTGAAAGCAGAGAAGGCCCGCACCTGTTGGTGCGGGCCTTCTCTGTCACGACTTGCGTGGAAGAGACTCTTAGCGCTTGCGGGCCGGGGCCTTGCGAGCCGCAGGCTTGCGGGCCGGAGCCTTCTTCGCTGCCGCCTTGCGAGCCGGAGCCTTCTTGGCAGCGGCCTTGCGGACCGGAGCCTTGCGGACAGCCTTCTTCGCTGCGGCCTTCTTCGCCGGAGCCTTCTTGACTGCTGCCTTGCGGGCCGGAGCCTTCTTTGCCGGCG